>Ga0126378_10000289_pt1 | contig 38120 bp, 11 predicted proteins | sample PanSoiMetPlot_23_FD_92587 | JGI IMG/M metagenome (GOLD analysis project Ga0126378, IMG submission 92587) | Tropical forest soil microbial communities from Panama - MetaG Plot_23 | ecosystem: Environmental > Terrestrial > Soil > Tropical forest > Bulk soil | place: Panama | collected 2016-02-17 | reverse complement strand
GAATCGTTGCTCAAGGTGGAGAAGGTAGGGATTCATGAAAGCTTTTTTGATCTCGGGGGGCACTCCATTCTGGCCGCCCGACTGATGGCCCAGATCCGCTCTTCCTTCGGCGTCCAACTCCCGCTGCATCACATTTTTCGTACCCCAACGATTTCCGGTCTCGGCGCACTCATCGAGTCGAAGATGTGGACTGAGAGCAGACTACAAACGGCTGAAGCGGCGGCAATCTCCGGCCCTCAGGTAGAAATTGAGCTATGAGCATCTTCGATTTCCTCCTTAGACTGAAACAAGCCGGGGTGAAGCTTTGGGTGCAAGATGATCGACTACGCTGCTCCGGGCCCGAGCACGTCCTAAACGCTGAGGTGCGCAAGCAATTGAGCGCGCGAAAACTGGAGATCATTACTTTTCTGCGTTCAGCGGAAAGCTCCGCCCCTGGCAAGACTTCCTCGATAGTGCCCATCCAGCCACAGGGCAGTCGGAGGCCTTTGTTTATGGTGCCAGGTCATAACGGAGATGTATTTTGTTACGTCGATCTGGCGCGCCATTTGGGGATGGAGCAACCCTTGTTTGCACTGCAGGCGCCAGGCCTGGAACCCGATCAGACTCCGTTGCCCACCATCGAGGAAATCGCTGGCTTGTTTGCCCGTGACCTGGTTGCAGCGCAACCCCAAGGGCCATATCTGCTGGCCGGATATTGCCTGGGAGGATCCATCGCGTTCGAACTAGCGCAGCAACTTACGGCGAAAGGCCACCAGATTAGTTTACTGATGCTTCTTGGTTCAGCGTGCCCAACCGCTTTGGCTCCCCATTACCGCGCGCAGTCAGTCGTCAGGAATGTTGCCGGACGCTTTTTGCGGCATGGCTCCGCGCTGGGAAAAAGAAGGCCAAGTGAATGGTCGCAATACCTTCGCGAACGGGCTGCCGAGCGGCGAGCGGATCGTGCACGCGAACGTGATGATCCGTTTCGTCTGCGGCTGTTAGAGACAACGGTGGAGGCTTTCAAGGTTTACCGGCCAAAAACCGCCACCTTCGCGATCCACATGCTCATGCCCAATGACCAACCGGATGCGCTTCTTGAAGACCGGCCATTGGATTGGGGGCTGTTCACAACTGATTTTACAGTCGCCTACGGACCTGCCGATGGAGACATGAACACCATGTTGCTGGAACCGCATGTTTCCCTGTTTGCCCGCCTGCTGGAGAGAAAACTGGAAGAAACAGCTTCGCCCCGGGCAATCGCCGTCGATCGGGCCGGATCGTATTAAGCGGGATACCTTCGTGGTAGCCTTCCGAAAAACCGACCGCCACCGCGCCGGACTAACGCAGACGCTGGGTTAAAACCGGAGCAACATGCTTTGCCCCAAACATGAAACGCATCACCGGACCGAACGTTGGAGCGCTGGCAATACCCACCGTGAAGAGCCCGGGAACTGAGGTCTCAAATTGTGAGTTGAGAACCGGAGCGCCCCCTTCGCGCGCTATGCTCTTCCTTAAGTCCGGATCCAGGTAATCCAGGCGGTTCAGATCGACTTTGTAACCGGTGGCCGCAATAACATGATCGGTCCAGACTGTTTCAGTCCCATCCGGTCCGTGAACCTCCAGGCGGACGCGTTCATTCTCGACTTTCGCTTCACCCACCTGGCAATTCAGCAGAATCTCAATTCGATCTTCCACACGCTGCCGCAGCCAATAGGCGCCGGAAGGCCCCCAGGTTTTAGCTACGTAGCGATGGCGAAGGTCTACCGGAAGAAGCCGCCGGAACCATTGCGGCATTTCCGAGACAACAACGCTTTCCCACCCGAACCCGATTCCGGATTCAGGATTCCTGATCTTATCGGTCATCGAACGATGTCCGTTGCGTGTTGCGTTCCAGCGAACCTGGTTTTCGCGAATGATCAATCGAACATGCGCGCCCGACTCCTGGAGTAGCGCCGCAGTTTCCAGAGCGGATTGACCGGCTCCAATCAATGTCACGTCGCGCCCGGCAAATCCGGAAAGATCACATAGCTTGGAGCTATGGCAGAAGAATGGTTCAGGAAGACTCGCCAACTCCTCCGGAACCACGCGAAATGCCATGTGGCCAGTAGCCAGCACCACGCGGCGTGCCTCCAATGACGGTGCTCCGGCAAACTCAAGCAAGAAGCCGGTGCGTGTGCGCCGCAAACTGGTGAGCTTCGCGTCGATCGATTCTCCGACGGCGCGCTCGCGAAACCATTCCGCATAATCTAGAAAGTCCGCCAGGCTCAGCGGGCTGCCTGCCGGCTGATACGGAATTTTGTGCTCTGCCGAGTAACGCTCGAGAGTGTATTGCCGGTTCGGATCCCAGAGATTCGAGGCGAATCGCTCCGACTTCAAGACCATCCCAACTGGCATGAACTTGCGCCAGCTCTCAAGCGGTGTCCCAAAGAGATGATATGGAACTGCTGCTGCCTTAAGGTGCGCGGCAATGGAAAGGCCATATGGCCCCGCGCCGACAATGACCGTGTTGGAAACCGACATTCGATTACTCTCCCAATTGAAGCTTACTTTGTTCCCTTTTTCCCGCTGAGTGGGCTCGAGCGGCTGCTTTACCTTTCAGACCCATACGTCTGAAGATCCTGTTGGCCCCCAACGGAACCAGCTCAATAGCGTAGTAGTACAGTCCCGGTAACGGATCATTGAGGCGGAAGTACCCATCTCGCAGAGATGTGCCCGGGGCCGCAACGTCTGCCGGCAGGCGGTAAAGCATGGACGAACGCCACATTACCCGCGAAGTTTGCTTAGTGAGTTCTTTGGCTGCAATACCGGCTTCCGCCCGATAAGCCGCCAGAGGAATGTTGACCCCGCACAAGGTCGCAATCTCTTCTTGCCAATCCGTGCGGCCAACTGTCGGTTCGATGATTAGAAGTTTTCCAGTATGCCGGTCCCGCTTGAACTCCAGGCTCCCTAATCCCTTGTATCCGACCCGTTCTATGAACCGCCGGCTCAGCCGCATCAGCTCTTCGTCCATCTCCGGAGCAGGGGCACAGATGGCGGTAATGCCCACGGCCGGGGGAATGCACACTAACTTTCGGCCGGCAAAATGGGCCAAAAGCTCCCCTTCGGAGGAGCAGGCAAAGAGACTGAACAAGAGGTCGCTATCGTCGCCTTCGATCCACTCCTGGACAGCAAGGCGTCCAGCTCTCTTCATCATTTTTGCAGCGCACACTATCGCTTCGTCCCAGTTCTCCACACGTACAGGCCGGTCGTTTTCTTTGTTTGAAACCAGGGGCGCTTTATCCGCCGGCTTGATGGCGAGCGGAAATGTCAGCGTTTTGAGGAGAGGAAAATCGGTGGGGCTTTCCAGAACCACACCGCGCGGCACCGCTAATCCTTCGCGTTCCGCCAGGAGCTGAAATTGGACTTTGTCATAAAGACTTCGAACCATCTTGGGGGCGGGCAGGCTGAATCGGAAAAAAGGCTCCAACTCCTTTCGAAACTCTGACACTGTATTGACATCGGCATCGGCCGTAAGAATAAGGACCGGCCGCTGTCCAATTCGACAGGACAGGTTGATCAGCTCTTTTACAAGTTCTCTACCGCCTACGTCCGGCAGACTGATAAATCGGGCGAAGCGAGACCATGCCGCGGGGCAGCCGTGTCCCTTGTCGGCAACAAAAATGGGCATGCCCGCGCCGGCCAGGCTGCGCACAACACCTAGCCCGTTAAGATTGCCTCCCAGCACGACAACCGGAATCACAGGCGGTCACCCGCAACAGTCACTTTTGAAAACGCAATCAATCGGAAACAGATCCTCCGTAATCCCAAAACAGCTGATTACCCGCGCGCACTTTCAACCCGAAAGTTCTGAAGAATCCCAGCAAGATGACCTGTGCAGAAACAAGCGGCCTTCCCCGGGGCTCATGCCTCACGAAGGCACAAAACTGCGTCAGGTTATCTGGGTACCGAGGAACAAGATATGCGCAGTTAGGCAGCCATCTGCATCGGAGACGAAAAAATCTAATAAGCTTTTTATTAACAATCACTTAGGGTACATGATCGCGATCTATTGGGCGGCTCCACGTAGAGGAGTGTGAAAAGTTATGCAGCTTTTGTCTTAGCAGCGGGGCAAAGGGCGTATGCGCCCCATGTGCGTGGTTTGGCGCGTTTGGTCGCAGTTTTGCCGAGTGTAAGTCCTTATTCCTTTGTTTTCAGAGGGTCTGATCTGACTCTGATCAGCATATCGCATTCATAGCACGCGTTTGTCGCATGGCACTGAGCGGTGGCTGGGCTATGGAGCAACTGTGATGCGCATGCGTTGCAGGCCCGCCTTCCAACGACCATCGCTGAGCAAGGCCCAGAGAGCGGCGAACCAGTGTCCGCTGTAGGCGCCGCATTGTGCCCGCAGCAGCAAGAGCCCCGGTCTTGCTTCCACGCTTCCTGACAAGCTGAGCTCGCCGCTTTGCTTGCCGCAGGCGAGCCATTCTTCCACCAATTGCGAAGCAACAGCGGAAACAGTGGAAGTTCCCGTTTCCAAAACCAGGGTAAACTCGCGGGCTGAGCCCCAGCCATCATCCGGCACGAAATCGAGCCAGCGCATGCGGCCCAGAGTAGAAATGTAGTAGACGCATACCGGGCTGGCGAGAACGGCATCGGCATTACCTGGTTTTTTCTTTTTGGCGTACCACGGTGCGAGCAAAGCCTGTTCCTGCTGAAGCATCTCGATGCGTGCTTGCCTCAGCTCAGGAAAGCGCTCCATCTTCTCCCGCCAGACGCCCTCAACCAGGAATTCCGCATCTTTGAACAGCTCATGATGGAACTCATAAACGATCCAGCCCCGCGGCATCCGAATGAGATGATGGACATTCGGATGCTGTTGGAGCATGTGCAGGTCGATTACAGAGTCGTCACGGGCGATAAAGGCGTCAAATCGATGCACACGGCCTCAGAAAACAAGTGCCTCGGTCAGTTCGGCCTCCGCCACCTCAGTTTCTAACATTAGCTGGTATGCGGCTTGGCCAAGCCTGACCAGGGCATACACTATAACCGGAATCAAGATTTTGTAATCGAACTGGTAGTCATATTCAATGACCCCAGGATCGGTCAGTTCATAGTGCAACATCACGAACGGTTCCAGAGGCAACAGGTCCGGCTCGACAAAATCATCGAACGGGTAAGTTCCTTTGATATATCCGGTTTTTGCCGCCAGATACCGGCTCAATTGCGGTTGAGGATCCACGGTCCCGCCCAGTGGTTTGATCTCATAAATTCCTTTATCGACGATCAGGTCGATTCTGCCTCCCGGTATGGTAACTTCCGCCAGTACGACGTACCCTTTGGGAATGAGCTTAAAGGCAACATCCGCCTGAATGCTTTTGTGGGCGATCTGTCCCAGCGCCCTGGCCGTGTAATTGGCCACAGCTTTGCCGAGCCGACGTAGATAGCCGTTCAACTGGTTGGCGAAATCGCTGAGCGGCGTATAACCGGAGGGATCCGCCAGCAGCACGGGCTCGTTTAGCGAATAAACGTATCGGTGCAGGCTCAGCGGAGAAGCCGGATCGCCCTCAAAAGCGTCTGTGCTAAGGAACCTGCCGTTGCGGACGTCGAGATAACGGGCGCGGTTGTAATAGAGGTTGAGATCAGGATCAAACTGCTGCCCGGCATACCTGTAGTTGTTGGGTGTAGACCCGGTGGAAGAAACCAGGTTCCCGAAGGCGTCGTAATCATAGGTATCGGTCACGGCGCCGGCGGCGCTGGTCAGGAAGCGCACGCTGCCGTGCCCATCATAGCCATAGAAGCTGGTCGTTGGAGTCCCGCTGACAACCTGGCGTTCATCGATCAGCTCAAGGCCGTAGCTATAGGTGCGAGTAACAGCGCCGTTCTGCAGCTCGTCCATCACCTGCGCGTAGCCGGTGAGATTGTTGGTGTCCACCAGAAAGCTGGTCGTGGTGCCGGCCACGGTCTTTGCCACGCGGTTGCCGTCACCGTCATAGACCATGGTGATGGCGCCGGACTTCACCAGGTGGTTCTCAAAGTCGAAGAGGTTATTTCCGCTTCCGCTATTGAGCTGGTTGCCGTTGTCGTCAAAGGGAAGGGTGGCAACGCGGTCATTCGCGTCATAGTTCATCAACCCCGATGCAACGGCCGCAACGGTGGAGGTAAGCTGCAGACGGTTGCCCACAGGATCGTATTGATAAGAAATGGCGCCGTTCTGTGAAGCAGCTCCGGAAATCGTTTCCGAGGTCAACCGATACAGTGCATCGTATCCGTACTGCACCATGCGTCCGCTCAGCTCGGCAACAGATAGGCGGTTTCCGGCCGCGCCCAGAGTGTAATTGTAGCGGGCGATTATGCCACCCTGCGGATTGCAGGCCGTGCCTGTTCCGCAGACGGTCTGCATCTGCGTGAGACGATTCAGGCTGTCATAGGAATAGCTGCTGGACGCGCCATTGGGATAGGCAAATTCGCCGAGGTTTCCCGCGGCATCGTAGGAATACGTGGTGGTGCCCGCTACGTCCGCCGCTGAAGCCACACGATTCAGAGCGTCATAGGTGTAGGTCATTGACGCTCCGCCGCTATTCGACGAAGCAATCGTCAGAACATTGCCCGCTGCGTCATAAGTGTAGGTGAGCGTGCCGAAGGGAGTGGCCTTGGTCAGCAGCCGGTCACGCGTGTCATAGATATAGTTTGTGGTTCCGGAAGCATCCGTCATGGAAGCTCTGCGGCCGGTCGGGGTGTAGCTGAAGTCGACCTCAGACGCGCCCAGATTATTCTGCGCAAAGAATGGATCGGCCGTTTTGCTGGTCAGGTGGTTCAATGGGTCATAGGTATACGTTGTGTTGTGGCCATTGAAATCAATACCTGCCTTCAGATTGCCTACAGCATCGTAGCTGTAAGACTCCACCTGGCCCAGGGGCAGCTTTCTCTGAATCCGGCGGCCCCGCTGATCAAAGGCGAAACTGGTTGTGTGATTGTTGGCATCGGTCTGGCTGATGCGATTGCCCAGCTCGTCGTAGGAGAAGCGGGTGGTCTGATTCAATGCGTCGGTCACGGAGATCATTCGCCCGAGCGCGTCATAGCCGAAGCTGGTCACCTTGCCCGCCTGGTCTGTGCGGGAGATCTGCCGGCCCAGACCGTCATACACGGAGCTCAGTGTAGTTGCATCCGGGAAGGTGGTTTTGATCAGCGTGTTGGCGCCGTCGTAATTAAACTGCGTCGTGTGGTTGAGCGCGTCCGTGGCCGAGCTCTGGTTGCCGGCGGCGTCATAGGTGAAAGATGTGGTCTGGTTCAGGGCATTGATACTCTGGATCCGCCGCTGCGCTGCATCATATTTATACTGCGTCGTATTATTCAGCGCGTCTGTGGTGGCGATGATCTGTCCAATGGCATCGTAGGTAGTGCTTGCGCTCGAGCCATCAGGATAGGTCGTCTTGGTCAAGTGGCCAAGAGCGTCATAGGTGTACGTGGTAGTGCGTCCTGCTCGGTCGGTGGAGCTGGTGCGCTGGTCATTGGCATCATAGACCGCTGATTCGTTTGTGGAATCAGGATAGGTGGTTTTGATCAGACGCCCGTTGGCATCATAGTCGAAGTGCGTCGTGCGGCCCAGTTCGTCGATTGTATCGCTCTTCTTGCCCAGCGCGTTGTAGATCACCTGCCGCGCAGATCCATCCGGGTAGATGGTCTTCGTCAGGCGATTGCCGGCGTCATACTGATACTGCGTGGTCAAGGTCTCCAGCGTGCCGTCGCTCTTGGTGCGCTTCACGGTCTGGGTCAGCCGGTTGCCGTTGGCGTCATAGGTGAAGCTACTCACGTTACCCAGGGCATCGGTCTGGGTATTCACGTTTCCGGCTCCGTCATAGGTAAAGGAGGTGACGTTGCCAAGTGCGTCTTTGACTGTGAGTGCCAGGCCTTGAGAGTTGTAAGTAGTGGTTGTGACCTGGCCTAAGGGATCGGTGATGGTGAGCAAGTTTCCCTGGGAATCGTATGTATTCGTTGTGATCCGTCCCAGGGCGTCGGTAGTTGTCAGCACCTGGTTCCGCGCGTTGAAGGTTGCGCGGCTTGTGTGGCCCAGCGCGTCGGTCATCGTGAGCTGGTTTCCGGCGGAATCATACGTGTAAAGGGTGGTTTGGTTCAGCGCGTTGGTCACGCTCAATCTGTTATCGTTCGCGTCAAACGTAGACGAACTAGTGTTTCCCAGCGGGTCCGTCATGCGAACGATGTTGCCGTCATTGTCATATTCGTAGAGCGTTGGATTTCCCAACCTGTCGGTGACGATTTCCTGGTTGGCGGCAACGTCGTGCGTGTACTGGATGGTGTTCCCGCTGGCATCGGTGGTCGAGGTCAGCCTACCCGCGTCATCGTAGGTGTTCTTGATCGCCTGCACGCCGCGCGGATCAATAATGTTCTGGAGCAGATGGGTCGTGTCATAGGAGAACGTGGTGGCGTTTCCGGTGCGATCGGTAAAGCTCACAAGATCACCGGCGGCGTCATAGGCATAATGCAGGCTGTTTCCGGAAGGATCGGTGATTTGCGTGATCCTGTTTTGCAGATCGCGTGTGAAGGCCACGCTCTTGAGGGTGGAACTGATCATGCCATTGGCATTGAGCGTCAGCGTATTGCCCGCCGGATCGGTAACGCTGGTAGCACCGTGCTGCAGGTCGAGAATATAGGAGTAGCCCTCCGCGGTCGTCAGCTGGAACTGGCTGTAGTCGGCGAAATTGAGGTCAAAATCCATGATGTTGACCGGCCCCGGCACTCCGCCATCGAGCAGGAAATCGACATCGCCGATAGGCGTAAGCGTGGCGTTCGCCGTGGAGGCGCCCGTGGAGACCTGTGTAAATGCGATCTGCGGGTTGGTGATCGGCACGATTTGCTGGCAGGCCGGTGAACTGGCGGCCTGGAATTTGTAGACGCGGCCGTCAGGGAATGTAACGCTGACGAAATGGTTCTTGGACGGCTGCAGGCAGTACGTGGGGAAGAAGCCGCTCCAATTCTGCTCTTCATCCCAACCCTGGCCGATGGCCCCACCCGTTTTCTGCACGCGCACGTTGCCGACGCTCAGGCTCCATCCCACTCCAAAGTCGCCAACACGCTTATCCCGTGAATCGTAGGTTCTGGTGATGGTGATCGGCAGTCCGGGAAGCGGAACGCTCAGATCATTGAACGAAAGAGTAAAGTTGCCGACCTTGACATTTCTGCTCACGTCTACCGTGCTGGTGATGGAAGCGGTCTGGCCTGCATTGTCGGTGGAACTGAACCGCACAAGGTATTGGCCATTCAGTAAGACTGACGGATCAAAGGTGCCGAGCGTGCTGTTTGTGACCGGAGCCACGCCTGAAGCAAACGTAACAAACGTTGTCGGATTGCCTGAACCGTCGAGCAGCGAGTATTCAAGCTTCCATGTACCTGTGGTTACCGAACCGACGATCGGTGTCGGAGCGGTGATCTCCTGGCCATCGGAGAATCCGGCGATGCTCACCACCGGCGGCGGTGGAGGAGGAGCTACGGAGGAAAGTACGGTAATGGTTACCTGTGCCGTCGCCTGGAGTTGCGTGTCGCTGGCGAGAAGCTGCAGCACATACACGCCCGCGGCGCCGAACGTGGCTTGGGTGACAAGAGCGTTGGGATCGCTGAACGCTACCGGCGCGGGCCCGCTCAAAGCGCTCCATGAAACCGAGAGCGTGCTTCCGGCAGGCAGGCCGTCATCACGCGCATCCCCGCGAAGCGCCACGGTGTTCTGTGGCAGGGTAATGGTCTGGTTTGCGCCTGCAGTCACGGCCGGCGGCTGATTCCCTCCGGCAGCGGTTACGGTGATATTGATAGTGGCGCTGGTGGAAAGCTGGCCATCGCTGGCGGTGAGTTTGAAAGTGTAAACACCAGCCGTCGTGAACGTCACTTTGACCGAGGTCTGCGCGGGTTGCGTAATGGTGGCTGCGGCCGGACCACTTACCTGCGACCATTGCGTCGAAATCGTGCCTGCGGGCAGGCCGTCGTCAGTAACTGTGCCATTCAGAGTTACGGTATTCGTGGGAAGCGTGATGGCTGTGTTATCGGCGGTGATGGAAACCAACGGCGGCTGGTTTGTGCCGGCGGGATTCACGGTGATGCTCACCGATCCCGTGCCGGTCAGTTGCGAATCGGAGACAGCAAGTTGCAACACGTAAGTTCCGGCCACGGTGAATGCAGCTTGCGTGCTTCCGCCGGACGGATTGCTGAAGGTTACAGGCGCAGGTCCGCTCAATGCCGACCACTGGAATGAAAGCTTGCCGCCCACGGGCAGTCCATCGTCGGTGACCCTTCCGGTGAGGCTGAGCGTGTTGCCTGGCAGGGTGATTGAGTTCTGACTCGGGATCACGGTCACCGACGGCGCCTGGTTCGGCGCCGGCGGATTCACCGTAATGGGAATGCTCACAGAGTTGCTGAGCTGCGAATCCGAGGCTGTCAGTTTGAGCACGTAAGAGCCGGCAACGGAGAAGGTGGCCCGGGTGCTGGCGGTGTTCGGGCTGGAGAAAGTAGCCGGAGCCGGACCGCTCACCTGCGACCATTGCGCCGTCACGGTTGATCCGGCCGGCTGTCCATCGTCGGTGATTGTTCCAGTCAGGTTGACCGTGTTGGCAGGCAGCGTCAGGTTGACGTTGTCTACGCTGACGCTGATAGCGGGCGCCTGGTTCGGCGTCGGGGCTGAAAGAACAGTGATCGTGACCAGAGCCGAGGTAGAAAATTCCGAATCAGTTGCTGTCAGCTGCAGGGTATAGGTGCCCGGAGTGTTGAAAGTTGCTTGTGTGACTGCCTGAGTCGGAGCTGAGAATGTGACTGGCGCCGGCCCGCTGAATCTGATCCACTGCTGCGACAGCGTGCTGCCGAAGGGAAGTCCGTCATCGCTCACGATGCCGTTGAGAGTCACCGTGCTCTGTGGGAACTGGATGGTCTGGTTCGGTCCCGCATCCACCTGTGGCGGCTTGTTGATCGGCGACTGCAGTGTGATGGTGGTTTCGCTGAACGCGGTGGATTGACTGTTGCTCGCTGTGAGCCGCAGCACATACACCCCCGGCGCACTGAAGGTTGCCGTGGTTGCAGGAGAGCTCGGATTGCCAAACACAACGCTCCCCGTGCCACTGGTAACTGACCATTGGATCGAAAGCTGCGAGCCACCTGGATCAGTGGCGGAGCCATTCAAGTTGACCTGCGTAAGCGGAAGCGAAATGGTCTGGTTCAAACCGGCGCTGACCACCGGAGGCTGCGGCCCTGTCGGTTTGCAGTTCCCGGCGCTGCCCGCGGTGTAAATGGCCTGAATTTCGGTGGGAGTAAGCGCGCGGTTGTAGACCTGTGGCTCGTCGATGTTGCCCAGGAAATGCGTGGAGTTAGGACGTGCTCCGATATAGAGCTGCAGAGCTGTACGCGGCGTGAAAGTCCCCATGTTGCTGCTGGCGACGAAGGCGCCGTTGACAAAGATGCGGGCCACGCCCGAAACGCGATCATACGTCAGCGCTACATGTGTCCACTGTTTGAGTTGCAGTGTAGCGCCGCCAAAAGCGCCGGTCGCGATGATGTGGCTGCTTCCGTTTGTATCGACGATGTTGGCATATACCGAGCCGGGTGAAACCTGGACCGAAGAATCCAGGTTCTCCCACAGATGGACGCCGAAGCCGGTAGTGGGAGAAGAGTATTCAAGGATCGGGCGGGCGGTGCCGAGATCCAGCGGGAATACCCAGGCAGACATGGTAAAGCTGCTCACGTTCAGAGCCGGGGTGCTGGGAATAACAATGTCAGCGGCTCCCCCGTTGAGTGAGAATGCGCTGCCCACCATTCCCGGGACAAACGTGACTCCATCTTCGATCACCCCGGTATTGGCCAGCGCCAGGTCGCGCGCGTCGCCATCACCCGGCCACCAGCCGACCAGGCCGTCTGCCGGAGGCACGCATTGCGCCACCACGTGAGCGTGGGTGTCATTGAAGCTGAAAAGTTCGGAATCAGACGCGGCCAGGCGCAGCACGTAGTCGCCCGGAGAGCTGAAAGTGGCGGTAGTGGCAGGGTCGCCGGCCTGCGTGATGATCAACTGCATGCCGGTGCTGTCTGTTGTGTTGCTGCCGTTGCCGAAGCCGACGCTGAAGTCCAGATTGTCCCCGGCATTCAGAGCTTTCACAAAGGTGAATGGCACTCCGACATTGCGCTGCGTGACATTGCCCGCCAGCAGCGTGGTAGAGGAGTTCAGCAGGATGGAAACATCCGTGGTGGTGGTGTCGACGCCATAGAAGCGGCCCTGTACCAGGTAGCTGGCCGTAGCCGGGGCGGTAAAGCGCACAACGCTGTTCTCGCCTGCAGGACCGGGATGCAGAAGCAGCGTCGCTGGAGGAATATTCACTCCTGCAGATGCCACCGAGACGCCGGTGTTGTTGTAAGCCAGCAGCGGGAAGGTGGTCCCGGACGCCGGTGAAGTGCGGAACCATGCCGGCATGCCGAAGAGCTGGCCGGTAAACGCATATGGGGTGAAGGTGCCGCCGCGCGTAGGCGTTGAACCGTAACTCCATGGGCCACTCGGATTGTTGGTGCCGGAGAAGCCGTCAGAAGCGTCAAAGCTGGGGGTCGCAAACTGCACGCTTCCCGGACCAATCACCTTGGTCCAGAAGGTGCTGAGCTTGCCGCCCGCAGGCAGGCCATCGTCACTGGCTGTGCCCTGCAAGGAAGCCGGAGCCGGGAAAGTGGTCTCTACGCTCGGTCCTGCAGTTACAACCGGAGGAGCATTAGCTGAGATTACTATCGTGACGTCAGAGCTGCTGGTGAGCTCCGAGTCATTGCCCGTCAGCCTGAGAACGTATGTGCCCGGCACACTGAAGGTGACCGAGGTGACCGGCGAAGTCGGGTTGGTGAATGTGGTTGTTCCGGGGCCGCTGACCTTGGTCCAGGAAGAGGTGAGAGTGCCGCCGATGGGAAGACCATCATCGGTGACCGAGCCGTTTAGCGTAACCGAAGCCGTAGTGGAATTTACCTGGACGATTCCAGCGGGCGCCATGGCCGCGCCCTCCCATTGGCCGACCTGGGCGATTTTGGTGCCTTCAAATCGCGTTCCGTTCCAGTGAATTTGCCACAAATTTCCCGGGGTCTCTTCGCCGATTAGAAGATCGCCCACCATGCCTGCCAGTTCTGGAGCGGGAATGCCCAGCAGGCGGGAGGTGCCGAAGTCGACGCCGAAGTAGTTTTCACCCGCCCCGACCAGCTTGATGTGTTCCGGGAATATCCCGAAATCGAAGAAGGTGAGCACGCCTTGCGGATCGATGCTGAAGATGCGGCTGGAATTCTCGCTGCCGGTAACGATCTTGCCGGCCCATGGGCCGTAGTGGAAGGTGTCAGTGGGTAATGTTACAAGGCCCTCCGGCGGCACTCCGACGTTGGCCAGCTTGGTTGGCACCCCGGCATTCGTCACACGCCAGATATTTCCCGTCGTGGTGGCAACAATCAGATCGCCTCCGAACACTCCGGTGCGATCGATATAGAGCTGCCCTCGCAGCAGTCCGCTTTCGCCGGGAAGCGTCACCCACGGATTGCGTACGGTATTGCCGTCCGGAGAAATGCGAACGATGACTCCCGGAACGCCGGAGCCGGTAAACATTTCACCGGCAGTAAAGCCGCCGATGCTCTTGCCGCCGTTTTCGTCGCGCGCCGTGGCAATGTAGACCTCGTCGGTCAAGCCGCTGACGTTGGAGAATTGCGTACGCGATCCATCCTGCGCCACCAGTTCAAAGTTGTGCGGCAGTCCGTTCGAATAATTGACCGACATCACCACCTTGTTGGTGGGTTGGTGATAGTCAACTCCGACCGGGTTATTGAAACCTGTGCTGATTGGAATCAGCGTCGGGAAAAGCGGAAGCGTGTTGGCGTTTGATGGCAACACCACGGTTTGCTGTGGACCGGCATTCACCACGGGCGGAAGATTAGCGGGCTTCACCGTCACCGTAGTGTCAGCTTGCGCGGTAAGCTGCGAATCGCTGGCGGTCAAGCGTAGTACGTACACGCCGATCGTGCTGAAGGTAGCTGCGGTTGTGGGCGAGCCCGGATTGGCAAAGGTCACGATCCCGGGGCCGCTTACCACTGACCAGGCGGATGTGAGCGTTCCGCCAGCCGGCAAACCATCGTCAGAGATCACACCTTGCAGGTTTACCGTATTCACGGGCTGGAAGATGGTTTGCGCCGGTCCGGCATCTACGGTTGGAGGATTGTTGTGAGGAAGAACAGTGATGCGGACATCGGCGCTGCCGGTCAGCTCTGAATCACTCGCAGACAGACGGAGCAAATAAACGCCGATGGCCGGGAATGTGGCCGTGGTGTTCGGAGCAGTGGGAGTACCGAACGTTGCTGTTGCCGGCCCTGTGACTTCTTTCCACAGATAAGTGATTGAACTGCCCACGGGCAGGCCGTCGTCGGTCGCGCTGCCGGTGAGGTTCACCGCGTTGGTGGGAAGCTGAATACTTTGGTCCGGCCCAACTGTCACAACTGGCGGTGTGTTGCCGCGAGTCGTCGTGATCGAGACTTGCGCGCTGCTCTGCAATTGGGAGTCGTCGCCGGTGAGCTTCAGGACGTACGTTCCCTGCGCATTCAACTGGACCGTCGTTTGCGGGTTGTGCGGATCGGCAAAGATCGCAGCGGAAGGACCGCTCACCTGCGTCCAGGTAGATGTAAGCTGTCCGCCGACGGGCTTGCCATCGTCGGTGACTGTGCCCTGGAGCGGGAAATTGTTGGGGAATGGAACTGTCTGGTCAGTGCCAGCAGAAACCACCGGCGGAAGGTTCGGCAGGGTTACATCTGTGGAGGCCGCCGCGCTCAGCGGGCCATAAGAGTTCGCCGCGGAGTCGCTCCAACCGGCTGTGGCCGTGGCGGAAATCGTGCCGTTCGGATGGTTGGCAGGAATCGTGTAGCTGACGGTGGCCGTGGTGCTTGCTCCCGGAGCGATGGAGTTGGATGATGCGGTGGGATGCGCCACCGAACCGTCCGGCAGGATGATGGAGATTGCTCCGATGTTGGCGGCGGCATGGCCGATGTTGGTCAGCGTAATGACGTAGCTGACGGTGTCGCCGGAGTTTGCCTTGGCCGGCGCATCCAGAGCGATGCTAAGGATCGGCAGCTGCTCGGTCGCGGTGAACGGGTAATCGGTTGGACCATAGTTGTTGTGCGCAGGATCGATCCATTGCAGCATGGCATCGAGGCTGAGGCTTGAGTTGTCGACCGACTGCAGGCGCGCCAGGTACGCCGCATCTGTTTCGGAGGCGCCCTTCGCAGCGACCACCGGCGCGCGATAGCTCGCATTCAATGAAGCGCTCTGGCCGCCCGGCAAGCTGAAATTCGGCAGCGTCGTGAATGTGCCGTCTTGTTTCTTCAATTGCAGTGTTATCTGCACCGCATTGCCGGTGCCAACGTTCGACACATTGAAAGCAAATTGCGTCGCCTGATTCGGGAGAAGCGACTGCGTCGCGGGAACGGTCGTAGAAACGATCGGAATGCGCTGGGTGAGAGCGACAAACGGCTGCTCCACGGGTCCATAACCGTTGCCAAGCAGGTCCTGCCACGTAGAGCTGAAGACAGCCGCAGGCAAAGTCACTCCGTCGGCCGCCTGCAACCGCGCGAGGTAACCCTGCGTCGATTCATCCGGTGACTTCCCGGCGAGTCCCGGCGAGGTCCAGTTGACCGTACCGGCGAACCGCGTTCCAGCTGCGAGATCCGGCACAAGAGGCGTTGCACTTGTGCCGTCGGGCAGCTTCAAAGCTGCAGCAATGTGGGTGGCTGTGGCGCTGCCTGCATTTTCCACCACGAGCTGGTAAGGAATGCTGGAGCCGGGTGCCACGCAACTGCTGCCCGAGATACCGACACTCAGCCTTGGCAATGTGAGCTGGCTGAAGGAAGAAAAGTCAATCGGAGCATAGAGCTGCGCGAAGAGATCGGTAAACGTGGCTTCGGCCTGCGAGGTAAACAGACGGCCATCCTGCACGGCGAGGCGCGACTGATAGTCAATACTGCTTTCCGCCGTGCCACGCGCGCTGATGCCGGGAATCGTAACCTGGAAGCTTCCCGTGCTCGTCGCTCCGGCAGCAATACTTCCGATGTTCGCTGTGCCTGTCGCCGGCGTTACCTGATCAAAATTCTCATTAAGGGTGACGCTGGTCGCATCCGTGGCGCCGGTATTGCTGATGCTGTAGTTCACCGGCACACCCTGGTTGGGCAGGACGAGAGGAGTTTGTTGCTGCGAACCCAACAGTTTGGCGGGCGCAGGGAAGACACCGGCGCAGTCACCGCTCACTGCGGTGATAGTACCGAACCCTGGCTGCCCAGGGACCGCGCCGAAAGGCGGCGTGTGATCAACCGTCAGAATCGCTCCGCACGCGATGTTGCCAAATACGTCGCTCCCAGATTTGTTCACCACCGTGGACACAATGACCTCAATCAACGAAGGCAACGTCTGACTAGGCGGGAAACTCTCTCCCGGCTTCACATCCCAGCACGCGTTGGTGAGAGTCGCCGGCGTAACGTTTACCTGGCACTGCTGGATTGGACCGGTCAATGTTCCCGACCAACCCTTGAACGAAGGATTGGCTCCGAAGTACTGGCCATTGACGACTTGACCTTCCCACTGCGCGCCCCAGAAGTTGACGCGCTGTCCAATCAGTAATCCGCCGGTGTTGCCGCCCCAGATCACAAAGGGCATCGGCTGGTAAATCTGCACCGAAGCTGTCCGGCTGCTGGGCTGGTAATTGCTGTCGCCGGCAAAATTGATTTGCAGCTGGCCCGAACCGGTGGCGAGTGCGGTGGTAAAGTTCAGCGTAGCTGTCGCTGAGCCATTCGCATCCGTGACGCCGGCCGCGCTTACGCCATTTACGGTGAAGGTGACGGTGCGCCCGGCTACCGCTGTTGTTCCCAGCGAGTTGGTCAGCACGGCGGAAACCTGCTGCTGACCTAACGCGGTGATCAGGCTTGAGCCGGTATAACGCAGAAGCGTCGCCGCCGGCATCATCGTGACCGTAGGGCTGATCTGCGCAGCCTGATAGCCGGCATCGCCGCCAAAACTGATGTTGACCGTCGTCTGGCCCATCGGCAATGTAGACGCCGGCAGAAAAGCGGTTCCATTGCCATCAGTGGCAGCCGAGAGCGTCTGTGCGGCAAAACTGAAGCTGACCGCACGGCCGCTTAGCGGATTTCCTGTTCCATCGGTGAGCAGAACGGCCAGGCGGAGCACATTGCCGAAAGAAGCGCTGTTTTGTCCGATGTAAACCAGACGCGACGCCGATGGGTTGGATGTGGCAGGCGCCTGGCAGGCATCCGCCGAAGTCCATACCGTGGAAGCCTGCTGTGAGGAAAGGTTTCCACCGCTGAGGTTGGCGGCTACAGCTTGAATCTGGTCAATGCCCTGGAGAGTACCCGAGTACTGGATAGTGGCCGTCCCGGTGGCGTCAGTAGTGCCGGAAAAACTGGTACCCACATTGGGGCCGTTTACGACATTCAACGTCACTGCAGCATTGGCTAACGGCTGGCTGCCTGCATCGCTGACCAGGACCGTAGTTGTGTCCTGTGTGCCCACCGCGTGCGGTGCACCGTCAGTGATCAACTGGATTGCCCCGCCGGGGCTTTCCATTCCCGTGGTGCCGATAGGACGCCATTCCAATGACTGGTTTCCGCGGCAACTGGAATCGAATCCGCCCGTGTCCAGAACGTGAGCGGTATCCATGTAATCCGCGCTCGCTCCCGCGATCGTAACCGTGACCTTGGGAATGCGTGCTTCGTTTTCCGTCAGAGGCAGACCACAACCCACGATGGGGGAGGCGCTGGTGTCGAAGTTGCCGTTCTGCGTTTGTGTGAGGATGGCCGAGCCGCCCGCAGGAACCGTAACGTTCTGCCACAACTGAAATACCGGTCCCGGACGTCCCAGGTCAACGGAGACCTGATCGATCGTGATGGGTGAAGGGCTTGGATTATCCAGGCGAATGGCGCCCGCGCGATAAGCGGTACCGCCGCCCACAAAATTGACTAGAGCATTCTGGCTGTTCCACGGAAGCGGGAAATTTGGCGAACTGGAACTGTTGTCTGCAAAACCAACCGATACCTGAAGAGCGGAATTTGTGCTGGCCTGGAACGGCAGGGCAAACAAACCTTTGCTCGGCCAGGAGAGCGCCGAGTTGCTCGCCTTGCCTGCCGCCGGCAGTTTTGGCGGGCGCAAAGCGGCCAGGGCTGGCAAGGGCCGGCGCAACAGCGCGGCTGGAGAATCTTTCCCGCTCGCGGCCGCTTTACGCGTGGCCGCCACGAGCGCTTTTTCCGGCGCCGGCGGGTCACTTTCAAACTTCCATGAACTTACCCACTCAGCACGTGGTGACTCTGACGTATAAGCAGGCAGAGTGCCCATCACCATGGACCACACTGCAACCAGGCTTGCCAGTTTGCGAATCAAGCTTTGCGAAGCAAATAGACCTGAAGAACTTTTCGTCGAGGCACACGTACGCAGCGCCATGGGAGATGGATTTCCTTTCGCTCACTTTTTATCCGCGCAGAGAATCCTTCTCCTTAAACAATTGGGCAACAGTTAAAAACCTATACAGGGTTAAGTGCGGGCATTTAACACCAAGTGCTACGCAATTGGCAATATAAAAGGTGGGACTTTGCTTGTGGATAAATGCAATTTAACAAAAAAATATCCGTGGTCCTGTCGGGGATGAAATAGATAACAAAGCGGTGCAGATCCATCCTACGAACAGCAAAGACGCCCTGTCCCCTTCGGATCAGCTATTTTCGCTGGGCGTGCCTTTGTACAACTTAATTGGGTTCGACGGTTGCCGTTGCATAGGCTGAAACTTCTGCAGTTTTCTAAAATGTTAGCCATCGCCCGAGCAGGCGGGCCTGGCGTCGCGAAAAGACGACCTTTGTTCCATCTGCCAGCGTGGCCAACAGTGCTCCACAAGGTTGGGACTCCAATGTCTTTATGTCCTGCAAGTTAATGATCTTCGATCGACTCGCGCGAAAAAAAATGTTCGGATCAAGCCGTCCTTGCAAGGTGCTTAGCGATTTGCAGACCAGTGCCTGAGCGTCGCCAAAATGGACCCGTGTGTAGTTTCCTTCCGATTCGAGCAGACGAATTTTAGAGGATGGCACAATCCAATAGCGCTCGCCATGTCGAAAAAGAAACCGGCTGCTGTAGCTTTTCGGTCTCTTTGTGGAGTCGACGAGTCTTCGTAGCCGGTCGAGAGCCACATCGAGACGCTCAGGCACAATCGGCTTAACCAAATAATCCACGGCTCCCACGCCAAACGCCCGTACTGCATGGCTTTCATATGCAGTAGTAAAGATTACCGCGGGTGGATCCTCCAGGTCATTGATCAATTCCAGGCCGCTGCGTCCAGGCATCTCTATATCGAGAAAAACCACATCAGGCTGTGAATGTCGAATCTGCATGCAGGCTTCGTCAGCGCTCCTCGCTTCTCCAACGATTGCTATGTCAGTGTGATCCTTCAGCAAACGCCTTAAACCGACTCGGGCCAGACGCTCGTCATCGACTATCAGCGCATTCATGCGGTCGCTCCAAGCGTGTGTTCAGTGGGCAAGAGCACCTGTGCCCGTACGCATCCAGCCGCCGTGTTTTCCAAAACAAAGTGCGCGCGTGCACCATAGAGAAGGCGTAGCCTCTCTCGTGTATTTCGCAGGCCGATGCCGGTATCAGCTGAAGCAGGTCTCAACTCGCCGGTGTTGATCACCTCAAGACAAAGATGCCCTTCATTCGTTGCAGCGCGGATTGTTACTTCACCGCCTTCGACGCGAGGTGCTACGCCATGTTTGACCGCATTCTCTACGAGCGTCTGTAGAAGCATCGGTGGAACTCTTGCACTGCGCGCTTGGCCATCCACTTCCCAGCGCACTCGCAGGCGTTCTTCATAGCGCGACTTTTCTACAGCAAGGTATCCTTCGACCGCGTCAAGCTCTTCGGAAAGTGGCGCCATGTCCATTGCGTCCGACCTCAGCGAGTATCGCAGCAGTGTGGAAAGTTGTGTCAGTATGTGTTGGGCTTGCCGGCTGTCTTCCAAAATCAATCCTCTCAATGTATTCAGCGAGTTAAAGAGAAAATGCGGCTTCAGTTGAGACTTCAGGTTCTCTAGCTGCTTCTCCTTGCTTGCCAGTTGTGCACGCAGCTGGTCGATTTCAAGCACACGGCGCAGACTCCACTCATTCAGGGCCATATAACAACCCATCCAGGAGCACGCCACAAACAAAGAGCCCTGCCAATAAGCGAACATAATGCCAGGACTCATAAAAAAGCTCGCTGCCTTAGCACTTTGGAAGAACTTTTCTGGAAAACCACTGGCGAAATAGACCGTGCCCATTGTCACGACAACGATCACAAGGCGAGGAATCATTCTCCCTGGGGGGAGATAAAACCAGCGATGACGCACCGCAGTTCGGCGCGCCAGGTGGGATACCAGAAATATAAGCAAAATACTGCCGACCGACCACGCAAAATCCAAAAGTGTTCGGTAGGAAATTGTAAACAGGTCCGGCAACAGCAAGAGAGACCAAAATATCAATTGGAAGATCCAATAGGCGTGGTCATTGGGGGTTGTCGCAGATGTAGTCTGGTCGGTAGATTCCATGGCTTTAGACTGATGCATTGTATGCCAGAGGCATACCTATATCTAGGCATAAAATTCTATTGCCAAAGCTAGTCCGTTTACTAGCAGCTGCCTGTCAGTAGCGGTAGATATTCTAGGATCTGAACTATACCACTATCCCCCTCTTGCGAAGAATTATTTGAACTATGCTGGACATACATCTGGTTCAAAAGCAGCTTATGTGTCCCGGCGACCTTTCGTCATCTATCCGCGCCACTCATCACAATTCTCTAGGTGGATGCAATCCGTGGGATATCTAATCTCCGCTTTAAGCAGGAGAAAAATATGCAGCCGAGGCTGAGCATACACGTTGTACTGCTGATTTTTACTTTAGTAGCCTTTACCACGGGAGTCGGCCATGCCCAGGCCGGCACTCCTGATCAAGGCGCCAAACCCCTTGACGCGACCCAGGGCGGGAGCCTTGATTCGGTAAGCCTGACGACTGGGGACCTCTCGATTCACATTCCGTTGGCTTCATTTCCCCAGCGTGGACAATCGAGTTTGAGCTTTTTCGCGAGACTCACTGGGATTCAGTGGACCGCCCAGATGATCAACGCCCACGACTGCCTCAGCCAGACCCTTCCCGATCCTCCCCCGTGTGAATGGCAATGGCGTCCGAGTTTCGGCGTTCCCGGCGTACAGATCGTTAGCAGTACAGACTGGTCGCTGCAGCAGCTGAACGCAAACCCTGAGGGGGTCTTCGGAGGCGTTCCTCCGGATGTAATACAGATCGATTCGGTTGTTTCGCCCGACGGCAACGGCCACATGCTGGGGGTGGTTAATAGCGGAACATTTAGTGCCGAGCGATCTCTGGACGCAACCGGACTGCTTTACTCCATGAACACGACTACCCTCATCACGCCCGACGGGACGGCTTACAAGTACGCGAATGGGCCAGCTTCCAACCAGGGCGGACAGCAGCCAGCCAGCATCACTGACGCTAACGGCAATCGCATCACGATTTCGTCGTCGGGTTGGACTGATACTTTGGGACGCGTGATTCCGGGCAGCACCGGGGTCGGCCCCGCTTACTTCACGGTTGCGGGTGTGAGCACTTCGGATCTGTCGACTTGTCCATCCGGAACCGTCTCAGCAAGAATATGGCAAATCCCCGGACCTGCAGGAAGCACGCGAGCCTTCAAATTCTGCTCATCCAATTTCACCCTACAGACCGCATTTGAGCAGTCGCCTGATGCGGTTGGATTGGGAACGATGGAGTACGGCCCAGCTTCGCAGCCCATGATAAGCGCGATCGTCCTTCCCGATCTCACCATGTGGACCTTCAATTATGACAACTATGGGAACCTGACGCGGATCGGGCTTCCTACCGGCGGTTCAATTTCCTATAGCTACCAGATCGGCGGAGCGCCCGCATGCAGCTTTGCCGCCCCCAACGATGCCGGAGCCGCTAGTTTCTCTGTTGTCACCAGGACGGTTGATGCCAATGATGGAGCAGGTGGACACACCTGGGCATACTCATATAACGGTACAGTCACCGTCACGGATCCTCTTGGCAACGACGCTGTGCATACTTTGGTTTCTCCGGTAAGTGGAGCATGTGGGGTCTACGATGGCCAAACTCAGTACTACCAGGGCCGGGCGGCCAGCGGGGCGCTGCTGAAGACCGTTGCCACCCAATATGCCGGAATAGCCGCTCAGGGTTTCGGCTTTGGTTCCTTTGGCCCACCTGCAATCAATGTTGTGCCAACGCAAGTTACGACAACGCTTCCGGGAGGACAGACGACCAAGCTGGTGTACACCTACGACTCGGGCAGTGCCGACGGAACCGGCGTTCTCCTCGGCAGCTTGCTTAGAACCGACCAATATGACTTTTCAGGTTCGCTGGTTCGTTCAGTCGTCAATCGCTATGTGTGGCAGGATAACTCTAACTACCTCACCGCCAATTTTGTTGCCCTGACGAGTTCAACTACCGTGCTGGATAGTTCAGGAAACCGCGTGGCGCAAAGTACCAGCGCTTATGATGAGGTGGCTGTTGCCAGCTCGGGCGTGACCACATCGTTAGTACCACCGCCTGGAGGCAGTATTCGTGGCAATTTGACAACAGCCAGCCAGTGGCTCAACACCAGCAACAGCATGATCTCCAGCCACGCCGTCTATTTCGACACCGGTACGCTCGCCAGTGCCAGCGATCCTCTCGGCAATGCAACCAGTTATGGATACTCCTGCGCGGGAGCATTTCAGTCGCAAACCACTCTCCCCGATACAAACGGCGTACACCACGTTCGTTCCGGAGTCTACGATTGCAACACAGGCCTCTTGAGCAGCTCTACCGACCAGAATGGACAAGTGGTCAGCTACCAGTATGACAACATGCTGCGGCTTAAGCAGACCAATTATCCCGATGGCGGGCAGATGAACTTCAATTTTCCCGATCCGACTACCGTCGAACGGGTGCGTAAAATTGATTCGAGCCGCAATGACGATTATTTCGTGCATTTTGACGGCCTCGGCAGAAGCATTCAAACCCAGGCCCTCACTCCCACCGGCAGCGTTTTTTCGAACACTACCTATGATGGGCTAGGGCGCGTCTTGAGCGTCACGAATCCTTATTACTCCACCAGCGATCCCACATATGGCGTTACCCAGGCGGGATATGACGCGTTGGATCGTGTCGTGAAGATTACCAAGCCTGATAGCAGCGTGGCTACAATTCAATACACCAACAACTGTGCTCTCGCGACAGATGAAGCCGGCAAGGTACGAAATTCCTGCGTAGATGCTTTAGGGCATCTGGTTGAAGTCGACGAGCCTTCGGCCGTACCGGTTGGAACTGACGCGAGCGGGACTGTCACGATCAACGGCAACCTGCAAAGCGTTCTGACCGGGGGCGCTAACGGAACTGCGGCTACCGGCAGCGTGACCATCAGCCCCTCCACGGGCGGCGACCGCTCGACGCAGGTAACGGTGTCGCCAGGGAGCAGCGCGAGTCTCGTCATTACAGTCAATGGCGCCGACGGTACAAACACCGTAAGCACCACAATCCAGGTCTGCCACATCGTGGCGGGGCGCATGATTTGTGGGCCAGTCACGACGACCACGCACCCGGCAGACACGGGCAGCATGGCCTATACGGTCAATGCCGGCGGTACGATCATCAACTCAGGCTCAGTTTCATACAACGGGAACTCCACACAAGCCAGCCTGGCTTCAGCGTTAGCCGGCGCATTGCCGGGCAACTCTCTTGTGCATGCAAGCTACAACGGCGGGAACAGCTTCACACTTTCGTCCAATATCGGCAGTGCCGGGAACGGCTATACCGCCGCGATCTCCGTCTCAAGCTCATGTGTCAGCGGAACCAGTGGTCCGGTAAAAACCACTTGTGGGGCGCAAGGCTGGAGCTTCGCGCCTTCCTCGGGCACCTTCTCCGGCGGAGCCGACCCGGTCTCGCAAACCGTTTACGACAGCGGGACCGTCACGATCACGGTCAACGGCCACAATAACCAGGTTGCGTTCGCTCAGAACGATACCGCCGCCAGCATCGCCTCGAACCTGGTGAACGCCATCAATGGCGACAGCAGCGCGGCAGTAACCGCCTCTCTTTCGGGCACCTCAGTAAACCTGACTTCAAAGGCAACGGGAACCGCAGCGAATGAACCGCTGGCTTCCTCCTATACCTTCGATACCACACACTTCAGCACTGCCAATTTCACTTCAGCCAGCTCCGGCACAACACTTACAGGCGGAACCAACGGAACATCTGGCACGACGGTGTACGATGCCGGGACCATTTCGCTCTCTGTCGCTGGGTTCACCGCCAGCGTTCAATATGGACAGAATTCGAACAGCACTGCTGCCCAGGTTGCATCGGCCCTGGCAACGGCGCTCGGCAGCAGCGCTCCGGTCAATGCGAGCGCTTCCGGGGCGAGCATCACGTTGACCTATAAAACCCCAGGTACCCAGGGGAATGTGGCGGTTACCGGGAGCTCCAGCACCAGCCAAACCCAGTATTTCAGCAGTCCATCGTTCTCAAGTCCGGGAACAACGTTGAGCGGGGGCACTGATCCGCAAGGAGGCCTCGCCAATCCCTATGTGACCCTCTATAGCTATGACCTTCTTGGGAATTTGCTATCGGTGAATCAGAAAGGGGATGGCAGCCAGGCGCCGCGAGTTCGCAACTTCCAGTACGATTCGCTTTCGCGCTTACTCACCACCATCAATCCGGAATCCGGAACGATTGGCTACACATACGACAACAATGGCAGAGTAACGCAGAAGACCGCCCCGGCACCCAACCAGACCGGATCGGCCACGGTCACGACCGCTTACAACTATGATGCGCTGAGCCGCCTGATTTCGAAGACGCATTCTGACGGGACCACCCCAAGCACACAGTTCGTTTACGACGTTAGCGCCGGATGGGGCAGTCCGATAGGACCACAAACGAACATCATCGGCCGGCTGACGCAGGCATACAACTTTACCTCTACCGGCGTCATGACGAGCGCCGCCATCTTCGGTTATGATCCGGTGGGCCGCGTGAACCAGAACAGCCAGTGCACGCCCATGAACTGCGGCGTCAGCGCCTTTAGCGTGAATTACAACTATGACTACCTGGGCGACGTTACCTCCTACACAACGGGTCCCGGCGTGTTGTTCAGCCAGACTTTCGATACCGCAGAACGGCTCACACAGCTCGCCAGCAGCATTTCCGACGCGCAACATCCGGGTACTCTGGCAACGGTCGATCCTGCGATCGGTTACTATGCGGCCGGCGCTGTCCGCAAACTTACTTTGGCCAACGGGCTGACTCAGACCGCGGCGTTCAACAATCTTCTTCAGCCATGCCGCATCAATGTGAACTCTTCCGGAATAGCGCTGGCGCAATGCGCTGACCAGATTCCCGGGGGCAACGTACAAGACTTTCATTTCGATTTCAATGCCGGTGGAACAGACAATGGCAATCTGTCGTTTTTCTCCGCATCGGGCGCCCAGAATTTCGGCCGCAGCTATACCTATGACGCGTTGAACCGCTTACAGACCATGTCGGCTCCCGGAGACGCCTGCAGCGGCCTGAACTGGACCTACGATCCCTGGGGCAACCGTAATGCGCAAAGCGCAACCGGAGGCACCTGTTTCACCTTCCAGGTATCTTCGGATGGAAACAATCGTCTGGTTGGCTTCTCTTATGACGCCGCCGGCAACATCCTGAACGACGGCAACCACACTTACACCTACGATGCCGAGAACCGAATCATCCAGGTGGATGGAGGTCAAACGGCTACTTACACTTATGACGCCTTGGGCCGGCGCGTGGAAAAAGTTTCCGGCAGCACGAAAACCGACTATATCTATGGCGCCGGAGGCAAGGTCGTCACCGAGTACAACAATGGCTGCGCTTCCATTTGCTGGGCCACCAGCTATATCTACTTTGCCGGCAGGCTCACCGCAATATACAAAGACGCCACAACATACTTTGTGCACGGCGATCATTTGGGTTCAACCAGGCTCATGACCAAACTGGATCAGACCCTGGAGGACTCCATGGATTACCAGCCCTTTGGAGAGCAGATCCACGGGGGGAGTGGCACGACGCACAAGTTGACTGACCAGGAGCGGGATGCCGAGTCGAACCTCGACTACTTCGGCGCACGCTATTACTCCAGCAGCCTGGGCCGTTTCACCAGCGCTGATTGGTCTGCCATACCGATGCCGGTGCCTTACGCCGGCTTGCTGAATCCGCAAACCCTGAATCTCTACGCTTATGCCGGAAACAACCCGACCGGGGCTGTCGATCCTGACGGTCACAATTATGCCGGCATGGACGGGCTCGACAGAGATACCAGCGGTGGCTTTGTCATGGCCACGGCTTACGTGAAGGGCGGGGTTGGCACCCCCGAATCAGCAGGACTGACGTCGAACATCATGATGCTGACTGAGCTTCAGCACGACGTTCAGATACAGCGGGACGGTTATGCAACCGTTGACGTCATCACGGATGTTACGCGTCCTGACGGTACGCACAAGTACTCACGCAGTGCTCACATTGAGCCTGGAGGAACAAGCACATGGGAAGAGGCGCTAGGCCTGCTGTCCGGAGGAAGCCCGGACGGCTCGCCGGATGGCACGGCGAGAGGAAACGGGAGAAGTATTTCTGCAGTGCAAGCCGAAAGGAATAGGCGTTACGACGAGTGTATGAGTGGAAAGCTCGGAACCGCAGTGCATATCTCCGATTGGATAGCGTTTGGTGGTGCAGTTCTGGATCATGTGTCCGGAAAAGTAGTAGAGCATGCAAAAGACGACCTCGCCAACAGCGCCTTCGACTTGGTGGAAGATATAGGATTGAATGACGGCGCCAACGAAGTCACAATCCGCGCAGAGATCGCGGCCATTGGAAGCAGAATCAGGCAAGCCGGCCTGTTAAACACGATCGGGTGGAGCGTAACACTTGCCACCGCCTCCTTTTCCGTTTTTGCCAGAGGCTACTGTTACTGGAACGCTCATGAATGAAGAAGCTCTCCTGGGGCCCGCAGGCCACTGTCGAGGCAAATACTGTCACGCCGTTAGTGACAGTCAGATCAACCGCAGCGAGTACCGGAACAAGTCAGGGATGGCAGCGGCGTCTGATCTTATAGCCGCTGCCCCACGACCATCACAGTTGTGAAGACTGCGGTTAAGAACTGCTGCTTTGATCTCGCGAATATTTATCGACTTCCGGTTTGGACTGCGCCTGCACGCTCGTAATTGATAATAATGACGCCTTTGGAGGTGACTGTGCTTTCGGTCACCTTGAAAGCTGCCGGGATCGTGCCATCGGCAAACAATCGTTTTCCGCTGCCCAAGGTAACCGGAAATATCTTCAGCCCGAACGCATCGACCAAATCATGCTTGAGGAGCGTCTGAACCAGATTTGCGCTTCCGTAAACGTGCAAATCCGGCCCTTCCTGTTGCTTGATTTTGGTGATTTTTCCCGCAATATCTCCGTTTAAAAAAACTGACGGCTGCCATTCGTGGGAAGTCATGGAATTCGAGGCGACGTACTTGGTCGCTGTGTTCACGCCTGGCCAGAAGTCGTTATGTTGCGGCCAGAATCGTGCCCATATGTCAAAGGTTCTCCGCCCTAACAACAAGTCACACGGGGTGTTCATCTGCTTTTTTATGGCCGCGAAAGAAACAGGGTCGGAATATGGATTTGTCCATCCGCCATACGCGAAGCCGTTACTAGTATCTTCCTCCGGCCCGCCTGGGGCTTGTATGACGCCATCAAGGGATATGAATTCAAGCACAATAACTTTTCTCATGACTGAGTTCCTTCGAGTCCAATCTGATCTTTGTTTAATTTGCGGGGCATCCGTTCCTACAGCCGGCCTTTTTGAACTAAGCGCGCGAACTTGCTCCGGTCGCCTCAGTTAAACAGGCGAGTTAAACGCTCGTACCTCGACCGGAGCGCGGCAGGCGAGTGCGGCCTTGCGTCCCCACGCCATTGCCTCTTCCATTTCATTGGCTTCCACCACCCAAAACCGCCTATGTGCTCCTTGGTCTCTATGTACGGCCCTAACATCGGCCTAGCCAACGGTCACTTCACGGCGCGTCCGCGCGGCTTGATGAACATTTATGAATGACAGGCGCAATTGCTTAGTTCCTATAGTTTCATCAGAAACAGAGCTATGCCGCCAGTAGCTTGCTTCTAGGTGCACCCAGGCAAAAAGTCTCGCAAAAAAGTTTTTCGAAATTTTTATTTGCTAAGCAGTGTCGGGCCAAGTATACTCCGTGCAATTTTTTCAGAGTAGCTGGTTTAGCAATCAGGAGAAGGCGAGAGGCATTTGTGGTCCATGCGCGGAGGATCATTTTATGGGTTACTCGTCTGTCCGTAGTGTCGACGTTGCTCGGCTTTTTTCCACCACTCGCTCATTTCGGGCGCGCCGGTCATCAGCGCTGTCGCGTATCGCCTTCGTCGCTGCGATATTCCTGATATGTGCGGCATCGGCCGACGCCGGCACCTTTCCCGTGTTCGGACCGCAGAACTACACACGCGGTACGGGCGCGCCGGTCACGGTCACGAACAGTTTTTCCGTGCTGAATCCGAACGTGCAGTACACGCTCAAGGCGTTTAATGGTGGTCTTCAGGACAACCTGGGCGAGTTAGTTTCCAGCGGCTTCGTGACAATCAACGGCGTCCAGGTCATTGGACCGAGCAATTTCAGTCAAAATGTGGTTGAAGTCGACGTTCCCGTCACCCTGCAGGCGGCCAATACGATTGACGTTCAGGTCAGGGGGAAACCGGGTGGCACTCTCACGGTAGAGATTGTTGGTGTCGACAACGATCCTCCAGTCATCAGCATTACTTCGCCGGCGAATGGAGCCACAGTCAGCGCATCTCCGGTTTCGGTATCCGGCACAGTTTCAGACGCCCTGTCAGGAGTGGCGTCGGTTGCTTGCAACGGCGCGGCCGCGACGGTCCAAGGCAGCTCTTTTAGTTGTTCGGTCACGGTGACTTCCGGCGCCAATACGATTACCGCGACTGCCACGGACAATGCCGGAAACACTTCTTCGGCCAGCGAAAGTGTCACTTTTGCGAATGCCGCGGCGCCCACGATCACCTCGTTCGCTCCCACTTCCGGCCCCATCGGAACAGAGATTACGCTTACCGGCGCCAACTTCAGTGCGAACGGCACCGCGACGCCTCAAGTCACTCTGAGCCAGCAGGGTGGGGGCAGTATCGGAGCGCCGGTTGCCAGCTTTACTGCAACCAGCATCAGCTTTGTAATCCCAGCCGGCGCGACATCAGGCGCGGTAACCGTAACCACTGGCGGTCAGTCTGCAACATCAGCGGCAAGCTTGAGCGTGCTGGCGTCAAGCAGTTTTGCTGTCAGTGCCGGGCCAACTTCGACCAGCGTGCAGCAAGGGACAAGCACGGCCTATTCCGTAACTTTGAGCACCAACAACGGCTTTAGCCAGTTGGCCAGTTTGAGCGTGGGAGGTATTCCCACTGGAGTAACAGCGCAGTTCGCGCCGAGCCAGATCACAGCCAGCCAGACTTCCATTCTTACTATTAGCGCTCCTGCGGGCCAAGCGCTCGGCAACGCCACTTTGACCATTTCAGCTTCGGCCACTGTGGATGGCATTCCCACCACACAATCAACCGCGGTAAGCCTCGCGGTAGTTGCTGCCACCACTTCTTTGATCGGACGCACGGTGGAAAGCGACAACAACGAAACGCCGATTCCCGGAATCACGATCACGATGCTTGGGGTCGACGATGCCGGCAACCGCACAGGTTGTTCGGGGCAAGCGAAGTCCGATGCAGCCGGCAATTTCGCTTTGCTCAATCTGAGCACGTCCTGCCTGGGACGGCAATTGGTTGCCTACGACGGCAATACGGCTACCGACGGCGAAACATACGCCGGCGTAAACCTGGCTTACACGCTTGTTGCCGGCCAGGTGACTGGTCCGGAATTGGTGCACATGCCGACCATCAGCGATGCCGAAACCATCATGGTGAAGCAAAACGCCTCGGTTGACCAGGTTTTCTCCTATTCCACCATCCCCGGGGTCGGTGTCACCGTTTACGCGGGCACCACGCTGACCATGCCTGACGGTACGCAGCCCGATCCATTCCCCATGGCTGCAGTGCTGGTCCCGGTTGATCGTTTGCCGGATGCTCCCGCGCCTACTCCGGGAACCTTGCGCGCTTCGATTGTCGCGTTTCAACCGGCGAATACCACCAGTAGTTTGCCGGTCTCGGTAACTTTCCCCAACGTCGTCAATACTCCTCCGGGCGTCAACATGGAGCTGGATACGCTCGATCCGATCGTCGGCGAGTTGGTGAAGTATGGCACGGGCACAGTTTCTGCCGACGCGTCAGAAATCGTTCCTGATCCTGATCCCGCCCACCCTGGACATCGCTTCGGGATTTCGCACTTTGATTGGCACGGACCGATGGCGCCGGCGCCGAATGCGAATAACCCGTGTCCCAACGGGCCATCCTTCTTCCAAAAGATTTTGTCCTTCTTTGGGCATTCCAGCCCGTGCGCCAGCGGAGGTGATCCCGTTGATCTGGCTTCCGGTCTATTGAATTTCACGAAGACCGATATCGCGTTTGGCAGCTCACGTGGGCAAGTATCGATTCAGCGGACATACCGTACCTTGTCGGGTGCTCCGGGACCCTTCGGAGTTGGAACCAACCACAACTACGGGTACCTGCTCGATGTTTCGAACCTTCTGCGCGGGACGGGAAAGTTCGTCACCCTGGTGATGCCCGACGGAAACCAATTCCAGTTTGTTCAACAGGGGACCAGCACATTCGTCAACTCAACCATTCCGGATCTGTTGGGAGCGGTGATAACCAGTCCCTCGAGCGGGGGCTTCAACCTGCGTTGGAGAAACGGCAGCAGCTGGAGTTTCAATACCTCCTCGCAAGGGGCTCTGCTCGCTTTTCTGAGTTCGATGACGGACACGAACGGGAATACCACCACGCTGGTCCGTGGCAATTCGGCGCAGCCGAGCCAGATCACCCAGATTCTTGATCCTGTCGGCCGGACTCTGAGTATTACTTACGACAATTTCAACCGGATTCTATCGATGACAGATCCGATCGGCAGGACGGTGCAGTACAGCTACAACCCACAAGGGTCGCTGGCCACGGTGACCGATCCGGCAGGCGGGATTACCACCTATACGTACGATGCTCAAAATCGTATGGCAACCATCAAGAACCCGCGCGGCCTGACGATTCTGCAGAACGTTTACGACGCCAACGGACGTGTGATTCAACAGCAGGCCGCCGACGGCGGAATCACAAAATTTGCCTACACCCTGCTCAATCCGAGCGTGTCTACAAGTCCAGTTTTGTTGACCACCGTTACCGATCCCGTAGGGAACCCAACGATCTATCACTTCAGCCCGCAAGGTTTTCTCATCGACAGAACAGACGCGCTGGGGGAAAAAACGATCTATCAACTGGATCCGGGAACGAACCAGGTTCTGAGCGTTACCGATCCCCTGAATCGGACAACGACTTACACATACGATTCGGCGGGAAATGTCACGAGCACGACTCGTCTGGCCGGCACTCCGAACGCGGTGACCAGTTCATTTACTTACCACCCTACGTTCAGCAAGCTGACGAGCATCACTGATCCGCTGGGGCACACCACGAAGATGGAATACGACAATGCCGGCAATGAAACCAGTATTACCGATGCACTCGGCCAGAAGACGGTTTTTGCCTACGATGCCAACGGTGAATTGCTGAACATCACGGATCCATTGGGTCACATTACGTCGTATACGTATGCCAACGGCCTCCCCGCCACCATCACCGACCCTCTGGGCAATAAGTCGATTCAAAGCTTCGATGCCGCAGGGCGGATGACCGGGACGACCACTCCACTGGGACAAAGTACGCAGCTGAGCTACACCCCGTTGGGCCTGTTTTCGCAAGTCGTTAATCCGGCCGGCGGCATTACGAGCTTTACCTACGATGGCGTCGGCAACCTTCTAAGCCTGACCGATCCGGCTGCACACACGACCAGCTACACCTACGACAGCATGGACCGGGTGCAATCGCGCACCGATCCGCTGCAACGGACACAAAGCTATACGTACGACCTGAACGGCAAACTGCTGAGCACTACGAATCGCAAGGGCCAGCTCACGGCCTTCCACTATGACGTGCTGAGGCGGCTGCAATCGACGAGTTTCAACGCGACCACAGGCGCCAACCCGACCGCCGAGAGCACGATTACTTACTCGTATGACGCGGGCGGCCGGATGACGCAGTCGCTTGACAGCAGCGGCGGAACGATCACCGACACCTATGACAATCTGGATCGGCTCATCGGAGAAGTAACGGGGCAAGGATCCATCAGCTACGGCCACGACGATGCCGGCCGGAGAACCAGTATGCAAGTGGCTGGCCAGCCTCTTATCTCCTACAGCTACGATGATGCCGGCAGGGTTACACAGATCTCGCAGGCCGGCGCCAATGTGAACTTCGGCTATGACCGTGACAGCCGAAGAACGTCGGTGGCCCTGGCAAATGGCGTGACGGTTTCCAACACCTATGACGATGCCTCGCGGCTCACCGCTATCAACTACCAGTTAGGGGTGGCTACTCTGGGCAATCTCAGTTACACCTACGATCCACTCGGCCGCAAGCTGCAAATGGGCGGCAGCTTCGCCCGCACGGCCATGCCCGCGGTCGTTTCTTCCGCGGCCTATGATGCAGCGAATGAGTTGACGAACTGGCAGGGGACGGCTTTGAACTACGATCCCAACGGCAATCTCCTGTCTGATGGCACAAATTCCTTTACCTGGAACGGCAGAAATCAGCTCGCAACCGTCAACGGAGTGTCTTTGCAGTACGACGCCCTCGGACGCAGAGTCAAGAACGCCGCGGGCACCTCGTTTTTCTACAATGGCGCGAACATCGCGCAAGAGTCCGTGAATTCCTCGATTAGTTCCAATGTTGTGAGCGGTGGCATGGACGAGATATTCAGTCGTTCCGGCCCATCCGGCACATTCACGCCTCTGCTCGACGAACTGGGAAGCACGATCGCCTTGACCGACGCCAGCGGTCAAATACAGACATCCTATACATACGATCCTTTTGGCAATTCCTCCCGTTCCGGCGCCGCCACTGGAAATGAATTTCAATTTACGGGCCGGGAAAATGATGGCAATGGCCTCTACTACTATCGCGCCAGATACTACAGCCCTCTGCTGAACCGGTTCATCAGCGAAGATCCGACCGGTTTTAAGGGAGGAATGAATCGATATACATACGCCGGAAACGCCCCGACTATGTATACAGACCCCAGTGGCCTGGATCCGAAAGAGCCGGACAATCCCTGTCCCGATGGGCAAATGCCTGTCCAGGTCGACCTCACCAATGGTGTTGTCTTGCAGGCGGGAGGAAACGTCGGTCCCTGGGCCCCGAGCGTAAGCTACGTTCCTTCGACCGGACAGGTTTATCAGACAGCTGCTTCCGCAGGCTATCCCTTTGTGCCCGGAGCTAATGCGACCGTGGGCGTGACCACGAACATGGATCTCAGCGGGTACGGAGCAGGTGCCTCAGCTTTCGCGGGCCCGGGCGGCGGTGTGGCCGTTTCCCCCGACGGCGACGTGACTGTTTCAGTGGGTATTGGAACTCCTGGATGGGGCGTGAACGCCGGCAAGACTTATCCGTGGTTTAACGTGCCACCGGCGAGGACCACTGTGTGCATCAACGCCATACCACCTGAGCTGGCGGTGCCTATCGGCGACGGATTGTACATAGAGCAGGATCCGTTCCAGTGATAACGGCCGCGGCCAGCGCGGAATCATTTGCAGTAAACGGGCAGGATTGGCTTCTGTAAGGAATTGGAACCAGAAATTCGATTTGAACCTCAGGTGTGGAGTACTTCACGGATGACCACTATGGCGCGAAAGGTCCTGGCATTTTTATCGGCGTCCGGTATCGCCGCAAGCGTCGTTGCATACTCTGAGAGCCTGTCAGGAACCACCATTGACGAGAGGTGGCAATGGATGGCGGTGCTCGTAGCTGGCGCTGTTGTACTGCAGATACCCATGTTCTTCCTGGAACGCGCCGAGCTGCGGACTTTCTTCTGGAAAGGGCTGGCCCAAGGGGTGCCCACGTGGGCCGTTAACTGCATCAAGCTCGCCTGGCTGGTCGCTCTGGCACATTTGGTTTGGTTTTTCCTGGCGAGTCACCGCGCCGTACCGCTGATCAAGGATGGGCAATTTGTCCTCAGCAGTCGCGGACGCATTGTGAAGGTGCTTACCCAGCAAGAGTACTTGATGTTGAGAGCGTACGAACTCAGAGAGTTCGCGGCCCTCATGATCGCATGCTACCTGACACCGCTGATGTACTGGTGGTTCCCGCGGAACCGTCAGCAGCCGGGTTGATTGGCAGTCGGAACAAGAAAACGCGGCCCCCAGCCGAAGGAAGCTGTTTTGGAACGCTGAACAGGTGTTGTGAGGAAAGCTTATGAATCGACAGTCGGGGATGAAAACGATCGTTATCCTGCTGATTTTGACTCTGGCAACGTCGTTGTATGCGCAAACCAACAGCTCAGTCCAGTATTCCTACGACGATCTGGGGCGGCTGGTCAAGGTCGTTGATCAGAACGGTAATGTCGCCACCTACACCTACGATGCGGTGGGAAACCTGCTTTCCGTTGCGCGTTCCACTCTGCCTTCGGCCAATGCTCTCGCCATACTAAACTTCACCCCGGCGCAGGGAGCGATTGGGACCACCGTAACCATTCAGGGCCAGAATTTCAGCACTACGCCCGGCAGCAACATCGTTAAATTTAACGGCGCTCCGGCGACTGTGGTTGCGGCCACAGCCAACAGCCTTACCGTAGCCGTACCTTCCGGAGCCACCACCGGTCCGATCACCGTATCTGTCGGCACTTCCAGCGCCACGTCTTCCGGCAACTTCACCATATTGCAAATCCCGGTCATCACGTCAATCACTCCAACCTCGACGTTGCAGGGCGCTTCCATCGGCACGTTTCAAGTGACCGGCATTAACCTTACCGGCGCGAGTTTTTCCTTCGTGCCGGCGTTTGTCCCGGCAGCGATTGCCGCATCGAATGTCGTCATCAGCCCCAACGGTACTTCGGCCACGATGTCCCTCACGGTATCCGCGTCCGCGGTTGGATCGTTTACGGTGGTAGCGACGAACACGGCAGGCAGTTCGAGCCAGCTGGCCGGACCCAACAATACGCTAACGGTGCTCTCCAACAGTCCATCCGCGGATGCCGACGGCGACGGCCTGACCAACGTTTACGAAGGAGCCATCAGTTCGGACCCATTGAATCCCAGCAGCGCGAATGACGGTATTCCAGACGGCTGGGCGCTCTTCTTTGGATTGAATCCTTCGAATCCAAACGGCGCCGGCCAAACTGCGCCCGATGGCCTTACCTACCTCCAGGCCTTCCAGCAGGGGCTGAATCCGTTGATTCCGACTCTTGCGCCGCCTGACGTGGCCAGAGTGTTTCCCGCGGATGGCTCAACCAACTATCCGACCAACGGCGTAGTGGTGGTGCGCTTCAACGAGCCTCTCCAGTCTCCTGTGACTCTTGCGGCGGCGCAGGCGGCGATTAACGCCGGCCTGCCTCCGGGCTCAAGCTTCTCCTCTTCGAACGCGGCGGCTGCAGCCCAGGTGCTGCAGGCCTTCCTGCTGCGCACTTGCTGCGGTGGCACCGCGGCTGTGCCCGGCACGGTGCAGCTCCTGCAGAGCGGACGTCCCATCGCCGGAACGGTCACTCTTTCCAATGATGGATTGTCTCTGGTGTTCTCTCCCACTAAGCCACTCTCTTCGTCGACAACCTACACCGTGGTTGTCACGGGCGTGAAGGGAGCATCCGGGATCCAGATGACCAACACCTTCCAGAGCTCATTCACGACCGGGCTCACCACCAACTTGACGACCGGTAACGCGATCCTGACCAGCCCGGCAAACGGCGCGACGAACGTGCCTACAAACGCCGCGTTCATGGTGGAGTTCACCAAGCAGGTTGATCCATCTTCTTTGACGACGCAGACCTTCCTGGTCATCGATAGCCAGACCAATCAGCAAGTTCCGGGTATGTTGCAGGTGGATGCGTCCGGGTTCACGGCGTCGTTCGTGCCGCAAACGTTCTATCCTGTCGGCCGCACGATGTTTGTCGAACTGAACGGCGTCCTCGATTTGACCGAAAATCGCTTCCCGTTCAGCTTCTTCTCGTTCACCACCGGCTTTGCTCCAGAGACGCAGGGTCCGGCGGTGGTTGCAGTAAGTCCGGCCAATAACGCTGCCGGCGTTCCGGTAAATTCACAAGTCGTTGCGCAGTTCAGCCAGCCGGTGAGCGTAGTCAACGCTGCCACCGGTTTCCAGGTCCTGCAGGGAAGCACGCCGGTGCTGGGCGCAGTTGCGCTGTCCAGTGGTAATAGCCTGCTCACATTTACTCCTGTAGCGCCGCTCAGCCCGAATACTCTCTACACGATTTCTGTGACTTCACAAATCACGGACGTGGCCGAGAATCCGCTCACCAACCCCAGTACCTTTACGTTCGTAACGGGCGCGGCAGCCGACAATACAACCCCATCGGTCACCACGGAAAGCCCGGCGAGTGGAGCGACGGGAGTGCCGACCAACGCGGTGATCCAGATACAGTTCAGCAAACGAGTGGATCCTTTAACGGTGAACACGGCGGACTTTGAAGTATTCCCGCAGGCGACGTTCATTCCGGTTCCGGGAACCATCTCGGTATCAGCCGACGGGCTGACGGCGACGTTTACGCCCAATCCGCCGCTCGATCCTTCCACTGGCTACTTCATCGACGTGACCGGCAGCATTCTGGATCTCGATGGTCTGTCGTTGCAGGGGATCTTTAGCGCCTTCACCACGGGGCTGGGAGCGGCGACAACCGCGCCCACGGTGGTGCAGGTGAGTCCGGGGAACGGAGAGCTGGGAGTGCCGGTGAATCCGCAGATCATCGTGGTAGTAAGCGCGCCGGTGAGCGCAGCCAGCGTGAGCAGCAGTGCGATCACGGTCACGAGCGGAGGAACGCCGGTGGCCGGGTCGATCAGCCTGAGCGGTGATCGCACCACGTTGAGCTTTGTTCCGTCCAGCCTGTTGGCGGTAAGCACGACGTATGCGGTCGCGGTGAGCGGTTTCACCGATCAGGCGGGAAACCCGGTGACGCCATTCAGCAGCACGTTTACGACCGGGACGTCAGGCGTAGCCGATAACACTCGGCCGTCAGTAGCGACGGTGAGCCCGGCCAACGGAGCCACGGGGGTGGCGCCGGGGACGAGCATTGTGCTGACGTTCAACGAGGTGATCGATGCGGCCACGGTGAACGCGAGCACGGTGCAGATTGAGGCGAACGGGTTTGGCGGAGACCTGGCGGGCAGCTATACGGTGGATACGACCGGGAAGGTGGTGACGTTTACGCCGGTGTCACCGTTGCCGGGGAACACTTTGATCTTCGTGGTGGTGAACGGAGTAACGGATCTGTCAGGGAATGGGAACAACTTTTTTGAGAGCACGTTCACGACGGGAGCGGGGACAGATACGACGGCGCCGACGGTGTTGGTGGTAACTCCGGGGAACGGAGCGACGGGGATCGGGTTGAATGCGACGGCGGTGCTGACGTTCTCCAAGTCGCTGAACCGGAACACGGTGAACGGGAACACGGTGGGAATGCTGGCGAATGGAAACAAGCTGGGAGTCGGGATCACGGTATCGGCGGATAACCGGGTGGTGGTGTTGAGTGCGGGGACGCTGCCGGCATCGAGCACGGTGACGGTGGTGGCGACGACGGGAGTGAAGGACTTGTCGGGGAACGCGCTGAGTAACTTTGAGAGCGCGTTCAGCACGGCGTCGGCGTTTGATACGGCGCATCCGGCGGTGGTGGCGCAGCGGCCGGGGAACGGAGCCACGGGAGTGCCGGTGAACACGAGCGTGGTGTTGTACGTGAACGAGGCGATGGCTGCAGGGACGGTACAGGGAGCGCTGCATATATCGCAGAACGGAGTATTGGCGAGTGGAACGACGCAGGTGAGCGACAGCGGGCAGGT
>Ga0126378_10000287_pt1 | contig 38144 bp, 28 predicted proteins | sample PanSoiMetPlot_23_FD_92587 | JGI IMG/M metagenome (GOLD analysis project Ga0126378, IMG submission 92587) | Tropical forest soil microbial communities from Panama - MetaG Plot_23 | ecosystem: Environmental > Terrestrial > Soil > Tropical forest > Bulk soil | place: Panama | collected 2016-02-17 | reverse complement strand
TCCCATCACGGGTTTCATATGGGACGATCTCGCGCGCAATCACGTGAGCTTCCGCATCTACGGCGAGTTCGTCAATGCCGAGTGGTGCACTGAAAAGCGCAAGGCGGCGAGCCCGAAGCAGGGAACTCCTTCGGGACAAGAAGTGAAGTGCCCGCGGACGGCCGTGAATCGGGGAGGCACGCTTCCCCCGAATGTCGGCGACCCACACGGGAGCCCGAGTCCGTGGCCTTGGCCCGTCCCGCTCTTCAACGGTGTGAAGCCGACCAAGGCAGTTTTACGGGATCACTTCGATCCGCTGTATCCCGACTTCAATACCGACTATCCCGACCAGCTTCGCGCCGATGAATTTCTAAACGAATTCGCCGCGTTCGTCCGTGCGCGCGAGACCCACGAAGGCGTTGATCTTGAGCTGCCTTCGTTCGTCCTGCTGTACCTGCCTGACGATCACACGGGCGGCACTCGCCCGGACCGAGCCAGGCCTGCGGCCAATGTTGCCGACAACGACCTCGCGTTAGCGCGTGTTGTCGACGCGGTTTCACACAGCCCGTACTGGGACGACACGGCCATCCTTGTTCTCGAGGATGATGCCCAGGATGGGGGTGACCATGTTGACGCGCATCGCTCGATCGCCTTCGTGATCAGCAAGTATTCTCCGGGGTCGGCAGCGAAGCCTTATGTCGAGCATCGCTTCTATACCACCGTCAACATGATGCACACGATGGAAATGTTGCTCGGTGTGCCCCCAATGAATCACAACGATGCGTACGCGGCCGTGATGAGCGGATTATTCACCGGACCGGGAAATCAACCGCCCTATGAGGCAGACTACCGCAACCAGAAGAATGGCCTGATCTATGAGACCAATAAGCACGACACTCCGGGCGCCAAGATTTCCTCGAGAATGGATTTCTCGCGTCCGGATGCTGCTGGCGCTGCTCGTCTGAATCGCGTGTTGTGGCAGGACAGCAAAGGTACAACGCCCGCCCCAGCTCCCAAGCATACGGTGATACCAGGGGGCGGTGATTGAGCAAGAATCTGAGGTTAGTCGGGTTTTTGCAGGCGCGCATGATAGCCCTTTCGGGTCCGAACCTGCAACGTCTTTCCGTCCTTTCGCGCAAGGATGCGGATACTGCGATAGCTGCCGTTGGGGTGGAAGTCTGATGGTTCGTATGCGATGAAGTAACGGCTGCGAATCCGGTTGCGCAGCTCTTTAAAAACATTACTCATGCTGAGCGCGTCAAACGGAAACATCGCCTCACCTCCGCTGGACTCAGCAAGCGCTTCCAATACCTTATCGGCATCGGTCTTGGTTCCAGCCTCCTGCCGGGTGCTGATGGTGTAGACGGTGACACCGGTCTTTTCTTCGGTTTGGATCGCCTGCTTCAGCGTTGTGTGGCTGGAATTGTCTTCCCCATCGCTCACGACGACGACGACTCTGGCGACCCGGTCATCGTCGGGATAATCCGCCAGTTTCCAGCAAGTGGATGACACGGCATCGAAAAGCGAGGTTCCACCAGAATTCGCAAGCTGCTCGATACCCTTAGCCAGCTGGCCTTGATCGGCGGTGAAGTCTTGCGTCACCGTGGTTTGATTCGAGAAGCCTGCCACGAACGCCAAGTCGGACGAGCTGCTGAGAACGTCCTCAATGAATTTGATGGCGGCCCGCTTTTCAAACGAGAATCGGTCATGAACCGAGCCGCTGGTATCGATTAGCAGCGCCAGCCGCAGCGGGAGTCTTGATTGGGGTACAAATTCCACGACCTTCTGAGGAGGTTTGTTGTCATCGAATATCTGGATGTCCGAGGAACGCAGGTCGTCGACCATATGTCCGTGGCTGCTAGCTGCAAAGAAAAGGGCCACCTGATCTACGTCCTTGCGGAGCGTCCATCCATGGGTTTTGGTCGCAGAAGGGGGCGGAACGGAGATCGGTGCGGGGCCGGAACTGGCCACTGTGGTATCGGCCACTTCGTCGCATGTGAGGCAGTTGCGGTCATTTGGGTCGTCAAGAGCGCTTAGCTGGGCCTTCAGTCTGTCGCTGTTTGGGAACGTCTGCACTTGGGTTACGGTGGTCGTCTGTGGAGTACCCTTGGTGGCGGCCTGGAGCATGACCTCTTTGTTATGGGCGAGAATCGCCAGATTCTTCCGGGCGGTTGGAGCAAGAGCATTGGAAGGATCTTCAGTAACCAGAAGGTTCAGTTCACGCTCCATCCGTTGCGAGTCCTGGAGGGAGTTGGCAGCAACGGCGGCGACATAGTGAACGCTCGCCATTCCCTTGTGATCGAGTTTGTGAACGCGATCGGCGGTGTCGAGAGCTTGCTGGAATTGTTGGTTTTGATTCTGGGCAAATACCAGCGAGGAAAGGATGCCAGGGTCTTGGGGACGGAGCGACGCCGCTTTTTCCAGATATTTTTGCGCGGACGAAAAGTCTTTTTCCGCGAAGGACAAGCGGCCAAGATTTAGAAACGAGCTCGACGACTTGTCATCCAGCTGCGCGGCGGTTTCGAACTCCGTCCTGGCACGCTGCGGGTCATCCTGGTCAAGGTAAGCCAGTCCCAGGCTGATATGCGCGGCAACAAATTTCGGGTAGTGCGCGATTGCTTTCTGCAGGTATGGCGTGGCTTCTTTCGATTTCTGCTCCTTCATCAACACAATGGCCCGGTTGTATTGGGAAATCGAGCTATTGGGCGCATCCAGGTCGAGTGCTGATACCAGTCCGGAGTTAACCAGCGCTTTTCTCTTCTCCTGTTCTTGTTCATTCTTCTTCATTTCCCGATTCTGCTGGTCGAGGGTCATTTGTGCGTAATCGGCCAAGACCATGGCATCCGGACCGGTAGTCATGATTCCCTGTGGACCAACATTGGTGAACTTGGGTACCTCACCGCCACCATGTTGGGCAGAGGATGAAACGGGACGCAGAAGCAAGGCTGCAAGCACGCCTACGAAGGCGATTGCACGAATTCGTAAACAAGAATGAGGTGCGGATTTCAATAAACACCTGCTGTTTTGGATTGGCCGATCCCTTCGGAATTCACCAGCCGCCATCCAGTGGGCTGAATGGCGGTAGCCCACAGTTTGTCCGGCAGTCAACCCCGCGTCAAGTGATGACGAAGAATTCCCTGGGATCCTGGTTCGAAGCAACTGGCGAGCAGACACTGAACAACATGCAAAAGTTTGCGGTGTTCAAGTGATAAGCTCAATTGCCGCCGGTGTGATCCTCAATGCAGGCGAATGATCGCATGAACCCCCTGGAAATCTCCCCGGACCAGTTTCGCCACCTGGCGCAGCGCATCGCTCATGTTGTGGCGGATTATCTCGATCGGTTGGACTCCATGCCTGTCGCACCACCGATCACGGGAGAACAGTCCGTTCGAACTTTCGCCACTGATCTGCCTGAGCGGGGGATCGGAGAAGCCGCCTTCGACGATCTCGCAGAAGTGCTCCTCTCCTCGCGCGCGCCGAATGCTCGGTTTTTCGGCTACGTGCTGGGGTCGGGCGAACCAGTCGCCGCGACAGCCGATCTCGTGGTCAGCATTCTGAATCAAAATGTCACCGCGTGGCGCTCCGGCCCGGCGGCTGTAATCATTGAAAAAACTGTAGTCGGTTGGCTGGCGCAGGCAATTGGCTGCGCTGAGTTTCGAGGCTATCTCACCGGAGGTGGATCGGCCGCGAACCTGATGGGTTTGGCCATGGCCCGCGAGGCGAAAGCACCCGCGAACGAAAAGGGAATCACGGCCGGTGCTGTAGTCTACGCTTCGCAGGAAATCCACATGTCGATTTCCAAGAGCGTGGCATTGCTGGGGATTGGACGCGAAAATCTGCGGCTAATTCCGGTCGATGCAAAGCTTCGAATGGATACCGCCATTCTCGAGCGGCAGATCGCGAACGACAAAACCTCAGGGAGAATTCCCCTGGTCGTGATTGCATCGGCGGGAACGGTCAATACTGGAGCGATCGACCCGCTCGAAACAATCGGCAAAATCGCACGGCAGAATGGACTGTGGTTCCACATCGATGGAGCCTATGGAGCACTCGCCGCCATTGCCGAGCCTGCGAAGTTCAAAGGTATGGAACTCGCGGACTCGATCTCTCTCGATGCGCATAAATGGCTGTATCAGCCACTGGACTGCGGCTGCCTCCTTTACCGTTCGTCCGAAGCTGCTCAGAAGGCCTTCTTTGATACCGGAGACTACACCCGCGCCTTGAGCGCCGACCCCATCGAGGGATTTGCCTTCTTTGAAGAGTCGCTGGAACTCTCGCGCAGATTTCGCGCGCTCAAGCTCTGGCTCTCGCTTCGCTACCACGGCTTGGCTGCATTTCGCGAATCGATCAGAAAGGACTTGGCGCATGCGCGTCGACTGGCCGAGGCAATCGAGCGCGAGCCTCAACTGGAAGTGGTCGGGCGCGGGGAACTCAGCGCAGTCTGCTTCCGCTATCGCGGTTCAGGCGAAAGGTCTGGGGATGAGCTGAATCCTTGGAATGCGTTGATTTTGAAATCCACCCAGAAGCGCGGTCGCGTCTATCTCTCCAATGCCACGCTGGCGGGGAAATTCTGCCTGAGGGCGTGCATCGTGAACCATCGCACCAAAGATTCCGATGTCGACGCCGTAATCCCAGAGGTCTTGCTGGCCGCAAAAGAACTGGCCGCTGCAGAAACTTCTCTGTAGCGGCCTGATATCTGCAGACTTCTAGTTCAGGGTGACGGTTTGCTGCAATGGCAGGCTTCGGGATGATCCACCCACCATAAAGTTGTATTCTCCCGGAACGAGTTGCCAGCCGTTCTGTTCAACGTTGAAGATCGACAGGTACTTCGGATTGATCTCGATCGACACCTCCTTGCTCTCCCCGGCTTTGAGGGGTACTTTGCTGAAGCCGACCAGTTGCTTGGGAGGTTCAGAAGCCGCAGGAGGCAAGCAAGCATAGACTTCGGCAATTTCAGCCCCGTCACGCTTGCCCGTGTTTTTGACGGTGAACGTCACTTTCGGAGTCTTTCCCGGCGCGACTTTCAGGTTCGAATAAGCGTAGGTCGTGTAGGAAAGCCCAAACCCGAACGGAAAGAGAACAGGCTTCTTCTCGGCGTCATACCACTTGTAGCCGACCTTCACGCCTTCATCGTAGTTGACCTGGAATGCCGGAAGTCCAGCCGCAATCTGTTTCCAGGGTTCACCTTGCATGAAGTTGGGACGAGACTCCATCGGGGCCTTAACGATGGTGGGATGAGGCAGGTCCGCCTCACTGAGGGGAAAGGTCAGCGGCAGCTTGCCGCTCGGATTCACACTGCCGAACAGGACATTGGCCACGGCATCGGACCCGCTGCTGCCGGCAAACCAGACTTCCAGAATTCCGCTGACCTTGTCGGCCCAGGGCATAGTGACCGGACCGCCGCTTTCGACGACGACCACCGTGTGCGCATTGGCTTCGGACACTTTGGTGATCAGTTCATCCTGATTTTCAGGCAATGCGAGGCTTTCTAGATCCATGTCCTCGCTCTCCCATTGGTACACAAAGACAACGGCGACATCAGAGTTCTTCGCCAACGCGGCCGCTGAAGCGGGATCGGCACCCGAATCAAATTGGACTTTGGCACCCGGAGCCTTGGCTCGAATGGACTTGAGCGGAGACGTCGGGAACCATACCGGTTCCAGCCATTGCGTCTGTCCCTTTCCTGGCGGCAGAATCGCATTACCGACAGGAGGATCGACTTGGGCCGATCCCCCTCCCGAGATCATGCCTATGTCAGCGTGCTGCCCGATAACTGCGATGGAGCGGACCTTTGCGGGATCCAGGGGAAGCTCGGATTTTTCATTCTTGAGCAGAACGATGGCTTGTTCCTCAAACTTGCGAGCTACTTCAAGGCCGCCCAAAACATCCGGGACGCTTCTCTGCACTGGGTCGTCAATTACGCTGGTCGCAAACATCGCGCGCAGAATGCGATGCACGTGATCATCGAGCTCCGCCTCTGGCACAGTCCCCGATTCCACCGCCTTTTTCATATCGTCGCCGTAGAAAATCCAGCCAGGCTCTTCATGGTCCATTCCCGCCGCTGAAGCCTTGGCCAGGCTGTGGGCGCCTCCCCAATCGGTCAACACGAAGCCTCTAAACTTCCAATCCTGTTTCAAAAGATCGGTCAGCAGATATTTGTTCTCGCAGGCGTAATCGCCATTTACGCGGTTGTAAGAGCACATTACCGCGGCCGGATTGGACTCCTCGATGCCAATTTCAAAAGCGAGCAGATCGCTCTCCCGCGCGGCGCGTTTATCGATGTTCACGTTGACGGCATTGCGCCCACTTTCCTGATCGTTGAGCGCGTAATGCTTGATGTCGCCCAGCACGTGCTGCGCCTGTATGCCTCTGATTACCGAGGCAACCATCTTGCCGGCCAGCACTGGATCTTCGCCCATATATTCAAATGTGCGCCCATTACGTGGCTCGCGCGTAAGATTCACCCCTCCGCCGAGGGTCATGTTGTAGCCCTGCGCTCTCAGTTCGTGGCCGATCAGCGCTCCGTATTCGAATCCACCGTCGAGGTCCCAAGTTGCGGCGCCGCCAACACATGACGGCAACGCTGTAGAGTACCGGCCGTTTTCGCCGCTCATTCGTACGCCATAGGCGGCGTCGGACATCTGAATCGCCGGAATGCCGAGACGCGGAATTTCGACCACGTATCCCGCACCACCGTTCGAATGCACTGCCAGGGGGCTCATCGGGCTCAGGCCGACCATGCCGGTTCCGTGCAACATCTGGATCTTCTCGTCGAGGGTCATCTCCTTGACCACCATCGATGCCCGTTCGTCTGGCGAGAGACTGGAATTCATCCAGGGATGAGACTTGCCATTGGATTGAGCCGCGGCTCGAAAAATCATGCATTGCAGAGAGAGAAAGAATACGGCAACCAAAGGGCACAACTTCGCGGGTGGCCTTTTCAAGGGCATGAATTCCTCCATCATGTACAAAATCGATATTGTAGCAGGGAGGGCAAGTTTTTCCGTGCGCCGGAGCACCTCGGGTTGCCACCCCTCCTCGCCCACTCGCGGTGCCAGGCTTTACACTGAAGTTGTGAAGATCGCGCTCGGCCAAATCAATCCGACCGTAGGAGATTTCTCCGGCAACGCGTCGAAGATGATCGACTTCGCGCAGCGTGCTAAATCGGCCGGTGCCGGATTGATTCTGTTCCCCGAACTGGCGGTATGTGGGTATCCTCCGCGCGACCTGGTCGAGCGACAGTCTTTTGTCGCGCGCAATCGTGAATCGGCGGAACAGATCGCCAGGGCGACGACCGGTATTGCTGTGATCTGCGGATTAGTAACTCCGGCTGATTCCGACGCCGGCAAGTCGGTGATGAACTCCGCCGCCTTGCTCATGGATGGCAAGATCGCTTTCATCCAGTCGAAGATGCTGCTGCCCACCTACGACGTGTTTGACGAGATGCGCAACTTCGCCCCCGCCAAGGGCCAGCAGCTATTCCCCTTCTGCGGAAATCGCATGGCTTTGACCCTTTGCGAGGACGCGTGGAATGACAAGCAGTTCTGGGCAAAACGCCTTTACACCGTCGATCCGGTCGATGCGCTCATTCAGGAAGGCGGGAATTTTGTTTTGAATATCTCGGCTTCGCCCTTCTGGATCGGCAAGCGGGAGTTCCGCCGCGAGATGTTGGCCAGCATCGCCGGTCAGCACAGAGTCCCGGTCGCGCTGGTGAATCAGGTTGGCGGGAACGACAGCCTGGTGTTTGATGGTTCCAGCCTGGTATTGAATCGCGAAGGCAAAGTCATCGCCCAGGGGAAGTCCTTCGAAGAGGACCTCATCTACTTCGATTCCGTTGATCTTACCGGCGAAATGCATGACCAGATTCCGGGTGATGAAGCCAGTGCGTACGCGGCGCTGGTCCTGGGCACCCGCGACTACATCCGCAAATGCGGATTCGAGAAGGCCATCGTGGGACTGAGCGGTGGCATCGATTCCGCCCTTACTGCCGCGATCGCCGCCGATGCGGTTGGAGCCGAGAACGTCATTGGAGTAGGCATGCCCGGGCCTTATTCGTCGCCAGGATCGATCGATGATGCCCGGGCGTTGGCGAAGAATCTGGGAATCCGCTTCGAACTGCTCTCGATCAATCCGGCGTATGAGGCCTACCGGGAAATCCTGCAACCGGTGTTTACGGGTCTTAAAGAGGACGTAACCGAAGAGAATATCCAGTCGCGCGCGCGAGGTACCTTGCTGATGGCGCTCTCGAACAAGCTGGGGGCGATCGTGCTCTCGACCGGGAATAAGAGCGAACTCGGCGTGGGCTACTGCACACTTTATGGCGATATGGTGGGTGGGCTGGCGGTGATTTCTGACGTACCCAAAACCCTGGTGTACCGACTGTCTTATTACGTGAATTCGCAGCGCCCGGTCATTCCAATAGCTTCGCTGGAAAAACCCCCTTCGGCCGAGTTGCGTCCTGATCAAAAGGACAGCGACTCGCTGCCGCCGTATGACGATCTCGATGCAGTGCTCGAGGATTACGTGGAGGATTCGCACGACGCGGAACGGATCGCGTCCGATCGGAATATCGATATCCAAACTGTGCGTCGGGTGATGCGAATGGTCGATCGCGCCGAGTACAAGCGCCAACAAGGGGCGCCGGGTCTTAAGATCTCTCCCAAGGCTTTTGGCTATGGACGCCGTTTCCCGATCGCGGCTAAGTCCGAAGTATGAACGGCGATTGTGACGTATTCTAGTAGCTTGTAATCTGACTTCCTCGAAATCAAAAAACGCACTTATGCGAAAGGAACACATGCGCGTTCTTGTAAACACGATTTCTATTCTGTTGCTGCTAACGAGCACCTTCGTGCTGGGCCAGGCTGCACAAAAACCAAAACCGGCCGCTAAATCTGACGACAAGCTCGGAACCCACGCGACGGGTGAACTCCCATCGGAAGCCACCGTCGAATCGTTCCTCCACGAGCAGTTCGGTTATCAGCCTGATATGACCTGGAAGATTTCCAGCATCCGGCCTTCGGCCATCGACGGACTGGCCGAGGTGACGGTGCTGCTGGCCAACCAGCAGGGGCAGCAGTTATCGCACTTCTACGTTGGCCGTGATGGCCAGCATGCGTTAGTGGGAGACATCATTCCATTCGGGGCCAAGCCGTTCGATCCTGCGAAGAAATCTCTGGAGCAGGGAATTAACGGCCCGTCCCGCGGTCCGAAGGACGCGGCAGTGACCATCGTCGAGTTCGGCGATTTGCAGTGCCCGGCGTGCAAAGCCGCACAGCCGACGATCGAGGGACTTGTCGCCGCCGAACCGCAGGCGCGTTTTGTGTTTCAGAACTTCCCGCTCGAGATGCATAACTGGGCCGCCAAGGGTGCGGCTTACGCGGATTGTGTCGGGCGTGCATCCAACGATGCTTTCTGGAAGTTCGTCTCGAAAACCTACGAAACACAATCGGACATCACGGCAGAGAACGCCGATGAAAAATTGACGGCATTGGCCGACGGCGCGGGCGTGAAAGGGTCTGAGATCGCTGCGTGCGCGACTCAGCCTGAGACGAAGGCGCGGATCGATGCCTCGATTGCATTAGGGAAGAAGGTCGATGTGACAGGTACTCCTTCGTTATTCATCAACGGCCGTAAGATTGGCAACTTCGACGCTCGCCTTTCCGACGTTTATAAGAGTTTAGTGGACTTCGCGGCAAAAGAAGCGGAAAGCGGAAAACAGGCTCAGAAGTAAGAAATCAGACGAGGAGCGTTGATTATCGGACGCAGTCACCCGACTTGGCCGAAGCCCGGCGCCTGCTCTCTATCTCTCGCTCAGCCAGATCTCGGTGGCGCCCCGGTCGTAGTTGGAAACGACGTGTGGAGTGATGGCGATCATCAGTTCGTCCTGGTCTTCCTGGCGTGTGTTGGTCACCATTGCCATATTGAGTCCGGGAATGTAACCCAGCCCGGGTAGGCCGCTCATCGACCGCATGTCGTTGTTGGAAATCTCCCCGGCCACGAATGCAGGTTCGCCATCTTTCAGGTTGATGCTGGCCTTGTATTCCCGGTTCGAGATCACCGGCACGCCATTATCCGCTTGCCCGGTGAGCGAACGTATCTGCAGCTCAAGCTTCAGACTGACACTGCCATCGCCGTGAACGGTTGGCGTGGCCTTGAGGTTCAATCCAAGGTCCTCGTAACTGACCGACGGTATCGGCGGAATGTAGCTCTGGTTCCCCAGCACCTGCGAAATCTGCGGCGAGTTGTAAATAGGAGCGTAGCTGGCATTCAAAATCGGATATCGTTGCCCTAAATGGAGGGTCGCATCGGTGCTTTGGCCGGCCCGCAGCGACACGTCATCGAGGCTGCGCGCCCACGATTCATTCAGCGAAAGCTGTGCTGCCAACTGATCGAGGCTCAAGCCCATGAATGTCAGGCCGCCTCCAAAGGTGGCCAACGGCTGGCTGAAGATCGAATTCTGCTGTCCGGTCAGTTGCGAAAGTAATCCCGCGAGCGACGTGCTTCCCGCCTGATTGATGCCGCCCGAAGCGATTAACTGATTAATCAGGTCCTGAATGTTTTGCCCGCCCAGCGCACCCAGCGCACCCGCCGGAATGTTGTACAGATTGAACGTGTTGGGGATATGCAACCCGATGTTCCGGGTCAGCATGTGGCTGATCTGAATCACGCGGACATCGATCATCACCTGTGGCTTCGGATTACTGAGACGATCGAGCATCTTGGCGCAGGCTTCTATCGCACTGCGCGGCCCGCGCGCTTCCAGCGTGTTGGAATTCTGCCCTGAGCTGATGGATTTGAGATCAAACATCTGCCGCATCGCATTGACGAGGTCATTGGCCTCCGTCGGCGATGAACGCGGCGGCAAGATGAACGTGCGCAGAGACATGCGGTCGTATTGCCTGTGGTTTTCAGGGTTATCGGCGAGGATGAGCATCTGATGAGGTTCCAGGGCGGACCACATCGTCTTGGTCACCTTGCAGGCTAGCTTCAACGCGGTGAAGAAATCGACATTGTCCACATTGAATCGCACCTGCCGCATCTGCACCGAATCGTCGAACTGCAGGTTGATCTTGTAAGCGGCAGCTAGTTGCGTAAACAGAGTTTTCACGTCGCCGCTGTAGTGAAATGTGGCCAGGTCGTTCGTGGGCTCTAGGTGGATTTCCTGGGATTCGGCCCAGAGCGGTGGCAATGTCTGCGCCGGAACGACCGGAGAATGCTGCGTGGCTTCCTGCAGCCGTTGCTGGGCGAACTGGTTTTCGGGATCGAAGTCAAGGGCGGCGCGGAATTCTGCAGCGGCGTGGGTCCGCGCCTCCTCAGCCAGCAGGGCATTCCCGCGCTGAATATGATCGAAAGCCAAGCGCGAGCGGAGCGCCTCGCGTGCCATCAGGTACTCGGGTTTCTGCGGAAAAAGTCGCGTCGCTTCCTCAAATTGGGCAAGGGCTTCTTCCAATCGCTGATGCTCGTGCAGCTTTAGGCCCCGCTTGAAGGCTTCCTGGGCATCTTTGCGATCCTTGCTGGTCGTAATGCAACTGACACCGCCAGGCACGCCATTGCGGCAGATCATGGGAGGCTCGGGCGCACGATCGTCGGCCGACGCGAACGACACCCCAATTGCCGCGGCTAGCAACCCAGCCGCCCATATCGATAACTTGGAAGGCATGTGCTCCTGATTTTACCTTGCTTCGGTGATCTGGATCAGTGACCAGTAGGCCCTAGCAGTACCGGTCGTAACCAGAGAACGTTGGGGAATCCAGAACTTGCACGTGTAGGGACGGACGCTTTCGTCCGTCCCCGCAAGGCCGAGCGAAGCGAAGGCGAGCGTAGCGCCGCTCGGGTCACCGGGAAGTTTCTCGCGTTAGACGCCGTGCTGATTGCGCTTCGGGCAACCCCGGACGAATGCGTCCGGGGCTACATAAACCTACGTCACCATCAAACGTTCGATCTTTTGCGCTCTCCCCGTCATTTCGTCGCAGTCGACGACCACCGCACAAAGGCGCACGTCGCCCGTGGCAGGCTCAAAGCGTACCGGCATTCCATTCAGGAACTTGCCGACAACCAGCTCCTTTTTCACGCCGATCACGCCATCATAGGGGCCGCTCATGCCCACATCCGTGATGTACGCCGTTCCGTTCGGCAAAACGCGTTCGTCGGCGGTCGGCACGTGGGTGTGCGTGCCAACCACGGCGGTGACTCTGCCGTCGAGATACCAGCCGAGAGAGATTTTTTCCGATGTGGCCTCCGCGTGCATGTCGACCAGTATTACTTTTGCCTGGATCTTCTGGAGTAACTGATCGGCAACGCGAAAGGGATCATCATTCGAGGCCATGAATACGCGCCCCTGCAGGTTCATAACGGCGTAGGGGACTTTGCCTTTCATGCCCTCGTACACGCCAGATCCGGGCATGTCTGCCGGATAGTTTGCGGGGCGCAGGACGCGGCGCGCAGGTCCGTGCCCGTTGCCTTCGACCATCTGGAAGTAGTCAACAATCTCACGCTTATCCCAGACGTGGTTCCCGGTGGTGATCACATCGATGTTCAGTTCGAACAATTCCTCGGCCAGCGCCGGAGTAATCCCGAAACCCGCTGCCGAGTTCTCGCCGTTGGCAACGATCAGATCAATGGAATGCTCGCGCACGATCCCCGGCAAGCGGTCTTTGACAATAGTCCGCCCCGGCCGCCCGAAGATGTCGCCAATGAAAAGAATCCGCATAAAAGCCAAAACTCGATGGTACCACGCGAGAGTGACGCTTCCGCCCACGCAGGGACAGGCGCCTTGGTGTCGGCGAAGCGAACGAGCGCCTTTGGAATGCGGTCTGCGTTATCTAACGAGGGAGTTTCGGCAGGTCCGCGCGTGCCAGTACTAGGCCCCACGCGTCAATGACGTAGACGTCTGTCCACTTTGTATTGGTATTCTGTTTTGTAGTCAGATCGGCCGCCGTAAACGCGACCATCGTTCGCGGGGAAGTGCACCCGGTAAGTTGGCGCACTTCATTGTCATTGTCTTCGGCCGATGACAGTTGCGCGAGGTTTGCAGTTTGCTTACGGGTCGAATCAGCCCGCAATACGACTTCGACGGCACCGGCCAGGTTCTGACAGCTCATCGTGACCTGGATCTCCCATTGTTTCGAAGCACCTTTCTTGACCGCAGGTGGATCGGCGAAGACCACGACGGGCGGGTTTCCTCCGGGAGAGGCGTACCACTCCGGCCAGCGGTGCTCAAATTCGATGCTGGCTTGCTGATACGCACCAGCCAGTTCCCGGTCGCGCTCCCCCCAACAAGGGTGCAGCGCGTAAACGGAGGCATTGCGGCTGCCGCTTCCGCGCGCATGCAGCAGGTGATGCAGTGCCGGGACAAAGTCAGGATGGTATCCGGCCTTCGCCATCAGCAAGAGTCCATCCCGATCTGCTTCGATTTCCATCCGCCGGCAGAATTTCCCCATTTCGGCCGAAGCCTTGCTGGAGTCGGTCCACTCTCCCGACATGAGCCCGGAGTCGCCGAGAACGATCGTTCCTCCCGCGCCCTCCAATTGCTTCTGGAAGAGATAACGCCGAGCCCAGTCGCGCCGTTCCACATGCGCAATCTCATGCGAGAGTATCGCCGCCCATACTCCTGAACTGGATCCTGCTACTTCGGCGAGCCCGCTCTCGACATACACAGTGCCATCGGATGAGGCGTAGGCATTCAGTTGATCGTCCTCAACAATTCGTAGTTGCCACGTCAGTTTCGAAGTCGGCTCGGGCTTTGCCTCTGCTACGAGGCGGTCAAAGACCAAGCGCCCGGTCGTATAGCGTCCAGTCGCGGCGACACTCGCCGTGAGGAGTTGTGGCCTGAGGCGCGCGGCCGTTTCCAGGTCGAGCTTGAATTGGGAGGGTACGTCGGGAACTCCCGAGGTCTGGGCCGCTGCTGAAAGGGCCCAGGACAAGCAAACGCAACCCGAAAGATGGAACCAGTGGCGCCTGGTTTCCACGGCATACCTCGAGGAGCAAAGCTCCTGAATCGAATTATGCTCCTCTGATAAGCGCCGGGAAGGAAAATTTTGCGGGGATCGTTACCAATGTTTCTTCTTGCGACGCGGCCTATTCTGAAGCAACCAGTTCGGCGGTCCTCAGGAAATCATAGTTGCCCTCAGGATTGAGCTGGAGATTGCGGACCCGCCTAGTGTGAACTAACACATTATTGAGATACCAAAGATTGATATAGGGCAGGTCGTTCGCTAGAATCGCCTGCACCTCAGCGTAGAGCGGCTTGCGCACCTTTGGATCTACCTCGCGACGCGCCTTGTCGAGAAGCGCATCCACCTTCGCGTTGTAATAGTAGTTTCGGTTCGCACCATTCGGAGGGAATTTCGATGAGTGGAACGCGTACTCAAAAATGTCCGGATCTTCATTGCCTCCGATCCATCGCAATCCATACATCTGAAACGCGCCATGCTGCACGTCGGCAAGGAATGTCGCAGGTTCAAAACTGCGAATGTCGAGCGCAATGCCAACCTCGCGCAACTGCTGCTGCATTACCGCAACCATAAGCCGTGTGCTCTGGATGGTTGAGGTCTTCATGGTGATATGAAAGCGCACGCCGTTGACCATGGGATAGCCCGCCGCATCCAGAAGCTGGTTTGCCTTTGCCGGATCATGTTCGTACGACGGTACATCGCCGTTGTAAGCCCAACTCTGCGTGGGCAGCACGCTGCGCGCAGGTTGCGCCTCGCCCCGCCATAAGTACTCAATCATCGGCTTGCGGTCGAGCGCATAGGCAATTGCCTGCCGCACACGAACGTCTTTCAGAATGGGGTCGCGCAGGTTGAATCCCAGATATTGCACCTCGGTTCCGGAGCCCTGCTCAACCACCAAGTTCTGACCGCGGGCGAGAGTCAGCACCGTGTCTGGTGTGAGCGAGTTGCTGGCTATATCCCCGCTCCCCTTGCGCAGTTCCAGAGCTTGAGTAGTTTCGTCGGGCACAACTGCGAAACGCACGCGGGCCAGTTTCGGAGCGCCTCCCCAGTACTGATCGTTCCGTTCGAGGACAACCTCTCGATCGGTTTCTGCACTCACAAATCTGAACGGCCCCGAACCGATCGGACGCTGCGTCATCTCCTCACCGCTGCCGCAGGGAACGATGCCCATCGCACCATCGGAGAGATTCCAGAGCAGCGTGGCATCGGTTTCTTTCATATGGAAGATGACGACGCTCTCGTTAGGGGCGTCGATGTGATCGATATATTTGTAGACGGCTGCTTTCGTACTGCGGATCTTACCTTGCAGCAGCGTATCGAATGTCCACTTCACGTCGCGTGAGGTCAGCGCCTGGCCGTCCTGAAATCTAACTCCTCTGTGCAGATGAAATATGTAAGTGAGAGGATCAGGAATTTCCCATCGCTCGGCCAATCCTGGTGCAACGTTGAGATCGTCGCCGCGTGATAACAGATCGTCGAAGATGAGACTGTCAATCCGTTCCGATTGTGCGTCGATTCCCACCCTGGGATCCAGATTCGTCGGACTCGACTCAATTAGCATAACCAGTGTGTCCGCGGCAGGTTTGTTGGCGCAGCAAAGAAGAGGGAATACCAAGCCGAGAAGAAGAACCAGATTTACAAATAAGTGAGGCCGAAGCCGAGAGTCGGAAACCGAAAGCCTGACGCCTGGCGCCCGCCGCCTGAGGGCTGACTTACACATAGGAAACCTTTCCCAGGATGGCAGATCTTGTCGCACCCGTAGCGGCGGGCACGTTCGACGGCCGACCCTTCCAGGTTTCGTATGCCAGCACCGCAAACGCGACCGCTTCTTTTGCCTCAGATGGAAGCCCGAACTCGTCCGAGAGTCGAACGGTAATACCTAACGGAGCAAACTGTTCCTCCAGCATGGCGAGGAGAGTTGAATTCCGAGCCCCGCCCCCGGAAAGAATGATTTCTCGAAACCGCCTACGAAGCGGGGTGCCCCACTTCTCGCCGCGTTTGCGAGAAGTGGGAGATCGATGCAGAATGAATTTCTCCACGGCATCAGAAATCGATCGTGCCGTCAGGAAGGTGGCCGTCGCAACGACATCCTGCTTGCGTAAGCCGTTGCACTGGCGGCGAAAGTCGCGCACGAATTCCCGCCCGAATTCTTCACGGCCCGCAGTCTTCGGCGGCTTTGCGAGAAAGAATTGTCTGTTCAGGATCCGATTCACGACGGAATCCAGCACGCGACCGGAGGCCGCGATCTTTCCATCTCGATCGAACGGCTTTTCGAATAACTCCTGTGTGACCGCATCGATCACCATATTCCCTGGCCCCGTATCGAAGGCGGTGACATCTTTCGGACGAGCACTTGGCGGAATGGCCGTGAGATTAGCGATTCCTCCGATATTCTGTACGATCCTCCCGACCTGCGAATCACAAAACCAGAGGTAATCGAGATAGGGAACTAACGGCGCGCCCTTGCCGCCCGCAGCCATGTCCGCAGGTCGGAAATCCGAAACGACGGGGACGCCGAGACGCGCCGCTATCGTCGCAGCCTCTCCCGTCTGCCAGGTCGTAGAAATCTTGCGGCCGAGAAATCGCCGCTGCTCACCTTGATGATAAAGAGTCTGCCCGTGACATCCGACAAGCTCCGCTTTAAGGCGAAACTGCTGCTGGGTTGAGAGCACAGCATCGGCATAGAGTTCGCCCAGTAGGGAATTAAGCCGGGCCAGATCGGCCACGCCAGCGGATCGCGCATTCATAGCGGACAGAACCGCAGCGCGTACACTGCTCGAATATGGATACGACGCATGACCCAACAGGCGGACGTCTCGCGTGCTGCGGGAGTGGCGCCCCTCGTCAGGTCCCGCGATCCTGACCAACGCGACGTCAACTCCATCCGCCGAAGTACCGCTCATCACTCCCGCCACAATTGCGCTACGCTTTCTCATCCCCTGCGCCGCCCATCTTCTTGGCGGCTTAGCGGCCCCAGTCGCACCTGCTCCCCGAATTGCCACAGATTGCGCGTCAGTCTCTCAACGAGCGCCGTGGAAGGGGATTTCGACAGGCGCAGAGCCTTACCGCTCTTCTCTTTAAATGCGAGCACTCTCCGCGCCGATTCCGTGACACGCCTCGCAAAATTCTTGTCGCGCTCTGCAGTTTTGATTAACGCTTCATGGGATTCAAGCACTCGATCTTCACGATGGCAAACCAGGCACAGATCTCCGCCGGCCCGCACAAACTCCACAGCCGCATCTCCCACGGGCGCAGCCGTCAGGACTCCACCCATCTCCAAATCGTCGGATACAACCAGACCTCGATAGCCGATCTTCTTCTTGAGAATGTCGGTGATCCATAGTCTCGATAGCGATGCCGGAGTCTTGGTCTTGGTGACTGCGGGATATGCGGCGTGCGATACCATCACAAAGGGAAGTTCCCGACGGAGCGTTCTGTACGGGAGCAGGTCTTCATCCCACATGGCTTTCAGGGACTTGTCAATCAGGGGCAACTTTTCATGACTGTCGAGTTTGCCTTCACCGAGGCCGGGGAAGTGTTTGCCGCATCCGAGCACCCTGGCCGATTTAAGTCCCATCAGAAATTCGCGGGCGTATGCCGCTACTTCGTCCGGATCGACTGACACGACTCGCGATCCCATGACGCCTCGCGATATTTCGAACGCTAAATCCAGCACGGGAGCGAAATCGACGTTGAACCCAAGGGCGCGGCAGTTCGCGCCGATCATCTGCCCATGCCGCCGGAAGAGCTTGGGATCATCGGCCGCGAACACCTCCGCCGCAGATGGAGCCGCCCCCAGTGCATTCCGAAGCCGATCGACAGTTCCACCTTCAAGATCAATGCAGGTGAACAACGGTGTCTTGATACCCGTCTGACAATTGCGAAGAAGCTGCCAGGTCTGCTGAGGATTCTCGATGTTACGCGCAAAGAGAATAACCCCGGCAGGCTGCACCCGGTTCAGCAGGGAAATGAGACGCGGTGTCATCTCCGTTCCGTCAAATCCGATAATCAATGATTGTCCAACTGCCCGCGCCAGAAGGCCCCCTGTGAATCTCTTTGTCCTCATGTGGTTAGATTTCTTTTTTCAGCTCGGCAAGCAAGTTCAGAGCCTCTAATGGTGTCAGCCGATTCAAGTCGACATCGCGAAGCTTCTCCAAGACAGGTTGCGATATCGGCGTAAATATCGTCAGCTGCGCCGGCGGAGCCGTCACTCCCGGCGACAGATGCGCGGTTGCCTGCTGCTCCGCGAACTCGTGCTGCACCAGCACTTCCCGCGCGCGCGCCACGACTTCGTTGGGCAACCCGGCGAGCTTCGCGACTTCAATTCCGTAACTGCGATCCGCGGCGCCGGGCTCCACCTTCCGCAGGAAGACGATCCCGCCGCCTGTTTCCTTAACCGACACGTGATAATTCTTCACACCCTCAAGCTGCTCGCCCAATTCCGTCAACTCGAAATAGTGGGTGGCGAATAGAGTCTTTGCCCGCACTCGTCCGTGCAGATACTCTACGGCCGCCCATGCGATCGCGAGCCCGTCATAGGTGGCCGTTCCGCGTCCCACTTCATCCAGCAAAATCAGTGAGCGCGCCGTTGCCGTGTGCAGAATGGCGGCAGTCTCAGTCATCTCGACCATAAAGGTCGAGCGCCCGCGGGCCAGATTGTCGCTCGCACCGATACGCGTGAAGACGCGATCCACAACGCTCAGCTTCGCTGATCGCGCGGGAACGAACGATCCCATCTGCGCCAGGATCACAATCAGCGCTGTCTGTCGCAGATACGTTGACTTGCCGCCCATATTGGGGCCGGTCAGCAGCAGAATGTTGTGCGTCGCGTCATTCAGATAAAGATCATTCGGAACAAACCGCTCGCTGCCGCCTACCAACTCCTGCTGCTCGATGACGGCATGACGTCCCTCGATAAGCTCAATCTCCCCGGATTTCCCAAACTGCGGACGACAATAATTCCGCAGGGCAGCCACATGCGCAAGCGACCCGAGCACGTCCACCTCAGCCAGAGCCAGTGCTGTCCGACGGATACGCTTTGCCTCGGCCGCGATCGCCGTCCGCAATTCCACGAATAAGCGGCGTTCGATTTCGACGATCTTCTCCTGCGCATCGAGAATCTTCGCTTCGTACTCTTTCAATTCAGGAGTCGTGAAGCGTTCGGCTCCGACCAGCGTCTGCTTCCGCTCGTAGTCCTGCGGAACCAGGTGCAGGTTCGCCTTGGAAATCTCGAGGTAGTACCCGAAGACAGAGTTGAACTTCACCTTCAGCGAGGTGATGCCTGTACGGGTACGCTCCCGTTGTTCGATCTGCGCGAGCACTGCTTTACTGTTGCGCGAAAGCTCGCGCAGGTCGTCCAGTTCGCGATCTACTGCGGCAGTAATGACACCCCCGTCGGCAAAGCTCAACGGCGGCTCCGGGACGATCGTGTTTTCGATCCTCTCGCGCAAATCACTGAGTTCATCCAGCGACGAGTGAAGTGCTTGTAACCGCGAAGCGCGCAAACGCGCTACCGCACTCCTGATGGCAGGAAGTTTCTTCAGTGACGCCGCAAGTGCCAGCACATCGCGCGGATTCGCCGTCTCGAGCGTGACCCGGCTCAGTAGGCGCTCGAGGTCAAGCACACCATCCAGCGCCCGCCGCAGCTCTTCGCGGGCGACGATGTCTTTGACTGCCACCTCGACCGCATCCAGACGAGCATTGATCTCGGATAAATCCAGAGATGGCCGCAACAACCAGGCGCGCAGCAACCGCTTCCCCATGGGGGTCACTGCGGCATCAATCGAGCGGAACAAAGTCACGCCGGCGTCTGTCCCGGCAAAAAGCGGCTCAATTAACTCCAGATTTCGCACAGTGACCGCATCGAGCACCAGGCAGTTCTGCCGCTCGTACCATCCAATACGATCCACATGATCCAGCGACCCACGCTGCGTCGAGCGCACGTAATAAAGGATGGCTCCCGCCGCCGAAGCCGCCGCGGTTCTGCCCGCAAGTCCAAATCCTTCAAGCGAGAGCACTCCGAAGTGATTTTCGAGAAGAGGAAGGGCGTGATCGGGAGAGAAAATCCAATCCTCCAATGGCGTCTCGGTAAAGCCACCGCCAACTGGCCTCGGAGAAGGGCCTTGTGTAGACGGCCGGCCTGCAGCGTCTGCCCTACGCGAAGCCGAAGCATCCGGCCGGGCAAAGCTCGGCTGCTTTGCTGCCTGGTCAAACAGCGGTGCCGTCGACCCCAACAACAACTCTTTGGGCCGCAGCTGCTCCAATTCCTCCTGCACCCGCCGCATGGCGCTTTCGCCCGAGAACTCGGTCGCGCGAAAGTCCCCCGTCGACAAATCCAACGCCGCGAACCCAACGCTGCCTCCCACCTGCGCCAACGCGGCCAGAAAGTTGTTCTCGTCCGACCCAAGCGATGAATCCGCGGCCGTCCCCGGGGTAACCACGCGCGTAACTTCGCGCCGTACCAGTTTCTTCGCCAGACGCGGGTCTTCCATCTGCTCACAGATTGCTACCTTGAAGCCGCGCCGGATCAATTTCCCGATGTACCCTTCAGCCGCGTGATACGGCACGCCGCACATCGGAATCGCGATTCCTTTTTCTTTGTTGCGGGACGTCAGTGTGATCTGCAGCTCTTTCGCCGCAACTACAGCGTCGTCGAAGAAGAGTTCGTAAAAGTCCCCCAGGCGAAAGAACAAAAGAGCAGTCGGATGTTCTTTCTTGACGGCAGCATACTGCCGCATCAGCGGAGTGGACGGCTCGGTCATCAAAGCGGGCTTCGGCGGATTATAACAAACACGAACGACGGACCTGTTTCTGATTTCTCGTTCGTCGGCAGCAAATTTGTGCACGAACTCATAGTTGACGCGAGTTCTGTCCCAGTGTTCTCCTTTCAAAATCAGATTATGGAATTGCGTAAGGATCCAATCACCCGCTCCTGGGTCATGACCGGTGACGAGTCGTCGGAAGCGGCCGCGCGCCCGGACGCACCCTGCCGTTTCTGCTCCGACTCGAATGTACAGGTGATCGCCAAGTCTCCTAACGTTCCTGGTTCGACGTGGTCGGCCCGCTCCGTGGTTCATCCCAGACCTCTGTACCACATTGAGGGCGAGCCCGGACGCCGCGGCGACGGCCTGTACGACCGCATGCATTCGGTCGGCGCGCACGAAGTGCTAGTTGAGAATCCGAATCATGAGCGCCATCTCTGGAAGGCAAGCGACGAAGAGATCGCACATTTTCTGCGCCTCGCCGCCGAGCGCATTCTTGATCTGAAGCGCGATCCGCGCATCAAGTATGTCAGCCTGTTCAAGGATTACGGCAAGAACGCCGGCCAGGAATTTTCGCATCCTACGTCCCAACTGACCGCGACCATGTTCGTCCCGCGGCGCGTACTATACGAATTACGCGCTGGACGCGAATACTTCATCAGCAAAGAACGCTGCGTGTTCTGTGACATCATCCAGCAGGAAGAGCGCCAGGCGCAGCGCGTCATTGAAGTTCGCGGCGATTATCTCGCTCTAGGTCCGTATGCGCCGCGCGTCCCTTATGAAACCTGGATCCTGCCACGCAACCACGATTCCTCTTTCGAGCGCACCGGGCTGAACAAGCCCGGTTTGCGCACGAACCTGGCCGCTCTTCTGCGCCGCACGCTGCAGCGAGTCCGTACTGTAACGGAAGACTTCCATCTAGTGCTGCACACGTCACCCAGCAGTTTGCATCCGTCGAAGAATCTAGGCTATTGGAAGACGATCGATGATGACTACCACTGGCACATCGAGATTCTGCCAGTCGTCCCGTCGAAAGCAAAGTCGTACAACTTCAAAGAGGTGTACTACTCGCCGGTCAGTTCAGAGACGGCCGTAAAGCAGCTGCGTGAAGCAAAGATAGAAGGCTAGATTGCGTGTGTGGAGGGTGAGTGGGGACGTACGCCTCGTCCGCTCAGCGGGCCAGGCGAGCAATAGCGAGTCGATCCCGAATGCCTAAATTTGTGGCGGCCTTTGCGAACAAGCATGACTGGTTTTCGCCCGTGCCCGCCGCCGTCATCTGATGCGCCCGCACCAGTGAGGAGGGCACCAGCTCAGAACACTTTTCCTGGCCCGTGATCAGCGCGGTTGCCATGCGGATCCAGCGGACTAACTCACACTCGCTCAGCAGCGCCGACTTCCAATACCGCGGCAGCCGATAGCAGAGTGACGCATCATGCTTGGTCAGTTCTTCAATCTCATCGAGGCCGGGCGCTGGCGCCGAGACCGCTTTCAGCAGGCGTAGCGGGCTGGCCTGGTTGGCGGGAATATGCCGTGCCCGCATGCGTTCCGGATGATGGAAGAAATATTCTTGAAACAGCGTGAATCCGTCTTTCTATGCCGCAATAAACTGCAGTCTGGTCTCAACCCTTTGTCCGACCAGCCACATTTGGCGCCAAAGTGTGCGACGATGGCTGCACAGTGTTGCTGCGGGACGCGTCGGATGTCGACCTTCAGGTAATCGGCGTAGGTGATCAGCTTCGCGCGCGCATCACCCAGCACGAAATTGTCGAGTGCGATCCGATAGCCTTCCAGTTGGAGCTGCTGGCAGGCTGCAACGACCGCTTCGTCTAATGGAACCGTCTCTTGTATCTCAACAACCGCCTTTTCCGCGGGTAGAAGCAAAAAGAATTCCTTCAGCAGCATGTCATGGGTGCAATTAATGAATGCTCGTCGTCCATCGCAGACCACATCGGGTCCCATGATGTTTAACGTGTCGATGATGCTTCGCGTCCCACCGTTCGTAGCCGGAGGAGAATCGGACTTCTTCGGCACTTTCGCGGAACAACAACTCGTAGCCTAAAACCTTCTCGTCTGTGTTCCGGATCGGCTGACCTGCCAGGCAATCTGTGAAGTGAGGCGCAGGCGCTGGTTTCGCTGATCGGTCCATAGTCTCGGTATGACCGATCGGCAAATCTGGAGAAAGGGTTAGAACGATCGATGATCTGAGTACGTTTTTTTAGAGTCGTTGCTTCGCAGTAGAAGAACAATCGCTTTGACAAGGCTGAACGCCATCTTCCCATCTTCTGGCCTGCTACAATCGTGTGCTTTTCGGAGATGGACGATGAAAACCGTTGTAGGTGTCCTCTTATTGGCAGCGTTCTGCGTGGAGCAGAACTCTGGCTCGGCCAAGCAGAAGGTCTTGTGGCAGAAGCTGGAAGCCAAGATCGAACAGGTCGATCGGAATCTGGATGGCGTCATGGGCGTGGCGATCGACGACCTGACAACCGGCGAACACTATTTTCTGCGGGAAGACGAGACGTTCGCCCAGGCTAGCTCCATCAAGATTACTTTACTCGCCAATCTTTACCTCCAGGCACAGCAGGGCAAACTGAAGCTCACCGATCTCTACACGGTGCAATCGTCCGATCTCGTACCCGACAGCGACATCATGAACGGTCTGACACCGGGCATTACGCGGGTCACGCTGCGTGATCTCGCAACCATGATGGTGGCTGTCAGCGACAATGCCGCGACCAATGTGCTGATCGATCGCGTCGGGATGCAGAACGTGAATGCCATGCTCGATTCGCTGGGGTTAACGCATACCCGCCTGCGCCGAAAGATGATGGATCTCGAAGCGGCCAGGCAGGGCCGTGAGAACATCTCTACGCCGCGCGAAATGATGACTCTGCTCGACGCGATCTATCATGGCAAGCTGCTGAACAAGGAATCGACCGAGGACTTTTTCAAGATGCTCAGCACCAACAAAGATTCCTGGATTCCACGGGACCTTCCCGCCGGGTTGAAGATCGCCAACAAACCCGGCTCTCTCGAAGCTGTCCGCAACGACTCGGGTATCGTTTTCGTGGAAGGCCGTCCGTATGTGATCTGCGTGATGACCGCGTATTTGCGCAATGAGCGCGAAGGCGAGCAAGCGATCAGCCAAGTCTCTCTTGAAACCTGGCGCATGTTCGACCGCTTAAGCCGCGCGACAGAATATGGCCGCGTCGTCTCTCCGGGGAACGGCACGCGCTAAGCGTGTCACCCTGCAGACCGGACCTTCATAGTCAACCTTTCCGATTAGAGTACCGTCCTCACATGGAGGACAACATTCAGCCGCGAGACTGAGTTGTAATGCCGGGCACGAATGCCATACTTACATGTCGGCTGATTCGGCTCTGATCATGAGGATCACTTCCTCGTAATTACCTTGGTATTGGTTATGCAGAGATCATTCCTGGATATGGACACAGCCGCGCGTATCGATACCGAAACCATGTCTCCTTGTCGACCGTAGGCCGGAGATAGTGCGGCAGTGTCATCCTCCTGCGAGTCAGCCTTGCTTGCTGGGAGCAGCGTCTATATCGCGTGTTTACAAAACCGGGGGGACTTACAGCCAGCGTCCGACGACAGAGTGAGGGTTTTTGCCAAAGAGTGTCGCTTACCTAGGTGGAGCGGAAAACAGACTCTGCTCACCAAGGAGATTAGCCATGTCGTTACAGCAGCATGCCAGCAGATTTGCCGTCGTTCTTACTCTGATCGCGGCATTCATTCCTTTCAGCGCACAAGCCGGTGAAATTGGCAATCCCATCAACAAGGGTGGTTTTACATTCATCAACTTCGATCCGTCACTCGGGACGCTTGGGACGGGCTCGAACGCAAACGGAATCAGCAACAAGGGCCACGCGGTGGTCACCGTGCTTAATTCCGACGGGAGTTTCACGAATTTCACGGGCACGCCGAATCAAACCGTCCAGTTGAACCTCGGACCGAATGCGTTGGCTTTCGCCATGAACCGCTCGAACGCAATTGTGGGAACCAACAACGGCGTGGCCTTTTTCCTGGCGTCCAAGGGCTCACCTCAACCTTTGTCTTCGCCCGCAGGAGCGAGCAGTGCATTTGGAATTAACGATAATGGGCAAGTCGTGGGGCAATACACCAATGCCACCGGGCAAACGCCCGGATTCTTTCTCAACAACCTGATGAGCACCGCGATTACCATCAATGCGCCGTCAGGGCCGAATGTCGTCAACGCCCAGGGCGTTAACAACTTCGATCTGGTCGTCGGATTCTATGTAGGGACCGATGGGCAGGACCACGGTTTCATGGCGAACATCTCTAGTGCACGGAAGGGTATCGTGACCGCGACCCCCATCCCCGACCCGGCGATCCCGGCCGTCGCCGGAGAGCCCGGTGCGACCTTCGTGTTCTCGCAGATCCTCGCGGTAAACGACGCTGGTATCGCTGTGGGGTACTACGGAGACTCGACCACGAGTCAGCACGGGTTCCTCTACAACACCAATACCGGGAAATACACCTTCCTGGATGATCCGGCTGTAAGGTTCAGCAACGGTGTTGAGGTGACGCAGATTACCGGCATTACGGACTCGGGCGAGTTGACGGGGTTCTACACAGACATCGCCGGCGCCGCCCACAGCTTCACCGCGTGCCCCCCGGACGCGTTCTGCCCCAACTTTCCCCACGATCTGCCCTGAGGGCGTCTCGCGGCAGATTCAGGCGCGCGCACAGCCCACTCTTGCAAGAAGCGAGAGTGGGCTCCCCCTTGTTCGGTCCCACTGTTTGTTTCCGGCGACTCCCCTGGCGGTTTCTGACAGCTATATGCAGCTTTATACGGAGTGGTTCAGAACCTATCGTGCATTCAAAGCCGTGTCCGCAGATCTAGAACTTCACCATGATTGCATACCGCATGCTGGCTTCATCTTTCCGCAGATCGGGACACCAGCCACCGCTCCCGGCCACACAAGTGAATCCCGGCGTGGCCGATTGGAATGCCCCCGGCGCGAACGTGGTGCTTCCCACGACCGAGCCGGCATTCGGGTTGGGAATTGTGCTTGGGAGAAGATTGTCGCTTGGAGTGATTCCGCCCCGGCCCGTGAAATAGGGCACATTTGCGTGGCGATATCCGTACTCCACGCGGAATGTGATGTACTGCCTCGGCATGTAGTCGAACGTCAAAGAAGTGTCCCACGCTTTGAAAGGGTCACCGGGATTAGCTGTGAAGTAAGGCGATCCGGTGATCGCGTCGGCTCCATTGATTGGAGGAAGCAAGGTCAGATAGCGTCCTGGATTCGACATAGCGCCGCCACCAATGGTCACACCATACACGTCCTTTTTGAACCAGAAGCGGTTATAGGCCATCCATCCAGCGAAGGTCTGTTTGCTGCTGGTGGCCGTATTGTGATAGCAGTTCACGTTGTTGTTGATGACTCGTCCTTGAGCAGTGACGAAACTCCCGCTCCCTCCGTACTCGCAGCCCAGGTCTCCTGTGAGAGAAAAGGCCATCTTGTCGACGAACCTGTCAGGCCTGTCGTAGTACTTCATTTCCACGCTGTCGTCGGTGTGAATGCGCGAGCGGCCGAAGTGGCCGTCGCCGTTGCCCAGCGTGTCTTCCCCCATGCCGTAGTTATTAAAAACGAATGAGAGCCATGACTTCGGCCGCCACAGAATTTGTCCACCGAGACCAGGCTTGCTGCCCAACCGGCCATAGGATTGCCAACCATTAATGATCCAGGGCTCGATTTTCAGTTTTTCCGTCGGGAACCACTGAATGCGCAGGCCGTTGAAGAACCAGGGAGTATTCGACGAGACATAGGAGGGCTGGTAAGCCCAGTTGTCGAAGTTGTAATAGCTGAATAGACCGATATAAGAAACAAAGATTCCTGCGTCGATATTAAGGCCGTGGTTCACGTTGAAATGATAACCACCGTTTGCTTCTGAAAAATACTTATAGGCGCCACGAAGATCCCATTGACCACGTCCAGGGCTGGCATCATTACGTGGAGTGGTGACGCCAAACATTCCACCCATCGTTAAAATTCGCGCGTTGACGTTCTGCCAATGGAAGTTTCCGCCGAAGCTGATTTGCTCGATCTGAACTTCGTTGGAGCGAAAGATCTCGGTCGAGCCACCTATGCTGTCGTCTTTGGGGTGGTTGAAGTCATTGATATAGTTCGCATCAAAACGAATTTCAGGAGTGAAGAATTTCGAATCCCAAACTACATCCTTGTTGCGGGGCGTGCCGTTAAGCCACGTCCAATCCGCGTAGGCGAAGGGCTCCGCTGGCTTGGCCTTCTCAGGTAGTCCCGAACTGGTTTGTGCTGCCTCATTAACCGGCTTCGCGGCAGAGGCCTCGACTGGCTTGGGCTCTGGAGTTGCTGTTGGCATCGGAGGCTGCACCGTGACGATGGCGGGCGTGGATAGGTTGTTGTCGCGACTTCTCAGTTCGGCTTTGAGGGCCTCGATTTCCGCCTGCATGGCCTCGAGTCGCTGGGCGATCGCTGCCGGTATCACAGGTTCAGGACTTGCGGGCACCGGCGACGCTTTCGGCGCCGTCGATGCCGAATGGCTGTCGGCCGATTCCGCCCCATACAGAGCCGCCACGTTATTTGGAGCTATCGATGACGGTGATCCTTGGGTCTGTGCGTTACCCCAATGCGTACCAGCCAGAATGGTTCCAAGAGTAAAAATGACACGGAGTCCCACTGAGCAATGCACGCAGTTCTGTGTTTTCGTCATGAAAGATTGCCTCGCAGCGAAATCACTTTACTTATGAAGAAGATATTCTTGGAGCACACTGGGTTGCGTAATTCTTCCGCCCCATCGCGTGATGATTAGATCAACTGCGCCGTAAACGTGGCGTAACTAGTTCATAAGGGATATGTAAAGAATCTGGGGTGACAGACACACTAATACTGTCATCTGGGACGGCGTCGTAAACACCCCATTATTGAGGCGGAAACGAGATAGTTGAGAGCGTGAAGCAGCCGTGAAGATGCGGCTGCTAGCGGATTCGTGAGAAGGATTGGCGGTAAGAAAACGTGCTGCATCCAGCACACACGAACGTGCAGATTTACACGCTTGCCGTTTCCTTTAGCTGGCGAGCTTCATCGCATCCGGATCCCACTTCACCACTGCTCCTCGTTCGATGCTGAGATTGCTGAGCAAGGCCGCTCCGGCCGCGCGATAGCCGAACACAGCGTCTTCCACTACCGGCTGTCGGGAGCGGACGGACGCAAAGAAGTTCGTGAAGTGATCGTAGCTGTCGCGGTATCCCTCAGGCGCAACGTATTTCTCATACTGGGCAGCGGGTGGACCGGAGGGGTGCTGCTGCGGATACTTCTCGCGATGGGCATCCCGAATGCGCTTCTGCATCGCTTCGCTATAGGTGCCGATCATCAGGCCGGGATCTTTTTCAAGTGGAGTGCGGCTGACGCTGACATAGTTGTAGCCAATCTCCATGGTCCCCTCCGAGCCGGTGAAGACCAGGCCTTCACTCTCCTCGCCGCCATCGACGAAATTGACCCGCAGGGCAAGGTTGAATCCTTCGCGATAATCAAACAATCCGAGCAGAACATCGTTGGCGTCGCGGCCGTCTTTCCAGAAACGCAGTCCTCCAGTAGCCATGGCGCGGGTTGGCCCGTTGCTGCCAGTGATGAAGTGAGTTCCGCTGAAGAGGTGAACGAAGAGATCCCCCGCGACTCCGGTGCCATAAGCCTTCCACTTCCGCCACTGGAAGAAATGCTCCGCATTGAAAGGAATTTTCGGAGCGCTTCCCAGAAACCGGTCCCAATCGCAGGTTTCTGGCGAGGCATCCAGAGGTACGGTGTAATTCCACGCGCCCATAGCAGAGTTCCGATCCCAATGGGCGTTGACCATGTTCAGTTGGCCGATTGCGCCGGAGGCGAGCAGTTCCTTGGCCTTCACATAAATGATGGAGCTCACGCGTTGGCTGCCGATCTGGAGAATGCGATTGGTCGTGCGCGCGGCCTCGATCAGGTCCGGACCTTCGGCATGCGCGTGGATCATCGGTTTCTCGCAGTAGGCATCCTTGCCTGCTTTCATAGCGTCAACCGCGATCTGCTTGTGCCAGTGATCCGGAGTGCCAATGATGACGGCGTCCACATCCTTGCGTGTCAGGATCTCTTTGTAATCGCGCGTGATGAAAATGTCGTTACCCCAAAGTTCCTTGCTGTGGTCCAGCCGGCCGTCGTAGCAATCGGCGACCGCGACCAGTTTCACTCCCGGAACCTGCACGGCCGTTCTGGTATCTCCCTGGCCCTGAATGCCCGCTCCGATGAGTGCAAGTTGAATCTGATCATTCGCGACAACGGGCGCGGCCGGCGCGCGGAGCGGGATCTCAAGCGCATGCGTTTTGACTCCAAGAGCCGTGGCGGCCGTCGCTGTACTGGCCACTTTCAGGAATGTTCTGCGGTCCATAAGATCTTCTCCCCGGTGAAGTGAATGTGTGCCTGCAAAGATATGCTTCTATCTGGCTCTCCCGCAAATTCCACGAAAGCTCGATAATGTCCGAATGACAGTTCGGCGGATGAAGACCTACAGCGGCGCACAGGGATATGCGTACGAATACTACTTCGTCGGTAAGAGGCCTGCTTTGGCGAATGATCCGGAAGCTCCCGCCATGGAATTTATTTTCGATGTGACATCCGATCGCAAATTAACCTACTCAGTGAGCGTATTCCTTCCGCAGGAGCCGTTGAACTCCTGGAGCCAGAATCACGGGCGGACGCTCAACGACGCCGAGCAGTACGCAGCGGTCAAGATGCGGCTATTCCGAGCGTTTGATGAACTGGAAGACGTAAAAGCCGAGGGACGCCGCCTGCGCATCGATGCGCAATTATTGGAAGAAGCGCTAGCGAACTTGGGCGTAGAGTGAGGCGAATAGGATTCTCGAGAGCAAAAGAAGTCTCCCGGAGTGGTATAACTTCTGCGGCCAGTTTGTGTAGCCGCGGACGCATTCGTCCGCGGGCGCGCGTAGTGAGGAGCCTTCGTGAAAAATCCCGAATTCGTCATAGTTCTTATATTTCTCGTTCTGGGTGGTAACTTCGCTCATGCTCAAACCGAACGCTGGTCCGAGCAGAAAGCCAACGATTGGTACTCCCGGCAACCTTGGCTTGTGGGCAGCAACTACATCCCGAAGTCCGCGATCAACGAACTCGAGATGTGGCAGGCCGATACCTTTGATCCCACCCAGATCGACAAGGAACTAGGCTGGGCGGAATCGTTGGGCATGAATACCATGCGCGTCTTCCTGCACGATTTGCTCTGGCAGCAGGATGAACCCGGCTTCAAGAAGCGCCTCGACGAATTTTTAGCTATTGCAGCGCGGCATCATATTCGCCCGCTGCTGGTGCTGTTTGATTCCTGCTGGGATCCGGCTCCGCTTTTGGGTAAGCAGCACGAGCCAATCCCGGGTCTTCACAATTCCGGATGGGTGCAGAGTCCCGGGGCGAAGGCTCTAGCCGATCCCACTCAAGTTCCGCGCTTCAAGACCTATGTTCAGGGCGTGGTCGGAGCCTTTGCCAAGGACGACCGAATCCTCGGCTGGGACGTCTGGAACGAGCCCGACAACTCGGGTGGCGGCGACTACGGCAGGACAGAATTGAAGCCGTCGGACAAGAAGGCACGGGTTGCAGTGCTGTTACCGCAGGTCTTTGCCTGGGCCCGCGAGTTTAGTCCTTCGCAGCCGCTGACCAGTGGTTTATGGGATGTGGACATCTCGAAAGACGACTCCGCGCAGCACGAAGTCGATCGCATCCAAATGCGCGAGTCTGACATCATCACGTTCCACAACTACAATTGGCCGGAATCGTTCAAGGCCGAAGTTGACTGGTTGAAAAAATTTCATCGCCCCATCATTTGCACGGAGTTCATGGCGCGCTCAGTAGGCAGCACCTTCGACACAATCCTGCCCATCGCCAAGGAAGAAAAAGTAGGTGCCATTAACTGGGGATTCGTAGCGGGGAAGACGCAAACCTACTATCCGTGGGAATCCTGGGACCATCCTTATGTAAAGCACCAGCCGCCGGTGTGGTTCCACGAAGTACTCCACCCGGATGGCACTCCGTACAGGCAAGCAGAAGCCGACCAGATTCGCCGACTGACAGGAAAGCAATAGCTGATACCCAATGGCCGATGTTGAAATACCCCACCGTGGGTGCCCCAAGTCTCGCCGTCTTTGCGAGGCGTGGGAGTTTCGAAAGAGTTAAATCGGCGTCGAGCGACGGTGCAGGAGTATCTGGAAATGCAAAAAATTCCGGCAGGGTGCTATGCAGAAATAGCACCTCCGAACACTTTCTCGCGTCGCCATAGGATTTACAATTTCCCGTCTATGAAAAAGCTAGTTCTCCTCGCATCTACGGCATTGTTGTTTTTAGCAGCCTGCAACAACAACAAGCAGCAGACGACCTCGGCCGCGTCGCCCTCGAGTGCCGTACTCGCGTCCAAGCCGCCCGACGCGGTACAACTCAAGCTGCAGGAGTACGCCGGAAACTCCGCCACAAATTGCGGCCGGCTCGACATCCATGCCCCGGAAGCGCAGTCGAAGGGTGCCGCCGATTGCGCGCTGCAAGCGAGCAAAGCCAAAAAGGCTTTCTATGTGGCCTACGACATGCCGGGAATGGCTGTGGGAGTTGCCGGCAACGCCGAAGGCAAGCTGTTTACCGCACGATCGGAGGGAGGCGCCGTCAGCACCGGAGATTGTCCTTCGGAACTTCGCCTCGCTTCCAGCGGTCGCGTGACCTGCTTCGCCCCCGGCGATATGGGCTCCATGGGCGCAGGACATACGGCGATCCCACCCGGGATGCCGAATCCGCACGCGCTACCGAAAGCGAAGTAGACTCAGGGTCTTAATCCGACGGCGGCCAATCCGGTTCGTCTGTGATCCTAATCACACACTTAAGTGACCATCTTTGTTGGCCTTAGACCCCTCCACCCGGACAATAGCTCCGTAGTACTAGCGGAGTACGGTCCGGCCCGCAAATTGCGGTAAACTCAAGGGATTCCGGACCATTACGTGTTGGCGGTCGAATCGGGTTCCAACTGAAAACTGGCAACTGAGAACTGAGAGCTACATGTCGCTGCTTTGGCTGCGTTTCGCGCTCGGATGCTATTTCGTAGGCTTGGTCTACGCCTTCGTGGCGCTGACCCGCACCAGCGAGACTTTTGGCCGCATCGCGCTGCATGCCGCCAGCATGGGCATGGTGTTCCATTTCGTTTCTTTGACCGAACTATTCCTGTCCGGGCAGATCGTCTGGGCTTCAGTTCACAATAGCGAATCACTGCTGGCGTTTTTGTCGATGGCTTTTTTTATGGTCATCTACGCGATCTACCAGACCACTTCGCCTGGGGTCGTCGTATTTCCTATCGTCTTCTTTCTGACCTTTGTTGCAGCCTTCGGGGAGCAACCGGTATTGCTCACCCAATTTGTCTCGAACAAGGGCTGGCTGATCGCGCATATCATCCTCATCTTCACCGGCTACGCAGCCCTGGTCCTTAGCTTTGGCGCGAGCCTCTTATATCTGGTGCAGGAGCGGCGCCTGAAGGCCAAGAAGCCGACCAGCCTGATCGGATTTTTACCGGCTCTGGAAGTGATCGACCAGATCGGCTACCGCTCGCTGCTGCTGGGCTTTCCTTTCATGACGCTCGGACTGCTGACGGGTTCTGTCGTGGCGGTCACGACCTATGGGCGGGTGGATTTTCTCGATCCAAAGATTCTGTTATCGGTGCTGATGTGGGCCGTTTACATGGTCATGGTGTTCACGCGCTGGAACTCAGGCTGGCGTGGACGCCGCGCGGCGTTTTTGGCAACATTCGCTTTCGTAGCTGCGCTGGCCGCTTGGGCGGCGAATTATTTCTCGGCGATCCACAGGTTCGGGGCATGAGATATCAGCTCATCGGCTTGAATCACAAGAGCGCTCCGCTGGAAGTGCGAGAGCGTTTGGCGATCCCCGAATCTCGCCTGCCCGATACCTGCCGCGAGCTCACATCGTATCCTGGGATCGAAGAGGGTCTGGTGATCTCGACCTGCAACCGCGTCGAGATCATCACCCATACGGCGAATGGCCACGCCGATCTTCGCGGATTCCTGCACGATCATTTTCATCTGGATGCCAGCACGCTTGATGCTCATCTCTACGAGTTCCGCGAAAAAGATGCCGTACGCCACATCTTCCGCGTCGCCTCGAGCCTCGATTCGATGGTAGTCGGCGAGGCGCAAATCTTAGGCCAGGTGAAGGAAGCCTATGCGACAGCTCGAGCCGTCGGGGCTGTCCGCGGGCAGCTCGACCAACTCTTCAGCCGCGCGTTTGCGGTAGCCAAGCGGGTGCGTACAGAAACCGCGGTGGGATCGTCATCGGTATCCATAGCTTCGGTTGCGGTGGAGCTCGCCAAGAAGATTTTCGGCAGCCTGCACGGAAAGAACGTTTTCATCGTCGGGGCAGGCAAGATGAGCGAACTGGCCGCCCGTCACCTGATGGCGCACGGTTGCGGTTCGATCTTCGTAGCCAACCGCACCTACGAGCGCGCTATCGGCCTCGCACAAAAATTCGACGGACAGGCGATCAAGTTCGAAGATCTCTACGCCACCTGCGACCGCGCCGATATTGTCATCACATCAACGGGTGCGCCGCACGCCATCTTCCGGCGGGAACACGGCGAACAGTTCCTCGCTCGCCGCAAGAACCGCCCCATGTTCTTCATCGATATCGCTGTCCCGCGTGACGTCTCGGCTGACATGGCGAAGCTCGACGGCATCTTTGCCTACGACATCGATGACCTGCAGCAGGCGGTCTCCAGCCACGTCGCCGACCGCCGCAAAGAGGCCGAGCGTGCCGAAGCCATCATCGCCGGCGAAGTAGAAAAATTCGAAGCCCGCCAGAGTACCCTCGATGTCGTGCCGACAATCGTCAGCCTGCAGGATCATCTCGAAACAATTCGCCAAGCCGAGATCGACCGAGTCCGCGGCCGCATGGGCCAGTTAACCCCCGAACAGGAGATCGCGATTGAAGCGTTGACGCGAGGCATCATCAACAAAGTGATGCACACGCCGATTACGACGCTGAAATCGGCCGCGCGCGAGTCGGAGGCGACCACGGTGGTCGATGTGGTGAAGCGGTTGTTCAATCTGCCAGTAAAGGGTAAAGAAGTTTCCGTTGAGGCATCCGCAAAAAAAGAAGAAGCAGGCAAGAAAACCGAAGTGGGTACGCAGCGATGATGAATGCCGCAGATATCGCTCACTTCTCCAAAGATTGTCATCCTGAGCGGAGTCGGGCGGCGAGCAAAGCGAGCCGCCTTCGGCACTCGAACGATCCCTGTAATCTCCACAAAACTCGCGGCCAAGCGGGGACCTTCCCGACTCTATGACCACGAACGGTAAAGCCACGAAACTCCGCATCGGCTCCCGCGGCTCGCAATTAGCCCTCTGGCAGGCCAATCACATCTCCGCCCTCCTGCGCGCCCGTGGCCACGAGGTCGAGATCGAAATCATCCATACCACAGGCGACAAGATTACTGATGTTGCCTTAGCCAAGGTGGGAACCAAGGGCATGTTCACCAAAGAAATCGAAGAAGCCCTTGCCGCCGGACGCGTGGATCTCGCGGTACATTCCCTGAAAGATCTGCCAACCGAACTGCCCCACGGATTCGAAATCGCAGCCATCACCGAACGGCAAGACCCGCGCGATGCGTTCTGCTCGCGTCATTATTCGAAAGTTGACGACCTGCCAAACGGCGCGCGTGTGGGCACGTCCAGCCTGCGGCGTCAGGCCCAACTCAAAGCCATCCGTCCCGATCTCGACATTCACCCGCTGCGCGGCAATGTCGACACACGCCTGCGCAAACTCGAGCAGGGGGAGTATGACGCCATTATCCTCGCCTCGGCTGGCCTGAAGCGTCTAGGAAAAACGGAGTTGATCAAAGAGATCATCCCCGCGGAAGTTATGTGTCCCGCCGCGGGACAAGGAGCGCTGGGCATCGAAATCTGCGAGGGCGATGTGAAAACTCGCGAACTGCTGGCATTTCTCAATGATCCCGATGCCCGCGCTGCCACAACGTGCGAGCGCGCCCTGCTCAACAGTCTCGGTGGAGGCTGCCAGGTTCCCATCGGCGCCTTTGCCGAAGTGCGCGATGGCAAGCTGCATCTGGAATCGATCGTCGCAAATCCCGACGGTACGAGGTTGTTGCGCGACTCTCGCGACGGCTCCGATCCCGAAAAACTCGGCAACGAAGCCGGAGCGTCGCTGCTGAAACGCGGCGGCGATGCTATTCTCGAAGCCGTGTACGGCCGCAGGCTTGCCGTTCCGCCGCAACCGTGAGCGATCGCTAGGATGACGGCAAAATATTTCGCCGCAGGGACACAGAAAAGCACAGAGAACTCCTCCGTGAAATTCTGTGCTCCCGGTGGTGGGTCAAGACTTTAAACAAGAAACGACTGTGTACATCCCCGAACATTTCCGCGTCGAAGATCGTGCCACAGCTCTGGCCTTCATGCGGGCCCACCCATTCGCCATTCTGGTCTCCGCAACAGACGATGGCCCCTTCGCCACGCATGTTCCGGTGGTAATCCGTGAATCCGGTGATCATCTCACCATCCGCGGTCACGTCGCCAAGGCCAACCCGCACTGGCGATATCTGCAAAACGAACCGACCTGCCTGATGATCTTCCACGGTCCGCACGCCTACATCTCGCCCTCGAATTACGATACACAGGAAGCTGTTCCCACGTGGAACTACGGTGCGGTTCACACCTACGGCACCGCTAAGACATTCACCGAACCAGAGCACTTGCTCAACATACTGCACGACCTGATCCCGACATTCGAAGCAAGTTACGAGCAGCAGTGGGCCAGCCTGAGTGAAGCCTATCGTCAGCGATTGCTCAATCATATTGTGGGATTCGAAATAGCTGTGACCAAGCTTGACGCAAAGTTCAAGCTGAGCCAGAACCGCACCAGAAAAGAGCAGCAGCAGATCATCGATTCGCTCAGTGTCGCATCCGACACGGCAGTGGCCGGCACTGCGGGCTTGATGTGCGAACATGGACTCGGTTTGAAGAAGGAGACGTAGTAGCCGCGCCCGAATCATGAGAGCGAAGGCAAAATCCACGAGGAAGCGATCTCTCACCGGAATCCGGGTGCTTGTGGGCCGCGCCCGCCACCAGGCGGGTTCACTCTCCGGCGAACTCAGAAGGCTCGGCGCGCAAGTGCTCGAAATTCCCTTCATCGAGATTCGCAAGCCGACTTCTTTTCGTCCTCTCGATTCGGCGCTCAAAAATCTGGACAGCTATGACTGGCTGATCCTGACGAGCGTGAACGGGGTGGACGCGATGTGGAAGCGGCTCGCAAAACTTCGGATCCAAAAGAACGGGCGATCCCGCCTGCGCGTCGCCGCCATTGGTCCCGCCACGAAAAAGTCGATCGAGCAGCGCGGATGGGAAGTGGATGTCGTTCCCAAGGAGTATGTCGCGGAATCGGTCGTACGCAGCCTCAAGGGCAAAGTGAAAGGCAGGCGCGTCCTGCTGGTGCGCGCCAAAGTCGCCCGCGACGTAATTCCACGCGAGTTGCGGAAGGCCGGCGCTCACGTGGACGTCATCGAAGCCTATGAAACGGTTGTGCCGGAAACGTCGAGGCGACGCCTCCAGGCTGCGCTGAAAAATCCGGCAAAAAGTCCACACGTGGTGACCTTCACCAGTTCCTCGACGGTGAAAAACTTCGTGCAATTGTTGGGAACTGGACACAAGCCGACACTACTCGACAGAATCCAAACTGCCTCTATCGGCCCGGTGACTTCCGCTACGCTTCGCGAACTTGGACTTCCGGTAGACATCGCGGCCAGGGAGTTCAGCATCCCCGGCCTGGTTACTGCAATCGTCGATGTCATCAGCACTCGCCGTCCAAGCAGCACCTAAGCGTTACTGGCCGGACGTGCGCTCCGCTTGCTGTTGTTTCGGTGCAATCTTCTCCGCTTCTTTCAAGTGGTCCTTTAGGATTGGAAGCGTCTGCTGGGCGAAATTCTTGATGGCAGGATCTTTCGCAATTTTGCTCTCTCGCTCGAACTCGGCAACGTCTTTCTGGTGGTCTCTGACCATGTCTTTCATATAAAGTCGGTCAAACTGCTGGCCCGAGAGCTTCTCTAGATGTGCTTTCGTCGCTTTGTCCTTAGCGTCGAGCTGCTGCGGAACGTCGATGTTCTTTTCCGCCGCGACTTGCTTCAACTGCTCGTTGGCTTTGGTGTGATCGTCGACCATGCGCTGCCCGAACTTTTTCACTTCTTCGCTGGAGGCTTTTTGGGTCGCGAGCTGCCCAAGTTCGACTTCAGCCAAGCCGCCCTGCGCAGCCTTCTTTACGAAAGTACTGTCAGTGTCGCCCATCCCGGCGGATTGTTTTCCGGAAGCCGTGCCGCTCTCATTTGAGCCTGTCTGCGCAGCTGCCGATAGCGTCATGGCTGCACCAAATGAAATTACGCATAATGTGCTGAGTAAACGTCTCATATAGGGAACTCCTTCCGATTATGAGTTCAGCCTAGAATTTGCGTCATAAAGCGGCCATCGGGCGATGACTGCACACACCCCTGCGAGGCTCTCTAGGCGGAACTCTTTAGGTGCGCCGGATTTGGCACGAAAAGCCTAGGGACAGCCGCAATGGTTGTACCCGTGGAGTGCGTGGTGTGACTTACTTCTTACGATGCTGATCGAACCAATCGGACACGTACAGAATTTTCGCTATCTGGTGGCTCGGCCGCGAACTCATCCCATGTGGTTCGCCCGGAAAGCGCACGAGTACGGACTCAATTTTGCGCAGCTTGAGCGCCGCATAGTACTGCTCCGCCTCTGAAATCGGTGTTCGATAGTCGTCCTCACCGGTGGCCAGCAGTGTTGGCGTGGTGACCTTATCGACATACGACAAAACAGAGCGTTTCACATACTCATCGGACTTCTCCCAGGGCGGTCCGGAAAACCAGTACAGCGTGCCGAACGACGGCAGGTCCGAAGTGAGCGCCCAGCTATACCAATTGATGACCGGATACAAACTGGCGGCCGCGCGGAACCGGGTCGTGCGGTCGATCATCCAGCAGGTGAGCACCCCGCCTCCCGACCCGCCAGTCACATAAAGACTCTCAGGATCGACATATCCCTTCGCAATCACAGCGTCGATACCCGAGTTCAAATCAAAAAAATCGTCCCCTGGATACGAGTGGTGAATCAGGTTCGCGAACTCCTCGCCATAGCTCGTACTTCCGCGCGGATTGATGTAGACAACGACATACCCTTTGGCGGCCCAGATCTGCTTGATGGTATCGAAGCGGTCGCCGTAATTCGCGAAAGGCCCGCCGTGAATTTCCAGGATGAGTGGATACTTCCTGGCGGCATCAAAGTCCGGAGGCTTGACAATCCAGCCTTCCACCTTGCGCTTATCGACCGATGATTCAAACCAGAATT
>Ga0126378_10000286_pt1 | contig 38163 bp, 30 predicted proteins | sample PanSoiMetPlot_23_FD_92587 | JGI IMG/M metagenome (GOLD analysis project Ga0126378, IMG submission 92587) | Tropical forest soil microbial communities from Panama - MetaG Plot_23 | ecosystem: Environmental > Terrestrial > Soil > Tropical forest > Bulk soil | place: Panama | collected 2016-02-17 | reverse complement strand
CTGAATCAGGTCAATGACTTTGATTCCGGTCTCGAACATTTCTTCTGTCGTCGACTGCTCTTCAAAGCTTGGCGCGGAACGATGAATTGGCCACTTCTCGGTTGCGCCTAGCGGACCGAGCTTGTCTACGGGCTCGCCAATTACGTTAATCACGCGGCCGAGAGTCGGCTTTCCTACCGGTACCGAAATGGGACCGCCGAGATCGATCGCCTTCATCCCGCGCACCATGCCTTCGGTGGCTTCCATGGCGACGCAACGAACGCGGCCTTCGCCCAGGTGCTGCTGCACTTCGACGATGATGCTGATCGGCTCGGGAACGTCGAAACCCTCGCTGGTGATGCGGATCGCCTCATAGATCGGCGGCAGATTGGCTTCTGAGAACTGGATGTCTACGGCAGGGCCGGAGACTTGAACCACTTTTCCGATGTTTTGTGCCATAAATCCTTACAGAGCGGCTGCGCCGCTGACGATCTCGATAATTTCCTTGGTGATCGACGCCTGGCGAACGCGATTCATTGTCAGCGTGAGCGAGTCGATCATGTCTGATGCGTTATTGGTTGCGGAGTCCATGGCGGTCATACGTGCTGCATGCTCGGCAGCAACGGACTCAACCAGGGCGCGGTAGATCTGAACGCCAACGTAGCGCGGCAGCAGGTCGTTAAACAGCCGCTCGGGTGACTGTTCATAGATGTAGTCACCGGTGCCAAACTTTGCCAGACGCGCGTCCTCCGCCGAGGTATCAGGCGGGCGCAGCGCCACTCCAGCGTGGGCCGCAGCCTGCGCTGCCTTTTGCCGCTCCTCGAGCGTGAACTGCTCTGCCTGTTCAACATCCTGCTCTCCGATCTTGACGATCGGCAAAACATGATCGACAACGAGCCTCTGCGCGATCACCGATTTGAACTCGTTGTAGACCAGGTACACGGCATCTACCTCTTTGCTCGTGTATCTCTTGATGATCTCCCGCCCAAGCTCGCGGGCCAGGGGGATGTCAACTTTGTTCAATACCCCGATTTGCTCGCCGACGATTTCTACTGGAGCATTTCGCCGCGCTTCCCCACCCTCTTCCCCAGGCTGTGCGTAGGGAAACTTCCGTCGGAAGAGATCTCGGCCCTTGCGTCCTATAGCGATGATGTCAACGTTCTTGCCGGCTTCCACCTCAATAAACTTGTAAGTGGCTTTGACCACATTCGTATTGAAGGCGCCTGCGAATCCTTTGTCGCCGGTAATGACGACAAGCAGAATGTTCTTTGCTTCTCGACGCTCGAGTAGCGGATGGGTCGGCTCTCCCGTTACGGGATCATAGATCTCGGCACGCGCTACCAGCGACTTCAGAACATTCACCAGCATCTGCGCATAGGGACGCAGTGCCAGAGCACGCTCCTGCGCCTTCCGCAACCTCGCCGCCGAAACCATCTTCATGGCTCCGGTGATCTGCTTCGTGTTCTGCACGCTGCGAATGCGGCGTCGTAAATCGAGAACGTTTGCCATAAACTAGGACGCTTTCGCCCCAACCACCTGAGGGTGTCCGACGAACTCTTGCTTTGCTTCCTTGATCAGCCGATCCATTTCACGCTTCATACCGTCGTCGAGAACCTTCTTCTCCATGATCTGGCTGAGAAGACCAGGGTTTGTCGCGTCAACGTACTTGTAGAGTGAATCTTCAAATTCACGAACCTGAGAGACCTGCAGATCGTCGAGATAGCCATTGGTGCCGGCATAGATTGAGAGAATCTGCTTGCTGAACGGCAGGGGCGAGAATTGCGGCTGCTTGAGCAGCTCAGTCAACCGCTGGCCGCGATTGAGCTGTTGTTGCGTGGCTTTGTCCAGATCGGAACCGAACTGCGAGAATGCTGCGAGTTCACGATACTGCGCGAGTTCGAGTTTCATCGATCCCGCAACCTGACGCATGGCTTTAATCTGCGCGGATCCACCGACGCGGCTTACCGAAATGCCGACGTTCACCGCGGGACGTATACCAGAGTTAAAAAGATCGGTCTCAAGAAATATCTGGCCGTCGGTAATGGAGATCACATTCGTTGGAATGTATGCGGAGACGTCTCCGGCCTGCGTTTCGATAATAGGAAGCGCTGTGAGAGAACCACCGCCGAGTTTGTCGGAGAGCTTCGCCGCGCGCTCAAGAAGCCGCGAGTGGAGATAGAAGACATCGCCCGGATATGCTTCGCGTCCCGGTGGACGGCGCAGCAGCAACGAAATCTCGCGATACGACGCCGCATGCTTTGACAAATCGTCATAGATCACAAGTGCGTGCTTGCTGTTATCGCGGAAGTACTCGCCGATCGCGCAGGCAGCGTAAGGAGCCATGTACTGCATCGGAGCGGGCTCGGACGCCGATGCCGCTACGACCACCGTGTAGTCCATCGCACCGTAATCGGTAAGCGTCTTAACAACGTTGGCAATCGAAGAACGCTTCTGACCGATCGCGCAATAAATGCAGATCAGGTTGTTGCCTTTGTTGTTGATGATGGTGTCGAGCGCGACAGCAGTCTTGCCGGTCTGGCGATCGCCAATGATCAGCTCGCGCTGTCCGCGGCCAATAGGAATCATTGAATCAATAGCTTTGAGGCCAGTCGCCATTGGCTCGCGCACTGGCTGACGATCAATTACGCCAGGGGCAATACGCTCGATGTGGATCGAGTTCTTGGTCGTTATTGGACCCTTGTCGTCGATGGGCTGCCCCAGCGAGTTCACTACGCGGCCGACCATGGCCTCCCCTACAGGCACCGACATGATCTTCCCCGTGCGGCGCACTTCGTCGCCTTCTTTAATCTCCGTGTACTCACCCATGAGCACGGCACCGACCTGATCCTCTTCGAGGTTCATAGCGAGGCCATTCACGCCGTGGCCAAAGTCGATCAGCTCTCCAGCCATGACTTTGTCGAGGCCATAGATGCGCGCGATTCCGTCGCCGAGCGAGATCACTGTGCCGACTTCGTCTACCGCGACCTTCGACTCGTAGTTCTCAATTTGCTCGCGAATGAGTTTTGTAATTTCGTCTGCTTTGATTTGTGCCATTTTTAAACTCTCGAGTGTTGACTATCCGCCGGGATCGTGTGTCTCGGGACTAGCTTGCTACCAGTTGTTCTCGAATGCGCTGCAGTTGACCGCGTACCGAACCGTCGTAGACAGTGCTCCCGACCTTCACCAGAACTCCGCCAATTAATCCTTGATCGAACAAGTACCGCACCCGCAACTTCTTCCCTGTGGCCTTGGCGACCTGTGTCTCGAGGCTGCGTCTTTCTTCCGCGCCCAATTCGCGCGTGCTGATGATTTCGGCATCGGCGATTCCAAGTTGCTCGTTGATCTGTTCGATCGCTTCTTTGGCGATCCGGTCAAAGACGCGGATTCGGCCGTTCGAGATCAGCACAGCGGCGAAGTTGCGAATTTCAGGCAGCAACCCAGCTTTCTTCGCAATCGCATCCAGCAGCTTCAACTTCTGCTCGCTACTGACCGATGGAGTATCCCAAATCGTTCTAAGATCCGCGCTTTCATGCAAGAAAGTTTCGAGTGCGTTTAGATCCGCAGTCACTCGATCCGCATCGAGCTTGCGATCGATCACTACATCGGCAAGAGCACGCGCATAGATTCCAACGAATGAGGCCATCAGCTGCTCCCATTCCTGCGCGCATCCGCAGCGAGTTGCTCTGTGAACTCCTCGACCAACGCCTTGTCCGAGTTCGTATCTACGCGAATTCCCTTTTCGGCAAGGGAAACTGCCAATTCCGAAGCATACTTGCGAAGGTCGCGGCGCACCGTATTCACAGTTTGCGTGATCTCCTGTTCCGCAGCTTGCACGATTTTGTGCTTTTCCTCATCGATCGAAGCACGAATGCGATCCTCTTCAGCACGCGCCTCTACATCCGCGCTTTTCTGCATCTCTTCGATATCCGAAGCCAGCCGAGACAACCGAGCTTCCACATCGCTGAGCCTGCGGCGGGCCTCCTCACTGGCGCGGCGCGCGTCCTCCATTCCCTTTTGGATCTCCTGAGTACGGCCGCGCAGCATCGCGGGAACGTTGGATTTAAGTCCGAGCAGCACCAAGAGCGCAATGATGGCGAAATTGATCACCACGCAGACCCAATAAGCGGTGGTCAACGGAAGGTGGGTGATCCTGGCAATGCCACGAACGGCTGCCGAGTACTTGAAGGCAGCCTCTTCATCTACGTGTTCCGGCTCGCCCTCGTGTTTCCCGACCCCTGCTTCCTGCGGCGTGCGCCCTGCAGCTTCGTTAGAAGCGTGAACCACTTCCTGATTCGGGGTCGCAGGCTCGGGCGCAAAAGCTGCTTCTGTACTAGATCCCGAGCTCGATGGCGGAGCGCTTTTCGGAGCGGTTGGCTGTGATTGTTGCAGCGCCGCCCCGCAGAGTGAGAAGAAAGCAACAAACAAGAGCACAACACCGAGATTACGCAAGATTGACCTCATCCGCGACCACCCACCGGCTGTTTCGCCGCGGCTCCAGTGCGTAAAATCGTGCGAATAATCTCCTGAGCGAGCGATGAGCTCTCCGATTGCACAAGAGCCTTTGCGATGTCAGCTTCCTTTTGAATTTCCGCGCGGGCTGCGGTCACTCGGGCTTCGGCTGCAGCTCGAGCCTCGGCGATGGCCGCCATCTTTTGCTCGAGAATCTGCTGACGCCTGCTCTCTTTATGCTTGAAAACTGCCAGCCGGGCCTCGCGAATCTTGCCCTCGTATTCGCCGGTCTTCTTCTCTGCGGCCGCAATGTCAACATTCGCCTTCTCGACAGCACCTACCGTCCTGCTGTGGCGTTCCGCCAGGGCGTTCGCAAGGGCGTTATGTACGATCAGGCGATACAGAATCCAAGTGAAAACAAAGAGGATAATGGTCGGGATTGCTCCGAGCGCAAGTTCGCCTAATTGTCTGAGCGTCGCGTCCATGAACTTGGGTGGTTATTGTCTCGCCGGGGCTGGAGTAGACAACTGTTTAAGCTAACATTCGATTTTTGCGGGTGTCAAACGCGGATTGGCCGCAAAGCGTTGAAAATCTAGGTAAATTTAACAGTTGCGTAGCTCTCGACTTTCCTTGACATAGGGCGGTGATCGGCAGAGACTAGGGGGTATCACCTCCGATCCGATTCAGGATCGAATGGGCCCGTGGCCAAGGAATGTCACCGCTTCTCGGCCGCGGGCCTATTTAGTCTCAAAAGAGATTGAATGCTGGTCAGGCTTCCGCAGACTTCACGATGTTCTTCGGTTCTGATCGCGACCTTATGTCGGCTACTACAAGCCGGATCTCCTCGAAGGTAATCTCGGCGGATAGAGCGTCTTTGATGGGCCTCAAGCGTTCCATCCCAACTTTGGCGCAGGCTGCTTCGATCTCGGTTACCTTCTGCTCCCCGATCCAACTGCGCTGAAACTGCACTTGCCTGGTCTCGATCATCTCTGCAACGAGCTGAACCACACTGCTCATCTGACGGCCGCGAATGGCCGCCACTTCCGCTAAGTTGTGGCCCCGGGCGAGCAGCCCCAGGGTCTCAGCGGCCGGCCTTGACCGTTTCTTCTGAGCTGTCTCCGAAGCCCGGGCACCCTGCTCAAATCTGCACAACGCCTCGAGTATCTGCTTGCCGTACATCTCGATCTTGCGTTCGCCGAAACCGTGGACGCTGCGAAACTCGGTTAAGTTCCTCGGACGAACACGGCACAAGGATTCGAGCGTCGAGTCATGCATTACGACGAATGCAGCGATTCCCTGCTGCCTGGCTGCGTTTCTCCGCCACTCACGAAGATAGTCGTATCGGTCATAGTCAATCTCGGAGTCCGATGTCGCTGACAGTCGCTGGGCACGTGCGCAGTCTGCAACCTGGACGTCGCCTGTATTCTGTTCCGAAAGAACATATCGCCTTCGCTTGGAAGCGGCTCCCGGCTGGGGGACTTTCAACCAATCTGGTTCGGCTCCACACACATCGCATGCGCCGCAAGTGTTCCATTTCGGAGTCTCGCCAAAATGCGAGCAAATCTGCAGGTGACGGCACTTTCCCGTTTCGACGAAACGGCGAATTTGGTGATATCGCTGCCACGAGCGCTCTTTTTCAGCCGGATCGCTGATCTGTTCGATGAAGTATGTCAATAAACCAACATCGCGAGCCTGCCACAAGAGCAGGCAATCGGCAGTGAGCCCATCGCGACCGGCACGGCCGGCTTCCTGGTAGTACTGTTCAACCGATTTCGGCAGCGCTAGATGAATTACTGCGCGCACCGACGCTTTGTTGATTCCGAGACCAAACGCGATCGTGCCAACCAGCACTCGCACTTCGTCGGACATCCAACGTTCCTGATTCTGTCGACGCGTCTCGCTATCCATTTTGCCGTGATAAGCGACCGCGGGAATTCCTTGCTCTTCTAGAAAATCAACTGTTTGTTCCACTCGATGTATGGTGGGGGCATAAACGATAACGTTGCTCCCCAGATATTGATGCAGCGCTCGCAGAAGCAACTCGTCCTGGCCGCCGTACTGCCACTGCTTCACCAGATAGCGGAGATTTGGACGATGAAAGCTGGCAATGTACTTGTCGGGACTACGGAGCCGGAGCTGCGCGATGATGTCGTGCCGCACCTGCCGCGTTGCGCTCGCCGTAAAGGCCGCAATCGGCAAGTCAGGGAAATGCTGGCGCAGCGCGCTAAGTTGACGATACTCCGGGCGAAACTCGTGCCCCCATTCGGAGATGCAGTGCGCCTCATCGATGGCAAAGAAAGAAATCGGGACATGCTTCAACCACTCGATCGTGTCCTTGCGGGCCAGGCGTTCGGGAGAGAGATACAGTAACCGGAAATGCCCGTGCGTTGCCTCGCGAACCGTTTTCGCCTGTTCGTTAGCTGCCAGCGCGCTATTCAGAGTGGCCGCCGGAATTCCCATCTGGGTAAGTTGCGCGATTTGGTCCTGCATCAGCGCAATCAATGGCGAAATCACGACGACCGTCTTTTCCTCAACCATCGCGGCGGGCAACTGATAGCAGAGCGATTTCCCTCCGCCAGTCGGCATGACCACACAGGTATCGCGACCTGCAAGCAAACTGGAAACGATGCGCTCTTGCAGTGGACGGAACGAATCATAGCCCCAATAGCGCTGCAGAGCGGAAAGGATTGCCGGATTGGGATCCATCGGAGAGGTTCTCGAAGCGGACTCTTTTATCACGACGTCCCTAGCATTCAAAAAGCGCTCTCACCTTCTGGGAAGGTGGCGAACGGCAGTCCGGCGTTTCCTTACGGATCGATTTGGAACCACAGTGCCACTTTCACGTGGAGCAAAAGGCTGGAGATGTCGCAACAGCGATTGAGGCCCTTCCACCGTTAGATGTACGCAATCGCGCCCATATTCCCGATTCAGGATATTGCCGCGGGCCTCAATCATCGCTAGCACCTTCCCTTCACTCTGCGGCACACTGACCTCGATGCGCTCCAAGGGATCGGCTGTGAGTGCAGCATCTACTCGTTGGAGCAGTGTTTCCAGTCCAATACCCTTAATCGCGGAGACCTGAACGACGTTGTCACCACCGGGCAGCGCGTTGCGTTGCGCTGATGAAAGCAGATCGACCTTATTTAAGACGTGCACTGTGGGTTTGCTCTGCGCCTCGAGTTCAGAAAGAACTTTTTCGACCTGCTCTTGCTGCTCAGCGGCGTTGGGGCTTGTCGCATCCGCAACATGCAAGATCAACGACGCACGCTGCACTTCTTCCAACGTCGCGCGAAAAGACGTAACCAGCGTGTGCGGCAGATTGCGAATAAAGCCGACGGTATCGGAGAGCAGGACCTTGCGCTTCGAAGGCAAAGTCACTGAACGCAAGGTTGGATCGAGAGTCGCAAACATACGCGAGGAGGCCAGCACGCCGGCTTTGGTTAGCGCGTTGAACAATGTCGACTTTCCCGCGTTCGTGTACCCCACCAGCGCGGCTGTTTCCACCGGCACGGCCTCGCGACGCTGACGCTGTTGCGCGCGCACGCGGCGCACGTTCTCGAGTTGCTGCTGAACATGACGCATGCGTCGATAGATCTTGCGGCGGTCGGTCTCAAGTTGCGTTTCACCGGGTCCTCGGGTGCCGATGCCACCTCCCAGCTGGGACATTTCGACTCCGCGACCAGTAAGACGCGGCAACATATATTCCAATTGCGCAAGCTCGACCTGCAATTGGCCTTCGCGCGTTCGCGCGTGCCGCGCAAATATGTCCAGGATAAGCTGCGTGCGGTCAATCACACGCGCATGCAACTCTCGTTCGATGTTGCGTTGTTGTGAAGGAGAGAGATTGTGATCGAAGAGCACAACATCGGCTCGCGATCCGGCAACGGCTCCAGTGATTTCATCGAGCTTGCCGCGACCGATCAGAGTCGCTGGATCCAGCTTGTCGCGACGCTGGATCACCTCGCCGACAACTTCGGCACCGGCGCTAGTGGCGAGTTCACGAAACTCTGCCAGCGAATCTTCCACCGAGAGATCGAGGCCAGATTGCAGATTAACTTCCGCTTTCGAGGACAAGTTCTCTTCAGGGTTGACCGGAGATTCGACGCGTGAGACTTCGACCGCCTGTCTCGCCATCCGCGCCTGAGCACTGGGACCACCACTTCGCTTGGAGCGGAGATCGATTCCTACCAGAAAGGCGCGCTCAAGCCGATTGGCCGCATCAGTGCCAGGTGGGTTCGAGAAAGACGGACTCCGTGCCACTTAGATAACCAGCGCTAGGATCCGCTCAGCCTTCAGAAACCGCAGTAGGAGGTACAGCTTCATGTGCGGTTGCCGGGCGCTCCGAAGCGGGCGGACGATGCTCCGAAGCGGGCGGACGTTCCCCATAATGCGACCCTCGCGCCATGACTACCGTGGAAATCGCATGCTTGAAGATAAGCTGCTCCTGGTTGTTGGTTTCGAGTACGACTGAGTATTTGTCGAAGGACCGAATGCGTCCACTCAGCTTTACTCCGCTCATCAGATAAATCGTGATCGGAGACTTGTCCTTGCGAGCAGTATTGAGAAAAGTATCCTGAATATTCTGTGCCGGCTTTGTTTCCATTGTGCCGATCTCTCCTTGAACCAGAACCAGATGGAAGGTCTGAAAACAACCACCACTAACGACAGTTCTTAAAGATAGAACCCCGAGAGTGGTCTTGGCAAATCTCGAATCTGGATGAATTGAGCGGAAATGCCCTGCAGGAGCGCTGATCGAGTGAAAGCTGCACGTGTTGTGAACACGCGCGAGTCTGGAAAGTTGCGTTCTGGGAAGCGTATGATGCGGGCGCATCGATGCCGATGACATGAGCATCTACTAGGTACAAGGGCCACAGAAAACAAGTGATAGATGGAGGCAAGACAATGAGGTTACTGGCAACGCTCGCACTTCTCGGCGGCCTCGCTTTTGCTCAAGGTCAGGCAGGCAGCAACACTCAGATGGCAATCCGTCCAGGGACGCTGGACGCAACTGAGCAGCGCATCGTCAAAGAGGTTCGTCACGAGTTGGTCATGCTGCCCTACTATTCGCTCTTCGACGATCTTGAGTATTCCGTAAACGGCGATACCGTCACTCTCCTCGGCTCGGTCGTGAACCCGACGCTCAAAAAGGATGCGGAGAACGTGGTGAAGCGCATTGAGGGCGTAAACAAGGTCAACAATCAGATCAAGGTGCTGCCTCCTTCACCGATGGATGATCGCATCCGGGAGCAGGTAGCACGGGCGATCTCGCGTCAAGGTAGTCTCTACCGATACTTTATGGGGGCCGTACCTTCGATCCACATCATCGTGGATAGTGGTCACGTAACCCTGAAGGGCGTGGTTGACAATGAAGCCGATAATACGCAGGCGAAGTTAGCTGCGAATCAGGTTCCGGGCGTTTTCTCGGTGAAGGACGAACTTCAGGTTCTGAATCAGAAAACAGCAAAAAAGTAGCTGTATCGCAAGCCCAGTGGCGATAGCTGCGATGGCACCAGCCAACGTGAGCTATCGCCTTTCGCATCCGGATATGCAGGATGCAATACGGAAGCGGCCCTGCCCCCTCGATCGGCGACTACGGCGTCATTGGCGATTGCCACTCAGCGGCGCTGATTTCAAAACGAGGATCGCTGGACTGGCTGTGCTGGCCCTGGTTTGACAGTCCTTCCCTTTTTGGCGCGATTCTCGATATCGAAAAAGGCGGGTTCTGGCGGATTTCCCCTGGTGGCGAATGCCAAACAAGACGCAGGTACCTGCCCGGCACCAACGTGCTGGAAACTACCTTTGAATCTGCAACGGGAACGCTTCGCCTCACCGATTGCATGCCAGTCTATGACCAAGATTACGAACGCACTCACATGATTCCGGATCGCGAAATCCTCCGCGTTCTCGAGTGCACGCGTGGTGAAGTGCAATTGGACGCAACATTTTGCCCCGCTCCTAAGTACGGAAAAGCCAGAACTCACTGGCGGCAGAAGACATTGGGGATCCATGTGCAGTTCGTTGGTGGAGCTCTCTGGTTGCGCAGCGATCTCGACTGGCAAATGAAGGACGACCACGCTGAGTGTCGCGCGGTACTCCGTGCGGGAGAACGCAGGTACTGCTCACTTGTCATGATGGAACACGGACCTGCCGTGCTCTCGCCACTTGGCGAATCGTGCGACGCCGCACTGGCGGAAACCGTCACGTGGTGGAAAACATGGTCTGACCGATGTGAGTACAAAGGTCCATTTCGGTACGAAGTACTTCGCAGCGCCTTGACGCTGAAGCTTTTGAATTTCGCGCCCTCAGGTGCAATTGTCGCTGCTCCGAGCACATCATTACCAGAACGGGTTGGAGGAGACCTGAATTGGGACTACCGCTTTTGCTGGCTGCGCGATGCTTCGATGACCGTGGCTGCGCTCTTCGGACTCGGATATCACGACGAGGCTGAAGCCTTTATCGATTGGCTGCTCTATTCCACAAACCTGACTCAGCCGCGACTCCTGGTGATGTACACAGTGTACGGAAAGCCGGCGATGCGCGAACGAGGATTGAGTCATTGGAGTGGGTATCGCAATTCGCAACCGGTGCGAATCGGGAATAACGCGCGAAGCCAGCTGCAGCTTGACGTTTATGGCGAAGTGGTTTCGGCAGCGGCTCAGCTGGATGAATACAACAAATCCATTGACCGATCCAGCGCTCGGGTTCTGCGTGGCATCGGCAAGTACGTTCGGGAACATTGGACAATGCCAGATAAGGGCATCTGGGAGCCGCGCGTCGCGAACCAGCATCACACTCATTCCAAACTCATGTGCTGGGTAGCCATGAACAAACTGCTGCAGCTTCATGACGCCGGTTTTCTGAGGAAGCTGGATCGTGAAACGGTCAGGCGGATTCGCGACGAGATTGGGGCAGCCATCCGAGAAAAAGCATGGAATGAGAAAAAGCAAACCTACACAGCTGTGTTTGGAGGCGAGGAAGTCGATGCCAGCTTGCTGCTGCTGGCGAAGCACGAGTTTGAAAGACCAAGTTCAGCGCGGATGCGTCTTACTTACAAGCGCATTACAGAAGAGATCGCGGCTGGTTCTGGACTGCTTTACCGCTATCGCGACAAGCTTAGCGCTGGCGAGGGGGCGTTTGGCATTTGCAGTTTCTGGCTGGCAGAGTACCTGGCTCTAGGGGGTGGCTCGCTCGAAGAGTCCAAGTCTGAGTTTCGCAAACTACTCGGGTACAGCAACGACCTCGGGTTGTTTTCCGAGGAGATCGATGCCGCAACAGGACAGGCCCTTGGCAATTTCCCACAAGCATTCACGCACGTAGGTCTGATCAACGCAGCTCTTACCCTCGCCGACAGGTGCGCCAAAGAAATGGATCAGGAGCGAGTAGCATGACGCTTCAAATCCACTGGATCAACTGGTTGTTCTGGGGTTTCGTTGCAAGCCTGGCCTTGGTAAGCGCTGAGAGCATCGCACAGGGTTTGGGGCTCACCCGGCTTAATCTGCCGCTGATATTGGGGGCCGCTATCACGCCCAATCGCGATCGCGCGCGCGCGCTTGGGATCGCGCTTCACGTCGTCATCGGGTGGCTGTTTTCTTTCGTCTACGTAATAGCAATGCAATTCCTCGGAGGTCCGACCTGGTATCGCGGAGCCCTCATCGGCCTGGCTCAGGCCTTATTCATCTGCGTTATAGGATGGCAGGCGTTGCCCGGCATCCATCCTCGAATGGCCAGTGAGACACATGGTCCAACCTCTACTCGCATGCTCGAGCCGCCTGGCTTCATGGGATTGAACTATGGCATCAGCACTCCGCTAGCGGTCTTTGCGACCCACGCAATCTTCGGCTCGATTCTTGGAGAGTTCTATCGCTGAGTGAGCACACTTAATAGTGAGCACACTTTATCCGGATTCAGGTTTAATCATGAGCGCGTGTTCGGAGTATCCATCGGCCAGCTTTGGACTTGCGTACAGGTTCCCATATTGGAACCGGCGGCACTGAGTACTAAGCAGGACTAAGTAAGGCAATTTTGTGGCATCTGCTCACGATTGGTGTGAGAGGATGCTTCAGACATGACCGAATCTCGACCGAAAGTCCTAAGCATCGATGACAATCAATCGCTCAACTCGATGCGCCAAATGGTTCTCTCCGTAAGTGGCTTCGATTGCGATCTGGCCGGCACAGCCGAACAAGCTCTGGCTATGGTACTTACCTGCAATTACGACGCGATTTTGCTCGATTATTACCTGCCGGGGACGACTGGCTCACAAGTTGCGAACACGATCAAGACTCTGCGACCAGAAGTGCCGATCATCGTGGTGACAGGCGAAGAGATGCACGAACACAGCGACGCAGTTCACAGCTACCTGATCAAAGGTGAGGGACCGGAGGTTCTTTTGGGAAAACTCCATTCCCTGGTGAGTTCCAAGGGCTCGAGTTCTCACGCAATGCAGGCTGCTGCAAGTTGAGAGAACCAGGGATTAACGATTGTTTGGATGATGCGTGAATCAACGCAGAAATAGAAGCCCGCGATCACCTTTGGCCTATTGCGTATCGCCGCCTTTTCGGATGTTTTCCGGAACCAGCATCAACACATCCGCAGCGCTGGCCTCGACAGCGTCCTTTGAATAAGCCAGGGGAAAGTATTGTTCCGCCGCCCAAAGCTGGAGGAGGTCTGAATAATGCCGGCTGCCAGGCTCGCCACTTTGACCAGGAGTGTTGATCGCCAGGGAATTATCCCAATTGCTCAAGTCGAAGATCTCGCGATAACTCGCGCCAGAAGACTGTTGAAATCCCGCTGTTCCTGAGCCCGTTGCATTCACTGTGTTAGCGTCGCCGGGCCTCGCCACGGGTCCGAGATCGAAAAGCGTCTTGGCTCCGGGCAGCTGATCGAGCGCATGACGGAACGTCATGGTGTGCGACGAGCCCCAGGACCACAACGCTGGATCCGGTCCTGCCTTTTGTTCCAGCTCATGTCCGGCATCGGCAAGCGTGGAGAGGAGAAGTTGTTGTTGGTCTTCAGAGGGCAGTGACTTCAGACAATCCATGGCCTGTTGCGTGTTCAAGTGCAACGTCTTAGGCGCCGAAGTTCCAGCAATCCTAGCCAGCAAGGCAGTCCGGACGCGGCTTTCCCAGATCTCGTAGAGCCCAGCACCGACGGAAGTGGAGCGCAAGAGACGGTCCCAGTCCTTGAGAATCTCAAGGAATCGCCGCTCCGCACCGTCACTGTGTCGTGGCAACATGCGAATAAGCTGATCTGCCGGCAACGAATAAACGTCGCGCTGCAGCTCTTCCGCGTCCTCCATTCGGATCTTGCGCTGTTTTTCCGCAAATCCGCTCAGCACTTGACGGATCCGTTCTACGCGATACGTCGACCACTCGTACCCGACTTTGTGCTGGTAATCTTCGGGAATGGTGCGATTATTCGCGGTGGCGAACCATCCTTCCACGGGATTGAATGTGCGGGGCAACTGATCGAGCGGCAGGAATCCTGACCATTCATGGTTTTCATCAGTTCCCATTACGGGAAGCAATCCAGTCCAGCTTCGAATCGGCGTCAGTCCAGCCGATTGTTCTCCGATATTTCCGTCAACGTCGGCATACACCAGGTTTTCAGGAGGCAGCTTCCAGCGCTGCAGAGCAGCGAGAAACTCATTCCAGTTTTGGGCGCGATCAACAGAGAGAGACGCCAGATAGCCGGCTGTACCCGGCTCGCTGCCCACCCAACGCAGCGCTAACGCCCGATGGCGTGTCACATCCTCCCACAGCACAGGACCATGTTGAGTGAACTTGAGCGTAAGGCTCTCAGGAGAGCCGTTTTTCACGGTGATTACGGTCTTCTCCGTTCGCATCGATTCCCACTTACCATTGCGCCTGTATTGCAGCGGATTCGCAGGATTGAGTTGCTCGATGTAGAGATCCTGTTGATCCACAGGGAAGATCGTAAGTCCCCACGCGATGTGCTGGTTGTGTCCAATGGCGACACCTGGAAGGGCCGGTTCGCCGGCGCCGATCACATCCCACCCTGGTGCACTCAGATGCACGATGTAACGCAGCGAAGGAAGCGCAATCACGCGATGCGGATCATTCGCCAATATCGGCTTGCCGGTCGAGGTAAGCTTGCCGGAAATGGTCCAGTTATTGCTGCCCACGGGGGCGCTATGCGCGGGAAACTCCGTTCTCGTGTCACCACCAACTAATTCCTCAAGCAGTCTCGGAGATAAATTGGCGTAATCGACTCCATCGACCGCATCGAGTTTGGTCGGCGGATCAAGATCCAGGATCTGCTGCGTCTTCTCGCCTCCCAACGTAGTAAGCAGCTCAGCATCGCGCAACTCAGAACGTGCGTTGCCGGTCATAGAGTAGGCCGCTATGCGCGAAAGGCAGTCTTCCGGCTTCCACGGCTCGGGCTTGAATCCAGCGAGCTGAAAGCTAATCGGCAAACCTGGACCACCTACTGAATTCAAATAGCGGATGTACGCGTTAATCCCGTCGGTAAACGCAGTGAGAATTGCGAGTGTGTCCGGGGCGTAGCTCTGGTATTCGCGTTGCCAATCCCCGCGATACTTGAGCAACCTGGCATAGCGATCGCGTTCAACTGCGGATTTGCCAAGCACCTCTGCGAGCCTTCCCTGGCCCGTGCGCTTCCACAGTTCCATCTGGAAGAGCCGATCCTGCGCGGCGAGGAATCCCTGCGCAAAGAACAGATCGTGCGGATTTGCAGCATAGATGTGCGCGACGCCCCAGTTGTCACGCATGACCTTCACTGGCCGCTCGAGGCCCGACATCTTCAGCTCGCCATTGATCAGAGGGTTTGCTTTCTGCGCGCGCTCAGCCAGTTCCAAGTCGTCCGATTTTTGGCCGAAAAGAAATGCGGAGAGAATGGCCACGAGGAACGCGCCCCAGAGTTTCATCGCGCGATGATTATATGTGCGAGAAACGACGTGAGACCTCTAAGCGGAGGACGAAAAATCGATCAGACGATGCGCATGGTCGGGCAGTTTTCGAGTTCATCGATGGAGCGGCTGCTCGAGTGACGCTCCAGGATATGGCGCTGGAAAGCCCTGGTCCACAGGTGATGAGCGTCAGCAGAATCCAGTTCTTTCGACGACGCATTCACAACCAGAAATTCATCGCAGAGAGAACACTGCCGTGTAACTCCGCCGATCTGTCCGAAAAATGTGAAGTGATTTGCCACGAGAGAAGTATGTATCGGCCCGTCGTGAAGCGCAATTTACGCAAGTAACGAAAGCATGGGTACTTTGGAAATCGCCTGTAAAGGTCTCGCGAGGCAAAAGCAGAAGCGCCTGAGAAACATCCAGTCCTCAGGCGCCAGCGTACTAATTCGTTGGATTAACGCTGCGAAACATCAGCAGAGGATGCCGTTGTACCCCTCATAGGGCTGAAAGACTCATCGCCCATCAGATTGGGATTCAGGTCGTTCTCGTGGCTGGGACCAAGGCCGAGTTTGATCAGAGCGCGAGAGTCAGGAACAACTTTGGTCTGCCAACCCTGGTCGCCTTGGAACTTACGCATGGCTGCCGAGGTCTTGGCGTCCCAAATACCGGTCGGCTGGCCGTCTAGATAGCGTTCCCGGATCAGGGCTGTTTGAATCTCGCGAGCACGATCGCCAGTAATCTGCTGCTGTCCATGGTGCTTCCACGCGGACTTGTGCAGCCTACTGAAATGCGAGTGACCCTTGATTGGCCTTTTACTGGCTTTTGGTGAAACTGCAAAAGCCGGCATGCCCATCACAACCGAGACCAGAAACGTAATACCGATTTTTTTAAACCGCATAAGCTCCTCTTTTTGAAGCCGAGCTACTCCCTCAGCCCAATTCGGGGATTTCTTAACGGGGTATCAAGCAGCTTACCCGACGAACCCATCCTTTGCACCTGAATTATTTGAGCGCCAGACCCGGTAGTACATTGCACCTTCGTGCGAAATTTAGGATGCACTTGCAAAATGGAGTTCTGCCCGAAGTCCTCAGCTTTTTTAGCTGGATTGCAGCTAAGCAGTTGCAATCCAGCCATTTAGGTTTTACGGGAGGGTACCAGCCAGAAAGATCGTGCTGGCATTTCGTCCGCGGCCTTGGCGCACGAGGAAGACGACGTCCTGACCGCTCTTCAGTTGGCCGGTGATGCGACGGAAGTCATCGTCGCTGTTCACAGACTGTTTGTTGACCTCAAGAATGACGTCGCCACGGCTGAGGCCGATGTCCTCAGAGAAGGATCCGGGCTTCACATCGGCGACAATCACGCCTTTATTGGCGGGAATTCCCAGTCTGTCAGCCATATCTGGCGTGATCGGCCGGACGGAAAGCCCGAGTTTTCCCGATACTGGCTGCTCTTCATTGCCGGATTCCTCGTCATTTGCCGTGGTATTACCGTACAGCTTGGCACGATCAGCCACTGTGATCGTGGCTTCAGACGGCTTTCCGGCGCGTTCATACCCGATCTTTATCTTGGTGCCCGGCTTTTCCGCCGAAATGCTGGCTACGAGTTCGTCGCCGTTCTTGACCGGCTTTCCATTCACAGACGTGATCGTATCGCCGATCTTCAAACCGGCCGTATCCGCCGGACCATTCGCTGTAACGCTGGATACCGTAACTCCGCTCTTCGCTCCATAAACGCGAGCGATCGCCGGATTCGGTTGAGCGCTGAATGCCACGCCAATCGATCCGCGCACAACTTTGTGGTCAGGGCCGGTGAGCTGGTTGTAAACCTCGACCACTGTGTTTGACGGCAGAGCAAACCCGATGCCTTGATAGCCCCCTGACTCGGTAAAGATGGCGGTGTTAATGCCAATCACCTCCGAGTTCATGTTCACTAGCGGCCCACCTGAGTTACCAGGATTGATCGCCGCATCGGTCTGAATGAAGTGCTGAAACTGGCGGCGATTATCAATATCGCGGCCTTTCGACGAGACGATACCGGCCGTGACCGATTCTTCTAGCGCAAACGGACTTCCGATCGCGAGTACCCAATCGCCGACACTCATCGAGTCCGAGTTGCCGAGCTTTGCGGCTGTGAGCTGATGATCGACCTCGATCTTGATCACCGCCAGGTCGGTTTCCGGGTCAGTTCCGATCACCTTGGCATCGTGTTGCACACCGGGAGGATCGCCATCCAGCTTTACCCGGATGCGGTCTGCCTTATCAACCACGTGCTGATTAGTGATGATGTAGCCCTTAGGATCAACGATTACTCCAGATCCTAGCGAGTGCTCCGTTGTGCTTCCGCCCTGACCACCAAATGGGCTTCCACCCTGTCCACCAAAGAAGCGGTCAAAAAAATCCTGGAACGGATCGCCGTCCTGCTCGTCAGGCGGCTGCTGACCACGACGACGCGTGCGCGGAGTAGCCTTCGGCGTCGACTCTGTATTGATGTTCACGACGCTCGGCTCCAGAGTCTTAGCTACCTGGCTAAACGCATTCGATAACTGCTGCGGAGCGGGGACTTTTAGCGGCGTCGCGTCCGAACTATTTACGGCTTTTGTGGCGCCTTTAACGCCTTTTTGTACAACCGTACCGATAAGAATGCCGACAAACAGGGTCAGCACCACGAGCAGAGTCGATAGAAAACGGTGCGACCGCATGCGATCTCTCAATGACATATGTGAATCCATGATACTTCCTCGCCGAAAGCCGACAAACCTTCATTATATCGAGTCAGCGGGGATTGGCAGGACGCCGGCGAGGTGGCAAATTGAGTTCCAACTTCTATCAGTTAGACGCAGTTTCTGAGGCAATAGACGCACGACTAATAACGACGTGAGCGGCTAAGCGAAAGTTAGCACGGTTCGCGATAGCGAATGGGTCGTTGCTGCGAGCAACTCCGAATTCTCCATTCGCTGCAGCGACCGGGTACTGACTTTCTCGATCCCCTGATCTAAAGGCCTTAGTCTTCACAACGCCTGCCAATCCCCGGAGCGAAATCCCCTCTTTGATCCCCGGGGATTGAGGTGACCCCCTCAAATCCCCGGGAATCTCCGTTCAACCATTGATGCCGATTTGGGAAGGCTGCGTCCGGCTTTTTCCAAAATTTGCAGCAAAATTCTGGCCTGCGCAGGATCGATCTTGTTGGCCGCCACCTGCTGCGCCAGCTTCATGTAGGCCAACTGCAGACTGCATTTACCAAGCCTGAAGATAGCGCGAGTAAATCGAAATTTACTGAGGAAAGCCCGGTTAGGCCGATGAAGCGATCCTTCGATATCGCCGCCAGATCAGGACAAACGGCAGCGTGAGGATCGCGAGCCAGATGAGCAGAACCGGAACATACTCCGCGAAAAACAGAAAAAATCCGAGCATCGTCTCCGTGAACTTCTGATAGCCGGCGACGAAGGCGTTATGAATGCGCGTTGCCACAGAAGGGGCCGGCGGATTTAGCTGGGCCTTGTACTCTTCCGCGAGTTGCAGTTCGAGGGTAGCGAAGTCCACGCGGTGTTCGAGCGCCTTTTGCTCGGACTCCATCTCCTCGATTTCGCCGCGCACGCGTGAGATCTCCTCCTCCACTTCAAGAACATCGGAGACCTTCCCCGTACGCTTCTGCAGAATGTCGCGGAGGCGCTGTTCGGTATCGCGTGAGTTCTTCAATCGGGCAACCAGGTCCGTATGCTGACGAGTGACGTCCTCTCCCGACTGCGTTTCCCTCTCGACGCGACCGAGGGACCTGAGATCGTTAATAGCGGCGGAGAGGGCGGGAGCCGGAATCCGGAGCGAGGCCTGCAGGCTGCGCGGCGCGTTTTCCGCAGTATTCACGTTCATTTGCGAGGAATATCCCTGATGGCGCGCAAGAATGTTATCCACTAACGCTCGAGCCGCAGCGAAGTCTTTCACCACGATTGCTAACGAGGCGGCACGCGCGATCATTGGAGTCGAGATCTGCACTGCGGCGCGATTTGGCTGGCCGTTGCGGACCTGCATCTTCCCGATCGAGCCGTTGGATTGGGCCGTGAACGCCAAGCGGTCGCCAGCCAATGGGCCGTCTGTCGTTTCAACCTTCTCAGCAGCTGGAAGTTGTTCTTCAAGACGCTGAGGAAGCTCCCGGTGCTGAGCCGCGCCTCCACCCACTCCACTTCCCACACCCCCATCTTTCCCTTGGGACTTCGCACTGTAAAACTGGTCAAATGTTTCGTTTTCCCCTCGTCGAGCGACCGGCCCAGCTTGTGGACCGCCAGGGCCGGAGAGCATCTGCGGTGATCGCGAACTCGGTACGATGATTGCCAGCAAGAACGCCAGCGCAGAGATCGTTCCCGCGGTCAAAAATCCCCACTGTTTCCAGCCCCAAAAGCTTGCACGAATAAAAAGCTTTGGCTTCCTGATTTCGACGCCGGAACGTGCTTTAGCTGCCAGATCGGCAACGGAGTCTTCAACGTTGGCAGGAATCGCGGAAACCTTCCATGAGGAAAGCGCCTGCGACGTGCGCCGGAGCCGCTGAGCGACCTGGGTGCACTCCGCGCAATCTTCGATGTGCGCAGAGAGTGACTTCGCCTCCGCGGCCGAGAGTTCGCCGTCGAGTAATGCCATTACATCTTCAGCAGCGACATGCTGTGCCGTAATGTTCATACACGCTCCTCCGATGGCGTCAGCTCCGATGCCGATTTGGGAACTGGCGCAGCGAGCAGGTCACGCAAAGCCGTGCGTGCGCGAAACAGCCGCGAGCGAACCGTGTTCACGGGCAAACGCAGGACTTCAGCAATCTCGACATAGCTCAACTGCTCAAATTCACGCAGCAACAAAATCTCGCGATCTAGGGGCTCTAGCTTCCCTACGGCTTGGCGCAATAAGACTTCAGCATGAATTGCAGACTCCAAGACGGGATCGTGGAATCCAGCCGCTCCCAGGAACGTGGCGCGAAAGGCCGTTTTGCGGCGATACGCGCGCAAGATCTTCAGGCCGATCGCATAAAGGTAGGTCCGAAAAAGGGCGGAAGGTTCATAACGGGCCGAAGCGCTAAGGACAGCCAGGAAGGTCTCTTGCGTGAGCTCCTCGGCCTGCGCCGGATCAGCAAGTCGCCGCCGGAAGAATCCAAACAACGGCTGCTTGTACCGGGAGAACAGCTCGCTAAAGGCTTCTTTCGATCCCCGGGAGAAGGCGAGCATCAGGACCTCGTCGCTTCCTGCAGCTGCCGCCCTCTCGGCGTCAGAACTTTCGGGCTTACGATCCATCACCATGCGCTGTTTGCCTTCGAGTCTAGAACGAACGCTGGCGTCGCGACTTGCATCGATTCCCCAACTGCATTCATCCACAACCTGGTAATGTCGCGAGTGGGCAAAAAGTTCCGTGGAAGGAACCAGGGGGCTATTCGCCCATCGGCTACCACCGACGGTTCTGATTATTTGGGCGTAATCTTCAGGTTGGAAAAGTAGCCCTCGGTGCCGGGACCGACCCACAATGCGACGCCGCCTTCGAGCGGCTCGAGTTTCAGATCGTTCACGATCAGGCAGGGTTGCTCGGCTCCGTGCACGTAGAGCCGCGCTTTGCGGCCTTCGACTTCAATCTTGTATTTGGTCCAGACACCCGGCTCCAAATCCACGTACGACTCATACTTTTCCGGAGCTTCCTGCCGCGAGCGGGCGAAGTCGAAATCCGGGTACGAGCTGTATTGCGTGGAGTGATTCCGCCTGACCTGATCGTCGGCTCGACCGTTAGTGGGTCTGAGATAGATGTACTCGTACTTTCCATCGCTCTGCAGCCGAAACGCGATCCCGATGAACCCGCGCGCGCCTTCGCCGGCATTCGCGGCCGGTTGGCCGGCCAAGTCCACTTCGATCGTGCCGTCACGAAATACCGCGTTCTTAATTACGGCATACGAAGTGGCATTCGCGGCCATTGGTGCGGCTACAACCTGGACCCCGCCTCGCCCTTTGTAGGTAGCCTGTGCGATCGACACGTTCTTCCCGGTCAATCGGTCCACGCTTTGGGCTCCAAGCGGAAGAGCAAGGAGCGCCAATAGAGACGCGTAAGTCAGACTCCTCGCTGAAGAGAACAGCGTGTTCATATAAGACTCCATTGCCGAGTCACGAGTCGCACCCGCTAAACCTCATTCGTAACGCAGCGCGGTCAGAGGATCCAGCCGAACTGCGCGCAGCGCGGGAATATAGCATGCAGCCAGGGCAATAACTGTCAATAAAATCGCAACTGCAATAAAGGTCGCCGGATCGCTCGCAGTCACACCGTAAAGCAATCCCGTCATTAGCCTGGTGAGGGCGAGGGCTCCGGCCAGGCCGATACTCACTCCCAAAACGGCGATGCGAGCGCCTTCTCCCAAAATGAGCTGCCGAATGTCGCGCCGTTGCGCGCCCAACGCCATGCGAACCCCGATTTCGGAGGTTCGCTGTGCAACAGAGTACGAGATCACTCCGTAGACTCCTACCGCTCCAAGCACAACAGCTAAAGCGGCGAAGATGGCGAACATCGACATGGTCGAGCGCGGAGCGGAAACAGACTGGTTCACGACGGCGCGCAGAGTCTGCACCTCGGTGACTGGAACTTCGCGATTCAACTCCGCGACAACCTGCCGCAGGGCTCCGGCGAAGTTTTGGGCGTCGCGCGATCCGCGGACCACAAGACTCATGTTGACTGCAGGACGACGAGTGATCAGTTCCGCACGCGGGCTGTAAGGTTCATACATTGCACCGGTGATCCAGGTTGGCAGAGTCCGCGAAAGGCTGTCTTCATGGACGTCGGGGACAACTCCCACTACGCGCCGCCATTGTTTCTGCCAGGCTGCTTTCACGTGCTTGCCGATCGCGTCCTGTCCGGGCCAATATTTCTTTGCAGTTGAAGCAGTGATCAATGCAACCGGCTCAGCGTCTGGGGCTATATCGGAGTCGACAAAGCTCCTCCCCTGAAGCAGGGGAATCTGCATGACTGAGAGATAGTCGGGCGTGACGATGCTATTAAAGAGAAGCGGCTCAGGCTCTTTCTCTACATCCTGTGTGTAATCTTCCAAATTCGCAGCAATAAATCCGACGCGTCCATTCAGCGGCAGCGCATTCACCAGTGCTGCTCCTCGAACGCCAGGGAGCGCGCGAACGCGATCGAGCAACGCGTTGTAGAAGGATTGGCAGCGACTGAAATCGGCACAAAAGGCGTCGTTGGGGGTGATTCGCGCACTGAGGACCGATTCGCTGCGAAATCCGGGATCGACGTGCGTAAGTTGCCATAAGCTCTTGACCAACAGGCCAGCCGCTGTGACCAGTACGACCGCCAACGCAATCTCCGTGACCGCAAGACCGCTGCGCAGGCGATGGCTGACGCCAACGGCGTTCTTCGAGCCGGTCTTCAGCGACTCCGTCAGGTCCACTTTGGAAAGCTGCAGCGCAGGAGCGAGTCCGAATACCAGCCCGGTGAGAATCCCAATCGCAGCCGTGAACACCAGAACGCGAAGATCAATCGAGACCGTTGCCAGTCGAGGAATGTCGTCCGCCGGCAGCGTGGTCTTGAGCCACGAAATCCCAAAATAGGCAAGAGCCAGACCCACTGCAGCGCCCGCGATTCCGAGCAGCGTGCTTTCCGTAAGTAGTTGGCGGCAGATACGCCAGCGTCCTGCTCCCAGTGTTGCTCGAACCGCCATCTCACGCCGCCGGCTGGCGGCGCGCGCCAGCAGCAGGTTGGCGACATTTGCGCACGCAATCAGCAAGACAAGCCCAATGGCTCCGAGCAGGATCAGCAGCGTCGGCCTCACATCGCCGACGATTTGCCGCTGCAATGGAATCACACTGGCCGGCTCCATCCAGGTTCTGCTGGCAGGCATCTTGAACGGAAACATTCCAGGCAGGCGTACCTGAAACAGCTCCACCTCCGACTGGGCTTGTGCAAAGGAGAGTCCGTCTTTCAACCGGCCAATAACGGGAACCCACTGGCCGCTCCAGTAAAAAGGGGTGCGCGGATCCAAATCTAACGGCACCCAAAGTTCCGATTTGGAAGCGCCGAATTGGAAGTTTGCCGGCATCACTCCGACCACTTCGCGGCTCAGACCCGCCAACGTGATGCTTCTCCCTACGAGACTCGGGTCACCACGGAATTTGTCTATCCAAAGGGCATGGCCGAGTATTACCTTGCGATCGTTTCCGGGTTGATCCTCGCCGGTCAGAAAGGTCCTTCCCCGTTCCGGCTGTACTCCTAGCAAGGAAAAGAATTCCGCTGAAACAGCAGTCCCATAGAGCCTTTCCGCAGGACCTTCCCCGGTAAGGTTGAACTCTTGTCCAATGAGGTACGCGGCAAAGTCCATCGTCCGCAGGGTTGTCCTCATCGCCACAAAGCCGCCCTGCGGATACCAGTTGTGCACGCTCAGGCTGACGAGCCTGCCGGGTTCGGCAAACGGCAGCGGACGCAGAAGCACGGCATTGACCAGACTGAAGATCGCGCTGTTCGCTCCTATGCCTAGAGCCAGCGTCAATACAGCAACGAAGGTGAAGCCTGGATTCTTGCGCAGCGCGCGTAAACCGTAGCGGAGATCGGCGAGAAAGTCCTCGAGCGACATCCAATGCCAGGTTTCGCGTCCGCGCTCCTCGAGCAGAGTCACGTTGCCAAAGCTGCGTCGCGCAGCCAGGTCAGCTTCTTCGGGCGACATGCCGCCTTCGATCAGCTCGCGCGTTTTCTCCTCGAGATGCTCGCGGATCTCATCGGAGAGATCGTCATAGAGCTCCCGACGCTTGCGTAATTGAGCGATCCAGTTCATGACTTCACCGGAGCGAGGACGCGGGTGATCCCTTCGAGCATGCGCTCAAAGCTCGATACCTCGCGCTCGAGATGCTTTGAACCCTTGGCAGTGAGCTTGTACACGCGCACGCGGCGGTTCGTCGCCGAGAGCTTCCATTCCGCAGTAACCAGCTCCTCTCTTAATAGACGTTGAAGGGCCGGATATAGTGATCCCTCTTCAACTTGTAATAGGTCATCTGACGCCTGCTTGATGTGCTGGCAGAGAGCGTATCCGTGCAGCGGCTGGCGCCGCAGTGTGCGCAGGATCATCATCTCCAGAGCACCCGGAAAAAGATCGCGTGGTTTACTTGTTTTCATCTGCTCGAACCATCCACTAACCCTGTTTTACTCCATACCTAGAGCAAAATAGGTTCCAAACCGCAATCATATATAAATCAGGGTTCTCAATGGTTTTGCAGAGAATCTATGTGACAGACGATGTGCGCGGATGGGCCGGACTGATCGAAATCGAACAGACCCTGAACTCGAAGGCTGGCTTGGCAACAGGAGGGACTAACGGAAGGCCTGTTGCCACGTCTTGTTACATGTCGTATGTTTTGCGGCACATAGAGGGGACGACATGTGGCAGGACGTGAAATTTGCAGTGCGCATGCTCAGAAAAGCGCCGGGATTCACGGCGGTAGCGGTGCTGTCGCTCACTTTGGGAATCGGAGCGAACACCACGATTTTCACGCTGACCAAAGCTATTTTCCTGCAGGCTGTTCCAGTCAAGGATCCAGGGCAGGTAGTTAGTCTTTACTCGAACGCACAGAGCCGTAAAGGGCCGCCACAGGAGTATCTGCCGACACCTTATTTGAATGCCGTCGACTACCGCGAAAAGACGAACGTCTTTTCCGGCGCTGCGATTGCCATTCCCAACGGTTTCAACCTGGTGGTTTCGGGAAAGCAGACGCAGTTGTTCGGGGAACTTGTCAACGCGAATTTCTTCGATCTGCTCGGAGTGACTCCCAAATTGGGACGCGGATTCACGGATGTAGAGGACTCGTCGCCGCAACCCGTCGCCGTATTGAGCTATGGCTTGTGGAACAAGCAGTTTGGAGCCGACCGCGACATCCTGGGAAAGACGATTCAGCTCAATCAGCAGGCTTATACCGTGGTCGGAGTCGCGCCGCCCGAGTTTCAGAACATCGGCGTGCTCGGTAGTCCTGATGTTTGGATTCCGATCTCGATGCGCGACCAGGTTCTCACCGGCCGCCTGAAACAGTTTGTCAACGATCGCGGATTCCGCCTGGTGCTGATGGTGGCTCGCCTGAGGCCCGGTGTGACGCTGGCACAGGCGCAGGCTGCGGTTCACGGACTGGGTAACGAGCTGGAGCGAGAGTATCCGAAGCAGAATTCCGGGCGGAACGAGATGCTGGTGCCGATCAACGAAACCACCATCCCTCCGCAACAGCATGCGCTCTTTTCCCGAGCTGGGATGCTGATGATGGTGATCGTTGGACTAGTCCTGTTGATCGCGTGCGCCAACGTAGCCAATCTACTGCTGGCTCGAGCCACTCAGAGGCAGCGTGAGATCGCAGTGAGGCTTGCTCTCGGGGCGTCGCGTCGTCAACTGATTCGGCAACTGCTGATCGAGAGCTTGCTGCTGGCTTTGATCGCCGGCGCTCTGGGAGTTCTGTGCGCTTATGGAGGAAGGCAAGCGCTGGCTGCGCTGCTGCCGAATGGGCTGCCTCGCAACCTCGACTTCAGTCTCGACGGCCGTGTGTTGCTTTATGCGATTGGGCTTTCGCTTGTGGCTACTGTTTTGTTCGGACTGGCGCCTTCGCTGCAGGCATCGAGAGCCGATCGGATGGCCGCTCTGAAAGATCGCACCGCCGCGCCTACGGGAACAGCACGATGGTATGGAGTTCGCGGCCTCCTCGTTAGCACACAGGTAGCGTTGTCGCTGATCGCGCTGGTCGGCGCGGGCTTGTTCATCCACAGTTTGCGCAACGCCCAGCAAATCGATCCTGGGTTTGAAGTGAATCAGGAACTGGTGATGTTCGTGAACCTTGGCGCCGAGCGTTACGAGCAGGCCAAGGCTGAGCAGTTTCATCGTGACGTCGTCGAACGTCTGAACGGATTGCCGATGGTCGCGCAGGCCAGCATTGCCGACAGCGCTCCATTTGCCGGCAGTCTGCAGCGGACAACTTTCACCGACGGCGTCGACAGCACCGATCCGCGCAACGGTAAGCTCACTCCCGTTATTGCGACCGCTCCGAAGTTCTTTTCGGCCGCGGGAATCGCGCTTCTGCAGGGACGCGACTTCGCCGACAACGATGACGCAAATGGCGCCATGGTGGCAGTCGTGAACCAGGCTGCAGCGCAAACTTTTTGGCCGGGACAGGATCCGATTGGCAAGCACCTGCACTTTCTCGGAGAAACCTGGGATGTGACCGTAGTCGGAGAAGTAAACACAGTAAAGTACCAGACGCTTGGGGAGCCTGCCCAGGCCATCGTCTATATGCCACTGAAGCAGCATTACGCACCTGCGGTAACGATCTACGCGCGCACCAAGGGAGATCCAGCGAGGGCTCTCGGAAGCGTGCGCAGTGCAGTGCAATCGCTCGCTCCAACGATCCCAATCGTTCGCCTGCAAACTGTCGGCGAAGTTCTGGTTCAGTCACTCACAGCACCTCGTCTGGGCGCTCAGCTATTGGGAACTTTCGGCTTGCTCGCGCTGGTGCTCGCGGCGATTGGAACCTATGGTGTGATGTCGTATTCGGTCACCCAGCGGAGGCAGGAGATCGGCGTCCGCATGGCGCTAGGAGCACAGCGGCGCGACGTCTTGCGGCTAATCATGTCGAATGGATTGGCGATGGTCCTGGCCGGAGTAGCGGTTGGACTAGGGCTGGCCGCCCTGCTGTCACGTACGATGTCCGCGCTTCTCTTCGGCATTGGACTATTCGATGCGCCCAGCTTCCTGATCACCGCTTCCCTGCTGGTCCTCGTAGCCATGGCGGCCTGCTCGATTCCAGCCAGGACCGCAATGCGCGTGAATCCAATCGTGGCGCTGAGGTATGAATAGAAAGTCAGAAGCGGGCGCGTGGTTCGCGAATAGCCATCCCGCAGCGCGGCTGAACCTTACGCGAGCCGTGCGTATGTGGCTGTGAAAATCTATTGCCAGAACTCGCGAACGCGGTTCAACTGGCGTTCCTGTTTGCGGTGTTCAGTCTGAAATATCAAAGAGATAACTAATAGCATTCCAGCGGCGCCAAAAATTACGCCGCACCATACTCCTGAAATGAAACTGGCATCACCCATTGCTGCGCGACCTCACCGCGTCGGCCAGAGAATTAAGTATTGTGTCCCGATTGTTCTGTTGTTTGGCTATCCCTGCGGGCGCTCCACAGGCAGCCACATTTGAACTCTTCTGCCGGCGATAGGCCACTGTCAGGGTTAGCAGAAGGTGCGGAGCGCTTCACTCAAGCCGCTTTACAAAAGTGAGAATTCCCCGCACGAAAAGCTCGGACTTAAGGGAATTAGACAGCACGGGCACTCGTACTTTTACCAGATGATCCTTTCCTTCGTCTGACCTAGTTTCTAACTAAGCATGGCTGCCTTGTGTACGAGAGCGCCCTCACGGAATGTGAACGCAGTGTTGCGGCGCAAACGCCGAATCACGCCGCCTAAACAAGAGTCTCGTTGGGACTTCGTGTATGAGCGAAGAGGAAGAGAGCAATGAAGCTAGAACGAAAAGGTTCGGCCCTCCGGTCCCTGCTGGCGGTCCTGTGCGCCATCGTGCTCCTGCCAGGAAACACCCTGGCGGACCTTTCGTCGCCAACGTCGACCCTTGCGCCTCCCCCGCAAAATCAGACTGCCGCGATTCCCGCCGACCAGTTGGATTCTCTTGTGGCGCCGATTGCCCTTTATCCAGACCCGCTCCTGGCTCAAGTACTAGCGGCTTCCACCTATCCTCTCGAATTAGTCCAACTCCAGAAATGGCTGGAGCAAAACAAAGGTCTCAAGGACAAAGCACTCGCAGATGCGGTGGCGAAACAACCTTGGGATCCGAGCGTGCAGGCTCTTGCCGCTCTTGCCGACGTGGTAAATAGGCTGGCAAACGATATTCAGTGGACCACAGATCTGGGCAATGCCTTTCTGGCACAGCAAAGCGATGTGATGAATGCGGTTCAGCGCATGCGGAAAAAGGCCCAGGACAGGGGCACTCTGAAATCGACCGAGCAACAGACCGTCCAAACGAGAGTCGTCGAGAAACAAAACGTCATCGTGATCGAACAGGCTAATCCGCAAGTCGTATATGTGCCTTCCTACGATCCGGTTGTTGTATGGGGACCGCCCTACTATCCATATCCTCCGATCTACTATCCACCGGCGGGATACTACGCTGCAGGATTAGCGCTTTCGTTCGGCGTGGGGGTCATGATGGGCGCGTTCTGGAGTGGCGGTTGGGGCTGGGGCTGCGGCTGGGGTGGCAACAATAACGTCTACATTAACAACAACAACAATTTCAATCGCAACTCGAACATCAACCGCGGTGGGAACCGCAACAACATTGGTGGTAACCGCCCGTCGCAGCTGCCGTCTGGCGGCCGCGGGAACCTCGGTGGAAATGCAGGCAATCGCCCTTCTCAACTTCCCGCGAACGCCAGGAGTAACTGGCAACACAATCCAACACATCGCGGTGGTGCCCCATATCGGGACCGGGCTACTGCAGATCGGTTCGGTGGTACCACTCGCGGTGATTCACTGGCTAGGCGCCAGGCGAGTGCCCGTCAACAGCTTGGGCGGCAGGGTGGCAATCTATCCAGCTTTCGGTCCGGCGGTGCGGGCGTTGGTAATCGAGCCGGTGGAGGTGGGTTCAGCGGTGGCGGTGGAACTGGCCTGAGCAATCGAAGTAGTGGCGGAGGGGGCTTTGGCAGCTCCGGGCTTGGCGGTGGCCCGGACCGTATTGGGAGTCGCGATCTTTCCCGTAGTGGTGGTGGGAATCGGGATGCTTTCGGTGGAGGTAGCAGGGGGTACAGCGGATCGAGTGCGCGCAGCAACAGCAGTCGCGGGGCCTCCAGCATGGGATCTCGAGGTGGGGGCTTTGGCGGTGGCGGAGGCCGCGGTGGTGGGCGTCGCAGGTGAGTAATGGATCTCGCAAAGAGGTCCTTGAGAGCACATATGAAATCGAGTTCTGCGAATAGCAACGGCCTGACTTGGATTTTCGGCGCGCTTCTGATTGGGTTTGCCTTTGCACGGTTCGCTAGTGCGCAGGAGACGGTAGCCAAAACCCCAGCGTCCACTGCAGCCGCCGCCCACTCCTTAGCCGAGACTTTTGGTACACCAAAAGAGGCTGCCGATGCGCTGATCGCAGCAGCGGACAAGTTCGATATCGAGGCCATGACCAAAATTTTTGGCCCTAGCGGCAAAGACATCGTGCTCAGCGGCGAAGACGCTCGGGACCGGCAGCACGCCTCCGACTTCGTTGCTCAGGCCCGCGAGAAGGAAAGCATTTCCGTGGATCCAAAGACAGGAAATCGCGCATTCCTTCTCGTTGGCGATGAGGACTGGCCCTTTCCTGTTCCGCTTGTGAAGACCGCAGGAAAATGGTCTTTCGACGCGAAGGCGGGGCGACAGGAACTCCTGTACCGTCGCATCGGGGCGAACGAACTGGATGCAATTCAGCTTTGCCACGGCTACGTGGAAGCACAGCACGCTTATGCCCTGGAGAAGCGCGAAGGTTACGACGTTAACCAATACGCGCAGCGCATTATTAGTACTGCCGGAAAACAAGATGGTCTGGCTTGGCAGAATCCCGACGGAAGTTGGGGTGGGCCAGTGGGTGAAAAAATCGCGCACGCGATCGACCAGGGCTACACGCCCGGTTCGGAGTACCACGGCTACTACTTCAAAATCCTGAAGGGACAAGGTCCTGCTGCTCCGCTCGGTCAGATGGACTTTGTGGTGAAGGGTGTAATGATCGGTGGCTTCGCCCTCATCGCCGCACCAGCCCAGTACGCCGTGACGGGAGTAAGAACCTTCATCGTGAGTCACGACGGCGTTGTCTACGAGAAGGACTTGGGCCCGAATACTCTCGATGTATTCAAGAAGGTGGAACGCTTCAACCCGGACAAATCCTGGACGCCAGTCCAGGAACAAGCAGACTAGCCCAGAAAGCGCCGACCTTGCTGATCCACGGAGAAGCGCAAACTTCAATCCTGATCGCGGGCATATACGTTCGCGCAAAGAACCCGAAGATAAGGATCCTGCTTGTCGTACGCTTACAACGTTCTTATAGTTCACAGACGCACGAACGATTCTCAAGCACACACGTCTGCGAAACCCATTATGGCGGTCGGCCGGTCAAATCTTCCGGAGCGAGTTCTACAGCAACCCCAAGGCTCGCCAGCCGAGCCGTCACCTAGCGATCGTCTTGCTGCAGAGCTGCGGAGATTCGGTCCGCTGGGGATCCTGGCGATTCTTGTCATTCTGCTGATCGGCAACATTTCCCTGCGAGGTCTTGTGCTGCCACTCGGCGCGATTCTCGCTTTGCTCTGGGTGAGGCTATCGCGAACGCCCTGGCACGAGATCGGATATGTGCGACCGAAGAGTTGGACCACCGCCGCGGTCCTTGGTATCGCATTCGGCGTTGCTCTGAAATTTTTGCTGAAGGCAGCCGTCATGCCTCTGCTCGGAGCTGATCCGATCAATCACGCATATCACTACCTAGCTGGAAACACGGCTGCCCTTCCCGCGGCGGTATGGATGATGTTCGCCGCGGGCTTCGGCGAAGAGACCGTATATCGCGGATATATGTTCGAACGTCTCGGGAAGTTGTTCGGCGAAAGCGCACTGGCTAGGGCCACGATGGTGCTCCTGACTTCCTTGTGGTTCGGTTTTGGACACTTCGCCAACCAGGGGCTCGCCGGCACGGAGCAAGCCTTCGTCGTTGGACTCGTCTTCGGCACTATCTACGCGCGTTCGCAGAAAATTTTCATGCTGATGTGCGCGCATACCGCATTCGATTTGACCGCGCTAGCGATGATTTATTGGAACCTCGAAACGCGCGTTGCCCACCTTGTTTTCCGATAAGACAAAATCGAGCCGGATCCTCTCGTTTCACATTCTGAAAGATAGATTTTTGGAATTGAATTCGGCGATCGTCTTCGTATAACTTCTCCGCCACAAAAAAGTTTTCTTTCCTGAATAACTGCGTTTTATTGCAGGAAACGGCCCCCTAATACCTCGTCAACATTTCATGGGGAGTGGAGAGGAATTCGCATGCCGGCGATCCAGATCATCGCAACGCACATTATCAACCGAAAATTCAGGCTCTTCATCTTCGGCCTGTTCTGCTGCACGCTAGCGTTCGGGCAGATCAAGTCTGGAACCATTGTGGGAACTATTGCCGACCCCAGCGGGGCGGTCGTGCCTGGAGCCAATGTCGTTGTTGTGAGCCAGGATACGAATGTGCCGACAACTACGGTCTCAGACTCTTCGGGAGCTTTTACCGTTCCCTATCTGCCGCCGGGGACATACACCGTTAATATCGAACCCGCAGGAACGGGTTTCGCGAAATATAGCGCAACCAACATTTCGGTCGCGACGGGGCAAACCGTAAAAATCACGGTAGCACTGAAGATGGGATCAAACGTTGAGACGGTGCGAGTCAGCTCCGACGCTGTTGAGTTGCAAACCAGCAACGCGGCTGTTCAGGGGCTTACCGACCGAATCACGATCGATGCCATTCCCAATTTGACACACAACGCCTTCAACTACGCTGCGCTGCAGGCAGGGGTAGTGCCGCGCGGCCTCTTTGGCGACACTCAGAGCACGACTTCCTGGGGAATCGGAATCGACGGACGTCGCCAGGCTTCGGCCGTTGGCATCGCGGGCGGCGCAGCATTCTCCAACGACATCCAGCTCGATGGAGTGAGCATTCAGGGTTCTGCTTGGAATGAGACCGCCGTGCTCCCCAACATGGACGCGCTGCAGGAAGTGCGCACGATTACCAATAACTACTCTGCGGAGTACGGACGCGCGCAAGGCGTGGTCGTCTTCACCACTAAGAGCGGGACAAATCAGTTTCATGGGTCAGCAGGCTACCGCCTGCGCAACGATGCGCTCAACGCCAATACATTCCTGAACAACTTTCAGAACCTTCCTCGAGCTCCTTTCAAGTCGAACAGCTTTAGCGGCGCGGTCGGCGGTCCGATCCTGAAAGACAAGACGTTCTTCTTCGTAAGCTACGAAGGGCTTCGCTTCCACAAAGGGCTGCAATACACGCGTACGGTTCCGACCGACCAGGAGCGCCTCGGCAATTTCTGCAATACCGCTGTAGGAAAGACTGCTACCGGAGCACCCCAGCTGCTCAAAATTTACGATCCATTTCTTAATGTGACTCCACCAGCAGCGGGCAGCACAACGTTTACTCGGACACAGTTGCCCTGCGATCTGAGAACCGATCCCGTAGGCAGCGCTCAACTCGATCCGTTTGGCATGGCGCTAATCAATGCATATCCCCACGCTAACCGCCCGCCCGACGATCCGGTTCTTAATACCAACAACTTCTTCTTCCAGGCTAATCAGCCGTTCCAGAAAGACGTGGTGAACTCCCGTCTCGATCACCATTTTGGCAAGCATTACCTGTACGGGACCTATGGTCTCCAGAAGGGCAGCATAGACACGCCCCGTTCGTGGGGACCCGACAATCAGTACTACAGCCCGCAGGAATTTGTTGGCAACCAACAGAGGGACAACAACTGGTATACGGCTCTAGGCGACACGTTCGTGATCTTTCCCAAACTGGTACTTGATGCGCGTGTCGGCCTGAATCGGATTGAGGCTGACAACGCAAGCGACGACTTTCCCGGCTACAACTACGGTCAGTTTGGAATTTCCCCTCTTGTTTCCGGATTGAATGTGATTCCAGGAGTACCGCCAAACTTCAATATCAGTGGAAAAATCAACGCGCTGAACAACACCTCTTCGATCCACAAGCACGAACGCCAGACCAACACCGATGCTAATGGCAGCCTGACGTGGACTCGTGGGCGCTGGGCCCACAAGTTCGGCGGAACCTATCGTGTGCTGCTCTCTAACTACATTGATGTCGATAACTCGGTCTCAATCACAACCGCAGACAGTTTTACGCGGCAACAAATCACCTCGACCGGTGCAAATGCCGGCCCATCGACCGATCCTACGAGTCAGGGCTACAGCATCGCGTCAATCGCGCTCGGCGCAGGCAACTTGGCTGTCAGTCCGGGGTTCACGCTCCGTCTTGCTCTTGCCCAGAAGTACTACGCGCTGTACTCGCAGAATGACTGGCGTGCAACCGACAAGCTGACGCTTAACCTGGGCCTGCGTTGGGATGTCCAGCCCGGTCCAACCGATCGCTACAACCGGTTGAGCACCATCGACCTGAATGCCAAAGAGCCGCTTTTCGGAACTCTCGGAGCGATCGTCTTTCCGGGACGCAGCACAGACCGCCGCAACATGTGGGAAACCGACTACAAGAACTTTGGCCCGCGTTTAGGCGCAGCGTATCAACTGAATCAGTCAACAGTTGTGCGCGGCGGTTTTGGCATAACGTACGTTCCTTCCAACACGGGATTCAATGACGGCCCGGGCTTCTATGGCGCGCAGCCCTATACGACTGCGGTCACAGGACAACCCTACGGCACGAACCCTCAGGGAGTGGTTGTTGGCAAGTTCTATAACGACGTCAGCAACACGTCGAATCCCAGTGCGGTAGTAGACACCTTTGTTCCCGGACCGGGCGCTGATCCGATGAATGCCGCGATTTACGGCGGGCAGCGTCGTTTCCCTACAAACTTCAAGAATGGCTACGTCGAACAGTGGAACGCTTTTTATGAAAAGAGCTTTGGACAAAATTGGGTTGTGTCGGCAGGGTATCTTGGATCGCGGGGCCGACATCTCGAAGTAACCTTCGTTCCGACCAACAGTCCACAGTTGATCGACCCGGCACAGTTGGACACTTGGAGGAATGCGTACATTGCGACCGGGACCAACCCGGGCGTGGTGGCAGTCTGCAATCCGTACCAGAATCTGCAGACTTGCACGTCCAAAGCGGATGGCAGCTTCAATTCCGCCAGTGGTCCGCTGATCGCTTACGGCACCGGCAACATTCGCAATCGCTCGATTACGCGGCTCGAGACGCTGTTCCCATATCCGCTCGAAGGCGACAACATTCATTTATCGAACGGAACCTCTGACTACAAGGCGCTGCAGATTGGCGTGACGCATCGCTTCTCTGCGGGGTTCCAGATGAACGCGAACTACACATGGTCGCGATTGATGGCGATAAGCCGATACAACGCTCAAACTAATCAGGGATATGGAGACTACGGCGCCAACAACGGTACCAACAACTACTATCCGTATCTGCGACCTTCACAGTTCAGCCTCAACAATCAAATCTCGACGAATGACGTCCCCCATCGTCTCGCAGTCAACTGGGTCTACGATCTGCCGGTCGGGCGCGGCAAGATGGTGAACACACAAAATGGATGGCTCGACAGACTCCTCGGCGGCTGGCGCGTGGCAGGAAACTTCCTCGACCAGAGCGGATTCGTAGAGCCTCTCGCGAACGGCGGCTCGAACGGCGGGACACTGAGCGTAAACAATCCGCTCAATAACCTGCCGGACCGGGTGCCCGGCCAGCCTCTCGAAGTGCCAAAGGCTTTGCAGCACTGGTACGACGGAAAAACTTCGGTGACGCTGCCTGACGGCCGTGTCATTACCCCTTGCAATGGCTGCTTCCTCAAGTACAACGTCGATGCCTTCGCAGCCCGCACGATTACAACCGCGGCTGGCAAGCTTCTTCCTGACAACTTCTGGTATGGGAACGCCCAGCCTAGTTACGACGATCTGCGCAGCGATCCGCGTTGGAACGTGAACCTCACACTGGAGAAGAACTTCAAGATTGGCGAGAGATACAACTTGAGTTTGGCAGCCCAGGCGACCAATCTCTTTAATCACACGCAGTTCAGGCCGAACATCAACACGCAGTTTGGACCCACTTTCCTGGCGCCCACCGCCGCCAGCGCAAAAGTAGGACAGTTACAAGACTTCGCCAACGGAACAACCAACACATGGGGCGCTTATCAATTGCCTATCAATAACGCCAGCGGCAACAACGCGGGCGGGCAGGCGATCTACGATCCGCGCCAAGTGGAGATCGTGGCTCACTTCACGTTTTGAACTTCGACTTTGGCATGCCCTGGTAGAGATGCAACATGCTGCGTCTCTACTTTGATCATGAGTGTGCGACTATGCATCCGCAGAGGCGCCAATCGCCGCACTCGAACCCAGCAACTCGGAGACCAGCACCCCAGCAAGAATCAGCAGTGCTCCAACTCCTGCCCGAACTCCAAGGCGCTCGCCGAGCACGAAGTACGAAGTAATCCAGGCGAAGACAGGCTCGAGAGAAAGGATGAGCGCAGTTTGTGTGGGTGAGGTGTACTGCTGTGCCCAGGCCTGAATCGTGAACGCGGCGGCAGTCGCCAGCAAGCTCGTGAGTATGAGCGCCCACCATACTCGCGACGACCAAGTGATGTGAGTTCTCTCCAACACTGGCGCAGTTAACCCCATAAGCACCGCAGCAACCGCGATCTGAATGAATCCGATCTGGGCGAACGGATGCCGTTCCGTAGCCCGACCTAGAAAGATAATCTGGAACGCAAAGCTCAGCGCACATCCCAGCGTGAGCAAGTCGCCACGATTGACGCTTCCCAAGTTGCCGAAACCACTTTCACTCGCAGGCACGCTGAGCAGAGATAGACCTACGAAGGCGCCAAGTACGCCGATCGCAGTCCATGTGGTGGGCTTACGTCCCCAGAAAAGCATGAGCAAGAGCGGCACCAGAATCACTGAAAGGCCGGTGATGAATGCGGACTTCGACGCCGTGGTCAGGCGGAGCCCCGTGGTCTGAAACTCGTAGCCGAGCCAAAGAAATATTCCGGACAGCGCACCGGCGACAAACGACGGTCGCGAAATGCGAGGGATATCTCTAGAGAAGAGAAGTCCAAGGGCAATTGATGCCATCATCATGCGCACAAAATTGAAGAGCAGCGGCGTTGCATCCTGCTCGACTGCGTTCTTCACAATGACGAAGGTTGCGCCCCAGATAAACGTAATCAGGACTAGGAGCACATGAGCTTTCATCGCTCTCGGCATGGCAGCAGAATAACAATTACCATTGGGCTAGACGCCATATGCCGGGTACTGAACCAGAAATTCTTCCTCCGCGACGGCTACCTGCGCGCGGGCTCACCGATGAGCAACTCGACCATCTGGCTGCAGTGCTCGACGACATCTTTCATATTCCCGGAACCAAAATCCGCTTTGGGCTTGATCCCATTGTGGGACTCGTGCCTGGATTGGGCGACATCATCTCGGGCTTGCTCTCGTTCCTGATTGTCTTCGCTGCCTGGCAACGTGGATTGCCGCGCGTGACGATCATGCGCATGGTAGCAAATATCGGCATTGACACACTCACCGGGACTATTCCCATCGTCGGCGATCTGTTCGACGTGATGTGGAAGTCGAACCGCATGAATTACAACCTCCTCGTGCGCTATCGCGGAGGTACGCGAAAAGGTCTGGTTGCAAGGGACTGGCTGTTCTTTCTGCTCCTGCTTTTGTGCGCGGCGGCTCTGGTGGTGCTGCCGATAGTGGTGATCGTCGCCCTGTTCCATTGGCTGCGGCCGTAAACGCGCTTTACCCAAGCTTGCGATCGCTGCGAAGTTCTGGACCGATTAGTGGTTAGTTCTGTTGTGAGGCACGATCGGCGAGGCGGCGCAGCAGCATCCAGCGGGGATTCAGGTGGCGGGCGACGTCAGGGAGAAACTCGGTCATCAGGTTCCAGGCAGCATCAGAGCCGATGCTGATCGCGATCCGTCCCGCCGTTGCTCCGGCGCCCTTCTCCCATTCGGGATGCAGATTGCCTTCGACGAGAGAAGAAGAAGTAGTGCCGAGAACCTCGGCAAAGTTGAACATTCGCTTTCCCGAATCGGAGCGGGTTACCAGCACATACGCAAGCGCTTTGACAATACGTGTATGTGTGGACGCACCTGGATCACGATGGTAGTGCGGGTCCTGGTGAAAGATGGTTGAGATCAGGAAGGTCGAAAACATTTCGCTGGTCGCCTGACCAGCCATTGCTGTGCCAAAGCGTTGCCCGAAGCCAGCCATTCCCGTGCGCAGCTTGGTGTGTCCGTCGGTTGCGTCTCCGAATTCCGAATCAAGCGCGGTAGTGATGATGGAAAACGGGTCCGACACATTTGCCACAGCTAAGCGGAACTTTCCAGAAACACCTAACGGCGGACCCTGCTCAGGTCCCTGAATTCTCTGAAGATCCTGTGGGGAGATCCCGCGTTCAATTTGCTCTTCGAGATCGGCAATCTTTGTGCAGTTGCCGCTTTCGGCGACAGCCGAATTGGGAATGACGGTGGGATCGAAAGTCGCGTTTGCTGGCTGATATTCGTTGCTAGGCAGTTCAATCGGATTCGCCGCAGAGATGATGCTGGACAGGGAAATCACTGCAGACAAGACCAGCAGCGATTTGGTGCGACAGCGAATCATGGTCAGTTCCTGACCGGCGAGCTTTAGGGGATCCGCAGCCGATTGCTGATCCCTGTTATGAGGCTTAGATGCGCCTGCTACAAGGTGACTGAGGTCACGGTATCGGGAGGTAAAGACTCGTTAAGGTGCGTAAACACATGAGTTGACAGCAGGTTGCGAGTGGTTTGAGACTTGGAAGCGCCCCGGAAGTACATGTCCCAAAGGGTGAGCCGGAGCTATTAATGGATCATTTGTTTGAGGTTAGGAGAAACATTGAGCTTTGCCTCTGTCGCCTTCTGCACATCTTCCGGCGAGAGTCCGGGGGCGATTTCCTCCAGCACTAGCCCGGTCGACGTCACCTTTATATAAGCCATTTCGGTCACAATTGTGTCCACAACCTTCATGCCGGTCAGCGGCAGGGTGCATTTTTTCAGGATTTTGGGCGCGCCTTCCCGCGTAGTATGTTCCATGGCAATGATGACGCGGCGCGCTCCCGCGACCAGG
>Ga0126378_10000285_pt1 | contig 38163 bp, 34 predicted proteins | sample PanSoiMetPlot_23_FD_92587 | JGI IMG/M metagenome (GOLD analysis project Ga0126378, IMG submission 92587) | Tropical forest soil microbial communities from Panama - MetaG Plot_23 | ecosystem: Environmental > Terrestrial > Soil > Tropical forest > Bulk soil | place: Panama | collected 2016-02-17 | reverse complement strand
GATGAGAAGCAATTGCTGGCGGCCCGGTTCGAAGCATAGATCATTGGGGACAAAGCGCTCGCCGCGCTGCCGAAGAAGCTCTTCGATGACCGGATGGCGTCCGCCAATGATAAGCATCTCGCCAGTGGAATTGAATTCGGGGCAAATATAGCCGCGGTCGGCCGCAAGCTTGCCAAAAGCGGTGAGGACATCAAGCTGAGCCACGGCGGAAGCGGTGCGCCGCAGGCGCGCTGCCTTGGCGGCAACCGATGAGCGCACATCAATGAACAGTTGGCGCTCGATTTCGAGAATGCGTTCGTCCGCCGCGAGAATCTTGTGCTCGTATTCTTTTAGCTCCGGCGAGGTAAAGCGCTCGGCGTTGACCAGCGTTTGTTTCCGCTCGTAATCGGCTGGCGCGAGATGCAGGTTGGGCTTTGAGATTTCAATGTAGTAGCCAAAAATCTGGTTGAAGCGAATTTTAAGCGAGCCGATCCCGGTTCGTTTGCGCTCGCGCTCTTCCATTGCGGCGATGATTTGCTTGCTGTCCTTGCTCAACGTGCGCAACTCGTCAAGTTCGCCGTGATAGCCGCTCCGAATGATGCCCGGATCGGTGGCGAGGGCGGGAGGATCATCGGAAATGGCGCGCTCGAGGCGATCACGAACATCGGCGAGTTCATCGATTTCGTCGTGCAGGCGGCGAAGAAGCTCGCTGCCTCCGACGGGCGGGGGCGTGACAAAATTCTTCAAAACCGGGAGTTGGCCTAAAGATTTGCGCAAAGCCACAAGTTCCCGCGGAGTTGCAAGCCCCAGCGTGATGCGGCTGGTGAGACGTTCCAGATCGAGAATGCCGCGCAGCTCTTTGCGGATTTCACCGCGCACAACGGTCTGTTGAACCAAATGAGTCACTGCGGCGAGACGCGCTTCGATGGCATCGCGGTCAATCAGCGGCCGCAGCAGCCATGAGCGCAGCAGGCGCGCGCCCATACCCGTCACGGTAACGTCCAGCGCCGCGACTAAGGTTGTGGGACCTGACGAGCGGCTGCCCTCCTCTGAAAAAATAGGATTGAGCAACTCAAGATTGCGCACCGACACGGGATCAAGGACGAGCGTGTGGTGATGCTCGTAATAGCGGACGCGATCGAGATGGCCTAGGGCTTCGACGCTCGGGGCGTCGGGCTTTTCCCGGGCCTCGCCGGAGCGATCGCCGCGCGCTGCGTTTTCGCGCAAATAGTGAATAATGGCGCCGGCGGCGGAAAGCGCCAGCGAATGGTCATCCAGGCCAAAGCCAGTAAGCTCAGCAACTCCGAATTGTTCGCGAAGGATGCGCTCGCCGTAGTCCCGCTGAAAGGTCCAGTCCTCGAGTCGGGATTCGATGCCTCCGGTTCCTTCCAGAAGCGAAGTCTTGGCGGTTTCGAAAAGCTGCTGCGGACGGGGAAGCAAAGTCTCGCGCGGTCGCAGAAGCTGAAGCTCGTCACGAAGAGACTCCTCCGCGCGCGGACCGGAAAATTCGGTCGCCTGAAATTCGCCGGTCGAAAGATCAACAAACGCGAGGCCAATCGGTGAGCCGGACGGATGTGGCGCGACTGCGGCAAGAAAATTGTTCTCGCGAACGTCCAGCACACTGAGATCCGTGGCAGTACCGGGAGTAATAACACGCACAACTTCGCGGCGAACCAGTTTCTTGCCCGGGCCGGGCTGCTCCATCTGATCGCAGATGGCGATTTTGAATCCCGCGCGAATCAATCGCGCGAGATAACCCTCGGCAGCATGATAGGGAACGCCGCACATGGGAATCGGCTGGCCTTTTTCGCGATTGCGCGAGGTGAGTGTGATTTGCAGTTCGCGCGACGCGATCATGGCGTCTTCGTAAAAAAGTTCGTAGAAATCACCCAGGCGGAAAAGCAGCAGCGCGTGCGGGTAGCGCGTTTTGATCGTGTGGTACTGCTGCATCAAGGGTGTGGCAGGCTCGGACATTCGGAGGTTCTTACTTTTCAGTTTTAAGTGCTTGTTTCAGAAAACGCAAATCGAATTCTTCGATAGCCTGTTGAAATGTTTCTTGCTGAAAATCCACACGAAACCGAGCGGGGCGAGGTTGCATTTTGCCAAGAGCAAACGCAGAAGGCAACCGATCCAATTCCTAATTTGGTCAAGAGCGAATACCTAGCTGTGTCAGCAAAAATGCGTAATCCAAGGCAACTTCGCGAAGATAATCATAGCGGCCGGAGGCGCCCCCGTGGCCCGCGCCCATGTTGATTTTCACCAGCAACGCGTTCGCATCGGTTTTTAGCGTACGCAGCTTGGCCGCATATTTGGCGGGTTCCCAGTACATCACCTGGCTGTCGTTCAAAGCAGTTTTCAAAAGCATTGCTGGATAAGCTTTCCGCTCGAGATTGGTGTACGGACAATATTTCTTTATCGTGAAGTAGTCGTCGGCAATTCGTGGATTGCCCCACTCTTCGTATTCGCCAACGGTGAGCGGGAGAGAAGCGTCAAGCATGGTGTTCAAGACGTCCACAAACGGCACTTGACTGATGACCGCGTGAAAAAGGTCTGGACGCTGATTGGCAACCGCGCCCATCAGCAGCCCGCCCGCGCTACCGCCCTGAATGGCTAGCTGTTCCGGTGACGCGTAGCCCTGCGCAATCAGATGCTCGGCGCAGGCGACGAAATCGCTGAAAGTGTTTTGTTTTTGCTTCATGCGCCCGGCATCGTGCCACGGCTTTCCCAGTTCGCCCCCGCCGCGGACATGTGCAATGGCGAAGATCACCCCTCGATCAATAAAGCTGAAGCGATTCGAATTGAAGTTGATGGGCATCGAGAGGCCATAGCTGCCGTACCCGTAAAGCAGCAGCGGAGAAGTCCCATCGCGCGGAGTGTCGCGGCGGTAGACGATCGAAATCGGAACGCGCGTGCCGTCAGACGCGGTGGCGTGCAGCCGCTCGCTCGAGTATTGGGAAGCGTCATAGCCACCAAGAACAGGCTGCTGTTTGCGAAGGATGCGCTCGCGCGTGTGTACGTCGTAGTCAAACAATGAGCGCGGAGTAACAAAGGATTCGTATTGAAATCGGACGTGGTCCGCGTCGAACTCGGGATTGTCGCCGAGCGACGCGTTGTAAGCAGGTTCCGAGAATTCGATGCGATGCGAAGCCACCAGAAAGCTTCCGGTATTCGCCAAATCTACGATGCGCAGATAAGGCAGCCCACCTTCCCGCTCGAAAAAGACGAGATGGTTTTTGAAAGCGGCCACGCCGGCAAGCATGACTTCGGGACGGTTCGGAACGACTTCACGCCAGGATTCCTGGCCAGGAGTTCGGACCGGCGCCGTTACAAGCCGAAAGGTACGCCCGCCGGAATTGGTTCGAATAAAAAATACTTCCTCGCCGGCGCCGGGCTGCGGCCCAGGATGGTGTTCCGCGTAATACTCGTGATGGTCCTCTCTCGGCGCCATCAATCGGAACTGGCCAAACGGATCATCCGCGCTCAGAAAACGAACCTCGCTGGTCGTATGGCTGGCCGAGGTGAGCAATAAATATCCGCCGCTCCTCGTGCGTTCGATTTCCACGTGAAAGCGCTCGTCGGTTTCCTCGTACAGCAAACGGTCCGGGTCCGTTGAGCCCAGAACATGCCGATAAAGACGGTACGAACGCTTGGTCGTTTCGTCTTCGATGGTATAGAAGAGCGTTTTGTGATCGGACGCCCAGGCAACGCTGGTGACGCGCTCCACCCGCTCCGAGAGCAATTCGCCGTCGCGCAAGTCTCTCACCTGGAGCGTGTATTGCCGGTATCCCGTCATGTCCGTCGAATATGCGAGCAACCGGTTGTCGTCGCTGACCTCGAAAGCGTCGATCCCCAGAAAGCTGTGCTTTTCGGCGAGCTTGTTTAGGTCCAAAAGCAGCTCTTCGGCTGCACTTTCTTCATCTCGCAAGCGGTAGTAGTAGGGGTACTGCTTGCCCTCCTCGGTCCGAGTGAAATACAAATAGCCGCGCAGGCGATAAGGCACCGACAGATCTGTTTGCTGAATGCGGCCGAGCATTTCCCGGTAGAGCTTCTCCTGAAAACCCTCGGTCGGCTTAAGCACCGCATCGGTGTATGCGTTTTCCGCTTCGAGGTAAGCGAGCACTTCGGGGGATTCTTTGTGGCGAAGCCAGTCGTAATGGTCGACGCGGCGGTCGCCGTGAAGAACGTGCTCCACGGGTTCCCGGCGTGCGAGAGGCGGCGCAAGCGTTGAATCAGGTGTGGTTTCGTCAGAAACCGCTGGCGACAGCTTTTCAGAATCAGGGTTCACAAGTCTCTTTTGTGCCCAAAGATCCCCGTAGCGGTCCTTACGTGTTGCTTACGGGGTGGAGAGTCGCGCACAGAAATGGCGCGAATGCCTTCGTTCGTTATACTAACTGAAGCCGAACTTCGGCGAAAGTAACCGTCAAAACGTCAGGAATTGGTGTGGCGCGCGAAACGGAAATCAAACTGAAGATCGAAGATGTGAAGGCCCTCCAGCGTCTTTTGAAGAAGCTCGGCGCACAGCCGGTTAGCAATGGCTCCGGTCGGGTCCACGAGGAAAACGTCATCTTCGACACGCCGCAAGGCGGTTTGGCCAAGCATGGGCAACTGTTGAGAATCCGCACCGAGACTCCCGAAGGTGGCCACTCAAGAAAGTCCAAGCCGAAACCGCGAGTCGTTTTGACTTTCAAGCGGCCGGTCACGCGTCCGGCGGGGTCGGACGCGGAGCATCCAGACTTTGGCTCTCACAAAGTGCGCGAAGAAATCGAGATGGAAGTCACGGATGGCGAGACGCTGACCACCATCTTTGAAGGCCTGGGAATGAGCGGATGGTTCCGTTATGAGAAGTTCCGTACCACTTTTCGGCTTCCGGCGACGAAAGGATGGGCGCGCGGCTTGCTCATCGAATTAGACGAGACGCCCATTGGCACCTTTGTTGAGCTCGAAGGACCCGCCCCTGCGATCGATCGAGCCGCGGCGGAGCTGGGCTATTCCAAGCGCGACTACGTTTTAAAGAACTACCTCACCCTCTACGTCGAAGAATGCCGCCGGCGCGGCGAGCAGCCCACGCACATGCTTTTTTCCATTTGATGGCTCTCGCCCCGTAACTTCCCTGAAAAAAACTGCTGGAGAACGTGAATCTATACTTGACATTGCGATACACGCAGCTTATCAATGCGTTTGGGACCATAAGTGGTCACAAAGATGCACGGATCCTCTCAATGAGCACGAGCAACGAACTCGACCCGGGCCCTAAAAGCTGCGGAGAGCATGGTGCTCCTGACCTCGTTCATGGGCTGAGCATGCCGATGGAGTCGCTCAAGGTTCAGGCAAAGGCGCGACGCGTCGGGTGGGGAGGGTTCGCCGGCGGCTGAAGGTAAGTCCATTTTTGTCAGGCACTTGCCCGCCGCCGAGGTTCTTCGGTGAGCGGGTTTTTTGTTGCCCCGACGGGCCCTACCGGGGGCGGGGCGAGCTGATTTGCCGGGTTTTGGGTGACGGGCAGGAGGTGATCAGCAATGGAGCTATACGCCACGGAGTTGTTCGGCGTGAAAACCTACGATGCGCAGGGGAACTATGTGGGCCGCGTCCGCGAGTTCTTCATCGAGCCAGCCGAGGCCCCCAATCGCATCTCGCACTTTTTGCTATCGCGTGGGAGCTTTCAGCCGCTGGTGGCCAAGCACACTCAAATTGCGTCGGTGTCCGACAAAAAAATCCAGCTCAACGTGGGCGAAAAGGCGCTGGAGATCTATGAGCCCAACGAATCGTGGCTGGCGGTGCAGAAAGACCTTCTCGATCAGCAAATTATCGACACTCGCGGGCGAAAAGTGGTTCGCGTGAACGACCTGGACTTGGCCGAGCAGCGTTCGAACGGCAATGTCGAGCTGCGCTTGACGCAGGTGGACGTTGGCCTTCCCGGGGCCGTCCGGCGGCTTCTCCAAGGCGTGGTTCCGTCGGGGGTGGTTCGCAAGCTACAGAACCAGCTTCCACCGAGCACCATCCGCTGGGAATTCGTCAATTTGATTGAGCCGGACCCGCTGCGGCGCGTCAAGCTGCGCATTACCCACGAAAAACTCGAAGACCTGCATCCGGCCGACTTGGCGGACATCATGGAAGACCTATCGGCCACGGAGAGGCAGAGCATTATCGCTTCACTAGACGAGGAGACCGCCGCGGCCGTCCTGGGCGAATTGGACGCGAGACTGACGACCCAGATCGTCGAAGAGCTGGATCCGGAAAAGGCCGCCGACATCCTCGAGGAAATGGCTCCCGACGCAGCCGCCGATGTGCTGGCGGACTTGCCCAGAGAGACTTCCGAAGAACTCCTGGAAGAGATGCCTGGCCGGGAAGCAAACGAGGTCCGGGAATTGCTCCATTTTGACCCGGCCACGGCGGGAGGGATGATGAACACGGACTTTGTGTTCGTAAGTGAGTCCGCCACCAGGGACGAAGTGATGGAATGGCTTCGCAAGCAGGACCAGAATTTCGACCAACTGGACACGGTCGTTCTGCTGGATGACCAGGCCGAATATTCCGGCGCGGTTCCCGTCGTCCGAATGCTGCTGGCCGCCCCCGACGAGCGCCTGGGGGCGCTGAAAATGGAGCCGCAGGTCAGCCTCCCACCGGACGCGCGCGAAAAGGAAGTGTTCGAGCTGTTCGACAAATACAACCTGCGCATGTTGACCGTGGTGGACAAAGAAAATCGGCCGATTGGCGCAATTACGGTGGACGACGTGGTTTCTCATCTGCTGAAGTAGAGAGGACGCCGCAAGCAAGGGAATGTTGACTCGAGAGACATTCAATGGCCGGTTGGCGATCTGGGCCGGACGATTTGACCATGTGCGATCCGCGACCCGCTCATTTCGCAAGCGCATCGCGCTGTTCTTCGCCATCGTGGGGCCCGGCCTCATCGTTTCCAACGTGGACAACGATGCGGGTGGGATCTACACCTACGCGCAATCGGGAGCGCAATTCGGAAACACGGTGCTCTGGTCTCTCATCCCCATGACCATCGCGCTCTACGTTTCCCTCGAAATGTGTTCGCGGCTCGGCGCTTATACGGGCAAAGGACTGTCGGATCTTATTCGTGAGGAGTTCGGCTTCCGGGTCACTTTCTTTCTGATGGCTGCCGTGCTCCTGGTGAATCTAGGCAACGTCATGGCCGAGTTCACCGGTGTATTCTGGGCCACCGATGTTTTTGGAATCAGCAAGTACATCTCCGTGCCGCTCTCCGCGCTTCTCGTGTGGGTCCTCGTCGTTCACGGGTCCGCAAAATGGGTCGAGCGGATTTTCCTTACCATTTGCATGGTCTATTTCTCTTATGTGATTTCCGCGGTCCTGGCGAAACCTGACTGGCTCATCGCGTTTTTGCACCTTCTGCCGCCGCACTTGGTTCGCTACCTACCTTCGATCAGGCCTTTTGTACAAGTGCCGAAATTCAACGCGGACTACGCCATCATCTTGGCCGGCCTGGTAGGCACGACGATTGCTCCCTGGCAGCATTTTTACCTGCAAGCCGCGGTGGTCGAGAAGCGCGTCGGGCCGCGCCAGTACTCGCATACTCGCAATGACGTGCTGGTGGGAAGCATCAGTTGCATGGTGATCGTATTCTTCATCATCGTTTGCACCGCAGCCACCCTGTACGTGCATGGGATTCATTACGTAGACAACGCGGGAACCGCGGCGCTCGCTCTCCAGCCTTTGGCAGGGCGCTGGGCCAGCGGGCTTTTTGCCATCGGACTGCTCAACGCTTCCATCTTTGCCGCGTCGATCCTGCCGCTCTCCACGTCCTACGTGATTTGCGAAGCGTTGGGCTTCGAGTCCGGGATCGACCGCAAATTTCGTGAGGCAAAGATATTCTACGGCTTGTACACCGCGCTGATCGTGCTTGGGGCGGGGCTGGTGCTGTTCCTTGGCTCGCACGCAAAAGCCATCCTTTTGTGGTCGCAGGTGCTGAACGGTTTTCTGCTTCCCGTTGTGCTGATCTTCCTTTTGATCCTGGTCAACCGGCGGGACCTGATGGGCAGCAAGGTTAATTCCCGGGGATTCAATTGGGTCGCCTGGATTTCCACCGTAGCCATGATTCTGCTAACGATCGCGGTTGTCTATTCCTCGCTTCGCGAAATGCATCAGTAGGGTTCGGGGCCGGATATCCCGTTGCATAGTCTTTGCACCGTATGTTAACTTTGCGGCGTAAAGGAATTCACAAGAAAAACCGTCCGCAGACAACTTCGTGTCGCAAACCATAGCCCATAAAACGCTCGATGGCCCCGCCTTGGAGTCTCTGGGTCCCGTCACTTCCGAGGAGGCGCGGCTTCTCGAGAAGTTGGATTTGACGCGGTTGCCGAGACACGTTGCCGTCATCATGGACGGCAATGGGCGCTGGGCGCAGAAAAGGCACTTGCCCCGAATCGCGGGCCACCGCCAAGGCACACAATCGGCCCGCACCACGATTGAAACGTGCGCACGTCTCAAAATCGAAGCGCTGACGCTGTACGCGTTTTCCGTGGAAAACTGGCGCCGCCCAAAAACCGAAATCGACTTCCTCATGCAGCTCCTCCGCGAATACCTGAAAAAAGAAATGCCGCTGCTCCAGAAAAACGCAATTCGCATGCGCTTCCTGGGCCGGATTCATGAGCTGCCCGCGGCGGTCCAGAAAGACGTCCGCGAAGCCATGGAGAAAACGGCAGGGAACAAGGGCATGGTGCTTTGCGTCGCGCTGAATTATGGCGGGCGCGCGGAAATTGTCGACGCCTTGAATGCGGTTCTCCGGGAGCAAAATGGGAGCGCGGCGCCGTCACAAGTCACCGAGGAACGTATTTCGCGCCACCTGTATACCGAAGGTCTGCCGGACCCGGACCTTTTGATTCGAACGAGCGGCGAAATGCGCGTGAGCAATTTTCTGCTTTGGCAAATCGCCTATGCGGAGATTTTCGTCACCGAAACCCTATGGCCGGACTTCAACCGCGCCCGCCTGCTCGAAGCGCTGGTGGAATTTCAAAAGCGCGAGCGCCGCTACGGCGGCATTCGCGAAGGCCACCCCAACACCGAAAAGCCCGCCCGCGTCGCCGGCGAATAGCCTCGATTCCCATTTTCAAAGGGACAGCATCTCCCCTTTTGCCGGATCCTCCTTTTTTGTCGAAGAGCTAAAACCAAAAACTTCCCCTCGCAACGTGATTTTTTCCATTCATTATGATGAGATTAAGCCTGGGCATTCCGAGGGGATTCCTCTTTCATGACCTGGAAACGTGTGGCGACAGCCGCGGTGCTGATTCCTCTTGCTGTGGGCATTGTATTGTGGGGCTCCACGGCGATTGTCGCGATCGCCGTTGCGTTGATTACTCTGCTCGCGCTCTTCGAGTATTTCGCGCTGGGCGAAGCCATTGGCCACCGCGCGTACCGTTATTGGACGGGAACCTGCGCGCTGCTCTTGATTTACGCCCAGTGGCGAGCCGTATCCGAGCCGGCGTACAAGCTGTCGCGAGAAATCATCGCGCACCAACACCGTGCGTGGCTGGCGGCAGGGGCCCTGCCGCTGGACTCCGTCTTCTTTTTATTTGTTCTGGGCATCGCCGCGCTCACGTTGGCAACCCGGCGCCCTTTGGTCGAAGTGCTTCCCGCCGCCGGGATCAGCGCCAGCGGCTTCATCCTGGTCGCATTTCCACTGTCGTTTGCCATTCCTCTCCACGGAAGCGCACAAGGTCCAACCCTGCTGCTATTCGCAATGGTCATCGTATGGGTAAGCGACACAGCCGCGTATTTTGCGGGCCGATCGGTTGGCAAGCATCCGTTTGCCCCAAAGCTGAGTCCCAACAAAACCTGGGAGGGCGCCGCCGCTGGATTCCTGGCCTCCTTGGCGGTTGCCTTCACATTCATGCCTTGGGTGAACGTGCCGCTCGTCGATTTGCTGGCGATGGCCGCCGTCGGAAACACCGCCGGTCAGGTAGGCGACCTGCTGGAATCGGGCTACAAGCGAAGCGCCGGAATCAAGGATTCTGGCAGCTTACTGCCTGGCCATGGGGGCCTGCTCGACCGAATCGACGCGCTTATCCTGGCGATTCCGGTTGTCTGGTACTATTGGATTCTGATCTATTCGCCGCGCTCGTAAATCGGCGCAGGCAGACTCTCCAAGTTCTCGAAAAGGGAAGCAAGACTTCGTGAAGCAGATTTCCATCCTGGGCTCGACAGGTTCGATCGGCCGGCAGTGTCTTTCGGTGGTGGAAGCATTGCCCGGCAGTTTTGGTGTGGTCGCGCTGGCCGCCGGTGCCAACCTCGAAGAGCTCCTCGGCCAGATTGAACGCCACCATCCGGAGGTGGTGTCGGTAGCGGATGCGCAACGCGCCGACCAGCTTGCGCAATTGCTTCGCGACAAAACTGTCTCACGCAAACCTGAAATCCATCACGGTCGCGAAGGCATGGTCGCGGCTGGCACACACGCGAGAGCCGAAATTGTAGTGTCTGCTGCCGTCGGCGTCGTCGGCCTCGAATCCACTTACGAAGCGGTCAAGCTGGGAAAGACCGTCGCGCTTTCCAACAAAGAAGTACTCGTTGCAGCCGGCGAACTAGTGATGGCCGCCGCCAAAAAAGCGCAGCGCGAACTTCTCCCCGTGGACAGCGAACACAACGCGCTGCATCAATGCTTGCGCGGCGGAACTCACGGCGAAGTGCGCCGCCTCATTCTGACCGCATCCGGCGGACCGTTCCGCAAGACTCCACTTGCGCAACTGGCGAGCGTCACGCCCGAACAAGCGCTGGCACATCCCAACTGGCGCATGGGCCATCGCATCACCATCGACTCCGCGACGATGATGAACAAGGGGTTCGAAGTCATCGAGGCGCACTGGCTATTCGACGTTCTGGCGGATCAAATCGAGGTTGTCGTCCATCCCCAATCCACGGTTCACTCGATGGTCGAATTTGTGGACGGCTCCATCCTCGCGCAACTAGGCCCCACCGATATGCGCATGCCCATCCAATATGCGTTAACCTATCCAGAGCGGGTCGCATCCAACAACCAAGTGGCACTCGACTGGAGCAAACTCAAGCGGCTGGATTTTGAGAAGGCTTCGACGCGGCGCTTCCCGTGCCTCCGCCTGGCGCGCGAAGCGATGAAGAAAGGCGGGGCTTATCCCTGTGCTTTGAATGCCGCCGATGAAATTGCGGTTTCGGCGTTTTTGGAGCGGCGACTCCCGTTCTTGGGGATTCCCGAAGTGATCGAGGGCGTGCTGGCGCGCACTCCGCGCGTGCGGTTCGAAAAAATGGAAGACGTGCTTACGGCGGATGCCGAGGCCCGTCGAATGGCCCAGGACGAAGTAGCCAGGATTGCAGGCGGAGTCACAGCGCAAGTCCATAGCGCATAAGGTGTCTTGAACTAGGGGGCGGTTTCGCGGCTCTTGCCTCCCGGTGTTTTTTTGCCGGCGGCGTCCGGTGACCGGCTGAATAGGAAAGCAGAGGTTTTGTCGGAAGAATGAACACGATTATCGGTTTCGTCCTCGTGCTCGGGGTTCTGATCCTGGTGCATGAATGGGGGCACTTCATCGTGGCGCGCTTGTTCGGCGTGCGCGTGGACGTTTTTTCCATCGGGTTTGGCCCGCGGCTGTTTGGATGGAAGCGCGGCGCGACGGATTATCGCGTCAGCGCGGTCCCGCTCGGCGGTTACGTGCGCATGGCCGGACAGGATCCCAGCGAAATCGATTCGAGCGATCAAGCCTCAAAACCAACCGGCGCCCCGGACGAACTGATGAGCAAAAAGCGCTGGCAACGCGCGCTCATCTCTCTTGCCGGCCCCCTGGTGAATCTACTTTTCCCCGTTGTTTTGCTCACCGGCTATTTCGTGGTAAAGGGCAGTCCACACGCAAAGTACCTGGACGACCCGCTGGTGATTCTGAGCCTGCCCAAGGATTCGCCGCTGTCCAAATTGGGAGCCGAACCGGGAGACCGCATCGTGTCTCTGGACGGTGTAGAGTCGCCCACATGGGCCGCCGTGGAGGACGCGTTCAGCAAAGGGGGGCCGGCCAACAGAGAGTTTCGAGTCCGCTTCGAGCACAACGGCGAAGTTCGCCAAGCGCAGGTGAGCTCGGCGGGTATGCAAATTCCGCAGCTGCTTTTTGGCGATCCGCCGAATCGTGCCCTTGTTGGCATGGCGGAGAGAGACAAACCCGCGTATCGCGCTGGGCTCCGGCGAGACGACGTTATCGTGGCTGTAAATGGGAAGCCCGTCAACACCTGGCTGCAAATGGTTTCCGCGATTCAGACTTCCGGCGGCAAACCGATGCAGGTTGATGTGCTTCGCAACAAAAAGCCCCTTTCTTTCACCGTGATCCCAGCCTGGGACAAGAACAACCGGGGAGAGAGCACCTGGATGATCGGCATCGCCCCTGGTCAGGAGTTCTCCTTCCGCAAGGTCGGCGTTTGGCAATCCGTGACGGCGGCGACCGATTATACGGTGAGCGGCACGTGGCAGGTGATTGACATCGTCGGCAAACTGGTCACGCGCAAGGTGGCGGTAAGGGAGCTCCAAAGCGTCATCGGAATCGCCTCGGAGGCTGGCCAAGCCGTTCAAGAGGGGACGTTTGCCGTCATTTCCTTTATGACCATTCTCAGCTTGAACCTGGGCATTCTCAATCTTCTGCCGATTCCAATCCTCGATGGCGGAAACATTTTGCTGCTTACGATGGAAGGCATCCGGCGGCGCGACTTCAGCATGGCCTTCAAGGAAAAGTTTATCCAGGTGGGCCTGGTCTTTCTGCTGATCCTTTTTGCTTACGTGATGTACAACGACGTGATGCGATATTTGCCGTTTCGCTCTTGAAGGGCTCTGGTTTCGTTCACCATGACCCCGCCTTTGCTTAGCTCCAGATAAGGTTCCTTGCGCTCGGAATGACAAGCCAGAGGACCCGCCTCGTTCTCCGTCCGGTTCGGAAGCCGCTTCTCGTTCGCAGCGCCGACCTGTTAGACTGACGCAGTATGGCGTCTGGTGCATCGCATCGAGTTTCCAGCGGAGAGCGTCTGAATACCGCGGAAACCACGGGGAAACTCCAGCAAGCCGCGGCCTCGCGCGGCATTCGCATGACACGCCAACGCCGCGTCATCCTGCAAGTTATGGATGACGCCGAGCAGCACCTCGACGTAGACCAAATCCTCGAGCGCGCGCAAAAAATTGACTCCGGCGTACACCTCGTCACGGTCTATCGCACGATTGACCTGCTGAAAAAAGAAGGCCTGATTGACGAACTGGATTTACTCCACCTGCGGGGCGACCGTCACTATTACGAAACGCACGGACCGCGCGACCACATCCACGTCGCCTGCCTGCGGTGCGGCAAGGTGCGCGAATTTGAGAGCAATCTTTACGAACAACTGAAGAACCAGATCGCCCGCGACTTTCACATGAAAGTCACGGTGTCCCGCACCGAAGTCGGCGGCTATTGTGCGGAGTGCCTGCAAGAGATGAATTCGTAACCTGGAGTCCATCCTGCCATCGAAGGCCCTAAGCCCTCAGGAGGCCGGGACCAAGCACGAAAAATGTTCGCTTCAAGGGCCAAAGCGCGATTGCCAAGAAAGCTCGCGCCTCCGAAAATAAGTGAGGCTCCTGACTTATCCTTCGTGCGCGGGCAAGATTTCCCGTGCCTGTATTTCATACTTAAAATTGTCAGGGTCGAGAGCGTCGAGGCGACCGTCGGCTGTTTCCGCTTGCGGATACATCAAGAATCCAACAGGTCCGCTTTTTGCGCCGGGAAGGGAAACATCGTGGGCGAAGTTGTAGGCCATCCAGTTCATTTCCCACGACCCGAATAAGCGGGCGCGGGCTTTCTTTACCATGTCGTCGTCGAGTGGACGATTCCCGGGCGGTTCTTCCAGCACCACCTTTCGGACGTCGGCCGGATCGACAGGGACCCATCCGTAGCCCTTCAAGTGAACCTCGGCTCGGCAGTGTTGGGCTTTCGTTACGTTTGGAGTTGCGGGTCCAAGACTCTTGTAACCGAGTTCCGACTTGGCGACCCGGATGCCATAGACGTCGCGAGCCGGGAGGCCAGAGGCGCGAGCGAGGCCGACATAAAGCGCATTGAGGTCCGCGCACTTACCTCCCAGATCTTTGCTCTGCAACATGAAGAGAATGTCGCCGGCGCCGCAGCCGCGCACCTTCGGATCGCGAAACGTGTTTTCCACAATCCACTCGTAGATCGCGCGCGCCTTTTCGACGTCTGTTTTGCTTCCGGCCGTGGCCGCCTTCGCGGTGGTTTTGACAATCCCGTCCGTGGGTATGAGTTTTGTGGGCCGCAAATAGTACGCGAGCTCAGCGGGATTGTCTCTTCCCGCCGCGTTCGGTCTGGAAAAGTCGACGGCAAAGTCCTTGGTCTCGATTCGGCTGGTGAGGGTCACCACCGGCTTTGCCCCGGCCGGAAACTCCGCCATGACGATTCCCAGCCCATCGCTCTTGCTTGCGACCAGCTTGGCCGCGCCCCCTTCCGCATGAAAATCATTCGCAAGAGTTCTTTGAAACGGCGTTGTTCCAAGGAGCGCAGCAGGCAGCCATACTCGTGTGGAACCGGAAGGTTTCAGAACTTCGGCGCGAGTGGTTACTTCAAACGTGCGCCAACCGGGTGCGGGTTCCTGGGCTAATGTCTGATCCATATGAAGAAGCGACGCGCTTACGGCAGCCCCGCTCGCATAAGTCAGAAACTCACGACGGTTCATTACACCCTCCTCCAGAGAGAAATTACGCCTGCGGTCTGGCCAGCGCGCATTTACGGCGGTAGCTCTGACCCAGCGTCAGATAATACCGCAGTTTGGATTCACCAAGGTCAATACCGGGTACAACGCCGTGAGCGTTTTTCCTGCCGAAGTCGGTGGGTAACGGCGGCGGAGTTCTTGCGATGGTTCCCCTGGGTCACGCGGACTCGGCGCAAGATTTCGGGCTGGCGAACATCGAGCAACCGCCCGGTGATCAACAGGCGGTTTCTTTGCGCTGGCTCGATAAGAACAACGATCTGCCACGCAACATGATGAAAAATTCAGCGGAGCCTGCGAGCGGGGCGCTCAATACTCAGTAAGCGCGAGACGGTAGGCCCTGTCAAGTCAGGTTTTTAGCTGAAAAAGTTCTGCGTAATGCCGCTTCCGGTTTCATGGCAACTCCCGCCAGGTGCATTACCGAGTGGAAGGCGCGGGGGATTCGGCGGTGGCGATGGAGCGGCCAATCCAGGCGAAAATGAACAGGGTGAGGCCGCCGATCCATGCGCCAACGCTGAATGTTCGCGAAAAATAATGGGCGGTCAAGACGCCGGCGGCCGTCAGAATCCCCGCGAGGAACAGGAACATGCGCATCCCGTAGAGAGTAGCGAAGGGCAGGTAGTGTGCCCCCACCAGGACCAGCAGGGCCGGAAAAAACAGGTTCAAGTCGTAGAGGCTCACGGGCACAAGAAGCAGCATCGAAAACGGCAGCACGAAGGCGACCTGCATCCCGAGGCTGTGGAACGAATTCTCTCGGCTCACGCGCACGGGCCGGCCCGACAAGCGCAGCAGCATTTGCACGAGCGGAAAGATGAAAAATCCGCCGATGACGGCGGTCAGAATCGAGGCTTTTGGAGTGACCCATGTGCCTAGCGCCGCGGCCGCCAGCCAAATGACGGACGAGACCAGCTGTCCCCAAAAGCCGCCAATGTACACAGAGCGATTTTCGCGTTGCGCATCCTCAATGTGCATGCAAACCTCCGAAACGGGTGGCGTCGCGGCTGGTTACATTAGCACAGCACACCGCGGCACTCACGAACGCACATGGGTGTGGCACGCTCATTGGGCGGCGCATTTCTTCCGATCGTGCCGCTTGGGGAACTGGCTTCACATCCTTCGCCGTTCTTAAGACATGCGAGCGCCAGCGTATCCTAAGCTCCCTCTCGCGACGTCTATGAAATAAATGAGGCGCACACACAAGCCGAACAGCCTAGGGAGTACGCAGCAATTGCGTGTGCGGCAAGGTGGAGAACATGACCAACCGTTTGAGAGTAGCTTCCGTTTGTGTAGCTCTGGCGATGTCGCTGACTTGCGGCTACAGGTGCGCGGCGCAGAAATTCAAACCCGTGCCCCCTGCACCGGTTCCTTCGCGAATCATTGCGGCGAAGAAAGTTTTCATCGCCAACGGCGGGGGAGATGAATCCGTTTTTGATTGGCCTCAATACAGCGGTGGACCTAACCGCTTGTATGACGAGCTCTATGTAGCCCTGAAATCATGGGGGCGCTACGAACTGGCAAGCACTCCCGGAGAGGCGGAGTTGGTATTCGAGATACGCCTGACGAATTTCCAGCCCCATCGATCAGAACCTTTGGGAGAGCAAAACGTTCAGTACGATTCGCAATTTCGGCTGACCATTCGGGACGTCCAAACCCACGAAACCTTGTGGGGATTGACCGAACACGCCCAGACCGCCATCCTTCAAGGGAACCGCGACAAAAACTTCGAAGTGGCGTTGGGGAGAATCCTCGCGGAACTGAAAAGAATCGGTGGTCCAGCGCAGGTTGCCGCGAAGCGCTAGAAACAGAATATTCAGGCTAATAGACCAAACTCCCGATCGGCGAGCCTACCGGTGAAAGGCGTACCCAGAGCCTGGGTACACTCATCCAATCCCGGCAGGAGGGCGTTGAAGAATGCATCACGTGCGGCAGGAGAATTTGCCTTTTGTTGGTAGTTCCTTCGAATTTCGCGGAGTGGAGCAGGGCGACACCGGCGTTTCGGTGTTCCTGTTCTATGGCAAGCCAGGTTCTGAGGGGAAACCCGGTGCAGGGCCAGGGCCGCACCGGCATCCTTATGATGAGATTCAGTTCATCCGGGAAGGCCGCGGAGTGTGGACGGTCGACGGCAAGACCTTCGAAGGCGGCGCGGGAGACATCTTCATCATCAAAGCCGGGGAAGTCCACAGCTTCAAGGCCATTGGCGATTCACCGCTGGTGCAATTTGACATTCACCTCAGTCCCCGCTTCATCCAGGAGAATTTGTAGCGGTTCGCGGTGGTTCGGGCATCAACGCCCTCAAAGTCTCCACCAATTTCGACAGCCCGTCTTGTTTCGCAATGACCGCATCGAACGCGGTTGCTTGAGACTCCTGGCTTCCTAACTCGACCGAACTGAAACCGACAACCTTGACATGGGGCAGCTTGCTGCGCAGGAGCGACGCCATCTCCACGCTGTCGGATATAGGCGCCCGCAGGTGCAGGAGGATCAGGTCGCAGCGACGTTCCGTCGCTTTTTGGATCGCGGACGCGCCATCGTCTACCGTGCCGCACACTTCGTAGGCGGTTGTCGCCTCGATGAAATCCCGAATGGCGCCGCGCACGGCGGCGCTCTCATCCACAACGAGCAGTCAGGGCCGGCGCGCGCTGGTCATAAGCGCGAAAAATTACTACGGTTGCTCGCCAAAGACAATACGGAAATGAGCATTTTTTCGCAGCGATGTACGTGCATGCAAACATCGTGGCGTCACGGCACTCGGCCTGTCCTGTCCGCGCAGCCAACGAAGGGCCGGGCGTGCCGCACCTACCGTACAGCCTCCCACAGGCGCCCACGCCGCCTTGTCGGCCTGGCCCAAGCGCTCCATTTCATGGACCCATATACGACGGATATATGGTCATATCCACTTTAGCGCCTGTCACCCCCTCAAAGGCGCTAGGCTTTCGCCGGGATGGTGGCGGGCTTGGAAAGCTTAAACGTCAGCCGCGTCCTGGCGGAGAGGGTGGAATTGTCTTTCTTGTGTTTTCGATTGCTGTTTTTGGGTTGGTCCTTATCAGAGGGCCGTCGCGAGTTGGTAGCCAAGTCGCAGTAGACTCCATCGACGACGACGGACGCGAGAACCACCTTTAGTTCGTGTTTCTTTACCTCGAGGATGCGGCCTTTGACTTCCGTGCCACGAGGAAGTACGGTCTTTCCGTCTACTTTGACGGACCTCGCAAGGCTGGCCTCGAAAGAATCACCCCAGTGATTCTTGTCACTGGCGAGGGTCTGGTCGACGGTTGCGGTGATCTTTGTGCCTTTGGGCAAAGTGACGAGGCGGAGTGGTTGCGTCGGGCGGGCAGGGTCAGCCGCGTTGCTGGCAGTCGCGGCTTGGGAGGAATCTCCAGCAGCTTGCGCGGGCTGGCTCGCGCAAACCACGGCAGTCAAGAAGCCCAAAGCCGCGGCCGTAAGCGATAGTTTGCGATAGAGCTGAGAATCGAACATTTCATACCTCCTGGTGGACGTGTAAGAGAGATGCGAGGAGGTGGATGGGCAAACCCCTTCGCCGATCGTGCTGGGAAGTCAATCTATATTGCTGGGTAGGATGACTGGCCCAACGAATGTAATGATTTGCGGTTAGCAAGTCAATCTCCTTTGCGCCATCCTCCTTTGCGCCATAAACCTCCTTATTCACGATTGCAAAAAATGTCCCTCGCGTTGTAGGCTCCATTTCCCTGTGTGTATTTCTCTTGGTTCCGGTTTCTCAGGCTTCATGACCGTAACTTGCCGAACGGAGGCCCGCCCATGCTCAGCGAAAGACAGTTGCGCTTTTTTCTGATTTCCTCTTTGGAAATGTTGCGAGCACACGATGCGAAGCTCAATTCCATCATGGTTGAAATCGCGGCCGTGAGAGACGCCTTAAACGAGATTGGTCCGAGGTACAACGAAGTTCTTGCCCGTCACCGAAAAAAGAATGAGGAAGAAGTGCAGCTTGCCATTGACGGCCAATTGCAACGATTCGACGAGTTAATCCACCAATTGAAAGCTTCTTAGCCATGAGCGCATTTTGCTGCGCTGCCCGCCCTGGGGTAACTCACGCCCCCTGGGGGTGATGCACCCGAGCGCAAATCCAGGTATTCACCGGATTGAAGGGTTAAGGTTCGTGCCTCAACTATTGGCCCTGGTATTCGCGTGACAGGGGGGTGAAGCTTCTTCGGTTTAGCCTCCTGCGTTTGGAGAGAGGATCCCGAGGAGAAGTCACCCCCCGTCTCCTGAACGTCCTCGGCAGGCAATCTCTCCCTGCAAGCAGTCGACTTTTGGAGTTCCCCAATGCTCAAGCAGAACTGCGTCGTAAAGTACATGGATACGTTTGGGATCGAGCATGCTGTAAAAGTTGAGGCGGAAACATTGTTTGAAGCCGCAATCCGTGGGCTGCAGCGGCTCGATTCCAGTTTCGGGGCCGCTTTGTGGGATCGCATGTCGATCACCATTGAGATCTCCGCGGAGCCTACCACGTATGCGGCCATGGTCCAGAAGTTGAAACCGTGGATTCAATCGGAGATAAGTCGTCCACAAGCAAGTCGTGCACAAAAGGAAGTAAGCCCTCCGCGTTTTCCGCTGCCTTCAAGAAATGGCGCAAAAAATTCAAGACATGATTCGGGCAAAATGCGCCGCAGCCTTTGACAGGCTCGGTCGAGACAGTGGGCCACGAGAGAAACCCTCCGGCCCTTTTAAGGGAAACGCCCCAACCCACATCGGGTTTTCATCGGATTGCCTCTCTTCGGAATCGCACGCACCATAGCGGCAAGTCGGGGGTTTCGCCAAAAGGAAAGCGGAATACGAGATCTACAGAACATCCGCGAATTGCCACGAGCCAAATCAGTTGGACACCCGACCGGATCAGTCCTAGGTAGACCCTGACCAGCGAAGGGCCGGTAAGGCATGTTTAGGGACAAAACCGGCAGGAAAGAAAAAAGACTCCCAGTGATGATCCCCGTGACTCTCGAGCCCGTATGGCCTGAGAGCACCGAAAAACGCGAAAGAACTTATACCGACAACATCAGTGCGCGCGGCGCTCGCGTCCGCGCTACTTGTACGTGGCAACCTGGCGAAGAAGCGGAGATTGCTCCTTTGAAGGGAGAACCGCCGATGCGCGGCGAGGTCGTCTATTGCCAGAAGCTTCCCCATGGCAGCTTCTTCATCGGTCTCCGATTCGAGAGTCACATTCCCTGGTCCATTTTGCAGCGGTACAACAACATTCTGATGGTGAGCGTGTTCTGAGCAATCTGCCAGCAACATTGCTGCTAAATCGCCGACTGTCTTGGTCGCCGGCATAGGAAAAGGCATAGGGGTCATCGGCCGCAGGAAGCTGGGCATCTCGCACCTCCACGCGAAGTCACCGATTTCCCCAAACCCGCGCCTCCGACTTTGTAAAGACCTCGCCGCCATAAAAGTACCGCCTTGGTTCCGCTGATACGATTCGAGATGACAGGTGTGGGTAGTTGCCGCTCCAAGCAGGAAGTCCACAAAGCTGCCCAGCTGTAACTACTGACAGTTATTTCGGCTCCACGCTTCGATAAGAGTGTTCAACTTCAACCAATCATTGTGCATTTCCTATGAACGATCCGGCCCGTTCCGTCACTATGCGTGGATGAATGGTTGGGAAATAACATGAACTTGCCACAAGGAGCCCCGTGGGACTACAAATCTCAATTCGGGAAGCCGGAGACGTCATTATATTGGACCTTCAAGGAAGATCGACCATCGACGGCGGTGAAAGCCGGTCGCTTGACAGCAGAATGCAAGGATTGATCGCCATCGGTGTACGCAAGATGCTGCTGAATCTAACGGACCTGACGCAGGTTGACAGCACCGGACTCGGCATCATCGTTAAAACTTACGTTTCTCTCAGAGACCAAGGCGGAGCCCTGAAATTGCTCTGTCCAGTTGGCCGCGTGCTGGAGGTGCTGAAGGTAACGCGGCTCCTAGAAGCAATCCCTTCCTTTGAGGAAGAGACCCAAGCCCTGGCCAGTTTTCGGCCTCTGAGCCGCTTCGCGCGGCCGTGAATTGCAGAAAGCGGGCCCGCTCGCAGGTGGATATGGTCGGCGGGCGATTTTCGCTAGCCATTCCTCAGGGTTTTTGGGTGGCTCTTGCGTCGGCTTCTTTCTTTGCCTCGGCGTTCATCTTCTTGGCTTCTTTTTTCTCTACGCCTAGTTTTTCCAATGCCGCGACAACGTGGTTTTTCGTGCCGGCAATCTTTTGCGCCAGGCCGGCGGGATCCATCTCAATCTTGCGGTCTTTCAGAGCCCTGGAGAGATTCTCAATCCGATAGAAATCGTAAACCGTGAGGCCGGGGATGGCTTGCTTGGCAAGCTCATACTGCTTCTGCTCGTCGGGGTTCAGCGCCGTGGACGCATCAAGGGCATACGCCGCGCCGCCTGTGCTTCCCCGCGGACGCAACACCGAAGGATTATTGGGAGACCCCGCGACTCGCCCCGGGGTGCGAGGCGGAGTGCTCTGCGCCATAGCCGGCAGACCGGCGGCGATGAAAAGGGCGATGAAAAGAAGGATTCCCGACATCGATTTCATTGCATCCTCCTAATCTTTCAACACCGACGCGGGCGCTTTCTCACGCTTCGGCTTCAGGCTCCCAAAGTAGCTGAGCTGAAGGAACGGGCTGAGTTTCGGAGCGTAAGGAGTCAAACCTCCCGCAGCGCCGAACCGCAAGCCCCATTCCTGATTTTTCCCCAATGCAACATCGAAGGCAAACAACGCAGACGCGGACGAAGGCCCTAGTTTGGAGGAAGACTGAAGATCGGTTTCTCCTTCCACGGCCCACCTACCCTTCGCGTCCAGGTAACGCTGAAGGTTTGCTGTGAACAATGCGCTCTGCGTGCTGCCGCCGGAGGAGAGGTTTGCCGAAACGGCCCCGGCGTTTACAAAAAAGTTCCCATGTGCCAAGGGATGGTTGTAGGTTGCCTTGAATTGATGAACCAATTCCTTGCTTTCCAGAGTCCCCGGGACTGGCACGGTGGAGAGGTAGTCGATGGTGATTGCCGGATTTTTCCTCGCGCGGCACTCGCCGGGTTTGACGGGTTGATGGTGAGAAGTCCAAAGCGTCAGGTGCCCCTCAAATCCCAGGTCGCCCGTGCCGCTCGTTATGCCGGCGGCGCTGTGATTTGCCACAAAAGTGTCGTCGTCAACGCCAACGGCCACTCGGCACCAGGGCCTGTAAACAAAGGACGCAGGTCCGACAAACCCGGGGAAGATGGTCCGTTTCCTGTCACCAGACGAGTAGCTGACGCCATACGTCGCGGCGAAGTCGCCCGCATTGATTTGAGCCAGCAGGGTTGTGCCAGAGCCGAGCGCAAGGGCACTCGCGAGGAGAAAAACACGCAGGTTCATAGCGCCTCACAAAAGGATGGCGCCGGGCTTTCCGAATCCTACGATAAATCCTTGAACGGCACGAGCCTCATTTTACGGCGGCGGCCACAACGCGAGTTGGATTGGGCGACGTGCCAGAGGGTGGAGATGACCAGGCGATTGCTACCGACGCGATACCGGATGGAATACGGGAGCGCCTCCGATGATCGGTTCACGAATGTCCAACTGCAAACGGCGAACGGTCAACCTCTTGTTGTGGCAGGCTGCCGGATCGATCGAAAACGCCGCAAACGGGAAAAGAATTTGTCGGCGGAGGCAATGTCGCGGGCGATTTGCACGCGGAGTTCTTCGGGGCCGGCGAATTTCTTTTCATCGCGAATGCGCTCCCAGAAGCGCACCTCGATGTGTTTCGGGGAAGGAAATGTAGCACCGGGCTTTAGCCCGTCCCCTTCCGACGCAGGCGCGGAGACCGACGCCACGTCCAAAACGTGGGTCTCGATACTGAGCGCGGAGCCATTGAACGTGGGGCGCATGCCGATGTTGGTGACCGAGCGGCGGCTGCATTGCTCTCCTTCAAGCAGCGTGCGCGTGATGAAGACGCCGCGGTGGGGAAGCAGGCTCTGTTCGGGAGCGAGGTTTAGCGTGGGGAAGGTAAAGCGCCGGCCGGTGCCCGTGCCGGAAACGACTTCACCGGTGAGGATGAAGGGGCGTCCGAGCAGTCGCGCGGCGCGAGAAACATCCCCATCGGCAATTTCTTTGCGAATGAGCGTGCTCGAAACCACTTCGCCTCGACAAATCACCGGTGGGAGAACGACGACTTCGAAGCCGTGTTCGGCGCCCAATTTTCGTAGCAGATTTACGTCGCCGGCTTGTTTGTGGCCGAAACGGAAATTTTCTCCAACGAAGAGCGCGCGAATGCGCAAGTTGCGCAAGAGAATCTGCTGGACAAATTCTTCGGGCGTGAGGCGTGACAATTCTAAGGTGAAAGGAAGAACGACCGCAGCTTCGAGTCCGAGTGCGCTGAACCCCGCGATCCGCTGCGTAATGGTTGAAATTTGCGGCGGCGCGGTTTCCGGGCGCAGAACTTTGCGCGGCGACGGATCGAAGGTCAGGGCGGTCGGCACGGCGTCGAGGGAGCGAGCGCGCTCGGCGACCGAGCGCAGGATCGCTTGATGGCCGAGATGGATGCCATCGAAGCTTCCAATCGCGAGGACGCTGCTTTGGTCAAACGTTCCATAGCGCGAATGCCACGCTTCAGCGGACGTGAAGGTGGAAAAGCGCGGAGGCTGCAAGGCTGCAGCGGAGATCTTTGTGCCTGAAACTCTGCGCGCATCGCCGGCCTGATCCTGGGCGTCCACGCGCACCTCGAATTGCAAACCGTCGTAAGCGAGTTGCACGTGAGGAAAGCCCATTTTCGCGAGACGTTCGTTGGTTCCTGCGTGTGGCAAGTCGTGCGCAATATGTGTGAACCACGCGCGGCGAGGTTTAAGCTTTTCGATGAGCGCCAGCGCGGAATCCACCGTCTGGTGCATGGGATGGGGAATGTCGCGCAGCGCATCGAGAATCAATTCGTCGAGCCCTTCAAGAAGCGCCATCGAGGAATCGGACAGGGTGCTGAAATCGGTCAGATAAGCCGCGCGCCCAAAGCGAAACCCGAGCACTTTCATATCGCCATGAAGCAGCGGCACCGGAACAAAGGGAATTCCAAGCAATTCGAATGGACGATCGTCAATGGGGTTCAACGTAACGCTCGGCACCGTGCTGAGTGTTGGCTTGTCGTCGAAAACGTACGCGAAAATGCGACGGATGATTCGAAACGTCTCTTCGTTGCTGTAGACGGGAAGCGCCGCGCGCTGGCGAATATTGTATGGCCTTATATCGTCAAATCCCAAAACGTGGTCGGCGTGGCCGTGGGTGAGCAAAATGGCGTCGAGGCGGTCGAGGCCGGCGCGCATGGCTTGCTGGCGAAAATCGGGAGTGGTGTCAATGACGACGTTTTGGGCGTCGCGGGAGAGAAGGATGGAAGGGCGGAGGCGTTTGTCGTACGGATCATTCGAATGGCAAACGCGGCAAGGGCAGCCGAGGGTGGGCACGCCCATCGAGGTACCGGAGCCGAGCACGGTAATTTTTAGCGGAGTGCTATGCATAGCGGCAAACAGGCCAAAAGCATTTGTGAAAACTCAGAGTCATTTCCCACCCTGCTAAAGTCAAGCTGGCAGCTAGCAACTCGTGAAGTGGGGGTTCCTTTGAGCCAAGTTTGCGCGCTGCCGGAGAGTACGTCGAGCCAAAACCGCGCGATGTCGAAGATGCGCGTCGCTTCGCATAAACGAACCGGCCCAAGGCTAGCGTCTTCGCCCTTAGCGCTGCGTCCCATCCTCGAGGGGGTGAATCGAACGCGGCACAGCCTGGCTGTTTCGCCCGGCCTCAGCGTGTTTTCGCCTTGGCTTGCGTTGCGGCCGGAGCCGCAACGGACTGGTTCATCTCGACGTACGTCATTTTGAGCTTGCCGAGCAGGTCGAGCAGCAGATTGTCTTCCTCGGGCGCCAGATTACCCCTGGTTTTTTCGTGCAAGGCGTCGAGCATGTCGATCAATTCGCGGGCGGCGTCGGGATCGATCATGGGTTGGCCGGTGCGCGGGTCGGCGTAGGCGCCGAGGACCATGGCAGCGTTCTGGCCCAGCATTCGAACGAGACTTTCAAATGCGGGTAGGCGCTTCGGCGCGTCGGCATCGACGGCTGGTTCGTTGGCCGGTGCTTTTTTTCCGGGTGCCGTGGCCGGAGCCTTAGCGGCTTCCAATTTGGCTTCGCGCTCCTGCTCTTCGACTACGTCTTGGCGCAGCTCGCCTGCGGAAGTGAAGGGGCGGCGGTCGATTACGCGAAATGAATCGTCTTGCTTGTGGTCTGACAAGGCGTATTCCCCAGTGATAATCTCGGATTTCAGTTTAACATGGCTGGCCAGCGCGAGTCGCTGGAGGCCCGTTTAGGCCTGCTTGGTATTAAAGTAGCGCCAAACTCCCGTCTTGTAAAACCAGCCGCTGGCGGATAGAGTGGAACATTTGATTCACTTTGGAGAATGCTGAAAAACTAATGCCTGGACGAATGACAAAGAAGAGAAGAAAAGTCAAGAAAAACGCGGGTAAGCCGCGGCCGGGGAAAATGAAACATTTGACTCCCGGCGAATGGTTTGAAAAACTCGTGGCCGTGCAGTCGCGGCTGCGCGCCCCGCAGGGCTGCCCGTGGGACCGCGAGCAAACTCACCAGACTCTGCGGACCTACCTCCTGGAAGAGGCTTACGAGGTGCTGGAGGCGCTCGACAAAGGGAATGATGCGAAGTTTGCCGAGGAGATGGGAGACCTACTGCTGCAAATCGTTTTTCATTCGCAGATTGCACGCGAGGAAGGGCGATTCACGGTGGCGGATGTAATTCGCGAGATTCACGACAAAATGATCCGCCGGCATCCGCACGTTTTTGGCAAGACTCGCGCGAAAGACGCAAAGGAAGTGTTGAGGAATTGGGAGCAGATTAAGGCGGAAGAGCGGCGGGCGAACCAAGCAAAAAGTGACGGAGGAGCGGGCACAGAGGACGCGCCTTCTTTGTTGGATGGCGTGTCGAGGGCATTGCCAGCGACGCTCGAGGGATTTCAACTGACGCGCAAGGCTTCGCGGATCGGATTTGATTGGGACGACACGAACGGCATCATTGACAAGATTCGCGAAGAGGCGGCGGAGCTGGAAATCGCGCTAAATGATAAAGACGAGCCGAGAATCGAAGAGGAGATGGGCGACTTTTTGTTTGCCGCGGTGAATCTGGCGCGATTCCTAGATGTGGATCCGGAAATCGCGCTGAAGAAAGGCAATGCGAAATTTTCGCGGCGGTTTCGTGCGATGGAAGCACGAGCACGCGAATCAGGACGCGAGTTTAAGGATCTTCCACGGAAAGAAATGGAGGCTCTCTGGGACGCGACGAAGGCAGCGGAGGGGGAATCGGCTACGCGCGAGCTGGCGAAGGCACAGGCCCGGAAATGACCGGAGAGGTCCGGGTCCGTAAGTGCGAGAAGCTCAAGGAGTTTGAATATTGCGTGGAGCTCCAACGCCTAATTTGGGGTGAGGCGGATTTGGAAGTCGAGCCGGTCACGGCGTTCGTGGTAGCGGCGCACACGGGCGGGCAGGTGCTTGGCGCGTTCGATGGTGGCCGCATGATCGGCTATACCCTCGCGGTGGTTGGGGTGCGCAATGGCGTGCCGTATCTGCATTCGCACATGACGGGTGTGCAGAGCGATTACCGCGATCAGGGCGTGGGCCGGATGCTCAAGCTGTTTCAGCGCGACGAAGCACTGAGCCGGGGAATCCGCCTGGTGCAATGGACGTTTGATCCCCTGGAGCTTCGCAATGCACATTTTAATTTGAACCGGCTTGGAGCGATTTGCAGAGAGTATCTGCCGAATCTTTATGGCGTGACGACGAGCCCGCTGCATCGCGGCTTGGCGACCGACCGGCTGCTTGTCGAGTGGCGGCTGGATTCGGCCCGGACGGTGGCGGCGATCCAGAATCTCTCGAAGGATCCTCTGGAAGCGGCTGCAACCATTGAATTGCCCGCGGAGCTGGAACGCTGGCTGCAGGAAAATGGGCCGGAAATTCAGAACCTGCAGGCGCGGATGCGGGAAGAGTTCACCAAATGGTTTGCGAAAGGCTACGCGGCGGTTGGTTTGCGCACCGGAAAAGGCGACCCCGCGTATCTACTGGCTCCGTGGAGCGATTTTTAAGATTTCAAGAAAGGCTGCAACCCGGCAAAAACATGCAAATCCAAGGAATCACACTTCGAGAAGTCTCGATGAGGCTGCGGACGCCGTTTGAAACCAGCATGGATCGGCTAGACGTGCGGCGAATCATTTTGCTGGAAGCCAACGTGGATGGAGTGACGGGTTGGGGCGAATGTGTGGCCGCGGAAGCGCCATTTTATAGCCCGGAATACGCCGATACGGCTTGGCCGGTGTTGCGGGATTTTCTGTGGCCGATGGTCAAGGGCAGGAGATTCGACTCCGCGTGCGAGATCTGGGGACTGCTGAAACGAGTTCGCGGCCACAACATGGCCAAGGCTTGCCTGGAAGCGGCGGTGTGGGATGCCGAGGCCAGGCAGAGGGGAATTCCGCTTTGGAAGCTGCTGGGCGGGACGCGCGAGGAAATTGCCTCCGGCGTTTCGATTGGAATTAAAGATTCGCTGGACGAGTTGGTCGAAACCGTAAGGAAGGAACTTGCGGCGGGCTACCAGCGGATCAAGATCAAAATCAAGCCGGGGAAAGACCTGGATCAAGTGAGGCGGCTGCGGCAAGAGTTTCCGCGGATCAAGCTGATGGTGGACGCGAACTCCGCTTATACGCTGGCGGATTTTCCGCTGTTGAAGCAACTCGAGGGCTTTTACTTGATGATGATCGAGCAGCCGCTAGGCTGGGATGATCTCTACAGCCACATCGAGCTACAGAAACAGATGGAAACTCCGATTTGCCTGGACGAATGCATACACAGCGCGGAGCAGGCGCACGCAGCCGTGGAGCTTGGGGCGTGTAAGATCATCAATATCAAAATGGGCCGCGTGGGTGGCCACGCCATGGCACGCCACATCCACGACATCTGCCAACAGCACGACGTTCCGGTCTGGTGCGGCGGAATGCTGGAAACTGGGATTGGCCGTGCACACAACATTGCGCTTTCGACGCTGCCAAATTTTTCGCTTCCCGGAGACGTTACGGCCAGCAAGAGGTATTGGGCAGAAGATATCATCACTCCAGAAGTGACGGTTTCCCCGCAGGGTACGATTCGCGTTCCTACCGGGCCGGGCATCGCATTCGAGCCGCGGCTCGACCTCATCGAGAAACTCACGGTTCGCAAAGAACGCCTGGTCTGACCAGTGAAGATCGAATCTTCCAGGGGGCGGGCGCCCAGCCGGCCCGCTATTGCCGCCTCGATCGGCGTCTTGGTGGTGGTCTGGGCGGGCAATTTCATCGCGGCGAAAATCGGACTCCTTTACCTGGCGCCTTTGGCGATGGCCTCTTTCCGCGTCGTGCTCGCGGGCGTGGTGATGATTCCGGTGTATTGGTCCTGCTTGAGGTTCAGTGCGTTTGCCGAAGCTGCCGAGCTTCGCTCCCGTGGGTTCCTTGCACGGGATTTCTGGACATTCGTTTATCTGGGCTTCTTCGGCGTGAGTGTCAATCAGATGTGCTTCACGATGGGCCTGCACTTTACTAGCGTCAGCCATTCGGCGGTGATCGTCGGCCTGAGTCCGATCTACATTCTGGTGCTGGCGGTTCTTTTCAGGTTGGAGCGAGCGACGGGGCGTAAAGTTGCGGGCATGCTTGTTGCGCTTGCGGGAGTGGTGGTGCTGGCATCGGAAAACGGCATATCCACGCATTCGCCATCCATCGAAGGCGATGCGATTACCATGGCGGGTTCCCTGGGCTTTGCTATCTACGGGGTTCTTGGAAAGCGCGTGGCGGGAAGGTATGACACTTTGACGATGACGGCTTTCACACATTTTGCCGGGTCTCTGATGGTGCTTCCTCTAGCGATCCACGAAGCCAGAACCCTCTATACGACCGGCCATTGGGAGCAGCCGTGGCGCGTTGGGGCCGCGTTGATGTATATGGCGGTTTTCAGTTCGGCGCTGGCCTACGTATTTTATTTCTGGCTGCTTCGCTACCTGGAAGCATCGCAGTTGAGTGCCTTCACCTACTTGCTCCCGGTGCTCGCGACGATGCTGGGGATCGTGTGGCTGGGCGAGAAGGGCTCGTGGACACAGATACTGGGTGCGGTTATGTCGTTAGGCGGAGTGTATTGGATTGAATCGGGCCGCCAGGCTGTCGTGAAAGCTAATACTGTTAGGTAAACGCCGCCTCGCAACCTCGTTGACGCGCTTCCAAACAGGCTCCACCATCGTTCTAAGTCGGCGTTGCCCTCTTGGTGATTCCCAAAAGACATAGGTTTGAGGATCCGGCTAGGACGCGAGTTCTTTTTCGAGCCAGCTCTCCCGGTAGTCCGGAGGCTGTGGGGTCTATGAGAATCAAGTTCTTTCTCGCCTTGTTGCTTATGGTCCTGCTGGTCGCGGGCGGATTCTGGTATTCCGGGAGTGGCATCAAGCTTACCGACAAAGACGTGCTCCTCGTCGGCGACTTTGAAAATTCAACGGGCGACGCGGTTTTCGACGGGTCGCTCCGCGAAGCAGTTTCGATTGGCCTGGCGCAATCGCCGCTGCTGAATCTGGTGTCCGCGGAGAAAGTTGCGGAGGCCATGCGTTCGCAGTCGCTCGCGGCGAATACTCCGGTCGACCGCGCGCTTGCGCCGAAGCTTTGCGGGCATGTGGGGGCGACGGCATTTCTAACCGGGGCGATCGCCAAGGACGGCGACCGTTATCTCCTCAGGCTCGGTGCGTTTCAATGTGCGTCGGGCAAGGAGATGTCCAGTGCGAAAAGCGAAGCTGGGGGCAAGGACCAGGTGGTGCATGCTCTTGGAGACGCGGCGGCGAAACTGCGGAGTCAATTGGGGGAGAATTCGGACTCGATAGAGAAATTCAATCTGCCGCTCGAGCGTGCTACCAGTTCTTCCGCGGAGGCCATCCAGTGGTTTGCCGAGGGGCGGCGCATCAGCCGAGAGAAAGGTTCGCTCGAAGCGGTTCCCGCCTTAAAGAAAGCCGTCGAACTCGACGCCAAATTTGCGCTGGCGCGCTCCAATCTGGCGGTCAGCTATTACAACCTAAACCAGAACGCGCTCGCCGCCGAGAGCATCCGCCAGGCTTTCGAGTTGGCGGACCGCCAGACCGTCCGCGACCACCTTCACATCACGACGCTTTATTACGACCTGGGTACCGGCGACGTGCAGAAGGCGATCCAAAGTTACAAAGAATGGGTCGAGCTTTATCCGCGGGACGACATCGCGAAAGGCAATCTGGCGTCGGAATACTTTTTGATTGGCGATTACGAACAGGCCGCCAATTTCGGGTCGCAGGCGCTTCGCCTCGATCCCGGCAGCGTGGCCTGGTATGAGAATGTTGCCACGGCCGACATTGCGCTCATGCGGCTCGATGAGGCTCGCGGCGTGCTGAACTCGGCGTTTTCCAGAAAGCTGGAAGATCCCGCGATCCACACGGATGTTTACGCGCTGGCTTTTCTCGAAGGCGATAGGAATGCCATGAAGCGCGAAATGGATTGGTCGGTTGGAAAAGCGGGTGGCGAAGACGCCATGCTTGCGCTGCAGGCGGATACGGAAGCGTACGCCGGACATCTACGGAAAGCGCGAGAGTTGTCCCGGCGCGCTACGGAGGCTGCGCAGGCTGCGAGTCTTGCGGAGCCGGCGGCCATTTGGCAAGGGATCTCGGCGTTGCGCGATGCGGTTTATGGCAAAACGCAGGAGGCTCGAGCCGAAGCGGACAGGGTAATGACGATTGCCCCGAGCAGCCGCGACGCGCAGACCCTGACGATTCTTGTCCTGGCGCGCATTGGAGACCAGCGGCGGGCGCGGAGCATGCTCGACGATTTGGCGGCCGCGCATGTGTCCAACACGGTGGTGCAATCTGCGTGGGTCCCGACGGTCCGCGCGCAGTTTGCTCTTGCGAATCAGAAGCCGGCGCAGGCTCTAGAATTGCTGGAGACGGTGAAGCCCTACGAGCGCGGGCAGCTGATCGGCAATTTGAGTTATGCGTGCATGATCCCTGCGTATCTGCGCGGGGAGGCTTATCTGGCAACCAAACAAAGCGCGGCAGCCCTCGCTGAATTCCAGAAACTGAGCGACAGCCCCGGGGTGGTCGGCAATTGCTGGTCGGGCGCCTTGGCGCTTTTGGGCCAAGCGCGGGCTCGGGCGCTCTCGGGCTCCGCAGATTCCGCTCGCAACTCCTACCGGCGATTCTTCGAATTGTGGAAGACGGCGGACCCGGACATTTCAATTCTCAAGGCGGCCCGCGCAGAATTTGCGAAGCTGAAATAGAAACGCAGCTCCCTCCTGTTATTTTGCTTTGGTGCGAGCCTACGCTGGCGCGGCGTATCCTTTAGTGAAAGAATAGCGCGTCAATCGCGGGGTCGTCAGGTCATCTCCCGACTGGGAATCGGACGGAAGAGAACCAATTCCTCAGGGGCTAAAGCCCTTCCTTCACGGGCTTTTTCCAGGGCGGAGCTAAAGCTCCGACTCGCAACCCCGCGTTGCTGAGATGGCTTTTGAGATCAGAAGTTGCGATGAACGCATAAGGAGGCTTTACCTTGCCTGGCATTCCCATGCGAAACGGTGGCGCCAAGGCGCGCATTGCGGTCATTCCCGGTGACGGCATCGGCGCCGAGGTGACGCCAGAGGCGCTAAAGGTTCTGAAAGCGGTCTGCGCGCCGACCAACCGGGCGCTCGAATTTGTCGAGTTTGATTGGGGCGCCGATAAGTACCTGCGCGAGGGTGTGGCCTTGCCACCGGGCGCGGTCGAAATGCTGCGGGATGAGTTTGATGCCATTCTTTTTGGTGCCCTCGGCGACCCGCGCGTTCCTTCGAATCAGCACGCGGCTGACATTCTGCTTGGATTGCGATTCAAGCTCGACCTTTATGTGAACGCCCGTCCCGTGGAATTGCTTCATGACCGGCTCACGCCGCTTCGGGACCGCACCGAGAAAGACATCCGGCTTATCGTGTTTCGCGAAAACACCGAGGGCCTCTATGTTGGCGTTGGCGGAACCTTCAAGCAGGGCACTCCCGATGAAATCGCGGTGCAGGAGGACGTGAACTCCCGCAAAGGGGTCGAGCGGATCATTCGCTATGCGTTTGAGCATGCGCGGAAGAACGGACTGAGGCGCGTGTGCATGAGCGATAAGTCGAATGCCATGACCTTCGCGCACGGGCTTTGGCAACGGGTGTTCAAGGAAGTTCGCCAGGAGTACGCGGACCTTGACTCGCGGCATCTGTTTATCGACACACTGGCGATGGAGATGGTGCGCGACCCGCGGCAGTTTGATGTGATTGTGACTTGCAATCTGTTTGGCGACATCATCAGCGATCTGGGGGCGCAGCTTGCCGGTGGATTGGGGCTGGCGCCGTCGGGGAATATTCATCCGTGCGGGACGTCACTGTTTGAGCCGGTTCACGGATCGGCGCCAAATATTGCTGGCAAAGGGATCGCTAACCCGCTTGGGTCGATACTGACTTCGGGCCTGATGCTGGAGTTCCTCGGATGGAAACAGGAGGCCGCTGCGATTCGGACCGCTGTTCGCGCAGCCTTGAGAGAGAGTTGGGTCACGCCGGACCTCGGGGGAAAAAAGAGCACCGCCGAAGTCGGGGACGGGCTCGCGAAGTTCGTGGAAAAAGGCAGTCACGCGCAGCCGTTCAAGTGAGACTTGAGGACACGCGGCCATGGGGCCGCGTCGAGTTCCCCTACCGCCATCTGACGATGGCGGTGATCAGCATCCCCAACAGAAAACCCCCAATGTGCGCCATCACGGCGACTCCACCGGAACTGCCACCACCGAGAACGTTCATGCTCGCCAGGAATTGCCCGAGGAACCACTCCCCTAAGACGAATATCGCCGGGATGGGAAGAAGGAAAACGAAAACCAGCGTTAAGATCCGCGCCCTGGGATAGAGCAGGATGTAAGCCCCCATTACGCCGGAGATCGCACCGCTGGCTCCGAGCGCCGGAACGTGCGAGTAGAGATTAAAGAGGATGTGGGTGAAGCCCGCGCCGATTCCGCACACGAAGTAAAAAAACAAGTAAGGAATGTGGCCGAAGAAATCCTCCACGTTGTCGCCAAAGATCCACAAAAAAAGCATGTTGCCGGCGAGATGGAGGAAGCCGGAATGGAGGAACATGCTCGTCACCATGGGGAAGAAGGCCATTTGAAAGGTGCCGTGGCCGGCGAAGAAAGACGGTAGCCGTGCCGGGACCGTCGAGTAGGTCGTCAGGAAGGCGGCATAGGCCTTGGGGGTCATTGAGAACTGCAGGCTTAGCTCATAGAAAAACAGGGCCACGTTCGCGGCGATGAGCGTGATGTTGACGTAGGGGTAGCTGCGAGACGGGTTGATGTCTTTGAGCGGGATAAACATATAATTTTGCCCGGAGCAGAGTAACGAACCGCGGGGGAAATGAAAAGCTGGCCGATGGGTCTGATAATGTTTGTAGTGGAAGCGCGCTGGTTAACAGAACATCCTGGGTGGGCAAAACGCTTGAATTTAGAGGTTTTGCCGTGGATCGAGCAGGCTTGCGATGCGTGGGCAGCCAGGAGCTGGGTTTCTCGAGGAGGGGCTCGGGTGATCGATTTCGATTCGATGCTTTGGATCGAAGCGCTGTGTTGGTCGTTTTTTCCTCTCCTTGCGAAAATGTTTTTTGTGCCTTTCGGATGGGGAGAGATTGCGTCTTGCGTAGTCGTATGGTAAGTAATTGAGTCCTGCGTGTGCGCGCGATTCGGACGGAGTGTTGCGGTTGTCCGGCGCAGCGTCGGCGCGCCGACTGTCCATGCCTGCCCGGGAAACGGAAGCTATCATCCTGAAAACATTTCCGCTGGGCGAGGCGGACCGCGTGGTTAGTTTTCTCGGTCGCGCTTCGGGACGGCTTCGCGGTGTTGCTCCGGGCGCGCGGCGCCTGAAGAACCGCTTTGGCTCGACGCTTGAAATCCTGTCTCACGTCCAGATTTGGTATGTCGAGAGGGAGACCCGCGAACTGGTGCGGATCCAGCAAGCGGAGCCGCTCGAGTCTCTGCATAAGGCGCAAAGCGATTATGGGTTGAGCACGGGCCTCGCGGTGATCAGCGAAATTGCGGAACTGGTGCTGCCCGAGCGTGAAGTTTCAGAGGCGATGTTCCGGCTGATTCTTCTCGCGGGCCGGGAGATTGCGCGAACCGGGAACTGGGAATTGCCGCTGAGCTACTTTGCCTTTTGGACCGTGCGGCTTGGCGGGTGGCTGCCGCGGTTTGACAAGTGCAGTTCCTGCGGGGCGGCTTTTGACTCGGGGCCGGCTTTCTATGATGCGCACCGCGCTGGGCTGTTCTGTGATCAATGCCGGCGTCCAGGGATGAAGCCCTTGCATCAGGAAGGCCGGGAACTGGCCGAAGGATTCACCCGGCGGAGGCTCGATCAGATTGCGTTTGGGAAGGCGATGCAGCCGAGTGTAGAGCAACTGCGGCGGGCGGCGCTGGCGTGGATTGAATTGAATGCTGAGCGGCGATTGGCTACGCCGGAATTATTGGAGACTCCTTGAGAGTTAAAGTAAAACTTGAAGACAAGAACCAGGGGCTTACGTTTCAGGATTTGATTCTGAAGCTTTCGGAATTCTGGGGGAAGCAGGGTTGCGTTCTCCAGCAGCCGTACGATGTGGAAGTGGGGGCTGGCACGATGCACCCGGAGACGTTCCTTCGCGTGCTCGGCCCGCAGCCGTATCGCGTCGGATTCGTACAGCCGAGCCGTCGGCCCGCCGACGGGCGCTACGGGGAAAATCCTAATCGGCTTTACAAGCACACCCAGTATCAGGTCATCCTCAAGCCCTCGCCGGTAGACGTGCAAGACGTGTACTTGAAGAGTCTGGGGGCCATTGGAATCGACCTGCAGAAACACGACATTCGATTTGAGGAAGACAATTGGGAGTCGCCAACGCTGGGCGCTTGGGGAATTGGCTGGCAAGTGCTTCTGGACGGGTTGGAGATTACGCAGTTCACCTACTTCCAGCAAAGCGGCGGGATGGACCTCGACCCTATTTCTGTCGAGCTGACGTACGGGCTCGAGCGCATCTGCGCATTTTTGCAGAACGTCGAGAGTGTTTATGCGCTCCGCTGGTCGCGTGACAAGTCCTATGGGGATATCCGGCTAGCCGAAGAGCAGCAGCTCTCGGTGTACAGTTTTGATCGCAGCGATGCCGTGGCCATTCGGTCCGAGTTTGAACTGCATGAAAAGGAAGCGAAGGAACTCCTGGATGGTTTTAAAGCGGTGGAAGGGAAGGCCCGGGAGCGTTACCCGTTGCTGGCGGCTTACGACCACTGCTTGAAATGCTCGCACCTTTTCAATCTGATGGATGCGCGTGGGGTGATCTCGACGACCGAGCGTGCGGCGCTTATGGCCCGCGTACGCACGCTGGCCTGCCGCACGGCAGCTTCCTATCTTGAACAAATCGGTGGGGGCGAGACCGCGATGGGGGTGCGCGCATGAAATCGCCCGCCAAGCTGAGCCCGGTCGAATTGCTTTTCGAAATTGGATGCGAAGAGATTCCGGCCGGGATGCTGCCTAAGGCAGAAGAAGACTTGCGAGTCAACCTCGAAAAGTTGCTGGCGACCGAGGATCTTTCCAGGGGAGCGACGGTCGAGACGTTTAGCACACCGCGGCGCCTGACGGCCTGGGTTCGAGGGCTGCCTCAAAAACAGTCTGACGTCGAGTTTGAGGTCACCGGGCCGCCGAAATCGGTTGCTTACGATTCTGTCGGCGCGCCGACGCGAGCGGCTTTGAGCTTCGCAGAGAAGCAGCGGGTTCATGTCAACTCGCTGTATCTGATGCAAACGCCGAAGGGGGAGTATCTCGCGGCGAAGCAAGTGAAGGTAGGGCGCTCTACGGAGCAAATCCTGACCGCCATCTTGCCGCGGGTGGTCCACGATTTGACCTGGCCGCGTTCGATGACCTGGACGGGACTGAGCGGGCCGCGCTTCATCCGACCCATTCGCTGGGTGGTCGCGGTCTTTGATGGCCAGCCGTTGAAGGTTGAGGTGGGAGGCGTCACGGCTGGCAACGCGACGCGCGGCCACCGCTTTCTCGGGGCTGCTTCCATTCGCGTAAGTGGTTTTCAGGATTACGAAAAGAAGTTGCAGGCCAACGGTGTCATCGTCCGTCCATTCCGGCGGCAGGAAAAGATCGGCCGAGAGCTGGAAGGTTTTGCCAAGCGAAGCGGCTATCGCATCCACGAGGATGCCAGACTGCGCACCCTGGTCACGCACCTGAACGAATATCCGACGGTCATCCAGGGCGACTTCGACCCTGCGTTCCTCAACTTGCCGGATGAGATTCTCGTCACCGTGATGCGGGATCATCAAAAGTATTTTGCGGTGGAGAAGAAGAGCGGGGAATTAGCCGCGCAGTTTCTGGCGGTCATTAATACCGACAAGGATGCCAAGGGAGCCATTCGGGCGGGGCATGAGCGCGTCCTGCGGGCGCGTTTTGCCGATGCGAGATTCTTCTGGGAGTCGGACCAGAAATGTCGGCTCGCCGACTATCTGCCCAAGCTGGAGCGGGTTACCTACGAATCGCGCCTCGGCAGCTACCGAGATAAGGTCGAGCGTGTACGCGACATCGCGCGGTGGCTGGCCGAGCAGTGGTTTAATCTTGGCATGCACCAGGCACATGTGGCTGAGGCAGACCGAGCTGCCGAGCTAGCCAAATGCGATTTGGTCACCGAGATGGTAAGAGAGTTTCCCGAACTGCAGGGTGTTGTAGGCGGGCTTTATTCACGCGCCCAGGGTGAATCGGAAGAGATCGCGGACGCCGTGTATGACCACTATCGCCCGGTGGGATTGGACGATCCGATTCCGCGCAACTTGACTGGATGCGCTGTAGCTTTTGCCGACAAGCTTGATTCTGTGGTCGGCTGTCTGGCCGTTGGAATTGCCCCAACCGGTTCGAGTGATCCCTACGCGTTGCGCCGGGCTGCGCTTGGCATCGTCAAGATTATCCTAGAGAGAAAACTTCCGGTGTCGCTCTCTTTAGCCATTGGGGCGGCAGCGAAAGCCCTGGTGATGCACAAGCCAAAGCGCGGGATCACTCCCGATCAGGAATCGAAGACTCTGGATTTCGTGTTGGACCGCGCTAGGTTCGTTTTTCGGGAAAAGGAGCAGTTTGCCTACGACGAAGTTGCGGCGGTGTTTCGCGCGGGGGCGGACGATTTGGTGGACACGCAGAAGAGGCTTCTCGCGCTGCGGAGTATTCGGAAGTCTCGGAACTTTGAGCCGCTGGCGGTTTCCTTTAAGCGGATTCGTAAGATTCTGGAGAAGGCTGGCGTTATTTCTGACCGGGATCACAAGGTAAATCCAGAATTATTTGAGAGTGCGGCCGAGCGCGAGTTGCATTCGGCGTCTCAGGCTGCGGCGTCGAAAGTGCAATCGCTGAAGCGCGGAGGGAAGTACCAGGAGGCGATGGAGGCGATTGCGAACCTGCGGCCGGTGGTGGACCAGTTTTTTGATGGCGTGATGGTGATGGCCGAGAAGGAAGAAGTAAGGAAGAATCGGCTTGCTTTGCTTTCGCAGTTGCTGGGCGAGTTCACCACCATTGCGGACTTCTCCGAGATTGGTGGAGAAGAGCGCTAGCTCGAGTTAAAGTTTTACTTTAATTCAGCAAAAATCAGCTGACGTCGGCGTGCCGACATTTCATTTTTGCGTCATACAAGAAGTTCCCCGGCTATACAATGAAAGCCGAAACAAAATTTGCGGGAAGCGAGGACGAACGTGAAAAAGTGGGTGTATTTCTTCGGTGCAGGTAAAGCAGAGGGAGACGGCACGTGGCGCGATCTCCTGGGAGGGAAAGGCGCGGGGCTTGCCGAAATGACCAAAATCGGCTTGCCCGTACCGGCGGGCTTCACCATCTCGACCGAAGCCTGCGATTACTATTACAAGCACGACAAAAAATTTCCATCGGAGCTGAATAAGCAGGTGGCGGACAACGTCAGGAAACTCGAACGCGCCACCAGGAAAAAACTGGGCGATCCGAAGAACCCTCTTTTGGTCAGCGTGCGGTCGGGCTCTGCGAGGTCCATGCCGGGAATGATGGAAACGATTCTGAATCTAGGGCTGAATGACCGTTCCGTCGCTGGGCTCGCTGCCGCCACCAAGAATGAACGCTTCGCCTACGATGCCTACCGGCGGTTCGTGCAGATGTATTCGACGGTCGTGATGGGGTTGTCAAAGGAAGACCTGGAGGATCGACTGCGCGCGATGAAGGGGCGCCTCGGGATTAAGGAAGACACGGGCGTTCCCGCGAGTGGATGGAAGGAACTGGTGGCCGAATACAAGGAGTACTTCCGCAAGAAGTCGGGGACAAACTTTCCTGACGATCCCATGGACCAACTCTGGGGAGCCATCGGGGCGGTTTTCGGGTCGTGGATGGCGGAGAAAGCCGTCACCTACCGCCG
>Ga0126378_10000283_pt1 | contig 38203 bp, 41 predicted proteins | sample PanSoiMetPlot_23_FD_92587 | JGI IMG/M metagenome (GOLD analysis project Ga0126378, IMG submission 92587) | Tropical forest soil microbial communities from Panama - MetaG Plot_23 | ecosystem: Environmental > Terrestrial > Soil > Tropical forest > Bulk soil | place: Panama | collected 2016-02-17 | reverse complement strand
TGCCGGGTTCCGTGCTCTCGAGCGGCAAAAATACATTCGCGAGTGAGATTTGCCTGGAGCGGTTCGCTACCGGCGCGATGGTGATCAGGCCCCAAAAGATTGCGCAAGGGGCTAGAAGCCGACCTCGGCTTCCTTTAGATCAGTAAAGGTCGAGCGAAAGTGAGATCATAATCAGAGCCACCTTCGACCGCAAATCGCGCGGTTTCTTTGGATTGTATGAGGACCGTGCCTCCCCGCCCGCTCCGGTTGGCATCGCTTGTCGACCAAGCTGCCCTGCAAGGCCGCTCGCTAACCCTCAGCGCGCAGCACCTTCCCGCCGGCGGTCGCGGATTTTGCCGAGATCAGTACGAAGGCGATGACGCAGGGTTCGGTCCCGCGATTGACCCAATTGTGGATCGTGCCGCGCTGGACGAGGACATCCCCGGCTTTTAGGTGCACGGTTGTCTCGTCGAGCACCATATCGACCTCGCCCGACATGACCACCGCGTAATCGATCGAATCCGTGCGGTGGTTGCGCGGACTGACCCCTGGCGCCAGTTCGAGAATGCGAAAGACGGTGCCGTTGTCGAGCGTTGTGCCGACGCTTCGCAGGCCTTGATCCGCCTCACCATCGTTGTCGACGGGAAATCCCTCGGTCGTCCAGACGACACAAGACGTTGCGCCGGGCCGCGTCGAGATGAGATTCTGCGCGATCTCGTCGCTCTTCGCGACTGCGCGGCCGGTTGCGTCATGGCCGGTGACGACGCGGCGGACTTGCAATGCCATGATGGGCCTCCTCGGATCGGTTGGGGCATTCCGTAAGATCTTCCCCCAGAGCCGCCCAAATCTGCAACAATTGCGCCATGCAATTGCGCATCCGGTCGATCACCTACCTCGCCGAAGCGGTCAACGGCTACGAGCTCGTCGATCGACGCGGGCGCGACTTGCCCCGCTTCGCGGCCGGCGCGCATATTGGGCTGCGGGTTGGCGCGCTTCTGCGGCAATATTCCTTATGGAACGATCCCGCCGAGCGCCGGCGCTACTGCATCGCGGTATTGCGCGAAAGCGTGAGCCGCGGCGGCTCCCAGTACCTTCACGAAGCCGTTCGAGCCGGTGATCTCGTCGAGGTCTCATTCCCACGCAACAACTTCGCGCTAAACGCGACGGCCAAACGCCATTTGTTGCTCGCCGGCGGGATCGGCATTGCGCCGATCATGTCGATGATCTCGGAGCTGCAGCGACACAGAGCCGAGTTCGAGCTGCTTTACTGCACGCGATCCTCGGAGCGCACCGCTTTCCGCCGCGAGCTGCAACCGCTCGCTGCGGAGAGACGGGTACAATTTTATCATGATGGCGGCAATCCCGCGCGGGGTCTCGACATTGCAGCAGCGCTGCGCAACCCCGAGCTGGGGACGCACGTTTATTTCTGCGGTCCCGCATCATTTATGGCGGCCGTGACGCAGGCGACGCGACACTGGCCGCCGGAGAATCTGCACTGCGAATACTTCACCGCATCGTCGCAAAGCGTTAGCGAAGAGGATCGCCCATTTCGCGTCAAGCTCGCAAGGAGCGGCGGTGACTATCTCGTCCCGGTCGGCGAGACGATCGCGAATGTGCTGCAACGGCAGGGCATCGCCGTCAGGACGTCCTGCGAGCTGGGCTATTGCGGCACCTGCCTGACGCGCTATCTCGCCGGCGAACCCGATCACCGCGACCAGGTGTTGGAGGAGAATGATCGCAAGGATTATCTGCTGATTTGCTGCTCGCGCGCGAAAACCCCGGTCCTCGAACTCGATATATAAAAGCCGGCATCGGCTCCGCTTGCCGCTGGCCCGGTTTTCAGCCGCATACGCCAGCGATCATCGCCGCGACATCAGCGCCGCAGCGGCGGGCAACGTGATCGAGTGCGGCGCGAGCCTGGCTCCAATCGCAAGGACATTGTTGAGGATGCCGGTGATTGCGACGCGGCGGCCGGCTTTCAGCGCGCGGTACCCGGCACGGGCGACCGCTTCGGCGCTCATCATCGGTTGCGCGGCAATCTTCTTGGCTCCAGCCACTTTGAAGAAGTTGGTCGCAGTCGCTCCGGGACACAGCGTCGTCACGGTAACGCCGGTCCCCCGCAATTCATACGCGAGCGCCTCGCCGAGGCTCAGCACATAGGCCTTGCTGGCAAAGTACACAGCCATCCGCGGCCCTGGCTGAAAACCGGCGGTCGACGCGACCAACATTATTTTGCCGCGGCCGCGAGCCAACATGCCCGGCAGCAACAGCCGGGTGAGCTCGGTCAATGCTACGACATTGACATGCAGCATCTCACTGACCCGCCTAGCGTCGATATGGTCGAAACGGCCGACCGCACCGAGGCCGGCATTGTTGACTAGCACGTCAACAGCCAATCCGCGATTTTCAATCGCCTGCGCCAATTCCGCAGCGGCGTGGGGTTTGCTCAGGTCGGCTGGGATGACCGCCGATCTCGCGCCATGTTTCTCGAGCTCGGCGGCGAGGGCCTGCATCGTCGCGACGGTGCGCCCGGTCAGCAGCAAATCGTGTCCATCGCACGCCAATAGCCGGGCGAGCTCGGTACCGATCCCGCTTGACGCGCCGGTCACCAGAGCGAGAGGGCGGTTGGCGCCGTTCATGTCGCGTCGGCCCTCGGCGGCGAGACTTGCGCCAGGCGGTCTGCCGCGACCTCCCCGCCTTTGAGCACCAATGCGACGCGCTCCGGTTTCTGCAGGATCGTGACATCGTCCAGCGGATCGCCGGCGATGAGGATCAAATCGGCGAGCTTGCCTTTCTCTACGGTTCCAAAATCGTCCTTCCGGCCGAGGCATTCCGCGGCCCACCCGGTCGCGGCCCGCAGCGCCTGAAGCGGCTTTAATCCAGCTTTGACAAGGCATTCGATCTCAAGCGCGTTGCTCGGATGACCGTGCCCCCCTGCGTCGGTCCCGGCGGCGATCTTGACCCCGGCAGAGAATGCCCGACGCAGGCTTTCCGCGTGGTGCGCTTCTAGATCGCGGGCGCGCTCTCGGACATGCGGCAACGTGGATTTGCGGTGGAAGCCGTACACCGCAAAAGTGGGCACGAAAAAGATGCCGCCCCGCGCCATCGCCTCGAGCAACTGGGGTTCCTCGTCCAGGTAACAGCCGTGCTCAATCGAATCGACGCTCGCCTCGATCGCGGTGCGCAAACCACGGCCGCCGAGCGCATGACACATCACACGCCGGTCGAGGGCATGTGCCTCGTCGGTGAGCGCCTGCATCTCGTCGGAATTGAATGCGCTGTCCTGCGGCCCATGCCCAAGGCGCGAGCTCGCTCCGCCGGTGGTGGCGCATTTGATGACATCCGCCCCCGCCCGCACGACTCGGCGTACAACGGGCCGAACATCCGCCAGGCTGTTGACGACACCGTCCGGAAGCAGCGGATCGTTCGGCACACAACAGGAAAATCCGGAAGGACTGACCAGATCCCCGATCCCGCCGATCGGGGAGATGATGCACAGCGAGACCACAAGACGGGGCCCCGGGATCAATCCTTCGTCAATCGCCCGCTTGAACCCGGCATCGAGCCCGGCCGCGTCGCGCACCGCGGTATATCCGGCGGCAAGGGTGTCTCGCAACACCTTGGCAGTCCGCAAAGTCCTCGTGCTCTGCGGCTCGTCGATCCCCCAGCGCCGCGCCAGATCATAGCCGTGCATCGCCAGGTGGTCGTGGCAATCGATGAGGCCGGGCAGAATTGTCATGCCCGAGGCGTCAACGATCTGGGCGCCTTGTGGCCATCCGTCGATAGCCCCGGTCGTCACTGCCTCGATGCGCTGGTCCCGAATCACGACCGTCGAGCCAGAGACCGGGCCCGCGCCCGTGCCATCGATCAGTCTTCCTCCCTTTAGCACCTTTATCATCGCAGCTCTCCTGTGCCGGCATTATTAAGCCTGAAGGAGCTTGTGTCCGCAATTCACAGCAGGGTTGGAGAGTGATGCCGACCTGGGGCGTCAAACGGGGAGTAGACGGCGCCGGGACGACTTCTGATCCCGACGCCGCAGCCTACTCGGGCTTTTGGCGCGATCTCGTGAGGAACAAGAGGCCGAGCCGGTTCTACCCTACGAGTCCGTACTTAAGGTCGGATTAAGCGCGAACCGCGCAACAGCAGGGCTGTCGCCCGACGCCATTGCACGCGTCCACATGTCGCCGGCTGACACGGGGCTCGCGAGCATGGCATGCACCGTCCGGCGCAACGCAAAATCCGGAGCTCGCAGATGACTTGGTCTATACGCTATGGGCAGTCCAAACGTCGTCAAGACCTACATCGCCCCTGCAGGCGATAGACGCCGCTTCGACAGCACATAGTGTCGACGCTTGCCGCGCGGTGCTCAGCGACGCATCGGAGTAATAGACGTTAGCGATGCTATAATGTCGGACATGCTTCGCCCCCGCCGCAGCCTTCTTTACATGCCAGGCTCGAACCCACGAGCGCTTGAAAGAGGGCGCAGCCTGCCCGCCGACGGGCTGATCCTCGATCTCGAGGATGCGGTGGCGTCGGACGCGAAGCAAAGCGCTCGTGCAATTGTCAGAGCCGCGCTTGCCGAAGGTGGCTATAGCGCGCTTGAGCTGATCTTGCGGGTTAACTCTCTCGATACGCCATGGGGCCATGCCGATTTCACGGCTGCTGCGACGATGCTGATCGATGCGGTGTTGCTGCCGAAAGTTGAGAGCGCCGAACGGGTGCGTCTCAGCCTGAGCTTGCTGAATGCGCTCGGGGCGCCCGAGGGGCTCAGGCTCTGGTGCATGCTCGAAACACCGCTCGGCATCCTCTACGCGCGGGAGATTGCTGCGGCGAGCCCGCGGCTCTGTGCGTTTGTGCTCGGCACCTCGGATCTGGCTAAAGACCTGCACGCCGTTTCCACGCGCGATCGCCTGCCGCTGCTGACCTCGGCCGGCCTCGCAATCCCCGCGGCGCGTGCCCATGGGCAGGCGATATTTGATGGCGTGCACCTCGACCTCTCCGACGACGAGGGTTTCGCCGCGTCCTACCGGCAGGGACGCGAGCTCGGCTTCGATGGCAAGACATTGATCCATCCGAAACAGATCGCCGCCGCCAACACCGCTTTCGCGCCGAGCGCCGAGGAAGTCGAGTGGTCGCGGCGGGTAATCGCGACCCATGCTGAAGCGGTTGCCGCCGGCAAAGGCGTCGTCCTGCTCGATGGCAGGCTGATCGAAAATCTGCATGTCGAAAACGCACGGCGAATCCTCGTGCTCGCCGAGGAAATAGACCGGCTCTCGGCGGCCCGGTGATAGCCGATACCGCGCCAGCCGCGGTTGACACTCCCCGGCACGCAGTCTAATTCAGCTGGCCGATTGCTCAGGATGGCAACGCCGGAACTGCCGTAGATGAAATCCGCCGACCGGCCGCTCTCGCCGCATCTTCAAATCTACCGCTGGCAACTAACTTCTGTTCTGTCGATTCTGCACCGGGCTACCGGGATCGCGTTGAGCGCGGGCGGTGTCCTGTTGGTGTGGTGGCTCGTCGCGACGGCTTCGGGGTTGGATGCCTATGAAGGGATCGAGGATTTCCTTGGGTCGTGGCTCGGGCTCTTGCTGTTATTCGGTTGGTCGATGTCGCTGTTCTACCATTTGTGTAACGGTATCCGTCACCTCGTCTGGGATGCCGGCCACGCGCTCGACCTCAAATCGGTTTACATCGGCGGCTGGATCGTCGTCGGGACGGCGGGGGTGCTGACGTTGATCGCCTGGGTCGCCGGAATCTCCCGCTGGGTTTCGTGAGATGATGGCAACGCGGATGCGCTCGCCGCTTGGCCGGGCGATCGGGCTCGGTTCGGCGAAGGAAGGGGTCGAGCATTGGTGGATGCAGCGCATCACCGCCCTCGCGCTGGTGCCGTTGACCTTGTGGTTCGTGATCGCCGTCATCGGGCTTGTCGGCGCCGATCTCGACACCGTGCAGAATTGGATCGGCCGTCCGCTGCCGGCAATTCTGCTGGTATTGCTGCTGATCGCGACCTTCTATCACATGTCCCTTGGGCTGCAGGTCGTCGTTGAGGACTATGTCCATACCGAGCTTGCCAAGCTCGGCCTCGTCATCGGGATCCGCCTGCTGTGCTTTGCTTTCGCTGTGGCCGGCATCTTCGCAGTGCTCTCGATCGCGGTCGGGACGAGCTGACCGGGAGTTCCATCGATGCCGCCGGCTTACGAGATTACCGACCACACCTACGACGTCGTCATCGTCGGCGCCGGCGGCGCCGGGCTGCGGGCGACCCTCGGAATGGCGACTGAAGGGCTGAAGACGGCCTGCATCAGCAAGGTTTTCCCGACCCGCAGTCACACTGTCGCTGCGCAGGGCGGTATCAGTGCCGCGCTCGGCAACGTCGGGCCGGACGATTGGCGCTGGCACATGTACGATACCGTCAAGGGCTCGGACTGGCTCGGCGACCAAGACGCAATCGAATATATGTGCCGCAACGCAATTCCAGCGGTTATAGAGCTCGAGCATTTCGGAGTGCCGTTCTCGCGAACCGAGGATGGCCGGATCTATCAGCGGCCGTTTGGCGGCCATATGATGGATTACGGAGAAGGCGATACGGCAATGCGCGCCTGTGCCGCTGCCGATCGGACTGGCCACGCGATCATCCACACCCTCTATCAGCAATGCCTAAGCCATAACGCGGAGTTCTTTGTCGAATATCTCGCCCTCGATCTGATCATGGATGAGGAGGGAGGTTGCCGCGGCGTTGTCGCGTGGAACCTCGAAGACGGCACACTGCACCGGTTTCGTACGCACGTTGTCATCCTCGCCACCGGCGGCTACGGTCGCACATACTATTCCTGCACCTCGGCCCATACCTGCACTGGGGATGGCAACGCTATGGTGCTGCGGGCCGGGCTGCCGCTGCAGGATATGGAATTTGTGCAGTTTCACCCGACTGGCATTTACGGCGTGGGCTGCCTGATCACCGAGGGCGCCCGCGGCGAGGGCGGGTATTTGACCAACAGCGAAGGCGAGCGCTTTATGGAGCGCTACGCTCCGCATGCAAAGGACCTGGCTTCGCGCGATGTCGTCAGCCGGGCGATGACGATCGAGATCCGCGAAGGCCGCGGCTGCGGACCGGAAAAGGACCATATCCTGCTGCATCTCGAGCATCTCGCGCCCGAGCTGTTGCATCAACGGCTGCCGGGGATATCCGAAACTGCGGCAATCTTTGCCGGGGTCGACGTGACGCGCGAGCCAATCCCGGTATTGCCGACCGTGCATTACAATATGGGCGGCATCCCGACCAACTATCACGGCGAGGTATTGCGGCCGACCCGTGACGACCCGGATGCGACCGTTCACGGGCTGATGGCGATCGGCGAGGCCGCGAGCGTCTCGGTGCACGGCGCGAACCGGCTGGGATGCAATTCGCTGCTCGACATCGTAGTGTTCGGCCGCGCCGCCGCCCATCGCGCGGCCGAGCTGGTGCGCCCTGGTGCGGCGCACAAGCCGCTCTCCAACGGTGCGGGCGAAGAAGCGATTGCGCGGCTCGACGCGGTCCGGTACTCCAAGGGACCGCGCAAAACTGGCGAGATCCGCCTCGACATGCAGCGGGTCATGCAAAACAACTGCGCCGTCTTTCGCACAGCCGAGGTACTGAGAGAAGGCGCCAGCCGGATCGACGTCGTTGCCAATAGCTTCTCTGAACTCGGCATCAGCGATCGTTCGATGATTTGGAATACCGACCTCGTCGAAGCGCTCGAGCTGGAGAATTTGCTGGAGCAAGCGGTAGTGACTTTGCACTCAGCAGAGAACCGCACCGAGAGCCGCGGCGCGCATGCCCGCGAGGATTATCCGCAACGCGATGACCGCAACTGGCTGAAGCATACCCTCGCCTGGCTCGACGGCGAGCGCGCGGTTACGCTTTCTTCGCGTCCGGTCCACCTGTTCACGCTGTCGAACGAGGTGCAGATGTTCCCACCCAAGGCGCGCGTGTACTAGGCTCGGCGATGGCTGAATTCAGGCTGCCTAGGAACTCAAGGATCGGCGTGGGTAAGACCTTTCCGGGCCCACCGGGCGCCACACGCCTGCGCGAGTTCAAGATTTATCGTTGGAATCCCGAGGACGGAAAGAACCCGGTCATTGACACGTTTGAGATCGATCTCAACGACTGCGGTCCGATGGTCCTCGACGCGCTCATCAAGATTAAGAACGAAATCGACACGACGCTGACCTTTCGCCGGTCATGCCGCGAGGGCATTTGCGGCTCCTGCGCAATGAATATTGACGGGGTCAATACGCTCGCCTGCCTTCAGGCGATCGAGGACATCGAAGGAGCGGTGCGGATCTATCCATTGCCGCACATGCCGGTCATCAAGGACCTCGTCCCCGATTTGACGCATGCGATTGCCCAGTACCAATCACTGCAGCCTTGGCTGCAGACGGCGAGCCCGCCGCCCGCCAACCGCGAGCGGCGGCAATCGATCGAAGAGCGCGAAAAACTCGATGGGCTGTGGGAGTGCATTTTGTGCTTTTGCTGCACGACCTCATGCCCGAGCTACTGGTGGAACAGCGAGCGCTATCTGGGCCCTGCAGTGTTGCTGCAGGCCTACCGTTGGCTCGCCGATAGCCGCGATGAGAAGGCCGGCGAGCGCCTCGACCGGCTCGAGGACCCGTTCCGCCTCTACCGCTGCCACACGATCATGAACTGCACCCGCACCTGCCCGAAAAACCTTAACCCTGCAAAGGCCATCGCCGAAATAAAAAAGCTACTGGTCATGCGGCGGTAGCGAAAGCGCTGGCGTCAGTGCTTGCATTTTCTCGGCTGTCGGCCTATGTGACTACGTGTAGTTACACAATAGGCGGGCCGGATGAGAACGTTACCTTTACGCCAGGCGATAGCATCCCTTTCCGCGGTCGTCGGCGCGGCAGAAAATGGCGAGGCGACGACGATCACCAAGCATGGGCGGCCCGCGGCAGTCGTGGTGCCGGTCGAAGATGCGCGGCGGCTTTATTCCGCCAAGCGCCGAAGCTTTGCGGAGTTGCTCATGAGCATCCCAGAGGATCTGGAAACCGAACGCGATCCATCACCGTTGCGCGTACCGGATCTGTGAACGGCTGGCTTCTCGACACCAATGTCATCAGCGCGTTCGGCCCCGGAAAGCGGCCTATACCTCCGGGGACGGCGGCTTGGTTTAGAGCCCAGACTGAAGCGCTGTACCTATCGACGATCAGTGCCGCCGAACTCGAGGCCGGTATCGCCAAATTGCGCCGCGGCGGCTCTGACCGGCGTGCCGATAATTTGCGCCGGTGGCTCGATAGCGTCCTCGACGACTATGCCGATCGGGTCCTGATCTTCGATCTTGCTGCCGCACGGATCGCGGGCGTACTGGGCGATGCGGCCCAGGCGGACAGGCGCTATCCGGGGTTTGGCGCTATCGCGATCGCGGCGATCGCTCGGGCGCGCGAACTGGTACTGGTCACTTTGAACAGGCGTCATTTTGATCCGCTTGGGGTCGAAATATTTGATCCGTTCGCGCCGCATTGAGGATGTTGCGGCAAATCATCATCGATACCGATCCCGGCTTGGATGACGCCATCGCAATTCTATTGGCGATAGCGGCCGTTGAGCTGGAGGTGCTTGGCATCACGGCGGTCGCGGGCAATCTGCCGCTGGCGCAGACCGAGCGCAATGCTCGGCGGGCTTGCGAGTTGGCGGGTCGTCGGGACATTCCGGTTTTTGCCGGATGCGCGCGTCCTCTTATGCGGCCGCTTACGACCGCGGGGGCAATTCACGCGGAAACCGATCGCGAGCGTCTGTTGCTGCCCGAACCGACGATGCCACTGCAGGAGCAGCATGGCGTCGATTTCCTGATCGAGACGCTGCGCTCGGCCGCCTCGGGCACGATTGCGGTCTGTGCTCTCGGGCCGCTGACCAACATCGCTGTGGCGCTCGCCAAAGCGCCCGAGATCGCTGCCAGGATCGGCGAGTTGGTCGTTATGGGCGGGGCCTGTTGCGAGCTCGGCAATGTGACGCCGGCAGCCGAGTTCAACGTCTATGTCGATCCGCACGCCGCCGCCCTCGTCATTGACAGCGGCATTCCGATCACGATGGTTCCGCTCGACGCGACGCATCAGCTGCTCAGCACGCCGGCGCGCGTCGCGGCACTGCGGGCGCTCGGCAATCGCTGCGGCCCGGCGGTCGCGGACCTGCTTGACGCCTTCGAGCGCAATCGCCTCACGCGGTCGGGTACGCGCGCGCAGGCGCTACACGACCCAGCGGTGATTGCCTACCTATTGGACGCGGCGCTGTATCAGGGCCGTGACGTCAATGTCGCCGTCGAAACGCAGAGCCCGCTGACGATGGGCATGACGATCGTCGACTGGTGGGGCGTCACTGGAAGAAAGCCCAATCTGCGGTTCATGAACGCGGTCGATGCCGAGGGCTTCTACGAGTTGCTGACCGAGAAGCTCGCCCGCCTACCGTAGCCGCGGTTCTTGCTTTAAGGTAATCGGGCCAACTTACAAAAGGGGAGTGAGGTCGATGATCTTTGAGATGCGGACCTACCGATGGCAGCCCGGCTCGGTGCCGAAGGTCGAGAAGCGGTTCGAGGAGGCGTTGAACTGAGTGTGTCAAGGTGTCGCCGCTCGGCGCCTTCTTTCATACCGCGGTGGGGCCTCTCAACCACATCATCCATATCTGGCCTTACGACGACCTCCAGCATCGTACCCGGGTACGTTCGCAATCGATCCCGAACTGGCTGCCGAAGATCCAGGAGTTCATCGTCGAGATGGAGAGCAAGATCGTCAACGCGGCGCCGTTCTGCCCAGCCTTCACGCCCCGTCAATACGGCAATCTCTATGAGATCCGCACCTATACGATGCTCCCGGGCGTGGCGCAGCAGGTCATCGAGCGCTGGGCCGAGCGGATCGAGGGACGCGTGAAACTGTCGCCGCTGGCGGCGGCGGGTCACACCGAGTTGGGCCCGCTCAATCAATGGATCCACATCTGGGCCTACAAGGACGCGAACGAGCAGGCGCGGATCCGTGAGGAGTCCCGCAAGGACGGCAGCTGGCCCCCGGCCACGCGCGGCATGTTCATCAAGCAGGAGAATATGCTGCTCGTTCCGTCCTCCTTCTCGCCGCTCCGTTAAAGACTGACGCCAACTCCTCGCCTTCCCGTAGCGCGGGTCCGTCCCTCTCCCGTCCCCGGCGCTATCGGTCGCATGCAGTCGCCGAGCCCTATTGGCCGACCGCTACTCCGTTCGTTCGCCCGGGGACGCGGAGGGAGGGTTGGGGTGAGGGGCGGAGGCCGAATAGGCCTAGAAGGTTCTCGAAAAACCCGCCCACACCGATCGCCGCTGCCGGCGCTGGCGCTGGCGTATTCGGCAGCGGCCGTATTGGCATCGTTTTCGTCGCGGCCACCATAAAGCGTCGCCAGGTCTGAGCAGGCAGCGTGCTGCCTGTAACCTTATTCGTCGGCGTATTGTCGTCGTTGCCGAACCACACCCCGGCGACGAGATCGGCGGTGTAGCCGATGAACCACGCGTCACGATAATCCTGCGTCGTGCCGGTCTTGCCCGCGGCGGGACGCGGCAAGGCTGCGGTCCTGCCGGTGCCGTGGCCGATGACCGCGCTCAACATCTCGTTCATTGTTGCGACGAATTCCGGGCTGACGACTTGCCCGAGTCCCGATCCGGCGCGGCGGAATAGGACCTTCCCGGTGCTGTCGCGTATCTCGGCGATGCCGTATGCCAACACCCCATTGCCGCCATTGGCGAACGGCGCATAGGCGGAGACGAGCTCGAGCAAGTTCACCTCGCTCGTGCCGAGCGCCAGACTCATTTCCGGCGCGAGCTCCGAGGATATCCCGAGCCGGTGCGCGACCGAAATCACGTTCCGGAGCCCGGCGCGCTGCGCGACCTGCACTGCGATCGTGTTGATCGACTGCGCCAAGCCGTCGGCAAATGTCATCTCGCCCTGATAGCGTCCGGTGTAATCCCGCGGCTCCCAACCGCCGACCCGGATCGGCGCGTCAACGAACCGGTCGTCAGGCCGCAATCCCGCTTCCAGCCCCGCGAGGTACACGAAGGGCTTGAAAGCCGAGCCCGGCTGGCGTTGCGCCTGGGCCGCGCGATTGAACTGGCTTTCGTTGTAATCGCGGCCGCCCACCATTGCGCGCACCGCACCGTCCGGCGACATCGCCACCAGCGCGCCCTGCTTCATCATCATCCGGCCGCCATCGCGGCCGATGACATCGGCGATCGCCGCTTCCGCTTCTGCCTGCATCCCCGGATCGAGGGTGGTTATGATAGTCAGGTCGCGGCTGCCGGTATCGGCGAAATCTGCGAGCTGCTCAGCCACCCAATCGGCAAAATATCGCGCGCCGGGCCGGGTTACGGTCACCGCCGTGAAAGCGGCGCCGCCTTTGTTCGCCGCCACGACCTCCTTTTCGCTGACAAAGCCGGCCTCGGCCATCTTCGCGAGAACTTGCGCTGTTCTCATGGCGGCACGCTCGCGATCGCGAGTCGGATTGAAGCGTGTCGGGGCTTTCAACAGCCCTGCGATCGCTGCACTCTCGTACAAATTGGTGCGCTTTGCGGATTTGTTGAAATAGCGATGCGCCGCGGCGTCGACACCGTATGTGCCGGCGCCGAGATAGACGCGGTTGAGGTAGATCTCCAGAATCTGATCCTTCGAAAACCGATGCTCGAGCCACAGGGCAAGCAGCGTTTCTTGAATCTTGCGCGGAAGGCTTCGCTCGGAGGTGAGGAACAGATTTTTGGCGAGCTGCTGCGTGATCGTGCTGCCCCCCTGCACGACACGTCCGGCAGCAATATTGGCGAAGAGCGCTCGGGCGAGGCCTATCGGGTCGACACCGAAATGGCTGTAGAACCGGCGATCCTCGATCGCAATGACCGCTTTCGGCAAGTAAGGCGACATTTCCTTCAAGCCCAGCGGTTGGCCGAAGAGGTCACCGAAGGTGGTCAGCAGGCTGCCATCGGCCGCTAGCATCGTCACACTCGGTCGTCGTTCGGCCCGCGTCAGCTCGCTCGTGTCGGGGAGGGTGAGCGCGCAATAGCCCACAACGATGCCGCCGAGGATAGCGGTCCACAGGAACAGCAAAATCCCGAGCTTTGCGACGCGAGGCAGGGCCCTTTTGGAGGGAGCTCGCCGATGCGGCGGTCGTCTCTTCGGTGCCCGGCGGATGCGGTCGAGCGGATCGGCCCGGATCCTCAGCTCAGCCATCTGTAGCGGCCATCGGGCCGGTCCCGCGAGACATCCCCTCTTCCCCCATGTTGCCCGAACCCGCCTCTCGCCAGGCGGAGACAACCTCTCAATTATCAGGCAAACTGTGGCAGCGATTCGACTGCTAAATTTTGGGGCACCTCGGTTGCGTCGGCGGAACCAGCGGTCGAACCCGGCCGTTTTCGCACCAGCATCGCAAGGCGCTGCCCACTCGGAGAAACGGAGATGGCGGAGAGCAACGAGGGCGCTTCAGGCTCGGCAGCCCATAGCGCGACCCGTATGACAGCCGACGGGCGCCGCGAGCGTTCTGCGAGCGTCATCGCTGAATTCATAGATGCCGCCTGTTCGGCCGCCGAATCGCTACTGGAAAAACAAAAGCGGCAGATCGCCGACAGGTCAGGGGGCATAGCCGCGGCGTTGCGCAGTGCCGCTGACGCCCTGGAGGCTTCGGAGAACATAGCGCTCGCCCGCTACGTAAACCGGACTGGTCATCAAGTTCACGACATCGCTCGCCGCGTCCACGAGCGGCGCTGGGATGAGCTTATTGCGGACACTCGGGATTTCGCACGACGCCAGCCGGCCTGGTTTGTGCTCGGCGCGATGGCGACCGGATTTCTCGTCGGGCGCTTTATCTGGGCCGCTAATGTTGAGGTGCGCACAGGAAACGAAGCAAGCCGACAAGTCTCGCCTGGCGAAGCGGCTCGTACCGTGACAGCTGCGGTTGCAAGCGGCAGCGCCACCGGGGTTCACCCGGCGGCCGATTACGCCGCCGGGTCTTCCGGAACGGTTGAGACCCGGTGATGCTTACCGGCGATGGCCAGTTCGAGCCGGACGCCGTGGCCGGACGGCCCCGGTCTGAGCGATCTGTTGCAACTCTCCTTTCGGACCTGGCGAGCGAAACCGGGATGCTCCTCCGGCAGGAAATCGCGCTGTTTAAGGCCGAGCTGCAGCACAAGTTCGGCCGGTTGAGCCGAGGCGCCAGCGCTTTGGCCGCTGGCGGGCTCATCGCGTTCAGCGGTTGGCTTGTGCTGATTGCTGCAGCGGTTCTCGGCCTCAGCAAGGCAGTGGAGCCTTGGCTCGCTGCTCTCATCGTCGGCCTCGTCGTGGTCGCGATTGGCGTCGGATTGTTACTGTTCGGCAGGAGCCGGTTTGATGCCGACGCGCTCGTGCCGCACCGGACCTTGAATTCGCTGCGCCAGGATGAGGAATGGATCCGCGATCAGTTCACGTGACCTTCAAAGAGGAAGCAATATGATCACGCAACCATCTGGAAGCGGCAGCCTCGGCGAAGCCTTTCACGACAATCGATGGCCGATCGCACTGATCGGCATAGGTGTCGCATGGTTGCTCGCCAGTAATACCGGTTTGGCCGACCGCCTCGCACAAGACCAGCGCGTCCAAGCGGCGCGCCGCCGGTTCCCCGCGTTAGTCCGCACTGGCGACAGGCCGCAGGGCGGCACCGCACAGGTCGTCGGACCGAGTGGCAAACCGATGGCTCGCACCGGTGACGACCGCCCTACGGAAGGCTGGATGCACCAAGCGGCGGGAGCGGCGCGCGGCGCCATCAGCTCGGCCCGCGATGCCGGCAGCGCCGTCCTCGATCGCGCCGGCAACATTACCGGGTACGCCGGCGACGCCAGCAGGCGCGCGGGCGGTCAGCTGGCTGAGAAAATTGCGCAGGAGCCATGGCTGATCGGCGTTGCGGGTTTCGTCGCGGGCGCGCTGTTGGCGGCGATACTCCCGCCGACGCGGACCGAACAGGAATTGCTCGCCGGGGCGAGGCAGCAGTTAAGGAACAAGGCAACCGAATTCGGTCACGAGGCCGCGGAGCGCGTTCGCGAACTCGCCGATTCCAACCCCACGCGTCGCTAGCCTGAAACGCGAGACGCTTGTCGGATTTTTTCGGCTAATCTCGCGCTGCCGGAGTTCGCCGGTTTTGGGCAGGGGACAGGGGATGGTTTCCGTAAGCGGTTTTGGACGCGTCGCAATTTGGGGGATAGGGTTAATCGCGCTGTGGGGGGCCGCAGCCAAAGCGCAGGCGCCTGTGCCGGTGCCTACCCAGTCCGCGGAGATCGCCGCCTGCTTGTGTTTGGATCAGGCGGTCAAGACATTGAGGGCGGACATGGATGCGAAGAACCAAGCCTTGAATGCGACGACTCAGCGCCTCGCCGACTTCGACGCCCAGCTGGCGCGCGACAAGCCGCAGGTCAACATCAACAACCCCGACTCGGTCGCCCGCTACAAGGCGCTGCTCGAACAACGCGACGCTGCTTACCGGCAGTCGATTGGCTCAGTCCATACAGATGCTACGGCGGCCACCGCCCGGTACAACGCTCGCGTCAGCGAATACAACGCGCGTTGCGCGAACCGCCCGTTTCCCTCGGACTTGGTCGCCGCGGCGCAAAGCCGTCTGATGTGCCCGCCGCTGCCATAAGCGACTAAATTCGACCCCCGTTATGGGGGGCGAGGCCTCTTGGGATAGAGCGCGCTCGGCGCCACTTCGGGGGCGGCAATCACTGCCCATGCGTCGCTCCGCCAGGCGCGGAAAAAGCAACTGCGGCGGCCGGTGTGGCAGGCGACACCGTGTTGGTCTACCAGCAGCAACACTGCATCGGCGTCGCAGTCAAGGCGCAGCTCGCGCAGCCACTGTACCTGCCCCGAAGTTTCGCCCTTGCGCCACAGCTTTCCGCGCGAGCGCGACCAATAGCAGGCGCGCCCTTCCATGAGGCTGGCGCGAACAGCCTCGCGGTTCATCCAAGCCAGCATCAGAATCTCGCCGGTGTCGTGCTGCTGCGCGATCGCGGGTACGAGGCCATCGGCGCCGAAACTGATCTCTGCCAAAGCGCGCTCGATCGGATCGTCCACTTTTCCCGTCCTTCCGCCAGTTGCCCCCGCCTTGCGCCCGGATTAGGCTAACGGCACCAGGAAGACAATAACCCCCGCCCTTTCGTCTCCCGCAAGCGGACGCAAGCGGGGGAGGGACGGGCGGGGGTTGGCCGGCCTTCATTTGGGCGATCTGATCCTTGAGACCCGCGGCCTGACAAAGGAATTCCGCGGCTTCACTGCAGTGCGTGGGGTGGACCTCAAGATCCGCCGCGGCACGATTCACGCATTGATCGGCCCAAACGGGGCCGGCAAGACCACGGTGTTCAACCTGCTCACAAAGTTCCTCGAGCCGACCGCGGGGCGGATCATCTATGATGGCGACGACGTTACAAGCGAACGTCCGGCCGAGATAGCCCGCCGCGGCATGGTGCGCTCCTTCCAGATCTCCGCCGTGTTTCCCCACCTGACCGTGCGCGATAACGTCCGTGTCGCGCTGCAACAGAAGCTCGGCAATTCGTTTTATTTCTGGCGGTCGCGGCGCATCCTCGAAAGCGTCAATCCGCGCGCCGATGCGCTGCTCGAGGCCGTTGGGTTGTCAGGGTTTGAAGAGGCGCTGGCGAGCGAGCTATCCTACGGGGGCAAACGGGCGCTCGAACTCGCCACTACCCTCGCCCTCGATCCGGTGATGCTGTTGCTCGACGAGCCGATGTCGGGCCTGGGGCAGGACGATATCGGACGAATCTCGGCGCTGATCCGGCGGGTCGCGGCGGATCGCACGGTCCTGATGGTCGAGCACAATCTCTCAGTCGTCGCCGACCTCTCCAATGTCATTACGGTATTGACGCGCGGCCGCATCCTCGCAGAAGGGGACTACCCGGCAATTTCGCAAAATCCCGAGGTCGCCGAAGCCTATCTCGGGACCGGTCATGCCTGACCGGCTGCTGGGCGTCGAGGATTTGCAGGCCTGGTACGGCGAATCGCACATCCTGCACGGCATTAGCTTTGCCGTCGGGAACGGCGAGGTCGTCACTTTGCTGGGCCGCAACGGCGCCGGTAAGACGACGACATTGCGGGCGATCATGGGGATCGTGTCGCGGCGGCAAGGCTCGGTCGTCTTTCGCGGCAACGAGCTGATTGGCCTCCCTCCGAACCGGATCGCCCGGCTCGGCATCGCTTACTGTCCAGAGGAGCGGGGCATCTTTGCGAGCCTCGACGTCGAGGAAAACTTGCTCCTTCCGCCGGTTCTGTCGCCGGGCGGGATGAGTGTCGACGAGATCTATGCGATCTTCCCCAATTTGCGTGAGCGTCGCCGCAGCCAGGGCACCAAACTCTCCGGCGGCGAGCAGCAGATGCTCGCGATCGGGCGGATGCTGCGCACCGGCGCGGATCTCCTATTACTCGACGAGCCGACCGAGGGTCTCGCGCCTGTCGTTGTCCAGCAGATCGGTGGCGTAATCCGACGGCTGAAGGAGAAGGGTTTTACGATTCTGCTGGTAGAGCAGAACTTCCATTTCGCCGCCACGCTTGCCGATCGCCATTATGTCGTCGAACACGGACAAATCATCGATATGATCCACAACGAAGAGCTTGCGCGGAATACCGCCAAGTTGCACGAGTATCTCGGCGTGTAGCGGTATTCGGCGCAACAGGAATTCTTGGGAGCGAAATTTGATGAAACTCACAGGTCTGGCCCTGACCATCGGCGCCATGCTCGGGCTTGCCACGTCGGCCTCTGCCCAAATCTCCGGGGATGCCGTGAAGATCGGCGTCCTCAGCGACATGTCGAGCCTTTACTCCGATATCGGCGGTCCAGGCTCCGTCGAGGCGGCGCGCATGGCGATCGCCGATTTCGGCGATGCGGTCAACGGCAAGAAGATCGAGTTGATCAGCGCCGACCACCAGAACAAGCCCGATATCGGCTCGGCAATCGCTACGCAGTGGTTCACCAATGATGGTGTGGACGCGATTGTCGATGTGCCGACTTCGAGTGTCGCGCTCGCCGTGCAGGAGGTCGCTCGCAATAAGAACAAGGCGTTTCTGATTTCCGGCGCGGCCGCCTCCGACCTGACCGGGAAGGCCTGTTCGCCGAGCTCGGTGCATTGGACATACGACACCGTGGCCTTGGCGAACGGCACCGGCGCCGCGGTCGTCAAATCGGGTGGCGATACTTGGTTCTTCATCACCGCGGATTACGCCTTCGGCCATGCGCTGGAGCGCGACACGACGAGGGTGATTGAGGAGGCAGGCGGAAAGGTGCTAGGTTCCGTGCGCGCGCCGCTTAACACGGCAGATTTCTCATCTTTCCTGTTACAGGCGCAAAACTCGAAGGCAAAGATCATCGGGCTCGCCAATGCGGGGGGCGACACGATCAACTCGATCAAGCAGGCGGCGGAGTTCGGCATCGTCGAGGGCGGCCAGAAGCTCGCCGGTCTGCTCGTTTTTATTTCCGATATCCACAGCCTTGGGCTGCAGGCGGCACACGGTCTGCAACTGACCTCGGCCTTCTACTGGGACCAGAATGACGAAACGCGAACCTGGTCGAAGCGCTTCTTCGAAAAGATAAAGCGTGAGCCGACAATGGTGCAGGCCGGGGTGTACGGCGCGATCATGCACTATCTTGCTGCGGTCAAGGCAACCAACAGCCTCGATGGCGGAACGGTCGTCAAGCAAATGAAGGCCGCCCCAGTCAATGACTTCATGACCAAGAACGGGAGGATCCGCGAAGACGGCACACTCGTGCGCGACATGTATCTCTTCGAGGTTAAGAAGCCGTCGGAATCGAAATATCCCTGGGATTATTACAAACAAATCGCGGTCATCCCGGGCGAGGAGGCCTTCAAGCTGCCCGGCCCCAATCAATGCCCGCTGGTAAAAGGCTGAGGGGGTCCCTCTGATGCGTCACCCTAACCAACCCAGCCTACGGTCTGGGTCGCCCCTCTCCCGCAATGCAGAAGCGGGGTGCCAAGCGCAGCGAAGCGGGTGAAGGCGCCACCCGATGCCTGAGTGGTTCCATCTGACGATTTCGCCGGCGCCCGCGATGTTTGCGCAGCTCTTAATCGGTCTGATCAATGGCGCGTTTTACGCGATGCTCAGCCTTGGTCTCGCGGTGATCTTCGGGCTCTTAAACATCATTAACTTCACGCATGGCGCACAGTACATGCTGGGTGCGTTTTGCGCATGGTTTCTGCTGAATGCGCTGGGCCTCGGCTATTGGCCGGCTCTGATCCTGGCGCCGATCATCGTCGGCGCGTTGGGCGTTGCGATAGAACGGCTATTGCTGCGCCATATCTATGGGCTAGACCCTCTCTACGGTCTGCTGCTGACCTTTGGTCTGGCGCTGGTCATCGAAGGGATCTTCCGTCAGCAATACGGATCTGCAGGTCAACCCTATTCGATCCCGCGGGAACTGCAGGGCGGGCGGCAGCTCGGCTTCATGTTTCTCCCGAACTACCGCGCCTGGGTCATCATCGCTTCGCTCGCGGTATGCCTGGGTACTTGGTTCACAATCGAGCGTACCCGGCTCGGGGCCTATCTGCGTGCGGCGACCGAGAACCCCGTGCTGGTGCAGGCATTCGGCATCAATGTGCCGCGGATGATCACATTGACTTATGGCGCAGGCGTTGCGCTGGCGGCGCTTGCTGGCGTGATGGCGGCCCCGATCTACCAGGTCAGTCCGCTGATGGGGTCGAACATTGTCATCACAGTCTTCGCGGTCGTCGTGATCGGCGGAATGAGCTCGATCCTGGGGGCGATCATCAGCGGCTTTTCATTGGGATTGATCGAAGGTCTGACCAAAGTCTTTTACCCGGAGGCCTCGAGCACGGTCATTTTTGCCATTATGGCCTTGGTATTGTTGATCAAGCCTGCCGGCTTCTTCGGCCGAGCGAGTTGATATGGCTGGCAGCGGCAGCCGGGAATGGGCCCTTGCCGCGACCCTGATCGTGATGGCGCTCTTCGCGCCCTTCGTGCTTTACCCGGTATTCCTGATGCAGGCGCTTTGCCTTGCGCTTTTTGCCTGCGCCTTCAATCTCCTGATCGGCTATGTCGGATTGCTGTCGTTCGGCCATGCCGCGTTTCTCGGCAGCGCCTCTTACATAACCGCGCACACCGTCAAAGTGTGGGGTTTCCCGCCGGAGGTCGGAATCCTGGCTGGCACCGGCGTCGCCGCGCTCCTCGGAACCGTTTTCGGTTGGCTCGCGATCCGCCGCCACGGCATTTACTTGGCGATGATCACGTTAGCGCTGGCGCAGATGATCTATTTCGTCGCGTTGCAGGCGCGCTTCACGGGCGGCGAAGACGGCATCCAGGCGGTGCCGCGCGGGCATCTGCTAGGTTTCATTGACCTCAGTGATACGCTGACGATGTATTATTTCGTGCTGGCCGTATTCCTAATTGGCTTTGCGATCATCTTCAGGACGATCCACTCGCCGTTTGGCGAAGTCATCAAAGCGATCCGCGAGAACGAGCGTCGCGCCGTCTCGCTCGGCTATGATGCCGACCGGTACAAGCTCGTCGCATTCATCCTTTCCGCCGCGCTCTCTGGTCTCGCCGGATCGATGAAGTCGCTCGTCTTCCAACTTGCTTCGCTCACCGATGTGCAATGGACGACATCGGGCGAGGTCGTGCTGATGACATTGGTCGGCGGGCTCGGCACGGTGCTTGGCCCGGTCGTCGGCGCATTTCTGTTGACCGCAATGCAGCATTATTTGGCGCAGCTCGGCTCCTGGGTCACCGTCGTGCAAGGCGCCATTTTCGTGTTTTGCGTACTGCTGTTCCGCCGCGGCATCGTCGGCGTCATCGGCGGGTTTTTCGCTGATCGCCGCAAGGTTGTCGGCGCCGCGCGGCAGTCCGCTGCACCGGGCAAAAGAAATTTCGCCGGAACCTCTTTACTTGCGGCAGCACTGTTGCTGGGTGCGGGGCCGGCGCATGCCGATGAAGCCGCACAACGCCTCCAAGCGGTCGTCCGGGTTCACGCGGAGATACCGGCGGAGGCACGGACCGCGAGTTTTCTCGGTACAAAGCGCGACGGTTCCGGCGTCGTGATCGACGGTGCCGGGCTTGTCGTGACGATCGGTTATCTGATCACCGAGGCTATGGCCGCGGAGGTGACGACGAGCGCCGGCAAGGTGAGCCGGGCGGATGTCGTCGGCTTCGACATCGCATCGGGGCTCGGGTTGTTGCGCGCCACCGACTCGCTGGCGGTGACGCCGCTGGCGCTCGGGACGGCGAAGTCCCTCGCCGAAAAAACGCCGGTAGTCGTCGCCGGCCGCGGCGGACCCGCAGCGGCGCAACCGGCCGTGGTGGTATCGCGCCGAGCCTTCGCGGGATATTGGGAATACCTGCTCGATGACGCGATCTTCACCGCTCCCCCTTATCCGGAGTGGAGTGGCGCCGCCCTGATCGCCCCCGACGGCAAGCTCGCCGGGGTCGGTTCGCTGATCGTCAGGGATGCGGCGGCCGGAATCCCCGGCAACATGTTCGTGCCGATTGACCAATTGCTGCCAGTTATGGGCGACCTGATCGCGCTCGGGCGGCCGGCATCGGCCGCGCGCCCGTGGCTTGGGGTCAATCTCCAGGACGTAGACGGTACGCTCGTCGTGCAACGCGTCGCACCGGAAGGTCCAGCCGATGTCGCAGGTCTGCGGCACGGCGATCGAGTCACCGCGATCGACGGCTCGCCGGTTCAGGATCTCGCTGATTTGTACCGCAGATTGTGGGGCCACGGCGAGGCCGGGGTCACGATCAAGCTCAGTGTGACCCACCAAGGTGAGGAGCGCGACATCGCCGTCAAGACGATCGACCGTTACCGTTATTTGAGGCTAAACACGACCTATTGAGCCTATTCGCTGGAGCCGAGAGTTACGTGGCGCAATCGGCTCAGCAGTTCCTCCGCCTCGAATGGCTTCGCAATCACTTCGTCGGCGCCCAGCGAACGCGCCATCTCCAAAAAATCGACATTGCGAATCCGGCCACCCCCGGAAATCGCGATGATCTTTGTTTGCGGATGCTCGCGTTTGATCAAACCGACCGTTTCGATTCCTTCTTGCTCGGGCATGATGATGTCGGTGATCACGACCTCCGGAAGCTCGTCGCGGAGAAGCGCCATCCCGCGCTTTCCGTCCGAGGCCGTGATGACATCATATCCGTTGCGCTGCAGGATCTTAGAGAGCGCATAACGAACCATGTGGTCATCATCGATCACCAGGATCTTCATGGATTATGCCCCCGCGCTTTTCGCAATACCATCACATTAGCGAATGGCCGGTAATAATTCGTTAATGCACCGTCGTTGGGGCGCGGAACTCGGTGCCCCTTTCGGGTTCACTGTTGACGTGCGTCGACCGAGAACTTGGCGGTTTGGCTTCCGCCCCACACAAAAGAGGGGTTTGAAGCGCGCAGTTCAGCTGCGCCATTCGAGGGTGCGGGGCTCGACAGGATTGCGGAAAGCCCTGCCTTCGGTAAGGGCGCGGCGGTATTCGCGTTTCAGCCGGTAATACCATTTCGCCTGCGTGTCCGCGTCGTCTATCAGGGTGAGCGGCGGATTGAACCGCAGGCCTTCTTGCTGGCGTTCCATGATGTCGCGGTCCTGGCGCAGAAAAGCTCGAACGTAGCGGCGCAAAATCGGTTTTAGCGCGCCGAGCCAGGGCGAGTTCCAATAGACGCAGTGGTTAATCTCGGTCGCCGAATCGTCGATCGGCGTGATCGCGGTGAGGTTGCACACGAGATACCGGCCGGCACAGATGTGCTCGATCCGGATGCTCGGCAACTGGAACACGATCTCGGTCTCGGGGGCCCCGCCGAGAAGCCGGTAGGCGCGCGAATTTCGTGATGGTCGGTGGCGGTTCATCGTAAAGCCGAATGGCGAAGGGGTGAACGCCTTGAGCTTCGGGTGGATTGACCGGCGCGAACGCCACCACCAGGCGCGATGCACAAAGGGACCGTGCGCCGGGTCCATCAGCCCGACGACGGCGTGATCGATGCCGGCGCCAAAACCGACGCTTTCAAAGAGGTTGGGCGTACACCCATCGAAGCCCGCGAGGCGCGGGGTCTCGGGCGCCGCGGCCGGGTTCTCGCCGAAGAACACCCAAATGTTGCCCTGTACTTCCTGTACCGGGTAGCTGCGGGTGTGGATGCGGTCGGCGGTAAAGGTCTGGCTTGGCACAAGCGAGGGTATCTCGGTGCAGCGTCCGTGCGTGTCGAACCGCCAGCCGTGATAGCAGCACTCGATCTCATGCCCGTTAAACCGGCCGGCGCTCAGCGGCATGCCACGATGCGGGCACAGATCGCGCAACGCGAAAGCCGCGCCCGCCGCGTCGCGCCCGATCAGAATCGGCGCGCCGAGCATGAGCTTGCGCAACATACGCCCGCGCCGCAAGCGTCGGCTCGGGATCGCGTAGTACCAAGCTTCGCTCAATGGTGCCGCAGCTTCGTCGATTGCGGTCATACCCCGGGTTGGCATCGTCGGTCCTAGGCCAAACGCGCGCACTATACCCCAGTTCGAGATACTCGCCGCCGCATGCATGCGAGTCGCTATCCTCCAACCGCCGCTCAAGCTATTTTCGCGGCAACTGGCTGAAGATGAAGCTGCGCCTTACCTTGTTACCGTGATCCGAGTCATCCGACACCCCGGACCGCAATCGCATCACCCTCCCGGGTCGGTCCTCGCAATGGGCAATTTCGACGGCCTGCATCGCGGCCACGCGGTGCTGATCGGCCAAGTGCTCGATCTCGCCCATGCGCAGACTCTGCCGGCCGGGGTCCTGACCTTCGAGCCGCATCCGCGCAGCGTGTTCGTTCCGTCCGCCGCCCCATTCCGGTTGACGCCGTTCCGCGTCAAAGAGCGTGAACTCGCCCGTTTCGGCATCGACCTGCTTTTTGTCCAGCATTTCGACCTTGGGTTTGCGGCGAAAAGCGCCGAGGACTTTATCGCCGAAGTTATCGTCGCGGCAATCGCCGCCTCGCATGTGGTTGTGGGTTGGGACTGCACCTTTGGCAACCGCCGCCGCGGGAATCCGGAACTGTTGCGCGCGGCCGGCCAGAAACATGGATTCAGCGTGACAGTACTCGAGCCGGTACGCGGCGATGACGCGACCATCTATTCCTCGACCCAGATCCGCGAGCTGTTGCGAGTTGGTAAGCCGCGCGAGGCGGCGGCGCTGCTCGGGCGCTTCTGGGAGATCGACGGGCGGGTGGCCACCGGGGACCGGCGCGGCCGGACGATAGGCTTCCCGACGGCGAATCTGGGGCTCGATGATTACTTGCATCCGGCCTTCGGCGTCTATGCGGTGCGGGTTTCCGGTGACGGACCCGACGACCCGCTTGGCGGCCGCACCGTCGACGGCGTCGCCAATATCGGTCTGCGCCCGACCGTCGGCGGTTTGGTGCCGCGCCTCGAAGCGCATCTCTTCGACACGGAAGTCGACCTCTACGGCCGTCATCTGCGGGTGGCGCTCGTCGATTTCATCCGGCCTGAGCTGAAGTTCGCCGGACTGGATGAGCTGAAGGCGCAGATTGCCGCGGACGCCAATCGCGCACGCGAGATCCTCGCCGATTGAGCCTTCATTGACGGGCTGTGACCCCACCCCTATTTTCCCGGTTTATTCCCGAAAGTGCCGCGCTCATGCCGACGGATTATCGTCCGACCGTATTCCTGCCCAAGACCGATTTCCCGATGCGGGGGGATCTGCCAAAGCGCGAGCCAGCGATCCTGGCGCGCTGGGAGAAGATGGACCTTTATGGACGGTTGCGCCAGGCATCGCGCGGCCGTGAAAAGTTTGTTCTTCACGACGGACCGCCCTATGCCAATGGCGAGATCCATCTCGGCACGGCGCTCAACAAGATCCTCAAGGACGTGGTCAACCGCGCGTACCAGATGCTCGGCAGGGACGCGCCATACGTGCCTGGTTGGGATTGCCATGGGCTGCCGATTGAGTGGCTCGTCGAAGAGAAATACCGCGCTGCCAAACAATCGAAGGACAGTGTGCCGATCGACCAGTTTCGCCGTGAGTGCCGGGAATTTGCGAGGCACTGGATCGAGGTGCAGAAGCGCGACTTCAAGCGTCTCGGTGTGGTTGGGGACTGGAACAACCCCTACACGACAATGGCGTTTTCGGCTGAGGCCCAGATCGTCCGTGAAATCGGCAAATTCCTCGTCAATGGCGCGCTGTATAGGGGCTCGAAGCCAGTCCTGTGGTCGATCGTCGAAAAGACCGCACTTGCCGAGGCCGAGGTCGAATATCACGACCATAAATCGACGACGCTTTGGGTGCGCTTCCCGATTCAGCGCGCTCCCCGCCCGGCACTCGTCGGCGCGGCGGCGCTGATATGGACGACCACGCCTTGGACTTTGCCGGGGAACCGCGCAATCGCGTTTAGCCTAAGTCTCGATTACGTCGTGATCCGCGTCGAGCGGGTCGGCGAAAAGAGCCGCGCGCGGCCGGGTGAGACATTGCTCGTTGCTGAATCTCTAGTCGCGGAGGTGAGCGCGCGGGCGGCAATCGAAGAGTGCTCGATCGTCGACCGCTTTCCCGGCGCCGCACTAGTCGGGACGATCGCGGCGCATCCGCTGCGGGGGCAAGGTTACGATTTCGACGTACCGCTGCTCGCGGCCGGCTTTGTCGAGGCGGATCAGGGGACCGGTCTCGTCCACATAGCCCCCGGACACGGGGACGACGATTTCGAGCTGGGGCACGCAAACGGTCTGCAGGTGCCGGAAACAGTATCGCCCGATGGGGCCTATCTGCCGAACGTGCCGCTCTTTGCCGGCCGCGTGATTTACCGGCCAAACGGCAAGCCGGGAGATGCCAACGAAGCGGTGATCTCTGCGATCGAGGCGGCGTGCGGGCTGCTGGCCCGCGGCACCTTGGCGCACTCCTATCCGCATTCCTGGCGGTCGAAAGCCCCGCTGATCTTCCGCAACACGCCGCAATGGTTCATCGGGTTCGAGAAGAACGGTCTGCGGCAGACAGCGTTGGCGGCGATCGCACAGACCCGCTGGATCCCGCCGCAGGGCCGCAACCGCATCGAAGCGATGGTCGAAAACCGGCCGGATTGGTGCGTCTCGCGCCAGCGTGCCTGGGGCGTGCCTATCGCGGTGTTCACCAACCGGAGCACCGGCGAACCGCTGCGTGATCCGGTGGTCGTCGAGCGCGTCGCCGCTGCGATCGAGCGGGCCGGCGCGGACGTCTGGTTCACCGCCGATCCGGCGGAATTCCTTGGCAACGCGTACGACCCTGCGGAATGGGAGAAAGTGACCGATATCGTCGAGGTGTGGTTCGATTCGGGCTCGACGCACGCCTTTGTGCTCGAGCAGCGGCCGGAGCTCAAGTGGCCGGCTGATCTCTATCTTGAAGGCTCGGACCAGCATCGCGGCTGGTTCCAATCCTCGCTAGTCGAGGCCTGCGGAACGCGCGGCCGTGCGCCCTACAACGCCGTACTGACGCATGGCTTTGTGCTCGACGAGGAGGGGCGCAAGATGTCAAAGTCGCTCGGTAATGTGATTGCGCCACAGCAGGTTTTGGAGCAGAGCGGGGCCGATATTCTCCGTCTGTGGGTGGTCGGCTCGGATTATTCGGAAGACGTCCGGATCGGGCCCGAAATCCTCAAGCGTCAAAGCGATGCTTACCGCCGCCTGCGCAACACATTGCGCTATCTCTTGGGAGCTCTCGACGGGTACTCCGCCGCCGAGGAGGCCGCCATCGAGGTCATGCCGGAACTCGACCGCTGGGTGTTGCACCGACTCGCGGAGCTCGATGCGCTGGTCCGGCGGTCGGTCGAAGCGCTCGATTTCCATCAGATGTTCACCGCACTGCACAACTTCTGCGCGACCGATCTCTCGGCTTTCTATTTCGATATCCGCAAGGATCGACTCTATTGTGACGCCGCCGACGATATTCGGCGGCGAGCGACGCGCACCGTGCTCAACCGCTGCTTCGATTGCCTCGTTCGGTGGCTCGCTCCGATCATCTGCTTTACCGCCGAGGAGGCCTGGCTCGCCCGACACGGTGATGCGCCGGGACGAAGCGTCCATCTCGAGCTGTTCCCGAGCGTCCCTGCGACTTGGTACGACCCGATGCTGGGCGAGCGCTGGGCGACCCTGCGCGATCTGAGGCGGGTCGTCACCGGCGCACTCGAGTTCGAGCGCGGCGCAAAACGCTTGGGGTCCAGCTTGCAGGCCATGATCGAGCTCTTCGTCCCCGAACGGCTGCTCGATCAGCTCCGCGATGTCGATCTTGCCGAATTCTGCATCACCTCGTCGGGCACGGTGCGGCCCGGCCCGGCGCCGGAGAATGCGTTCACCCTTCCCGATGTCGCGGAAGTCGGCGTGCGCGTGACGCCAGCGCCGGGCAATCGCTGCGAACGCTGTTGGAAAGTCTTGCCGGAAGTCGGCCACGTAAGGGGTTATCCCGATCTGTGCCGCCGTTGCGCCGGGGTGGTGGATAGCATGGACCCGGCGCCGGCCCGCGCGAGCGCCGATTGATGCTGACCCGCGGGCTCGTTACCGCAGTTTTGGTGGCGGCTCTCGACCAGCTCAGCAAGGCCGCAATCCTCGCTTATTTCGCCCGTCGAGCACTCGGCGAGCATGAGGTGGTTACGTCCTTCTTCAATCTCACGCTGACTTACAATCGTGGCATCAGCTTCGGCCTGTTCAATGGGGGAGCCGGGCTCAACGCGCTCGTCTTCTCGCTCGCCGCCGCGGCCATCGTTGCCCTGCTAGTGCTTTGGCTGAACCGCGTGGAGAGCCCGTTCCTCGCGGTCGCGATCGGACTGATCGTCGGCGGCGCGGCCGGCAACGTGATCGATAGGATTCGGCTTGGGGCGGTTGTCGATTTCCTTGATTTCCACGCCGGATCGTTGCATTGGCCAGCTTTCAACGTGGCCGACAGCGCGATTTGCATCGGGGTTGCCGCAATCTTGCTGGATGGCTTGCTTCTAAGGCGGGAGGCGCATTAAATCGCGGATGGTGAGGGGAGTTGTGCCATGTCCTATCTTCGCGAATTCCAAGGCGCCCAGCGCGCTCTCTTTGCTTTTACCTTTCTCTGCTCGGCCGCGGCGTTGCTGCTGCAGGGCTGTACTGATCTGAAACGATCCATCGGACTTGAAAAGACATCGCCAGACGAGTTCGCGGTCGAATCGCGTGCTCCCTTGGAGATGCCGCCCGACTTCGATCTGCGCCCGCCGCAGCCGGGCACAACGCGGCCGCAGGAAAAGGCCTCAAACCAGCAGGCCCGCAAGGCGATCGAAGAGGCCGGACCCGGCGAGCCGGGCAAGCAGGCTTCCGATTTCCGTCTGCGCCGGGCGGAGGACGGCCTTCCGGATATCGGCGTGCCGAGCGGGCAGGCACCCGATGCCAACGCCATGGTCGGTGACAAGAGTTTGTCGAGCAAGCTCCTCGACACCCAGAGCACCGGAGCCGGAAACGCGCCGGTCGAGAAGCGTGAAACCACGCCGCTCAAGGGGGTCTATTGACGAGGATCGTCATTGCGAGCGCAGCGAAGCAATCTTGTGTCGATGCCGCTCAGTCGGTCGAGATTGCTTCGCTGGCCATCCACCCATGACGGCACGACCAGGTCCCTCGAACTTCTCGATCGGGACACTAGATGAGCTCAACGCCAAAAATTCGCGTCGGGATCGGCGGGTGGGTTTATCCGCCTTGGCGCGGCACGTTTTACCCGTCCGGGCTGCCGCAGGCGCGAGAACTCTCCCACGCCAGCCGGCAAGTCACTGCGATCGAGATCAACGGCACGTTCTACGGCAGACAGAAACCAGAGAGCTTTCGCCGCTGGCACGAGGACACGCCGGAGGATTTCCTCTTCTCGGTAAAGGGGCCGCGCTATGCGACGCACCGCGCCGATCTGGCCGCAGCGGGTCCCTCGATCGACCGATTCTTTGGCAGCGGCGTGCTGGAGTTGCGCGACAAGCTGGGGCCAATACTTTGGCAATTCGCCCCGTGGACACGCTTCGAGGAAGCTGGCTTCGCCTCCTTCCTCGAATTGCTGCCGCAGCGCCTGGACAGACACGACATACGGCACGTGGTCGAGGTGCGCCATCACAGCTTCACCTCGCCATCCTTCGCTGATCTGCTCCGCCGGCACCGAGTGACTGTTGCGATGGTCGATGACGACAATTATCCGGTTCTCGACGAGGTAACCGGCGATTTCGTTTACGCCCGGTTGCGGCGCTGTGCGGAGGCGGAGCTTACGGGCTATCCGGCGGACGCCCTTGACGATTGGGCAGCTCGCTTTCGCGAGCATGGTGCACAGCGCGACTGCTTCGTCTATTTCATCAACGGCGCAAAGGTTCGCGCACCGGCCGCGGCGCAAGCTCTGCTTCAGAGGCTGGCGAGTTGAGCCTTGGGGAACCCGGGGCGATGTTCGATTTGTCAGGACGCGTCGCGGTCGTCACCGGCGGCAATGGCGGGATCGGGCTCGGCATGGCACAGGGGCTGGCTGCGGCAGGGGCCAACATAGTCGTGGCGGCGCGCGATGCCGGAAAAGCCGAGACTGCAGTGGCCGCTTTTGGTCGCAAGAGCTCGTTTATCGCGTTCGATGTCGCCGACGAGAAGTCGTGTCGGATGATGATCAATGAGGCGGCCGAACGGTTAGGCCGGCTCGACGTCCTGGTCAACAATGCCGGAACCTCGATCCGCAAACCGCCGGAAGCCTATGCTGCGGCGGAATGGCATGCCGTGCTCGACACCAATCTGACCGGCGCCTTTTTGTGCTCGCAAGCCGCCCACCCGGTCATGAAAAAGAACGGCGGCGGCAAGATCATCAATATCGGCTCGATGTTCGCACTGTTCGGCTCCGGCTATGCGGCGCCCTATGCCGCGAGCAAGGGGGCCCTCGTGCAATTAACCAAATCACTGGCGGTCGCTTGGGCTGCAGATAACATCCAGGTCAATGCTGTGCTGCCCGGCTGGATCGACACTGAGCTTACGCGCGATGCGCGCCGGCAAGTGACAGGCTTGCACGAGCGGGTGCTCGCCCGCACGCCGGCAGGCCGTTGGGGCAACCCTGAGGACCTCGCCGGCATCGCGATCTTCCTCGCCTCTGCCGCCTCCGATTTCGTCACAGGAGCCGCGATCTCCGTCGATGGCGGCTATTCCGCAATGGGATAAGCTATCGCCGATCATCGAGATTGGCTGCTGTGGGCAACTATCGGGAGGATTGTGAGCCATGCCGACGATCGATTCGCAAGTGCACGCTTACGAACGCAACCATCCTGGCCGGCCCTGGGCAGGCACGCTGCACGGCCCGGCGGAGGTTACCGGCGACCAGATGGTCGCTGCGATGGACGCCGTCGGCGTCGACGGCGCCATTTTGGTCTCGCCGTTTTCGATGTATCGCTACGACGCGAGCTACGCGCTCGAAGTCCACCGCAAGCATCCCGGCCGGTTCGGGTTGGTGAAGCCGGTCGGCCCGGCCGATCGGGCGGTCGCCGACACGATCGCCGAATGGAGGGGGACCCCCGGCACGGTCGGCGTCCGCATCATGCTGCGCGACGAGGTTTCCACCGACCCCGCCGATCGCGGCCTTAACCGGGTTCTGGACGCTGCGGCGCAGCACTCGCTGGCGGTCAACCTGCTGTGCTGGGGGCGCCTCGAGCAGACCAAAGAACTGGCCGCGCGCAACCCGAACACGCGGATTGTGATCGACCATCTGGGATTGCAGCAGCCCTTCGAACCGCCGCCCCCGCCGCAGCCCTGGGCCGATCTTCCGAAGGTCTTGGCACTGGCGGCGCATGACAATGTCGCGATTAAGATCAGCGGCGCCTGCACCTTGTCGCACCAACCCTTCCCATACAATGACATATGGGACCCACTCTGGCGCATCTTCGATGCATTTGGCCTGGGTCGCTGCATGTGGGGCACCGATTGGACGCGCGCGGTGGCATTGCTGACCTATGACCAGGGGGTCGAGGCCTTTCGCGTCACTCCTCGCCTGTCCGACGGTGACCGCGCGGTCCTGATGGGTGAAGCATTGACGCGGATCTACAACTGGTCGCCGTCGAAAGCCTGATCGGCGACGTGGAGGTGCAGATGAAACTGGGCGTGGCCCTTCCGATTGTCGACATTGGCGGCGAGCCGGCGGCTCTTAGGGAATTTGCGCAAGCGGCGGAGGCGATCGGCTATCACGGGATCGCCGCGCCCGACCACGTGCTCGGCGCCAATCTCGCCAGCCGCCCCGGCTGGACGCAGCCGCGGGCTCGCTCGACCGATCTCTATCACGACCCGTTCGTATTGTTCGGCTTTCTCGCCGGCTGCACGAATATCGGCGACTTCTCGACGCAGGTTTTGATCCTGCCACAGCGGCAGACCGTGCTCGTCGCCAAGCAGGCCGCCTGTCTCGACGTGCTGTCGGGCGGCCGATTCCGGCTCGGCATCGGGGTCGGCTGGAACGAGGTCGAATTCGCGGGGCTCAACGAAAATTTTCACAACCGCGGCCGCCGCTCCGAAGAGCAGGTCGAGGTGATGCGGGCGTTATGGGCCGAGCCGCATGTCACGTTCAAAGGCCGGTGGCATACGATCGAGGATGCCGGCATCAACCCGCGGCCCGCTGCGGGGAAGATCCCGCTCTGGTATGGCGGGCATGCCGATGTGACATTGCGGCGCTGCGCGAAATGGGGCGACGGGTGGATGCCGCTCGCCTATCCGCCTGGCGAAGAGGCACGCAAGGCGATCGCCACCCTGCATCGCTACACGGAGGAAGCCGGGCGCGATCCCAAGGCGATGGGCATCGACACGCGCGTCTCCGCGGGGGCCAGCGGCGAGGCGGAATGGCGCGAGGAGCTGCGGCAGTGGAAATCACTGGGCGTCACGCGCCTGACCTTGGCCAATTACTACGAGAGCGGCCATCTGCACCGCATCACCGGCCACTCGCTCGGCGACCACATCGCCGCAATGCGGCGTTACTGGAACGCCGTCGCCGATTTGCTCTAGCGCCGCGGACCGCCGGTTAGCCTTCTTGGGAGACAAAGTCGAGCGCCTGCGCTGCAAGGCGCAGACCGTGATGGCGTTTCATCGGGGTGTTGAGATAGCGGTTGACGGCGGCGCAGGCGATCGCGCCCCAGGGCGCGTCGGGCGCTGCGCGGAATTCGTCCTCCAATGCGATCAGCACCTTCAATCGGTGGCAGGCGATGATCGGTTCGGGAATGCCGTGGTCATAGCGCGCCTCTGCCGCATCGGCTAAAAAACCCTGGCGATCGTTGATGTGCCATTGCGCCATGTCATCGTTGCAGCGGACGTATTTCCTGTTCCGTCCAATGAACAGCGCCAATTGCAATGCCGCGCGCGGCCACAGATCGGAGCGCTCCTCGCAGATGTGCCGGGCGGCATTGGCAAAGGTCAGCGCGTGCGTGAAATCGAGCCAGCCCACATTGTCGGCAATCGCATTGCCGGTGGCCCGCTCGAACGCGGTGTCGAAATGCAGGAGGTTCGATAGGGCGGCGCCGAGCAGCGCGTCATAGAGCTCGCGCATAGGCCGGCCGCAGGAGGCCAACGTCCGCTGCAATGCGCCCTCGACCGACAACCCAATGAAATCCGTCGCGCGAGCCGGCGCGACACCCGACGCGTCCCATTCGGCGAGCGCCTTCCCATAATCGCGGAATTCGGGCAAGCGTTCCTCGCGCCGCGCGCGCACCAGCATGCGCGTCAATGCGAGCAATACCGGCTCGGCGACCCTGCCACCCAGCCTTTCGATTAGCTGACCGGCTTTCAATGCGTAGATCGCGCAATGGCCGAAACCGGCGTAGTGAAGGAGTGCCGCTTCGCCGATCGCGGCGCGCAGTTTTGTGTAAGGCAGGCCCTGCGCGAGCGCGCCGCGAATATGTGCAATCGCAGAGGCCTCGTCTTCCGCTTCGACGGCTGCAACGAAGCCGGGTTTGTCCCATTCGGCGACAGCTTTGGGATAGGGAAACTCGTCCGCGCCTTGAGTGTCCCAGGCGATGTGGCCGAGCGGTTCGAGCTCGGCGGCGAGTCGCTCGGCCGGAGTTTCGGCGCGGTCGGCCAGCAGCAGCCAATCGGCGGCTGCGGCATGGGCGTGCGTCATGCCGTCTTCGAACCGGTCATTGCAGAGCCGGAACGCATGCGCGATCGCGTCGCGCGCGTCGAAGCCGGCGCGCTCCAGCCGCGCCGCTTCGCGCGCGATGCGCGCCCTGTCATTGTCGACGATCGCCGCCTCGAGGCCCCGCAATGCGCGGGCTCTGCGCTCCTCGGCCGGCGGGTCGCGGAAGTCCATGAAGATCTCGCCGCCGCGTTCGACGACTTCATACGTGCGGACCGGATCGCGCCCGACCAGCGCGGCGCCGCTTTTAAGATCGAATTTCCAATTGTGCCAGTTGCAGGTCAGCACGCAACCCGGCCCGATCGTCCCTTCGCTCAGCGGATAGCCCTCGTGCGGACACCGGTTGGCGATCGCGAAAAGACGGCCCTCCTGCGCGATGACGAGGACCTGCTTGCCGTCATGCCGTAGGAGCCGCTTGCCGTCGCTGCCAAGCTCGCTGCGTTTCAACCCAGTCGCGGTCAGCATCCCATCCTCCCTAGAGACGGCGTCATTGCGACCCGCGGGCGTGACCCGCGGGGAAGCAATCTCGTGGCGGTGTGCCATTGGCCTGAGATTGCTTCGTCGCTGCGCTCCTCGCAATGACGTGATGAGCTTTTGGTCGAAGCCGGCGGCTGGCACGTCCGTCGGTTCGGCATCGCAGCGGTGTTATCCGGTACGTGCAGCGGCGCGCGCCGGTGACGAGGTGGTCTTCGCGTTCGATCTGCCAGCCGGCCCCAAGAAGGTTCCGAAAGATCTGCATCTCGATACTGCAGAAGCCCTGGCAGCTCATTGCCGCGGCGCAGATCGGGCAGTGATCTTCGACGAGCATATAGCCTTCGGGGCCAAGCGCTTCCACTCGCGCCATATAGCCTTCGGCCGAGCGCATATCGGCCAGCACCGCGAGCTTTTTGGCCATATCGGGCTCGCGGGCGAGCCGCCTCTGGTAAGAGGCAGTCATCTGCTTGCGGCGGCGCTCGAGCAGCCGCAAGAGCGCCGCCTCGCCGAGCTCATTGCGGATCGCGCCGATGAGGTCGACGGTGAGCTGCGCATGCGTATCGGGAAACAGCGACGCCGCGCCCGGCGCCAACGACCAGAGTCGCCGGGGCCGGCCGCGGCCTTGCGAGCGATCGGAATAGGTGACGAGGCGCTCGGCAAGGAGCCGCGCGAGGCGCTGGCGCACCGCCTGCACGCTGATCCCGAGCCGCCGCGCGAGGGTTTCGGCCTGCGCCTCACCAAGGCTCTTCAGTTGGAACAGAATGGCGTCGTCCGCCGTCTTCACGCCGCTTCGCTCGCGAATAATTTAAGCAAGCATAAGGTTGTTTAATTTGTCGTGTCAATGGCAAATTTTCGCGGCGTTGGCGATCGTGCGGGCGCCGGGTTAGATTCGAGGCAAGAAATTCGAGCCGAAGGAGCATGAGCGATGGCGGACGGAATCTCTTTGATCGTACCGGCCACCCCTGACGAGGCGGTGACCCCGCGCGGGGTCAACCACATCGTCATCAATGTGCGCGACATCGAGGAGTCGCACAAATTCTGGACCGAAATCCTCGGCTTCAAGCAGGTCGCCTATTCGAAGCGCCGCAATGGCAAGATGCGCTTTTATTCGGGCGATCACGACGGCCGCATGAATCACCACGACATCGCGCTGTGCGAAAACCCGAACCTGCCAAAGCCGCCCGCCGAATGGTCGATGTTCGACCAGCCGGTCGCGATTAACCACATCGCAATCCAGTTGCCGAACCGCGAGGCGTGGCTCAAACAACTGGCCTGGCTGCGCGCCAAGGGCGTCAAATTCCAGCGCCGCGTCAATCACGGCATGACGCACAGCCTGTACATCGTCGACCCCAATGGCTACGGGGTCGAGGTGCTCTACGAACTGCCGCGCGAAGTCTGGGGCGACAACATCCAGGGCGCGATCGACTACGCTGCGCCGGTGCCGACCGAAGGCGACGACGCCTTCATCGACGATACGAACTATCCGATGTTCGGCACCGCGGAGAACGCCGCCGAATAGCGCCGTAGCGCCGTAGGGCGGAATAGCGAAAGCGTATTCCGCCGTAGCAGAAGGGCCGACTTGGCGGAAGGCGCTGCGCTGTTCCGCCCTGCTGACTACCCGATGTCCGGCGTAGCGGAGAAAACCGCCGAGTAGCGCCGCGGTGGCGAGGGCCCCGTCACATGTTCATCGCATGACCGGGCGCACTTCGACAGAGCCGCCCACCTCCAGGATCGGGCAGCCCTTGGAGATCTCGACGGCATCCGCGAGGTCATTGGCCTCGATCAGACTGAACCCGCCGACGACATCTTTGGTCTCGGCGTATGGGCCGTCGGTGACGATCTTCTGGTTGCCCTTGACGACCATGCCGGTAAGCTCCAGCGGATGGCCGAGCTCCTTGAGATAGCCTTTCTCGCCGAGGTCCTTGAACCACGCGACCCACTTCTGCAGGTGCTGCTGCCGTTGTTCGGGTGACGCGGTGGTATCCCTGCCGCGATAGAGATAGGTGAATTCATTCATTATGCTTCCTCCTCGGTTGGCGTATCAAACAGCGCCACGACGTTGCAGAAGTGCCGCGGGAGACAATTTTTTTGCGGCGCATCGTGATTTCCGGTCGGTATCCCAAGCGCGAGCGCTGACCGCAAATGCCTTTCGGTTCGCCGGCGAGCGTCCGTCCCGTAGAAAACGCGTGTGGCGCTAAAGGGTTAGTCCATGGCTGTGGACGAAGATCTGGCTGGGCGCATCCGCGCCGTTCTCGCTGGTGCGGGCTCGGTGCGGGAAGTGAGGATGTTCGGCGGGCTGTGCTTTTTGCTGAACGGCAACATGGTGGCCGGAACCTCGAAGCGCGGCCTCCTCGTCCGCGTCGGCAAGGACCGGTATTCCGGCGCATTGGCCCGGCCCGGTGCAAAGCCGATGGAAATGGGCGGGCGAGTAATGGAGGGCTACATTTTCGTCGATCCCGCCCCGCAGGAGGACCGAGTATTGCGGGACTGGCTCGAACTGGCGGTTGACTTCGCCGAGACCCTGCCCGCAAAACTCTCGAAGTCGGGATCCGGGCGGGGCAAGAGAAAACCCCGGTAGCGCTTGCCTGCCCAATTCCGACGCGATTATCATCGCTCGGTAGCAATAGGACGCGTACAATCCGGGCCAAGCAGGGAGGTTTCGTTATGTTGACAAGGCGCGAGTTTGCGGGGGTAGCGTCCTGCGCAATTTGCGGGCTCACCGGGCTGGTCGCGACCGAGGCGGCGGCGCAGGGTACACCTGCTGCAACGACGCCGGGCGTGACGCGCAAGATCCTGACGCAGATGGACGGTCCGGTTCCGGGTTATGTGACGATCAATGCCGAAGCCGAAATCGACCCTGGAGTGACGATTGCGCGGCACACGCATCCCGGCATCGAATCCGGCTATGTCCTCGAAGGCGGCCTCGATCTCCCGGTACAGGGTCAGCCGACCCGCACGTTGAAGCCGGGCGATGCCTTCCAGGTACCCCCCGAAACCCCCCATGCCGGGGGCAAGAACGGCGACAAGAAGACCAGGATCGCGATTACTTATGTGGTCGAGAAGGGCAAGCCGCTCGCATCCCCCGCCTGATCCGCGCACCCCGATCTCGTACGTCGTGTAAACCGGCTGGAGCGGGACAACGCAAAATTCGTTAGGTCCGACCATGCTCCCGCGTTGCGCGCCAGACCCGTTCGGGGGTGGCGGGCATGGGGACGTCGGTGACGCCGAGCGGGGAAAGCGCGTCGAGGATTGCGTTCATGACGGTCGGGGTCGCGGCGACGGTGCCGCCTTCGCCGACACCTTTGGCGCCCAATGGGTTTGTCGGACTCGGGACGGGGTTGAAATCGACGGTGACTCGCGGCATCGAGTCGGCGCGCGGAATGCCGTAATCCAATAATGTGCCGGTTAGGAGCTGGCCGCTGTCCGGCTCGTAGACGACGTCTTCGGAGAGCGCTTGCCCGGCGCCTCGCGCGACGCCGCCTTGGATCTGGCCCTTCGCCAATAGCGGGTTGATGACCGTGCCGATGTTGTAGACGACGGTGTAGCGGGCGGGCGCGGCCTCGCCGGTCTCGCGGTCGATCTCGACCTCGCAGATGTGGCAGCCATTGGGGAAAGTCGGCACGTCGGGCGAGAAACCACCGGCGCCCTGCAATCCGACGCCGAGCTCCGACGGCAGACGCACCGGGATGAACGACATCTGCGCGACCTGGAGGATCGGCATCCAGCGGTCGGTGCGGCGATCGTGAATTGGCCGTCGGCAAAGGCGATGTCGGCGGCGTCGGCCTCCATGAAATGCGCCGCAAAGCGCTTGCCGCGCTCGATGACCTCGTCGGCCGCGGCGCGCAGGGCGCTGCCGCGGATCATCATGCTGCGCGAGGCGTAAGTGCCGCGGCCGATCGCGACCTCGTCGGTGTCGGCCTGCAGGAGATGGATCTTGTCCTCGGGCACGCCGAGCCAGTCGGCGACCATCCGCGCATAGAGGCCGCTGGAAATGTAGCTGTACTGCGAGATCCTTTGACCCAAAGCAGTCAGCTCTTGGCGCTTTCCTGGGGTTTGTTACGTGGCTGTCCTCAACCAGGCCCCATCCACTCGCGCCGCGCCAGTCAACGCTCCATAGTGACCCGGAACGTAGTAAGGTCTGGAGGAAGGACCGCGCGCTCGCTATGCGGCGTGCCGACGGGTGCCCAGTCATATGGCACCGGTTGCGCCCGGTAAACCGCGTTTGCTTGAACCTTCTTGCCGGCGGGTCCGACCGGCAGCGGGCTGAAATAGGGGCTCACATACTCCCAAACGATCTCGCCCGCAGGCGTGATCTGGAAGAAGCGACCGTTCATGCCCTCGTCAATGAAGGAGTTGCCATTGGGCAGGCGGCGGACATCGCTGATGTACGAGCTGTAAAAGCTCCATTCTGGGGCGTCGCTGTCGCTGCCACTATATTCCCAGACGATCTGCTGCTTCACCGGATCGATCTCCAGCGCGCGCGAACCGGGGAAGAGTTTGAGCGTCGCTGCAGGAAAGCCCGCCGCGCCCTGATTGTCGAACATCAATAGGTTGCCGGCGCCGGGGAGACCCTCAGGGATGAGGTGCGGATCGTGTTGTCCGCTGATCTGGTCGATGATCGACGGCAGGCGGCG
>Ga0126378_10000279_pt1 | contig 38803 bp, 30 predicted proteins | sample PanSoiMetPlot_23_FD_92587 | JGI IMG/M metagenome (GOLD analysis project Ga0126378, IMG submission 92587) | Tropical forest soil microbial communities from Panama - MetaG Plot_23 | ecosystem: Environmental > Terrestrial > Soil > Tropical forest > Bulk soil | place: Panama | collected 2016-02-17 | reverse complement strand
TTGACGCCCACTTGCGTCCAGTTCACACCGTCAGGCGAGAGGTAGCCGGTGAAAGTGTTGCCGCCGCGTACCAGCTTCAGCCAGACCGGCAGGCTCACCGCACTCACGGTGTTCTGACTGCTGGTGGTGCTTCCGGTGGTTGCTCGTTCGTCGAAATAAATTAGCGACTGCCGCCCGAAGGTGGTGTACACGTTGGTTGAACCGGCGGTCAGCGTCTCGCGAACCATCAGCCCTGCGGACTGCGAAATCCCGCCACCCTGCAAGCTCGTCACCCGCGCAATGATCGTCCCGTCACCTGACAAAGGTTGATAAACGAATTGGAACCCGTCCGCAACGTCCCAAATTTGAGCACCCGAGCCCTGTACCGTGAATGTCCCGTTCGCGTAGCTCGCGCTGCCAGCCGCCCCCACAACACCCACATCCACATTGGACCAGCCCGAAGGAAGGGCAGTCGAGACGATTGTGAGCGCTATGCTGCATGTGCCGTTCAGGCTTCCGGATAGTCCGGCGACGTTGACAGTGTACGTTCCGGTGGTTGCAGTGTTATTAGCGGCCAGCGTCAGGGTGCTGCTGCCGGTTGTGCTGCTCGGATTGAACGTGGCAGTCACGCCAGTCGGAAGGCCAGACGCGGACAGAGTCACGCTGGCGTTGAAGCCGTTCTGCGGTGTCACCGTGATGGTGCTTGTACCGCTAGCACCCTGGAAGATGCTGAGGTTGCTGGGTGACGCGGAAAGCGTGAAATTGCCTTTGCTGTTGACGGTGAGAGTGATCGTCACCGAATTAGTCAACAGGCCAGAGGTGCCGGTGACAGTTATGGTAGCGGCGCCAACCGCTGCAGTACTGCTGGTCGTCAACGTCAGCGTGCTGGTGCTCGTCGCACTCGCAGGATTGAAGGTGGCGGTTACACCGCTGGGCAAACCCGAGGCGGACAAACCGACGCTCCCAGTGAAGCCGTTTACGGGGTTGACGGTAATTGTAGCCGTGCCCCCGTTGCCTTGCGTGATGGTTAAGCTGCTCGACGAGGTAGTAAGGAAAAAGGACGGGACAGGTCCAGTAGTGGGCCAATTCGTTACCAGGTTGGTTGCGTTCAGTGTGCCGATGCCAGTGGCGAAGTCCCAGCCCATCTTTGTCCCATACGCCGGGCTGAAAGAATTGTTGGAAGTGGAGAGCACACCCTGGGTGCCGGGCCCAGAGGGATCGTAGCAATTAGAGTTTCCCGTGCAGTTCACATCCATATCGCCCTGCGTCACGTCATAAAAGACACACGCGCTAGAGACACCACGGCCTTGCGTCGAATTGCAAGAAGTCGAGCCGCTCGAACCGTATTCCGCTGCGGCAAGCTGGTAAAAAACGGGATTTGGATTACCCTGACGCGCTCGCAATTTCTGGTTCACCAGGGCCTGGATGCCAGCCAAGATGGGAGCGGAGAAGGAAGTACCGCCAGCACCGGACCAGGCGCTCGGGTCGCTGCCGCACGCGGCTCCGCCATTGGCTGTATCTGACCAGCAAAACACGTAGTAGTGACTCCAAAGGCCATCGGCAGCAAACAGCGAAACGTCTGGAGTGTCGCGCACACCGTCCTTGGGATTTCCGAAGACATTTTGCCAAGAGGGTTTGGGCCACCCCTGGCAAGTCCCACTCACAACGCCGGCGGTCGAAGGCGCGCCAGTCGCGCAAGCGCTCGGGCTGCCGCCGCCCGCAACCGTGGTCTGAAGCGATGGGCCATAAAACGAATCGTTACACAGGCTGCTAGAACCGTAGGTTAGTCCGAAACCAAGGTAGTTCGAGATTAGCGCACCGGCGCAGGAATTGTTCCACGGGATTTCCGGGATATAGGACGTCGCCGAGGCAAATGCGGAAGTATTTGTGGAGCTCCAGTAGACGCCATTCGTGCCGGAGTACGTATCACTGAAATCCGTGCCGCCAACTGCGACGTTGTACGGAGTAGACGCCAATGCGTTGGCACCGACGCCGTGAGTGGCTTCCGACGCGTTATTGTCGCAGCCCGCCGCGCCGCTGTCGCCCGCGGCAACAAAGACGGAAACACCCTCGGCGACGGCCTGTTGGTAAACAGAGTTGAATGCCGCGTTCGCGGCCGCACCGTTTACCGCCTCGCACTGCCCGTAGCTAACACTCACAATCGCAGGCGGGCGGTTCGAGTTGATCAGATTCTGAATCGCAATGAGTCCGCCGAAAGTGGCAGTGGTGTCAGCGCAGGATACAATCTCGACCGCTGCGCTCGGAGCCGCCGCGCTGGCCCACTCGGCATCGAGAATCGCTTCCGCATCGTTGGGTGCGATCACACCAGGCGCAGCACAATTGTTGGGCCCCGTTGGAGAGGGTGGATGAATGGTTTTGAAGGAGCCCGAGGTGTAGCGCGAAAGGCCAAACGTCGACCGAAAAGCACTCCAGTCCGCCGCACTGAAGACGTCCGTGTCTTCGATGAGCGCTATGGTTTGGCCTTGCCCCGAATAGCCTGCATTAAAGAGGGGATTGAAATTATAAATGGTCGCCAGGTCCGCGGGCACAAGTGCGTAGGTCGTACCAAACAGTCCGTTGAAGGTAAACTTCGGCTGTACGTTGCGCATCACGTGCATGGCCTGAGGCCGAAAGTCATGCATCGAGACGATACCAACCACAACGGAAGCGAGGGCGGCAGGAATTTGCGGATCGTTGATGTTTCCCGTGTGCTTTGTCCCTTGAACCTCAAAATCATGTATTTCGGTGCCGAAGGCGCGGCCGACCTGCTCAGCAGTGCCAGAGAAGTCGATCACCATTCCGCTCGGGTAAACTACGTTGATTTTGAAGCCGTGCGACCTGAGCCAGTGCGTTACAGCTTCCAGATCCTGGTCCGCAACGCCAAATCTGTCTCCAAATTCATCCGCGGTGAGCCATTTGTGAAACTCCGGGGATCCCGCGTCGTGGAGCGCATCGATGAACTTCTGGACTGCCTTCTCCTGCTCAGGGGAGCGACGCAATTGAAGCAGTAGATGCTGCATCGGGAGGTCGTCTTTGGCTTTGCCGCGATCATTTTCCTGCCTAGCCTCCGGGTGAGTGTTTCCCCTTAAAGTGATTCTTTCCTGTTCATCGATGTTCGCGGTAATACGGGGCCGCGAATGCCGCCCCACTTCAACCGATTGGGCACGGACAAGCGAGGCTCCAAGGACCGATGCCAGAGCAACTAAGAGGGATAGGCGTCCTAGTGTTCGAAACATGGTCTCCTCTAGATAAGGTACCCGCGCGGGGTGCGGGGCACTTACTGGCCTAAAGAGGGAGTCTGTAATCTACAGATTTCATAGCTAAAAAAAGCCTTGGAATCAACGGAACCGCGGACCGAGGCCCGGAAGGGTAGTCTTTTGGACAGGGGAGGCAGAAGCTAGGACAGGGGCTCCGCGAGGGCAGTCGCGGCGTTTTTGGGGCAGGCGGGGAACGACTGTTCTGCGGTCCTATTACGCAGCTTTTGAGCAGTGCGTCAGTTTGTATTTTGGGCCTGTTAAGTCTACGAGCCGTCAAACTCAAACTGGCCGCTACCGCCTTTTTTTGCGCCATTTGACGGTGTTCAAGGTCAACGGTAGACTTTTGTTTCCACGCGGTTTGCAGCTCGCGCTCGAGTCCGCAAGGGATCTGTCCCTCGAACAAAAACGGTAGCGCTCCGCAAGTGAGGAGGAAGCATGGCCACGGCAGTTGCGCCCAGAGTTTTCAAAAACTTCATCAACGGAGAATGGGTGGAGTCGCGTTCGGGCAAAGCGTATGAAAATCGCAACCCGGCGAACACGGACGAACTGGTAGGCATGTTTGTCTCTTCCGGTGAAGAAGACGTAAGTGCCGCTGTGGATGCGGCGAAAGAAGCCTACAAGTCGTGGCGGCTAGTGCCGGCTCCGAAGCGCGCGGAGATTTTGTTCCGCGGTGCGGAATTGCTTGTTCAGCGCAAAGAGGATTTCTCCAGGGACATGACGCGCGAGATGGGCAAGGTCCTGGCCGAAACGCGTGGCGATGTGCAGGAAGCTATTGACATGACGTATTACATGGCGGGCGAAGGCCGCCGCCTCTTCGGTCAAACCACGCCTTCTGAATTGGCGAATAAATTTGCGATGAGTGTGCGGCAGCCGATAGGCGTCTGCGGAATGATTACGCCGTGGAATTTTCCGATGGCCATTCCGTCGTGGAAGATGATGCCGGCATTAGTGAGCGGGAACACGGTGGTGTTGAAGCCGGCGGAAGATACGCCACTCTCTTCTTATCATCTCGTGCAAGTTTTAGCCGAAGCGGGTGTTCCGCGGGGCGTCGTGAATCTGGTGAGCGGCGATGGGCCCAACGCCGGAGCACCGTTGTCGCAGCACAAAGATGTGCCAGTTGTCAGCTTCACCGGATCGAGCTCGGTCGGGCGAATTATCGCTCAGGCCTGCGCACCGGATTTCAAGCATTGCAGCCTGGAAATGGGCGGCAAAAACATCATTATGGTCATGGAGGACGCGAATCTCGATCTCGCGATTGATGGCGCGGTCTGGGGCGGATTTGGAACGACAGGGCAGCGCTGCACAGCCGCGAGCCGTATCGCCGTGCACAAGAGCGTCTACAAGGAGTTTGTCACGCGTTTTGTGGAGCGCGCCAAGTCGCTAAAAGTTGGAAACGGGCTGGATCCGGTTACGGAGATGGGACCGTGCATCAACGAGCAGCAATTGAAGACGGTGGTGAGCTATGTGGAGATTGGCAAGAACGAAGGGGCGAAACTGCTGACGGGAGGGAATCGCCTTGACAACGGCGCGCTTGCAAAGGGCTGGTTCCACGAACCAACCGTTTTTGGCGACTGCGCGCCAACGATGCGAATCGCGCAAGAAGAAATCTTCGGCCCAGTTGTTTCCGTGATTCCGATCAGCAGCTTGAACGAAGCCATTGACGTGGCCAACGGCGTTCCTTACGGTCTTTCGGCTTCGATTTACACGCGAGATGTGAACCGCGCCTTCCAGGCCACGCGTGACCTGAACACAGGAATTGTTTACGTCAACGCGCCGACGATTGGCGCAGAAACACATTTACCGTTTGGGGGAACAAAGCAGACCGGAAACGGCCACCGCGAAGCGGCTATTGCGGCCATCGATTTCTTCACGGAGTGGAAGACCGTGTACATCGACTATTCCGACAAGCTCCAGCGCGCGCAAATCGACAATAATTAGAGCTGAATTGCAAAGTCTAAGAGAGATCGCTCCGCCTCAGGCTGCGGAGGACCGCAACCTGAGGGTCGGGATGACAGGTTGTAGTTTTCTTGCTTGAGAGGGCGTCGCTGTCAGAGAGTTTCTGCCGTTGCAGGAGCGCAAGTAGACGGAGTCAGATATTTAACAAAGATGACTTCGTTTTGCGCCTCGTTATAGATCAGCTCATCGGCTATTGCACGGATCATGGCAATGCCAAATCCGCCCGGGCGTATGCTGAGTTGATCTCGCACGGCCACGTGCGCAATAGGATCCTCCGCCGGCTGGCCGACCGCGGCGTGAGTCAGGGCCTTGAAACTGAAACCTGGCCCGGGATCTGCCACACGATACAGAAGCATACGCGAGGAGCGTATGTGAGCAATCCGCACTTTGCGGTTTGGATCCAGCTTTCCGCCCCACTCCACAGCATTGAGTAGCAGCTCGCTGAACGCCAATCCGATTGTTGCGCGTAAGTCATCCGGAAGGTCGGTTTCCAGCTTCATTAAAAAAGATTGAATGCGACCGGCCGCCTCGCGTGTACACGGAATAAGAAGTTCCACCCAGTGCGCCTTGGCAGAAATCACTTCGATAGGCGGAGAAGCGTTTTCCTTGAGTACCCGCTGAGCTACCTCTACCGCTTCTTTCGGCGGAAAGGGCTTGCTCAAGTATTCATAGGCTTGCTCTCGTACGGCGCGAAGTAGACTCTCCGGTGTACCGTCGGAAGTCATGATTACAATTTTGGGATGAGACTCGCCCGCGCGAACCCGGGCGAGCACTTCGAGGCCTGTCAGCTCCGGCATCCAAATGTCGAGAAACGCGAGATCGAATCTTCTTCGTTCGATATTGCGTAACGCCTCTGCTCCGTTCTTCACGGCAGTCACGGCATACCCAGCTTTTTTTAGCATGCTGGAGATAGCAAAACGTGTTGTGCGGTCGTCGTCAGCAACAAGAATATTTGCCAGTGCTTGCGCGCGTTTCACGGAATTATCCTGAGCGGCCGTGATCCGAGGATCAAGTTGCGCCCAAATGCTACTTCGAGGAGAAAGGGGGGTCAACGTCCTGGAACTTGCGGGCGCGAAGTCAGCGAGTTGCGCGATTTCGGCCCCTGTACCAAAATGAGCACCTTGACCGGGCTTTGCATGTTCGAGAATCGGTGAAAAAGTGAGTGCGCCAGCCTTCAATCCGCCCAAAGAGGCCGACCTGCGCGAGTTTGTCGACCTGACCTTAAACCTGTTGTGCATCGCCGGCACGGATGGCTACTTCAAGCACCTGAACCCCGCATGGGAGACAACGCTCGGCTATACAAGAGACGAACTACTTTCGCGTCCGTATTTGGAATTTGTCCACCCTGATGACCGCCAAGCCACACACGCTGAGGCAGCGTCCATCGCATCGGGCCGAAGCACTCTTTCCTTCGAGAACCGCTATCGTTGTAAAGATGGGTCCTACAAATGGCTGCTTTGGTCAGCAATTGTGCGAGCAGAAAGAGGACTAATCTACGCGGTTGCAGCAGATGTTACGGAACGAAAGCGCGAGGTGGCGCGCCTGGCTGCGCAGTACGCGGTCACACGGGTGCTCGCTGAGGCGTCCACTCTGGCCGACGCCACTCCCCGGATCCTGCAAGCCATCTGTGAGAGCCTCGACTGGTCCGAAGGAGCCATTTGGAGAGTTGACCAGCACGAAAACGTGTTGCGATGCGTGGAAACCTGGCATGGGCCATCCGCGCAAGTTGACGAGTTCGATCAGATGACGCATTGCCAGAAATTTTCGCCCGGCGTGGGCCTGCCGGGCCGAGTCTGGTCTCAAGCCCGACCGGCCTGGATAGAAGACGTGACTTGTGACTCAAACTTTCCGCGCGCGCGAATTGCGGCTCAAGAAGGCCTACACGCAGCATTCGGTTTTCCCATCCTCCTGGGCGCTGACGTCTTGGGCGTGCTCGAATTCTTCAGCCGCCAGATTCAAAAACCGGACAACAAGCTACTGGAGATGATGAGCGCAATTGGCAGCCAGATCGGCCAATTCATCGAGCGCAAGGAAGCGGAAGAGGCACTGCGTGTCTATGCGCGCGATCTGGAGACGGCGAGAAAGCGAGCGGAAGAAGCCACCCGAGCCAAGAGTGAATTTTTGGCCAACATCAGCCACGAGATCCGCACACCAATGAACGCGTTGATCGGAATGACCGAGCTCGCGCTGGAGACACGGATCAATCGTGAACAGCGAGAATATCTGAATGCAATTCAAGGATCAGCCAACGCGCTGCTGACGCTGGTTAACGATCTTCTTGATTTCTCCAAGATCGAGGCACGCAAGCTGCGATTTGACCACGCCGGTTTCAATTTGCGCGACGCGCTCGAAGACACACTGCGCGTCCTGGCTCCGCGTGCCGACCAGAAAGGTATCGAGTTGGCGTGTCATGTCCATCCAGATGTGCCCGACGCCCTGGTAGGCGATCCATTGCGTCTCCGGCAGATCGTAATGAATCTGGTCGGCAATGCCATCAAATTTACCGAGCATGGTGAAGTAGTACTGCGGGTACGCAGCGAGCCGCGCCCCGACGGCAACATTCAGATGAGTTTTTCTATCAGCGACACCGGAATCGGCATTCCGCTGGAAAAACAAACTGTCATCTTCGAGGCATTCTCGCAGGCCGACAGCTCCACGACAAGACGGTACGGTGGAACTGGCCTGGGTTTGGCGATCGCTGCCCAGTTGGTAGAACTGATGGGTGGCAGGATTTGGGTGGAAAGTCAGCCTGGGCACGGAAGCACGTTTCATTTTACCGCGGTGCTCAAACTCCAGGAGCCTGGGACGGAGAAACCGCCCGCTCCCGTTCGCACCCTTACGGACTTACCTGTTTTGGTCGTGGATGACAACGCAACCAATCGCCGAATCCTTCAGGAAGTGCTTACCAACTGGCGCATGCGCCCGGTTACCGTCGAAAGCGGCGCAGCCGCCCTCGCCGACTTGGAAAAGTCTCTGCGCGACGACCGGCCATTCGCGGTGGTCTTGCTTGACGGGCACATGCCTGACATGGACGGATTCACCGTGGCGGAGTGTATCTATCGGGACGAGCGCTATGCCGGCCTCAAGATTGTGATGCTAACCTCGGCGGCTCGACCTGAAGACGTGGCGCGTTGCCGCAAGTTGGACATTTCGGCCTATCTCACCAAGCCAATCAAGCAGTCCGAGCTTTTTGATGTGATTATCAGCGCCATCGGCGAACCGATGACCGAAAGACCCATTGCGCCAAAAGGCCGCAAAAAGGGCAGGTCTGCCCGACGGCCCTTGACGGTGCTGATAGCCGAGGACAATCAGGTGAATCAATTGGTGGCCATTCGAACCTTTGAGAAGTTGGGCCACCGGGCGACGGTTGTGAACAATGGGCGCGAGGCGCTTGCCGCTGTACAGAGCGGCAAGTTTGATCTGATCGCAATGGATGTTCAGATGCCGGAAATGGATGGGTTTGAGGCATCCAACGCCATCCGCGCCTGGGAGAAGACAACTGGCACGCACACTCCCATTGTTGCGATGACAGCGCATGCCATGAAGGGAGATCGCGAGCGTTGTCTGGCCGCTGGCATGGACGGCTATACCTCCAAACCAATCCGCATCCAAGCGATTGAAGAGGTCCTCGCTCAAGTGATTAGCCCACTGAACCCTGCGCAAGCGCACAGGAAAGCGACAGGCAAAGACAGCGTCATTGATCAGGAAGCACTTTTGGAGGGTGTTGGCGGCAACCGACAGCTTCTGCGCGAACTTGTTCGCATTTTTCTCAAGGACTATCCTCAGCGTCTACTCGAAATCAAGGATGCAATCGGTCATGGAGATGCGGGAGCGTTGGGGGGAGCCGCGCACGCCCTCAAAGGCGCAGTTGGCAATTTCTCGGCTGAGAAAGCGTTCGCGACTGCCCAGCGATTGGAAAGTGTTGGCAAGAATGGAGACCTGGGCGTTGCTGGCGAAGCATGCGCCATGCTCGAATCCGAATTGGCCATTCTTGACGAGGCGCTCAGAAAGTTGCTCATGGCCTCTTCGAAAAGAAAGACTAAAAAAGACAAGCGTAGCGCTCGGAAGCACAGATAGGGCTGCGTTCCGCGGCTGTGCGTTTGCTGGAGAGTTTCAGTGGCCCACTGCGCCAAAGACTAAGGGATTCTGGCCGATTCGGGGCCAGCATTTGACGTGATTCGAGAGCCGGGACAGCTCAGGGCTTTGCGAAGTAACCTTGAGGCTTGAAACTGTTTATCGCCTGCACCTCATCCTCAAAGCTGGGAATAATTTGCAGCAGGTGCAGTACCGCGAACACTTCACGTACGCGGCCGCTCGGACAGAGCAGTCGCAACTCACCACCCTGACCTTTGAGGGTAACGTAGGCCCTGGCGATTAAGCTGACGCCGGTGCTGTCAATCTGCGCCAGGTTTGTCAGGTTCAACAGCAACTTGCGAGCGCCGCGCGCAAGCAATTCCTGCAGGCGGCTGCTCAACAGTTCGCTCTCACCGCCGTCGATCGTCGATCTCCCACGAAGGTCGAGTATGGTGACGTCAGCGGATTCCCGGACCGATATTTGAAGACCCATAACGCCTCTTGTCCCTGTCCGGCGTCTGAGAATCACATACAGGATTATAACGCGGGAACCAACGATATCGCTGCAGTCGATTTCTTCACAGACTGAAAGACCGTTTACATCGACTATTCGACAAGCTTCAGCGCGCGCAGATCGATAACGCTTAAGTGCGCGGGGGGTGTGCCAATGAGTCGCGGCCGCTTTAATCACGGAACGACACGCGATTTCGCGTGTACTCCCTTGCCCATTCGATTGTTCGCCGTAATTCGGCCATTAGTTCCTCGGCGTCCGCGATAACGGATTGCCAAGTGGCTTTTGACGAGGCGTCATGCAGACGTGATCCCGGACCCTCATCAGTCGGTTCACGTTGCTTTGCCTTGCTTCCTCTGAGTTTCCTCACGTTTCCTCCAACCTGGAATTTCGATGTGGTTATCCCGAACTCTGAATCGCGAATTGCTTGGGTTGGTCAGAAAGAAGGGCAGACTGCGCAAGGCGCTGATGCAGATATTTTGGAATAAAGATGCTGCAGTTAGCAAACCGACCGTTACCTGATTGCAGACTCAGGTAAATACCTTAGGCAAAGTAGAGCTCAGGTTTTTGGGAAAGCGCTTTACCTATCGATTGCACGCAAGATGAGCAGCTCGAATTGGTTCTTACGCCAGCACAGGCTCTTTCGCCATTCTCACGTGGCCATTATTGTAGTTCTTCGCACACGAGTCGCAGAACAGTGCCCGGTATGTGGTGCCGTCTTTCGCGCTAGCGTTTTGGAACGGATTCCAACCCTTTACGTTGGTGAGCTTGCCAGTCTGGGTCAACGCCTGAAACAGGTGTTCGCAGATGTAGTCCATTCCATCCGCCTCTGTCTTTTTCTCGCCGGCGAGCTTGTGAATCCAGATGGTTTGTGCCATGGGGTTCCTCCGGGTTCAGGCTCCACTGTGGCACACCCGGAGACGCGCAAACACCTGGCCGAAGGGGCAGATGTGCTTCGCTGGCAACCGCGGTTCGACATTTTCTTAGTAACGGGTAAATGCGTTAGTCGCAAGACTACGCGTTTGCCGCGTGGGTTTGTACGCAGACGCACACATAATAGACGCTGGGTATTCTTGGATTGGTGGACCAGCCAACGATGGTCACGGATTCTACCCGCATCGTAACGGGGCCGATGGAAATTTCCTGAGTGTTTACCGGAATTGGAAGTTTGTCTTCAGGGTCAGTTATGGTATGTAATTCGCGTCCCAAGAGATCGACAAATTTAAAGACTCGCGCCACTTAACCCTCCGGATCACGCGTTTTCGTCCAAGTAGATTGCTCCCGGGCACCCAGCATAAGTCACTGCGTGACCCAAGCATTCGTGCGTGCCGGAAACTCCAGTCCTACCGCAAAGGTAGTGTCTGGGAGAGCCTCGCAGTAAACGACTCTCGCTTCTGCCCGAAGTTCACCTAAGGGAGATTTGACAACCACGCGCGTGTCCGGCTCCCAACGCCGGACTGTTCGGACGCGCGCACCGTTAGTGCTGACATTTTCCGTAGATGCGCACTCTGCGTCCAAAGGCTTCGTCCCATTGGAAAGCAAAACCACAAGTCTCTGAGGACGCCGCTTTTCTCTTCGACCGCCGTCCATGATGTGCGCCTACTTCTAGGGCGGGCTTTCAACTGTCTATGTTGCAAGGCGGTAAGGCTGGAAGGGGTGAACTCCTCGGCTTCCAAGGGTAGGAGGCCGACCGGGGAGATTCACCCCGTATCGCTCCATTCAACAGTAGCGTTAAGTCACTTCGGCAGCTTAGGTCAATCAGACGAACACCCACATTTTCCCTCGGGTGAATCCCCGAGAGCGTGTGTTAATCCACTGGCCCCCTTTCCGCTTTTCGAGCCAAATCCTGGTAAGTCTTCTAATCGGAAGCTGATCCTGCGCATCGCGTTGACCGCGCTTGACAGGCTTTCTAAAATAGAAGTAGGGCCCTTTGGCACTTGGACCGGAGTGCTGCTATTACGATGAGAACTGCCGCGCTACAAGAACGGCGCAACCGCCAGATTCTGGCGGACATTGTCCGAACGTACATCGAGACGGGCGAACCAGTGTCTTCGCGCGCGATTTCCAAGGGTTTCGAGGAATCGTTGAGCACGGCGACGATTCGCAACATCATGGCTGACCTTGAGGATGGTGGCTTTCTGTACCAGCCACATACTTCGGCGGGGCGAGTGCCTACCGCCGCGGCCTATCGTTTCTTTGCGCAGGAAATTGCCTCGCAAGCCACCATCAGCGTCACCGACCGAGAGTGGATTCAGCGGGAAATGGGTGGCGCAAAAACTGCGGCGGAAATCACAGAGCGCGCCGGCCATGTGCTCGCGGAAGTGTCGAATGGGCTGGGAATAGTCGTGTCACCGCCGCTCAGTAAGACGGTTTTGGAACATGCGCGGATGTGGTTGCTTCCCGATGGCCGTGTCGTCGTGGTGCTGATTTCGCCGGGTGGCAAAACACGTGACAAGGTTTTGCAACCGAGCCGGAGTTTTACGCAGGCCGAGCTCGATGCCACCGCCGACTTCTTGAACCGGCACTATTCCAGCTGGACCTTGGAAGCGATTCGTACTGACCTGTTGCAAAAGCTGGCGGCGGACCGCGAACGCTATGAGGGAATTGCGCGAGACGCGCTGGCGCTGTGCGATCCGGGCGTGTTGGGAGATGAGTCGGCAACGCAGGTACACGTGGAAGGAACGGCGCAGATGGTTGGCGCGGGCGACTTTGCCGACCAGACGCAACTGCGCGACCTTCTTGCTGCCATTGAGGAGAAGCACCGGCTCGTGACTCTGCTGAATGCTTGTATTGAGGCGCCTGAGCCCGTGCACGTGCTGATTGGCGTGAAGGAAATTGCGCATGCTGGCGAAAATCTCGCGCTCATCAGCGCTCCTTATATGCATAACGATTTGGTGCAAGGCTCACTTGGCGTGCTCGGCCCCACGCGCATGCCCTATGAACGCGCCATGACGGCCGTGGCTTATGTGGCCCAGCTCTTTAGCGAAGCGTTGAGCAAAATCTAGAACGATAAGAGACAGGAGAAGTAGAGAAGTGGGCAAAGAACCCCCTGATGACAAGCTGAACATTAGCCCGGATGATGAGGGCGCTAACGGCGCTGCTACCGAAACGGGTAAGCCGGACGCTGACATGACGAGGTTGACGGCCGACCTTGAGGAGTTGCGCCAGGCCATGCTGCGAAGCCAGGCCGATTTTGCGAATTACCGCAAGCGCATCGAGAAAGAGCGCTTCGAGGATTCCAAACGCGCCACCGCGCGGGTGATTGAAGGACTCATCCCGATTATTGACGGCTTCGAACATGCCTTGGCCGCGCACCGGGAAGCCGAATACGAAAGTTATCGCAAGGGCTTTGAGCTGATTTACAAACAGCTCCTCGACAATATCGCCAGGCTGGGCGCGGAGCGAATCGATCCAGTTGGCAAGTCATTCGACCCGCACTTGCACCAGGCCGTGGACCGCGCGGAGACCACGGCGCACGCGGACGGCACTATTCTTCAAGTTTTTCAGCCGGGCTATGTTTTTCATGGGCGCGTGCTGCGGCCGGCGATGGTGCGTGTAGCGGTGCATCCCAGTCCGGCATCGAAAGGGGCAGTGAACTAAGGGGGAACCAGAATTTCCATGACCAAAGGGAATCAACACGATTATTACGAAGTGCTGGGGGTCTCGCGCACGGCGGCGCTGGAGGAAATCAAGTCAGCGTACCGAAAAGCTGCGCTGAAATGGCACCCCGACCGCAATCCGGAAGATAAATCAGCAGCGGAAGTTAAATTTCGCGAATGCACGGAAGCCTACAGTGTGCTCAGCGATCCCCAGAAGAAACAGATTTACGACACTTATGGCCATGCAGGACTTTCGAGCGCGGGAGCAGGCCAGGGATTTGACCATACTGTTTTTCAGGATTTTCACGACATCTTCGGGGATTTTTTTGGTTTCGAGGATTTGTTCGGCGGCGGGTCACGCCGCGGGCGGGGCCGTGCGCAACGCGGCGCCGACCTGCGCTACGACATGACGCTGACGTTCGAAGAAGCGGCTGCAGGCGTGGCCACGAAGATCAAGCTGCCGCGGCAGGAATTCTGTGGGTCCTGCAATGGCACGGGCGCGAAGAAGGGCACCGGCGTGCAGAACTGTGCGGCCTGCGCCGGCCGCGGACAGTTGGCGTACCAACAGGGCTTCTTTACCATCACGCGTACATGTCCGTCCTGCCAAGGTGCGGGCCAAATTGTGAAAGAACGCTGCCCGGACTGCCGCGGCCAGGGGCGTATTGAACGCGAGAAGACTATTGAGCTGCGCATTCCGCCCGGAGTCGACACGGGAACTCGGCTGCGCGTCGCTGGCGAAGGTGAGCCAGGGCCGAACGGCGGGCCTACAGGCGACCTCTATGTCGTCCTCGAAGTAAAAGAGCACTCTTTTTTCGAGCGGCGCGGCGCGGACTTGTATTGCACGATTCCTGTGAGCATCGCGCAAGCCACGCTCGGGACGGAACTGCAAGTGCCAGGATTGAATGGGGAAGAAAAGCTCAAGATTTCCGAGGGAACACAGAGCGGCGCGGTGTTTCGCATCAAAGGCAAAGGCTTACCAGACCCGCACGGCGGCGGGCGCGGCGATTTGTACTATCACGTGCGCGTGCTCACGCCGACGAAGCTCACGCGGGACCAGCGCAAGCTGGTTGAACAGCTTGGCGCTACGTTGAAGGTCGAAAATAAGCCCGCCGAGCGCGGCTCGTCGATCTTCGACAAGGTCAAGGACATCTTCGGATAAGGAGGCGTGATTGGTGACTCGTGAAAGCTTTTGAGTTACCGTTTTCTTTGCAACTTTGGTTTGTCTTTTCACCGTGAGTTTTCTTTCGGCGTGCTCACAATCCGCGTTGGCCGCACAATTTACGATAGAATCTGCGCGTGCGACGGCGATTTTTCATTGAACAGTTTACGGGCGACCATGCTGTTATGGAAGGCGAAGAGGCGCACCACCTTGGTCGCGTGCTGCGCGCCGAACGGGGCCAACTCTACGAACTAAGTGATGGTTACCGCGTTTGCCTGGCGCGCATAGAAGAGGTGAAGCGCGACAGCATCCGGTTTTCTCTTGTCGAAGAGTTACCCACCTATCAGCCTGCCCTTCAAACGACCCTGCTTCTTTCTGTCGTTAAGTTTGACTCGTTCGAATGGGCCCTCGAAAAAGCCACCGAACTTTGCGTGAGCACAATCGTGCCGATCGCCGCTGCTCGCAGTGAAAAAGCGCTGCTCGCTGCGGCCCCGAAGCGCGCCGAGCGCTGGAAGAAGATTCTCCTCGAAGCCTCCCAGCAATCTCGTCGCCTTCGCATTCCTCTGTTGCGCGAACTTGCAAAGAGCGGAGGCGTTTTTTCTGCTCAACACGAGGGTCTGGCTTTGATGCTTTCGGAACGGGAAGGCGCTCTGGCACTACGAAAGGCTATCGCAGGGAAAAAAGAATCACATGTGACTCTTGCCATAGGCCCCGAAGGCGGATGGACGGACCAGGAATTCGGCGCCGCTCAAAGCGCCGGATTCCAGCAGGTTTCTCTAGGCCGGCTGATTCTGCGGACGGAGACAGCCGTAGCCGCTGCTCTCGCATCTTTGAACTTTGCGCTAGGCGATTAATCGACTTGTCGGTTGCGTCTCGAGGGGCGCGAGCATACGATGACCTCACTTTTTTAAGGATGTGCCTCTCATGAACAAATGGCTTCCGTTTCGATTGCTTTGCATTCTTGGTTTGGCTCTACCTGCTTTCTCACAAACATCTGCACCCGCTTTGCAGGTCTTCGTTTTCACGCACGCTAACGTTATTGATGGTGTGTCCAAAGATCCGATTCGCGACGCGGTGGTGGTCGTTAGCGATGGCCGCATCGATAGGGTCGGTCCCGCGGGGTCCGCAATTCCTCCGGGCGCGACGGTTCTCGATTTGCAAGGGCGCTGGCTTCTTCCAGGTTATGTCGATGCGCATGCTCACGTTACAGACGCGGCTGCGGCACGGCGCGCGTTGCTCTCGGGAACAACCACTCTGCGCGACTTGGGCGTCAATCATTTTGCTGACATAGGGATGCGGGAGCTGAATCACGCCGGCGTGGCGGACATGCCAGACTTCGTAGCCGCCGGTTATCATGTAAGGCCGCATCCAGCCGTTGAGTTCTTTCTGGACTTTCCAAAACTTCATGACTTGATGAACGGCTTACAGGGGCCAGAAGACGTGCGGCAGATGGTCCGAGCGCAAGCGGAACGCGGCGTGAATGTCATCAAAATCATGGCCACTGAGCGTGCTGGACTGCCGGACACGGATCCGCGCAAGCGGGTCTTCACGGATGCAGAACTTGCAGCTGCGGTTGATGAGGCCCGCAAGGCCGGTCTCGGTGTGGCCGCGCACGCTCACGGTGATGTTGGCGCCCGCGCCGCCGTCCTGGCCGGTGTGCGATCGATCGAGCATGGCACATACCTCAGCGACGCCACTCTCGCCATGATGAAAGAGCGCGGCACATATTTGGTACCGACAATTGCCACGGTGCTGGACTTGATCGATCCCGGCGGCGACTACGACGATCCGATCCTCTCGATGCGTGGAAAAGCCATGCTGCCGCGCATTCGGGAAATGACCGCTCATGCGTGGAAGGCGGGAGTAAAAATTGTCGCCGGAACGGACACCGGCTACGGACCGCAGAGCACGCGCCGCGTTCCCGACGAAATCGTCGAGCTAGTCGGCATCGGAATGCGTCCCATGGAGGCTATCAAAGCGGGCACCTCTTCCTCTGCCGAGTGTCTCGGAATCGAAAAGCGAACCGGCTCGATTCGTCCTGGCTTGGAGGCGGACCTGATCGTCGTGGATCGCGATCCTTTGGAAGACGTAAACGCCCTTCGGGACGTGCTGTTCGTCATGAACAACGGAAGGGTCTTTAGCAATCGTCTAGACCTACGTTGAAGATTCTCTTCCTCTAGACTAGGCCAGTTTGGCAAGACCAACTGGCGAGCGGGAGCAACGCGCCAGCATATCGCGTGAATCTTAGAGGGTGTGCCGTCGCGGCGCTGCTGCTTTTTTGTGTGTGTGGGCAAAATCGCAACTGGCGCAGGCTGCGACGCCCGTGCTATAAATACAAGTCGGCAACAAATGGACCGTTCGCTCGAGAAACAGCCCGCGCCCTCGACATCGCCGGAGAATCCGGGAACTTCACTATCCTCTGTTTCCAATACGACGCCAGGCGCCGTGACAGCGCTTGCACCGGTTGCTGCTGAGGTCACGCCGCCCGCAAGCACGCCGACCGGGAATAACCTGCGAAAAGAAATTCGCGTGTGGAGCCGCGACCTGCTGATCGCCATCGGACTCGCACTGGTGATCATCGTCTTCCTATATCAGCCCGTAAAAGTCGAGGGCACCAGCATGGCGCCGTTGCTCTCTGACCAGGAACGCATCTTCATCAACAAATTTGTTTACCGCTTCGAGCCGATTCAGCGGGGCGATGTCGTGGTCTTCTGGTATCCGCTGGACCATTCAAAATCGTTCATCAAGCGCGTCGTCGGGCTGCCAGGTGAAACAGTCGAAATTCGCCAGGGTGCTCTTTACGTCAACGGCAAAAACGTTGCTGAGCCTTATGTTCCGCCGCAATACGAGGACTTGAGCGACTTCGGGCCCGTGCGCGTGCCTAAAGACAGTTTCTTTGTTCTCGGCGATCATCGCGTTAGCTCGAATGATTCGCGCGTGTTTGGTCCGGTGCCAAGCCGCTACATTTACGGACGGGCCGTTTTCGCGTATTGGCCGGTGGATCATTTCGGCTCGCTCGATACGGCCGAGGCAAATTCCAAATGAATGGCGCATATGTATGATCATCAAGGGAGGATCACCTGACGGAAGTTCCGCACCGATCTGCGACGCTCGCGCTGGAAGACGGGCGCGTCTTTAACGGCCGCGCGGGCGGCGCCATCACGCGCCGCGGCGGCGAAGTCGTTTTCAATACCAGCCTCACCGGATATCAGGAAGTTTTCACCGATCCAAGCTATGCGGGCCAGATTGTCTGCCTGACTTATCCGCACATCGGCAACGTCGGCGCGAATCTCGAGGATGAAGAGTCCGGGCACCCCTACATCGAATCGCTGATCGTTCGGGAATTCTCGCAGGTTTCGTCGAACTGGCGGTCTTCGGAGAGCGCGCAGCTCTATTTGAATCGTCACAAAATCCCTGTGATTTGGGACATTGATACGCGCGCACTGGTGCGCCACATCCGCAAAGTAGGCACGCTGCGCGGCATAGTCTCCACCGATGGCACGCCAACGGAACAATTGGTTTTTGAAGCCAAACAATTGCCTAGCATGGCGGGGCAAGAGCTCGCCAGCCGCGTGACTTGTAAGAAAGCCTATGGCTGGGAAAAAGGCTCGGTGGAAGTCGCGATTTCGCCGTGGTCGGAGCAGATGGGTGAGTCCGGGGAGCAGGCGGAAAACCATCGGCACCGCGTTGTGGCTCTCGATTACGGGATCAAGCAAAACATCTTGAGGCTGCTCGTCGACCATCACTGCGAAGCGTGGGTCGTGCCCGCAAGTACTTCGGCCGAGGAAGTTCTTGGCCTCGAGCCGGACGGCGTCTTTCTCTCGAACGGTCCGGGTGATCCGGAACCGCTTGGCTATGCGATCGAAAATATCAAAAAGCTTATCGGGAAGGTGCCGATCTTTGGGATTTGTCTCGGCCATCAACTCTGCGGTCTCGCTCTCGGTGGCAAAACCTTTAAGCTGAAGTTCGGCCACCATGGCTCGAATCACCCGGTAAAGAATCTCCTTACCGAACAAGTGGAAATCACCGCGCAGAATCACGGTTTTGCCGTGGACCCCGATTCGCTTCCTTCCCGGGAAATTGAAATCACACACGTCAACTTGAACGATCACACCAACGAAGGTATGCGCCACAAAAAACTGCCGCTGTTCAGCGTGCAGTATCACCCCGAAGCCTCCCCCGGCCCGCACGATTCGCACTATTTGTTCACGCAGTTCACGGACATGATGAAGGAATGGCGCCAGCCGGGAAGCTCCCGCAAATGAGATTGGGCCACGACACTCATGCCTAAACGGAAAGACATCAAGAAGATTCTGATCATTGGCTCGGGGCCGATCATCATCGGCCAGGCCTGCGAATTTGATTACTCTGGCGCGCAAGCGTGCAAGGCGCTGCGGGCGGAAGGCTACCAGGTCATTCTGGTCAACTCCAATCCGGCGACCATCATGACCGACCCTGAGTTGGCAGGACGCACGTACATCGAACCGCTCACGCGCGAATATCTCGAAGAGATTATTGCGAAAGAAAAACCGCACGCGCTCCTTCCAACGGTCGGCGGCCAGACGGCATTGAACCTTGCCGTCGAGCTTTCAGAGAGCGGCGTCCTCGAAAAATACAAAGTGGAAATGATTGGCGCGTCGTTGCGCGCCATCAAAGTTGCCGAAGACCGCCTGTGGTTCAAGGACGCTTGCCGTAAAATCGGTCTGGAAGTGCCCGCTTCGGCCCTTGTGAACAATGCTAAGGATGCGATGCGCCTTTGCGACCAACTGGGCTTCCCGCTTGTGATCCGTCCGTCGTTTACTCTTGGCGGGACCGGCGGATCCATTGCGTACAACAAAGAGGAATTCGCAGAAGCCATTTCCACTGCGCTGGACCTAAGCCCGGTCCACGAAGCTCTGGTCGAAGAGTCCGTCCTTGGGTGGAAAGAATACGAGCTCGAAGTCATGCGCGATTTCCGCGACAACTTCGTGGTGATCTGCTCGATTGAAAACTTCGACCCCATGGGCGTTCACACCGGGGATTCCATCACTGTTGCTCCAGCGCAGACGCTGACGGACAAGGAATACCAGCGTATGCGAGATGCCGCGGCAGCCATAATCCGCGAGGTAGGTGTCGAAACCGGCGGTTCGAACGTGCAGTTCGCCATCAACCCGGAAAACGGCCGCATGGTCATCATCGAAATGAATCCGCGCGTTTCGCGCAGCTCGGCGCTGGCCAGCAAGGCCACGGGATTCCCGATCGCAAAAATCGCAGCCAGGCTCGCAGTGGGAATGTCGCTCGACGAAATCCCGAACGACATCACTGAGAAAACGCCGGCCTGTTTCGAACCGACCATCGATTACGTTGTGGTGAAAATCCCGAAATGGCAGTTCGAGAAATTCCCGGGCGCAGACAGCACTCTTGGAACGCAGATGAAATCCGTGGGCGAAGTGATGTCCATCGGCCGCACGTTCAAGGAGGCGCTGCAAAAAGGCATCCGCTCACTCGAGCCGAGCAGCCCCTGGCGCGCTCCTGCGGAGACGCCGGATTCGCTGCTTCGTGAGAAATTAGCGACGCCGCGCCCCGATCGAATTTATTGGCTGCTCACCGCGATGGAGCGCGGCCTTCCGCCGCAGGAGATTTGCGAGATCACTAAAATCGATCCGTGGTTCATCCATCAGATCGAAGAGCTGACCGCCATGAACCGCCGCGCCGCAGCAGTCACCGTCGAGACGGCGTCAAAGGAATTGCTGCGAGAAGTGAAGCGCCACGGCGCGAGCGACGAGCAATTGGCGCAGATTTGGCGGACCACGCCTGCTTCGGTTCGGTTGCAACGCGCGCGCTACGGAGTTGCTCCTGTTTTTAAGCGCGTCGATACCTGCGCAGCAGAATTTGAATCCTTCACACCCTATCTTTACTCGACTTACGAAGACGAAGACGAGTCCGACGCCCAGCAGCGTCCTAAGATCATGATTCTGGGCAGCGGCCCGAATCGCATTGGGCAGGGAATTGAATTCGATTATTGCTGCTGCCACGCCTCTTACGCTCTGCACGAAGACGGCTTCGAGACCATCATGGTCAACTGCAATCCGGAGACGGTTTCGACGGACTACGACACTTCGGATCGCCTGTATTTCGAGCCCCTGACTCTCGAAGACGTGCTCGCGATTGTTGAACGGGAAAAGCCACAAGGCGTTATCGTCCAATTTGGTGGACAGACTCCGCTGAATCTCGCGCTCGAGCTAAAGCGCAACGGTGTTCCCATCATAGGCACTGCGCCGGAGTCGATCGATCTGGCCGAAGACCGCCGGCGCTTTGGGCGTTTGCTGGAAGAATTGAAAATCCCGCAGCCGCGCAATGCAACCGCATTGGTCCCCGAAGAAGCCGCACGCGTGGCCGGAGAAATCGGGTTGCCCGTGCTTGTGCGACCGAGTTACGTGCTTGGCGGGCGGGCGATGGTCATCGCGTACGACGTAAACACAGTGCAGGACTACGTGGCACAAGCGGCTTTGATGGGCCCGGCGCGGCCTGTGCTGATCGATCAGTTTCTCGAAGAAGCCACCGAAGTGGACGTGGATGCTCTTGCCGATGGCACGGACGTGATTATTGGCGGCATCATGGAGCACATCGAAGAAGCCGGAGTGCATTCCGGAGATTCTTCGTGCGTGCTTCCTCCGGTGAGTCTGACGCCTGCGATGCTCGATACGATTCGCGAATACACGCGGCGGTTAGCGCTGGCTCTGAAAGTCGTTGGATTAATGAACGTGCAGTACGCCATTCAGCGCGACACGGTTTATGTTCTGGAAGTGAACCCGCGCGCGTCGCGCACAGTTCCTTACGTGAGCAAAGCGACAGGAGTCCCGCTGGCCAAAGTTGCAGCCCGCCTGATGGCAGGGAAAAAGCTGACGGCCATGCACCTGCCGGTTGTTAAGCACAACGGCGTTGCCGAAATCGCGGTGCGGGAGTTTTATTCGGTGAAGTCGCCGGTTTTTCCCTTCAACAAATTCCGCGGGGTAGACACAATTCTTGGGCCGGAAATGCGGTCTACAGGCGAAGTCATGGGCATTTCGACTTCCTACGGTCAAGCGTTTGCTAAGGCACAACTTGCCGCAGGACAGCGTCTGCCGCGCAAGGGCACGGTGTTTCTCAGCGTGAACGACCGCGACAAGCGGCACGTTGGAGCGCTCAGCAAAGAACTCTCCTCGCTTGGTTTTCGCTTACTGGCCACCCGTGGAACCGCTGCAGCGCTCGAAGCGGCGGGAATCGAGGCGGAGTCCGTGTTCAAGGTGAATGAAGGCCGCCCTAACATTGTGGACCTGGTGAAAACGGGCAAGATCGACCTGGTCATCAACACGCCTTTGGGACGCGAATCTTTCTATGACGAGAAGTCAATTCGCAGAGCTGCGATTCGCTACAATATCCCGTGCATCACCACGCTCGCCGCAGCCAACGCCGCGGCACGCGGAATTCGCGCGTTACTCGAGCAAGGCACCGAAGTTGCAGCGTTGCAGGATTTGCACCGCGGGCAAGCCGCCGCTTCTGGCGCACCCGCATCAGGAGACTAGATCATGGTTTTGTCTGGAGTTTTTCCCGCGCTTACCACGCCGTTCGACGCCGACGGTCAGGTATCGCTGCCGGATTTAAAGCACAACTTCCACAAATACAACGGAACCGACCTCGCGGGTTACGTGGTGATGGGCTCCACGGGCGAATCGGTTTTACTTTCAAAGACGGAGATGGAAAACGTTCTGGCCACGGCGCGAGATGCCGCTTCCCGCGACAAGAAACTCATTGCCGGAACGGGCGCGGAATCCACTGCGGAAACAATCGAGCGCACGAAACACGCGGCGCAACTTGGCTACCATGCTGCGCTCGTGAAGACACCGTATTACTACAAGCCGATGTACAAGCCGGAGGTATACGTCGCACATTACTGTCGGGTGGCCGATGCATCGCCAATTCCCGTGCTGCTTTATTCCGTGCCGCAGTTCACCGGAGTTGCGCTCGAGCCCCCCGAGATAGCCAAGCTTGCCGAGCACCCAAACATCATCGGCATCAAGGACAGCGCCGGAAATGTGCACCGCGTAGCCGAAACGATTGGGAGTGTGCCTCCGGCGTTTCAGGTGCTTGTCGGTTCCGCCGCCACGGTGTATCCAAGCTTGACGATTGGCGCGCGGGGAGCGATTTTGGCGCTGGCCTCCGCGCTCCCGGAGAAATGCGTAGCGCTTTACGAATTGTTCCGCCAGGGTCACCACGAAAAGGCTCGCGAGCTGCAAGGTATGCTGTTGAAGGCTTCGAAACTCATCGTTTCCGAGTGCGGGATCGCCGGCGTCAAGTACGTGATGGACCAACGCGGATACCGCGGCGGGTTGCCTAGGCTCCCGCTTGCCCCGCTGCACGATGAACAAAAGAAACGCCTTAGCGCATTTCTGGAGACTCTGGAACCGGCGGCCATGCGGGCTTGACTCTGTCGTTTCAGAATCGACGCGTGAGCCCAAGGCCTTTTGACTTTCGGGGCATTTTTGCCGCGATTTGTACCAGAAATCGATGAGACGTTTTTCAGTCGCGCTCATCTAACCGCTCATGGATTGTCGCGCTCTGACGTTTCGCCAGTTGCCGCACCAGCCTGCGTTGTTCCTCGACTACGTGGATCAATTTGAAAAAGTAAAGTCGTTTTACGGTCATCCGCCGAAGATGGAAGAGGTGATTCGCGCGGCTGCGAGTCTGGATTATCCCGCCGAGCGACGTGCGCAAGTGGCACGAATTCTAGATAGGCAGAATGCGTCCCTCGGCGCCGGCGCGGAGACTCAGGCGAATCTCAAGCGATTCGCTGCCGGCGCTTTGGCAGTAGTGAGCGGCCAGCAAGTCGGGTTGTTTGGCGGCCCGGCGTATGCCATTTACAAAGCGCTAACGGCGATCCAGATCGCTGAGGAACTAACACGCGCCGGTATTGAGGCGGTTCCGGTCTTTTGGATGGCCACGGAAGACCACGATTTGGAAGAGGTTCGCCACACAAGTTGGTTTGATGCTGGCAAATTGATTCCTTTCGAGTTGCCTGATGGGAACGAGGCGAGGAAGCCGGTTGGGCGGATTGCGCTTGGGGCGGAAGTTGAAAAGTTTTCGGGAGAGGCAGCCGAGTTTCTCCAAAAACAGGGCGCGGAGCTGCTTGCGCAATTCGTCGCGGAAAGTTATCGGGCGGAGGAGACCTACGGCGGCGCGTTTGGAAAGTTGTTTGCGCGGTTGTTTGGGCAGCAAGGTTTAATCCTCATGGACCCGCTGGACGCGGGGCTGCACAAAATTGCCGCGCCGCTTTATCAACACTCCCTGGCAGAACGCGATGAACTGAATGAGGGACTTCTTCAGCGCGAAAAGGACCTGGAACAAGCAGGATACCCAGCGCAGGTCAAAGTGACATCCAAGAGCGCGCTTCTCTTTTATCTCGGGGATGGACCGCGGCAAGCGATCACAGCCAGCAGCGATAAGTTTCACGCTGGAGAAAAGGGCTGGACGCGCGAAGAGCTGACACACTTTACCCACGTCGAGCCGGAGAACTTCAGCCCGAACGCGCTGTTCAGGCCGGTCGTGCAAGACTATCTGCTGCCTACCGTGGCTTTTATCGCGGGCCCGGCAGAGCTTTCCTACATTGCGCAATCGCAAGTTGTGTACCAACACCTCCTCGGACGCATGCCGGTGATGCTGCCGCGCGCGGGATTCACTTTGGTGGACGCTAAAGCCAGAAAGTTGCTCGACCGCTACGACCTAACGGTCGAGGAAGTCTGGGCAGGTTCGCAAAGTGTGCGGCATAAGATGGAAAAGCAGTCCGTGACTGGAACGCTGGCCCAGGACTTTGAGCTTGATCAGAAGAAGATCGGCGAGATGCTGTCGAAACTTGGAGAAAAGATCGAAGCTCTCGATCCCACGCTGAAGGGCACCGTAGAAAAAACGAAAGAGGGGATCGAATTTCATCTCGACAAGCTGCGGCGCAAAGCGGGCGCCGCGCTTGACCAAAAGGCTGGATTGCTGGCGGCCCACGAGCAGCATCTAGAATCGCTGTTGAATCCCCACAAAATGCTTCAGGAGCGCGAGCTGTGTTTGCTGCCGTTTCTGGCGCGCCTGGGCGTGAGCAGTTTGAGCGAGCTGCAAGAGCTGTGTAGCAGCGAGAAACTCGGCCACCATTTCGTTGTGCAGTTGCCGTGAAGGTGTCTCTTCCTGGTTTAAAATCTTCTTACCGCAGCCGATCGCCACGAATCCACGTTTGCATGCTGGTCAGATGAGATCCTTCGCTTCGCTCACAATGACCTACGAGCAATAATTATGCGGCTCAATCTCAGAGGTCCTGACTTCCAGGAGCGTAAATGGAAACGATCATTGTGAAGACTGACCGGCGGACGCAGCTTGTAGATGTGACGGCTCAAGTCCAAAAGCTGGTGTCCGCTTCGAAGATTTCACAGGGGACCTGTTGCCTGTACGTGCCGCACACGACGGCGGCGGTCACCATCAACGAGTGTGCGGACCCGGACGTGGCGCGGGACATCGAGGGGGCGCTCGACCGACTGGTTCCGGCGACCGGGCCGTACCGGCACAGCGAAGGCAACTCCGACTCGCATGTGAAATCAGTCCTAGTCGGCGCCAGCCAGACGGTCTTTGTGGAGAACGGCAAGCTGGCGCTTGGCCGCTGGCAAGGAATCTTCTTCTGCGAATTCGATGGTCCCCGCGAACGCCGGCTCCAAGTCAAAGTCGCTAGTGATTGAATTGGACAAGGACCGCCTTTTGCCTGGGAGAGGTTCTCAGTATCGAGTACGGCTCAAGATACAAGGTGGGTGTGCTAGAGTTTTTGGGCCATGAAGAAGCTGGGAATTTACGTGCAGGTGCCGTTCTGCCAGACAAAGTGTACCTACTGCAATTTCCATACTGGCGTTGTGGCAAGGGAGCGTTTTGGGCCTTACGTGGAAGCGGTGTGCCGGGAGATTCGCCACCATCAGGAGCTGTTGAGGGCGGCAGGGGTGGAATGGCCAGATGCGCTGAAAGAAGATGTTGCGAATACAGCTTATTTTGGAGGAGGGACGCCAAGTTTGTTGGAGGCGGGGCAGTTGCAAGAGATCCTCGCTTCGATTCAGGAAACGTTCACGACCGGATTCGAAGAAGTAACGCTGGAGGCGGATCCGGAAACGATTGAGGAAAGCAAGGCTAAGGCCTGGATTGCAGCGGGAATCAACCGCGTTAGTTTTGGAGTGCAGTCGTTTTCGGATAAGGAATTGGCGGCTGCCGGGCGAATGCATCGGAGGGCCGATGTCTATAGGGCGGCACCGGTATTGCGGGCGGCAGGGATTCGCAATGTCAGCTTCGATTTGATTGCGGGGTTGCCGCACCAGACGAAAGAAAGTTGGAAGCAATCACTCGAGGAGTTGATTGCGCTTGGGCCGGAGCATGTGTCCGTGTATTTACTAGAGGTGGATGAAGGGAGCCGGCTGGGCAAGGAGTTGCTGGCAAAGGGGACGCGGTACAGTGCAGGAGCGGTGCCGAGTGAAGACGAGATGGCGGAGTTTTACGGAATGGCGCAGGAGGCACTAGGTGCAGCCGGGTATCGGCATTATGAGATTTCGAATTGGGCAAAGCCGGGATTTGAGTCAAAGCACAACTTGAAATATTGGAGGCGGGAGCCATATTTGGGGTTTGGGGCAGGCGCGCACTCGTTTTCGGGAGGAAGGCAGCGCTGGGCGAACGCCCACGATTCCGCGGCTTACGTGAAGGCGGTTGAGAATGGACGATTGCAGGTGGAGCAGCTCGAAACCGTGGGCACGGAGCAGGCACTGGAAGAGGAGTTGTTTCTGGGCTTGCGACAGTTGGATGGCATTGACCTAGGAAGGATCGAGCGGGAGTATGGCGTCGCGCTCGTGAACCGATTCGAGCCGCTGACTGCGGCAGGGCTCGTGGAGCGCAAGGGAGATTTGGTGCGGCTAGCTGAGAAGAAGCTGAGCGTTTCGAATGAGGTGTTCGTCGAGTTGATGCGGTGAGCGGCTTTCATCGATCGACCGTGCTTGCAAATGACTGTTTTTCTTGACGCAGAGGGTCCTGAGACCGCAGAGAAGAGATCAGGGAGCAAAGACCGGAGAAAGGAAAACGGAAGCGGGGAAGATATGAGCTATACGGTGGCGAAGGGGAATCAGAGGGTTGATCCGGACGAGGTGAAGGTGGGCGGGAGTGTGCTCGAAGGTGTGGTGGATTTGCGCAGCGATACCGTGACGCGCCCGACGGCCGAGATGCGGCGGGCGATGAGCGAGGCCGAGGTCGGGGACGACGTGTACGGAGAGGATCCAACGGTCAATCGACTCGAGAAGCGCGCGGCGGAAATCTTTGAGAAAGAAGCGGCGCTGTTTGTACCGACAGGGTGCATGGGGAATCTGATCTCGATCAAGATTTGGACCCATCATGGCAATGAAGTGATTTGCGAAGAACGCAGTCACGTCAATTTGTACGAGTTGGCGTCGATGTCGGCAATTGCGGGATGCATGCCGCGCGCGTCGCGCGGAGAAGACGGAATTCTCACCTGGGAAGAAATTAAGGCTGTCATCCGTCCAAAGATTTATTACGACTCGCAGACCGCCCTGATCTGCCTGGAAAACACCAGCAACATGGCGGGTGGTACGGTTTATCCGACAGATCGCGTTGATGAAATTTGCGACCGCGCGCACGACATGGGGCTGAAAGTACACTTGGACGGCGCGCGGATTTTCAATGCTGCGACGGCACTAGGCGATAACGTGGCGCGGATGGCGAAGAAAGTCGACTCGGTGATGTTTTGTTTGTCGAAAGGACTGGGTGCGCCAGTGGGATCGATGGTCGCTGGATCGAAAGACTTCATCGAGAAGGCACGAATTCACCGAAAGATGTTTGGTGGAGGAATGCGGCAGGCAGGAGTGATTGCTGCGGCAGGGCTAATTGCGCTGGAAAAATCTCCGGCGAGGCTCCACCTCGATCATGAAAACGCCAAGCTCCTGGCAGAAGGGATTGCGCAGATCCCCGGACTGAAGATTGATCCGAAGAAGGTGCGCTCGAACATCGTAATCTTCGATTGCACGAAAACAGGGATGACCGCGGTGGAATTGTGCGACGCTTTGCATCCCCACGGGATTTGGGCACAGGACACGGCTCTGTATTCCGTGCGCGTGGTGACGCACTGCGACGTGGACCGTCCGGGTTGCGAGCGCGCACTGACGGTGTTGAAGGAAGTTGTGGGCAGAACAAAAAAGGCGGGGGCATAGGAGATCGCAATGAATCGGCGAATTCTGTTTGGCATGGTAGTGGCGGCTTTCCTGACCCAACCAGGTTGGGGGCAACAAGCCGGCGTAAGAGACGGGGGCAACAAAACGGCGCCAGAAGAAGCGCAAAAGTTTATCGAGAAGGCTGAAAATGATCTGTTTGACCTGGGCGTGAAAGCTCAGCGGGCGGGATGGGTGCAAGAGAATTTCATTACTGAAGACACAGAACAAATCGCCGCAGACGCGGGCGAGGCGGCAAACACTGCCGGCGCCAAATACGCCAAGGAAGCACATCGATTCGATGGTTTGAAACTGGCATCCGAACTGGCACGGAAGCGCCTGCTGCTGGAGCTGGCGGTGGGGTTTCCAGCGCCGGACGATCCAAAGGCGCAGAAAGAGCTGGCGCAAATTCTTGCATCGCTTGATGGAGATTATGGAAAAGGGAAATGGTGCCCCGAGGGAGAAAAGGGAAAGTGCCTCGATGTGACGGCCGTTGAGAAGCTGATGGCGGAGAGCCGCGATGCAGAAGAGTTGAAGCGGGCATGGATTGGATGGCATGCCGTAGGCGCGCCGATGCGCCAGCGGTATTCGCGCATGGTGGAGCTGGGGAACGCGGGCGCGCGTGAGTTGGGCTATGCGGACGTGGGAGCGCTCTGGCGTTCGAATTACGACATGCCGCCAAACGAATTCGCGAGAGAAGAAGACCGATTGTGGGAACAGTTGAAACCGCTGTACCTGTCGCTGCACGCGTATGTGCGCGGGCAACTGCGAAAGAAGTACGGAAACGACATGGTCCCGGCGCGCGGGCCGATTCCGGCGCATTTGCTCGGAAACATCTGGAGCCAGGAGTGGAACAACGTTTATCCGTTGATGGATTCGCCGAAGCCGGCGCAAAGCTACGATTTAACCAAGATTCTGGAAGACCGGAAGACCGACGCCAAGGGGATGGTGAAGTATGGCGAAGCGTTTTTCACTTCGCTCGGATTTGCCCCGCTGCCGAAGACGTTTTGGGAGCGTTCCTTGTTCGTGAAGCCGGCAGACCGCGACGTCGTCTGCCACGCGAGCGCGTGGGATGTCGATTCGAAAGAGGATTTGCGGATCAAAATGTGCATTCAGATTCGCGAGGAAGACTTCCGCGTCATCCATCACGAGTTGGGACATAACTTTTATCAGCGCGCGTACATGACGCAGCCGCCGCTGTTTCAGAGCAGCGCCAACGACGGGTTTCATGAGGCCGTAGGAGACACCATCGCGCTTTCGGTCACTCCGGAATACTTGAAGCAGATCGGGCTGATTGACACCGTTCCGCCGGCTTCAGGCGATATTGATTATTTGCTGCAACAGGCCCTGGAAAAAGTGGCGTTTCTGCCATTCGGCTTGCTGGTGGACAAATGGCGGTGGGAAGTGTTTTCGGGCGAAGTGAAACCTGCGGACTACAACAAATCATGGTGGGAGTTGCGGACCAAGTATCAGGGAATTGCACCGCCGGTGACGAGAACCGAGGCGGACTTTGATCCGGGCGCAAAATACCATGTTCCGGCCAACGTGCCGTATGCGCGGTATTTCCTGGCGCGGATTTTGCAATTTCAGTTTCATCGAGCGCTCTGCAAGGAAGCAGGAATCACCGGCCCACTGCATCGATGCTCGATCTATGGAAACAAGAAAGCAGGGGAAAAGCTGAACCAGATGCTTTCGCTGGGACAAAGCAAACCGTGGCCGGAAGCACTGCAGACCATCTCAGGGCAAAAACAGATGGATGCAACAGCGCTGGCGGATTACTTTGCGCCGTTGAAGGCTTGGCTGGATGAACAGAACAAGGCAAAAGGATATGCGGTCGGATGGTGAGAAAGCTTAGCTCAAAGGGCCCGCGTGCTTGAGGTATCGCTCGATGACGGCATCCGCTGTTCGGTAGACGAAAGCAAGAATCGTAGGCGTGGGGTTGGCGGAACCATTTTGAGGAAACGTCGAACCGCCCAGGATGAAGAGATTGGGCAGTTGCCAGTGTTGAAGGTAGGGAGAGACAACAGATTGGGCTGGCGAGGTTCCCATGATGGTACCGCCTTGAACGTGGGTGGTCTGGTAGCGCGTGGAATCGTAGGAACGGAGGCCGGGAAAAGGATTGATTTCGCGAGCTCCCATGGCGTGTGCAACCTCGACAGCTTTGGCGGTGGCGAAATCGCACATTTTGCGCTCGTTGTCGCTCCAGTCGAGCGTCAGGCGGAGTAGCGGGTCGCCGAGCTTGTCTTTGTAAACTGGATCGAGATCCATGAAATTCGTTTTGTACGCGATGTGCTCGCCGGTGAAGATGATTTGCCCTGTGCGGTCATAGTACGAGACCGCGGCTTTTTTCCATTCTGATCCCCAAGTGGTTTTGATGGAGTTCGGCAGCACGCCAAAGCTGGCGATGGGCTGAAAGCCAAAGCCGCGAGCCGAAAAGAATCCCCCACGAATGAAATTGAGATCAGAGCGATCGAGATCGTCGCGGTCGAAATCGCTGAACATGAATCCAGCAGAACCAGAGCCCATGAAGCGGTTCAGCGGCTGATCGAAAAACGTTGTGGCAGAAGGGACGCTAATCTGATGCGTGAGATTGCTGCCGACCGTGCCGCGGCCACTCGCGGGATCGTACGGTTCGCCGATCCCAGACAACTGGAGAAGCCGCGTGTTGTTGAAAGTCCAGGAAGCTAGAAAGACGAGCGCGGCGGGCTGAAAGATTTCTTCGCCAGCTGCATCGACGTAGGTCACGCCGCGCGCGGCAGATTTGGCGGAATCCATGAGTACGCGGCGAACCCAGGCGCCGGCGCGAAGCGTGACGTTCTTGTGCTTTTGAATGATCGGCAGGAGAAGGTTAGTGGGCTGCGCTTTCGCGCTCATCATGCAGCCGAAACGCGCGCAGAAGCCGCAGTACGAGCAGCCACCGCGGGAAATGCCATCAATGTTAGTGTAAGAGCGGCTGATGTTACCGGACGGAGCGGGATACGGATGGTAGCCGAGGGATTTGGCAGCGTCGCGGAATAGACTGGAGAAATACGGGACTTTTGTGGGCGGTGTGGGATATTCCTCGCTGCGCCAGCCTTCGAAAATGTTGCCCCCATCAAAGAGCTTTCCGCGGATATTGCCAGCTTTGCCTGAAGTGCCCAGCAATTTGTCGACTCGCGTGTAATAGGGCTCGATTTCGTCGTAGGTGATGCCCCAATCGCGAACGGCATGGCCGTCGGGCAGGGCCTTTGCACCGTATTTCTGGGTGGTCTTCGACAGCAACTCAAAGCAATCAGGAAGGAACCGCGGAACCTGCGCATTCCAATGTTCGCCCGAGCCGCCGACGCCTGCGCCAGGCAGAAAAGCCCCGTGCTGGCGAAGAGGAAGCGCGCGCTGCGTAGCATCGTGACGAAGCGTGACGGTTTCCTGCGAGAGATCCTGCATCATGCGAAGACGAATGGCGTAGTCAAGCTCATCCATGTCGGTGGCATATTGGGATGGCTCGCGGGAAGGGCCACGTTCCAAGACGACGATGGAAAGGGAAGTGCGTGCGCCAAGCTCTTTGGCCATAAGCAGACCGGCCCAACCGCCGCCGACAATGACGGCGTCCACTGCGGGAAGCGTCTTCACGATTCGTCCTCGCTGGGGCGAACCTTTGCGCCAGTAGCTTGACGAAGACTGACGGGCTTGGGGCGAAACGACTTTCCGTAATACTCCTCGATTTCGTCGTAATTGCTCATTCGCGGGCCAGGGAAACCCACCAGCTGCCAACCCACCATGCCAGCGTTTCCGCCATGCATTGGATCGCAGAACATGCCCTCAATCGTGTTTTGACGCAGTAGAGAAAAGAAAACTGTAGATTCGATTTTGCGCAGAGCATCGTCCTGCGCTGCAGGAGAGACCCGATGGAAACCTTGCAGGCCCTTCAGACCCTCACGATAGATTTGGCGCGGCGTGGCGCTGCCCTGATAGCCGAACTCGCGAGAAGCGTCTTCGAACGGCGGGTGCGTGTAGCGAAACCGGTCGCGGCCGTAGGAACTTGCGAGTTGGCGGTCGATGAAAATGGCGACGCCAGCTTCGCGGGCACCGGGGCCAGACTCATCGGAAGGAAAGATGCGCGAGGCCGCCGCGGCCACGGTGAGGGCTTCGGCTTCGGTGAAAAACCGAAGCGGAATGCGAACGGGCTTGTGTTGCGCGGAGAGAAGAGACGCTTTGCGGCCCAGGGAGTAGACAAGAACGCCGCCGAGGGTCGCGGCGGATAGAGTAAGAAAATGGCGACGGCGCATGGGCGGGAGTGTAGCAGAGGAACGGCGGGGGAGCACCTTCGTCCGAAACGCCGCAAAGCCTATGTTATAAATGATACTTTGGGTGAGTATAGGAAAAACCGATAAGTGGAAAGGGAGAGCCGTGGAGTTTTCGTTTACGGAAGAACAGCAGCAGTTGCGCCGGAGCGTGCGCGAATTTGCGGAAGGAGAAATCGCGCCGCACGTGATGGAGTGGGATGAAGCTTCGCATTTTCCGATGGAGATCATGCCGAAGCTGGCAGAGATGGGCCTGTTGGGGGTCATTTTCCCCGAGGAATACGGCGGCGCCGGCCTAGGCTACGTTGAGTACGTGATTGCGATCGAGGAACTGTCACGCATGGACGGTTCGGTGGGAATCATCGTGGCCGCGCACAATTCGTTGTGCAGCAATCACATTTTCAAGTTTGGAACCGAGGAACAGAAGAGAAAGTATCTGACGCCGCTCGCGCAAGGGGAGAAGATTGGCGCGTGGTCACTTACGGAGCCGGAGGCGGGGTCCGATGCGGGCGGAACGCGCACCACTGCGGCGCGCAGAGGAAACTGTTGGGTGCTGAATGGCGCGAAGACCTTCACCACGAACGGGCACTACGCCGACATTTGCGTGGCAATGGCGGTGACCGACAGATCGAAAAACTCGCACGGCATCAGCGCATTTATTTTGGAAAAGGGGATGCAAGGTTTCAAGCCGGGAAAGAAAGAAAACAAGCTCGGCCTGCGCGCCAGCGACACTTCGGAATTGATCTTCTCCGATTGCCATGTGCCCAGCGAGAATTTGCTCGGGGCAGAGGGCGAAGGCTTTGTGGGCAGCCTCAAGATTCTGGATGGAGGGCGCATATCGATCGCCGCACTGGGGCTGGGAATGGCGCAAGGAGCGCTCGACGCGGCGACGAAGTACGCGAAGCAACGAAAACAGTTCGGCCAAAGCATCAGTGAGTTCCAGGCCATTCAATTCAAGCTGGCCGACATGGCCACGCAAGTCGAAGCCGCGCGGTTGCTCACCTACCAAGCAGCGTGGCTGGCGGACAGGAAGGATGTACGCTTCACCAAGGAGTCCAGCATGGCCAAGTTGTTCGCCGGCGAAGTGGCCGTGCGCGTGGCGAACGAATGCGTGCAGATTCATGGCGGATACGGCTTCATCAAGGATTATCCAGCTGAGAAGTACTATCGCGACGTGAAGCTGTGTACGATTGGCGAGGGTACCAGCGAGATTCAGCGCCTTGTGATTGCGCGTCAACTGCTTGGTAAGAAATAATAGGCAAGTGCATTCCGCCTCTCCGAAAAGCTCCACAGGACAAGCATGACCGTGTCCACCGCGCCAGTTGAGAAGTGGGCCGAACAGGTGAGCGCGGGCGAAGTGCGCGCGGTGTCGCGGGCGATTACGGCGATTGAGAATCACGCTCCGGAAGCCGAGGAATTGCTGCGGCTGCTCTTTCCGCATACGGGCAAAGCATATTTGACTGGTGTGACGGGCGCTCCGGGCACGGGGAAAAGCACTTTGGTGGACCGGCTGGCGGCTTTTCACCGCAAAAATCGCGAGGAAGTGGGCGTGATCGCTGTCGATCCGACAAGCCCGTATTCGGGTGGAGCCATCCTGGGTGACCGGATTCGCATGCAGGGGCACGCGAGCGACGCAGGCACATTCATCCGCTCGATGGCGACGCGGGGGTTCCTTGGCGGTTTGGCGCGGGCGACGGCTGAAGTGGCGCTGCTGCTGGATGCGGCAGGAAAGAAACATGTTCTGATCGAAACAGTCGGCGTTGGGCAAGATGAAATTGACATTGTGCGGCTGGCGGACTGCGTGGCGGTCGTCCTCGTGCCCGGTCTTGGCGATGACATTCAAAACATGAAAGCCGGACTGATGGAGATTGGCGACATTTTTGTGCTGAATAAAGCGGATCGCGAAGGTGCGGACCGCCTCGAGCAGCAACTGCTCGCGATGCTTTCGCTGGTGATGCCGCGAGACGGCTGGCATCCGCCCGTAGTGCGCACAGTGGCCACGGAGAACAAAGGGATCGAAGACTTGGCGGCAGCTGTTGGCAAATTTCAAAAACATTTCGAAGCCAGTGGAGAGCGGAAGCGGAAGCACGTGGAGCATTGGAAGACGAGGTTGGTTGACTTGCTCGAATCGCGCTTGGTTGAACGGGCGCTGGGCGGAGCGGGCGGCGAGGCAAGGTTGGCGGAGTTGGCGAGCGAAGTGGCGGACCGCAAGAAAGACCCTTTCACAGCGGTTAACGAGATCTTGAAACGCAGCGGACTGCACTAAGGGAGAGCGAATGGCGGCAAAGAAGGCGAAGAAGGGAAAGAGTAAAGCGAACGCAGCGCAGGCATCCATCGGAATCATTGGCGGAAGCGGTCTGTACGCCATGAGCGGGTTAACCGACACTCGCGAAGTCCGCGTGAAGACGCCGTTTGGGGACCCTTCGGATGCGCTGGTACTTGGAACACTGGAAGGAAAACGCGTGGCGTTTCTTGCGCGGCATGGGCGCGGGCATCGCATTTTGCCAAGCGAGATTAATTTCCAGGCGAACATTTACGCAATGAAGCTGCTAGGCGTGGAACGAATTATTTCCGTGAGCGCGGTAGGCTCCCTGAAAGAGGATTTGCGGCCTGGTGAATTCCTGGTCCCGGATCAATTTTTTGACAGAACAAAGGGCCGTGCTTCTACGTTTTTTGGGGATGGCTTGGTCGCACACGTTGCTTTTGCGCATCCGACATGCGGGCATTTGTCAGGTGTTCTGGCGGATGCCTGCGTGCACGAAGCCGTAAAAGTGCACCGCCGCGGAACATATATCTGCATCGAAGGACCACAGTTTTCAACGGTAGCCGAGGCAGAGGTCAATCGTCAGCTACGCTTTGACGTAATCGGCATGACCAATTTGACAGAGGCGAAGCTGGCGCGCGAAGCGGAGATTTGCTACGCCACGATCGCGATGATCACGGATTATGACTGCTGGCACCCGGAGCACGAATCCGTGACCGCGTCGCAGATTATCGCCACCCTGAACCAGAATGCAGAAAACGCTCAGAAAGCGCTTCGAACAGCGGTTCGGGAGCTCCCTGCTTCACGGTCGTGCAAATGCGGGGGTGCTCTGCAACACGCACTGGTCACGGACATGAAGCTCGTTCCAGCGGCCACGAAGAAGCGCCTCGCGGCCATCATCGGAAAATATTCCTCCTAGGAGAGACTTGTGTCCCTACTTGTGGTTGGATCGGTCGCGTTCGATGCGCTCGAGAGTCCGTATGGAAAAGTAGACCGCGCATTGGGCGGTGCAGCCACGTATTTTGCGGTGGCGGCCAGTTTCTTCACCCATGTGAACCTTGTTGGAATCGTCGGCGAGGACTTCACGGAAGTGGACGCGCAGATTTTTCGCGGGCGCACCATCGACCTGGAAGGCCTCGAGCGCGCCACGGGGAAAACCTTCTTTTGGGCAGGGCGCTATTCACAAAATCTCAACGAACGTGTGACGCTTGCGACCGAACTGAATGTGTTTGCGGAGTTCAAGCCGCGACTCCCCGAGAAATACCGCAGTTCAGAATACGTGTTTCTGGCCAACATCGCGCCGGATTTGCAGCGCGACGTGCTGCATCAAGTCAAGAAGAAGGCGAAGCTCGCGGCGCTGGATACCATGAATTACTGGATTGAGCGCACCAATGCAGAATTGCGCGAGACGCTTAAGCATGTCGACGTTCTGATGATCAATGACTCGGAGACACGCGAGCTCTCCAACGAGCACAACCTGCTGCGCGCGGCCAAGCATATTTTCAAGATGGGCCCGCGAATTCTCGTGGTCAAGCGCGGAGAATACGGCGCCATGATGGTGGACGAGCGCGGCGTGTTTTCCGTGCCGGCGTTCCCGCTCGATGAACCGCACGATCCCACCGGCGCGGGAGACAGTTTTGCAGGCGGCTTCATGGGCTATCTGGCGGGCGCGAAGAGCACCAGCGATGCTTCGTTGCGGCGCGCGATGGTCTACGGTTCAGTGCTCGGAAGCTTTGCGGTGGAAAAATTCGGTTTAGAGCGGCTACGGCACCTAAAGCGCAGCGAGATACATGCCAGAGCACGGCACTTCGCAAAATTGACGCAATTCAAATTGTAAGTGGCCTAGAATCTGGCATAGGCGAAACGGACGCCGAGGTATGCTTCCTCTCCACACAATTTTGCTGCGTTTGACGGTGGCTGCGGGATTGGGCGCAGCGATCGGCATCGAGAGGGACTTGCGCCGCAGGCCAGCGGGGATCCGCACGAGCTTCTTCGTGTGCCTGGCAACGGCGCTATTCACGATTTTGTCTGGCGAAGTCGCGCGCCTGTTTGGCGATACGGGGACCACGCGGATTGCATCAAATATTGTTCAGGGAATTGGATTTCTGGGCGCGGGAGCTATCCTGCGTGACGCCGCCGGCCGCGTGGGGATGACCACTGCAGCCACGATTTTCGTGGAGGCGGCGATTGGCATGGCCGCGGGTGCGGGCCTTTTCGCCGTTGCGGCGTACGCGACCGGATTGGTGCTCTTTGGGCTCATCTGCGTGGGATGGCTTGCCGAGCGGTTCAGCCTGAAGTATCGCCGCATGGCCATCCGAATCACGGCCAGCCATGCGGAGAGCGTCGCAACGGAAGTGCAAAGGCTGATGGCGCAACTGAAAGTACCCATGCAGCATTTCCGCGTGTCCATGGCGGGAGCCAGCTCCATTGTGGAATTTGAATCCACACTGACCCACAGCCAGCAAGAGTCGATTGTTACGCAGATGAATCGCCAGGGGGTGATTACGGAAGTTGTGCCAGTTGAGGGATTTTCTGAATGAACGCCGGCAACGGAATTCCGCTAAAACCAAAAGCCCTGATCGCAGGCTCGCGGCTTGGCGTGTTTGCTCCCGCATCGCCCGCCGATTCTGTGGAATTGATCGCCGGGCTGGCCGAACTGAAGCGTCAAGGCTTTCAAGTCGTTGCCAACCAGGACAGCAAAGCAGAAGGGTATTTCGCGGGGCCAGCACTTGACCGCATGAAAGGATTCCTCGCGAGCATTCATTCGGACCAAATCGACGGGCTGATGGCCCTGCGCGGCGGATACGGCTCAAATTATTTGCTGGACTTCGAGTTAGAAAAAAATCTCAGCAAGTTAAAGAGCGTGATTGGGTTCAGCGACCTGACGACGCTGCAGATTTATCTCTGGCAAAAATGCGGTTGGGTCACCTTTTATGGGCCGATGGTGGCCGCCGGCATCAACGGGGGCGCCGGCGCAATGAAGGGCTACGATGAGAATTCTTTTCTTCAAGCGGTCGGTCGGGCTGAGTCGGGATGGAAATTGCGCTTGAAGGCGGAGTCCGTGCTCACCGGCCAGGCTGTCGGAAGAGTGCTGGGTGGATGTATGACGATGGTCGAAGCGACGATTGGAACGCCGTGGGAATTGGATACCACGGATTCAATCCTAATCCTCGAAGATCGAGCGATGAAGCCGTATCAGGTGGACCGCGTGCTGATGCATTTGAAGCAGTCAGGAAAGTTTGAGAGCGTGCGCGGAATCGTGCTGGGAGAATTTCCAGACAGCGCACCCGTAGTGGCCGGAGCGCAAAACGTAAAGGAAGTCTGCGCGCGAATCCTGCGGCCTTTGCGCATTCCAATTGTCTTTGGCGCGCCCGTGGGCCACACCGCGCGGCCCATGCTGACGATCCCTCTGGGGATCAAAGCACGCTTGGACGCGGAGGGAGAAGGAACATTGGAATTTCTAGAGCCGGCGGTGGCTGCATGAGCGAAGCAAAACACGTTCATGTGATTGGAATCGGTGGTTCGGCGATGGCGCCGCTCGCGGGGATGCTTCGCGAGCACGGTTTTCGAGTGACCGGATCGGACTCCGGCGTCTATCCACCCGCATCGACGCTGCTCGAAAGCCTGGGAATCTCTTTTTACAACACGTTTGACGCGGCACATTTGCAGCCGGTTCCAGATTTGGTAGTGATCGCAAACATCATTGCTCGTGGAAATCCGGAGTTGGAAGAAGTGTTGGACCGGCGAATTCCTTACCGGTCGCTGCCTGAGATGCTCGAGGAAGTATTCCTGCCGGGGAAGCACTCGGTCGTGGTGAGCGGCACCCATGGGAAAACAACCACAACAGCAATGCTGTCGTGGATTTTCCAAACGGCAGGGAAGAGGCCGAACTTTCTCGTCGGCGGCGTGGCTGAGAATTTTGGGAAAAGCTACGGGCTGGGCGGAGGCGAGGTGTTCATCCTGGAAGGCGACGAGTACGAGACGGCCTTTTGGGACCGCGGGCCGAAGTTTTTTCACTATCACCCGGATGATTTGATCGTGACTTCACTGGAATACGATCATGCTGACATCTATCCGGATTTTGAGACCTACCAGGTCGCGTTCCGTCGGCTCGTGAATCTCGTGCCGCGCCGCGGACGAGTGGTCATTTGGGGTGACACGGAGGAATCGGGACCAGCCCTGCGCCGCGCCGCGGAAAAGGCATTCTGCCCCGTCGAAACCTACGGATTCGGCAGTGAGAATGATTGGGTTGCCAAAGACTTTGCCGTGGAAGGCGAGCAGATGCATTTTCGCGTCGAGCATCGTGGTAAGCCGTTGGGGGAATTCTCGTTGATCGCGACTGGGAAACACAATGCCTTGAACGCAATGGCGGCGATGGCCGTGGCACATGGACGAGGGATAAGCGCGAAACAGATTGCGGAGGCGCTGGCAACATTTCGCAGCGTCAAGCGTCGAATGGACGTGAAAGGTGAGATTGGCGGCATTCT
>Ga0126378_10000278_pt1 | contig 38854 bp, 30 predicted proteins | sample PanSoiMetPlot_23_FD_92587 | JGI IMG/M metagenome (GOLD analysis project Ga0126378, IMG submission 92587) | Tropical forest soil microbial communities from Panama - MetaG Plot_23 | ecosystem: Environmental > Terrestrial > Soil > Tropical forest > Bulk soil | place: Panama | collected 2016-02-17 | reverse complement strand
TGGCGACGTGGGGGAGCGAAATTATCCGCGGTTCATGCGGGCACACTCAGAAAATTCACTGACAAATTCGCTGTTCGGACAGGTGCCAGGGACAATTAGATTAACCGCAGTCATGAGATAAGGGCTCTCTTCGATGAGCTGGATCCACGGCAGGCTCACCGTTTGAAAGTACCTGAGTCTAACGCTCCTGACGTAACCCACTCAGCGCTAGGTGCTCCCATGAAAATCGCTGCCTTTGTGTTTATTGTCTTGACGTCCAGTCTTGCCTTCACACAGGAAACATCCGAACTTGCCACTCCTCCGAACGGCGATGCAGAGCGCGCGGAGGTGTCTCAGTGGATCGGCCCTGTGAGGGTTTCGATTGAGTACCACAGCCCTCGCGTCCACAATCCCGCGACCAACGATCGCACAGGACACATCTGGGGTGAGCTCGTGCACTACGGTTTCGTGGATGAAGGTTTTGGTCCGAGTCAGAGTACGCCGTGGCGCGCCGGTGCGAATGAGAGTACGACCATCACGCTCTCGGATGATGTAAAGGTTGGCGGCAAGGATCTCAAGGCGGGCACATATGCCCTCTTCCTCGACCTGGAAAAAGCCGGGTCTTCGTTCTGGATCGTTAACCGGCACGTGGGCTGGGGAAGCTTCCAGTACGATGCCAAGGACGATGCACTTCGCGTGCCCACAAATCCGGAAGATGCGCCGTTCACTGAATTTCTCACCTACGGTTTCGACGAGCGTCGTCCGGATTCGGCCATCGCATTCCTGCAATGGGAAAAGAAGCGAATCCCATTGAAGATCGAGGTGCCGAATGTGAACGAATTGTATGTTGCGAAACTTCGTCAGCAACTCGAGTCCTGGCCGGGCTTCCGCTATGAAGACTGGCAGACGGCCGCGCAGTTCTGCGCCGATCATAAGATCAACCTTGATGAGGCGCTGATCTGGTCCGACAAGGCGATCTCCTCACCCTTCCGTGGCGCTGCGATCGGGCATGAAGACTTCTCCACCCTGCAGACCAAGGCAGCGGTGCTCAATGCCATGGGGCGCGAAAGCGATGCTGACAGCGTGATGCAAAAAGCGTTCACTCTGCCTGGCAGCGATGCGGTTCATATTTACGCCTATGCAATGGGCCTGCTGCGAAGCGGCAAGAAGGACAAGGCAATGAAAATCTTTGCCCTCAATCAGCAGAAGTATCCAAACGACAAATTCTGGACGTCGCTGGGCCTCGCGCGTGGGTATACCGCCGTTGGCGACAAAACCAACGCCATCGCCAACTGGGAAGTCGTTCTGCGCAACGTTCCAGCCAACTTGAAAGGCCAAACCCCTAATTACGAAAGCGCTCTGCAGAAACTCAAGGAAAGTAGTTAAGAGCGCAGTCGGAACCCTTGCGTCGGATCTCCGGCAGGCGCCTGATGTCCCGACTGCTGGGCAGGGTGGTGGGCGGTTCTATAGAGGCTACGAAGTCGCGTCCACGGTTTGGAAAAACGATATCTCACGAGCCTCATGCAAAGAGAACCTTGTGAAGCTGGGTAGGTCAGCTCGTAAGAATCGCCAGAAACCACCGAGAGCCGGCGGTGCAGGGCATGTAGAGACGCAGCAGGCCGCGTCGTCATTTAACAAAACCACTCGCTACTCAATGTCCGAATAATGTTTCACCCCGGCCACCGTGGCTTGGGTCGATGGTGAAGGTTTGGCTTTGTAGTGGTGGGTCACCACTTCCGGCTCCTCATCATTTTCGGTTGCCCCTGGAGCCCGATGACTCGGTGGCGGAACTGCCACCGTCCGGTGGGGCCGTGAAGCTTGCGGAGTTGTCGCAGGTACAGGATGTGTGGTAACGGTTACGCCAGCCGGCTGCCTTGGGTGCGCCTGCTGCGGCAGTAGGTCGGAAGGCGGCCTACCCGCGAACGAAATGCCCAACACCAGCAGTATCGCCACCGCGAGTCCGCCCAGGACCTCAACAGGCTCAGGAATGAATTGTGCCACCCAATCAATGCGTTTCCAAAATGGAACTCGACGACCAGATCGAGCCAGCGTCGGTCTGCGCGGAACTGCAGCCGACACCGTGCCCCGAGGCACTGGCGGAACTTCCGTCTGTTCCGCCGAAGCGGTCCCGCCTTCTTCCTTCCATGCGACTTCGCGCTGCAGACTTGGGAAGGGCAGAGGTTCCGATTTCGGGGAAGATTCAGGCTCAGAGGTGGTCTCGGGTTCAACCTCCGCAACTGAAGGCTCGCTGCTCGCGGTTAATCCTTGAGCCGGAAGGCCTTCAGTGCTAATTCGAGCGGTCATCGGCGACTGTAGGCGTCTCGGCTTTGGACTCGGGGCGAATGACCGTTCCGCCTTGCGGACCAGTGCGCTTTCCTTGGTGCTGAGCCATTCCTCGGCTTCTGAGATCGCCGCAGAGATCTTCGAACCTGCTTCCCGCAAGATCGCGATGGCCTCGTCGAGTTCGTCTGGATGACGAGCTGCAACGCGCCTCGGTAGCGGCTCTGCTGCCTGAGCTGATTTTGGCTGGATAAGTTCAGCGGCCGCCAAGGGTGTTTCCGGAGCCTGTGCCCCCACTGTAGCCGCATCTTCGTGATGCTGCTCGAAGTGAGCGGTGCGGGCTTCGATCTCTTCTTGTCGTGGTTCGTAACTGGGAGCTTGCACCTCCGGCTCAGGGGGAACCAAGGGCTGCGTGACAGCTTCCGACGTTAACTGCGCGAAGTGCGAGTTTGCGGGTTCAATCTCAACTGGGTCGTAAACCTCGGATTCTGGTGGAGTCGCAGCCGCTTCGAGGTCTACAGGTTGCGGAACCACTTGGGAAACATTTGGCAGCGATTCCGCTGGCTCAGTCCATTGGTCTGTACGTTCCTGCTTCGTCACTCCGGCCACGCCTGGTTCCTCATGATCAAAGGCGAATGATTCGCGGGCAACGCTGGGTTCCTGGTGAGGTAGAAATTCGGTAGGCGGAAGCCCTCCCGCAGGTCGTGCAGTTGGCGGAGCGATCATCGTGGGGTCCAGAATATAGATGTACTCCGGCTCGGTTTGCCGCCGAATACCAAGCAGCTCGCCAATCCGCCGGAACAGCCGGATGAGCACGAACTCGCGTTCGGGAGTGTAGATCGATTCGGTCTGCGCTGCAGCGTTTGGGTCGTCGTATGTAAAGCCAGCCGGCTCCGAAGAGTCCTTCGGCCTGTAAGAGTTCTCGTCCGGACTGATGGACTCGGTCATAAAGATGGCCTTTCAGAGAGAAAGCTCTTCTCAGGCTTAGACGGATCGGTGCATCTTACTTTAGATGGAGATCACAGCCCTCAGGTCGTCTCTCTTATGAACTCAAACCTAAGTCCTGAGTTGCGGACTCCAGAATGCCTTAGAAATTATACGGCCTTGGGGAGTAAGAGGGATGGGGACGGGCTCGGAGATTCTGCTGTCAGGGGTCGAGGCGAGTCCTTAGTCTCCTTCCAACATACCTTCAATCTTCGAACGATCCAGCAAGAGAAGCTCTGTGCTGATCGCCTCTTTGACGGTGCTTCCCAGTCCCGGCCTCAGCCTCAGAAATTTCCTGGGAAAGTGATGCGAGCAAGTCCGCCGCTGTTACGTGGTACTTTCCCGAGCGCGAGCAATCCGCGTGAAAACGTAAGCGCAACTACCTAGAGAACACGGACGCTCATAAAAGCACACGAAAGACAGTGGTGATTCGGAGTAACTGACTGCAGAAAATCAGTTGATCAAAGTCAAGAGTTACTCGATCGAGCGGAGAGGCTGCAATCGCTTATCCCTCGAGTGCCCATAAAAAAAAGCCCGGCACAAATAGTGTCCGGGCCTTTAGGATAACTTCCAAATGTCTTTTGAAGTCACCGACGATAGACTGCTACTCCGGTAGCTGCCTGTATTACTGCCTCGAACCCTCTCTTTGCTGCCGATTTGGATTTGCTGGTTGGGACAAAAACAATGTCGTCGGCCTGCAACACCGGATCCGGCACCTTGGCTTCCAGAACTTTCTTTAAGTCCACAGGGATCTCCTGGTGCCCATCGGATGTCTTGCGAATCAGCCGCAGCGAGCTTAGGGAAGCAGTTGAATTTGTCCCCTGCGCCATGGCAATGGCCTGTAATATGGTCAGCCCATCTTTGTCCAGAACGAATCCCGAGGGCTGGTGAACATCTCCCACTACGTAAACGATTCCCGCCTTTGAAACCACGACCGTATCTCCAGGAAGTACCTCGACATTGCTGCCTACAGAGCGATCGCCGTCATAGGAGATGGTGACTGTCTCAGGTTGTTGAGGCCGATCGCGATGGGTTATTGTGACGATCTTTCCGGCCTTGAGTGTGGTTCCACCGGCAGCTGAGATTACATCAAACAGCTTCCGCTCACCCAGAAGTGGATAAATACCCGGTTTTTGTACCTCGCCGAGGACTGAAATTCCCTGAGTGGCATATTCCTTCTCAAAGATAGTGACACGTGGGTCTACAAAGTAGCCTCCATCAGAAAGCTTCTTTTCCAGCAGTATCTCAGCATGGTGCACCGAGAGCCCTGCTACTTTCACCTCTCCCACCATGGGCAGGGAGATCAGGCCAGAGGAATCCACACGCACCTGCCTGTCAAAATCCGGAGCACCATAGACGCTTACTTCAATCAAGTCACCGGTCCCGATCAAAATGTCGGTTTTGATTTGTGAACCTGACGCGCCGGGAGTCGCAGTGTTGGGTTGAGCCTTTGTAGTTGCTGCGCCAGTTTCTGGAGCGGGCAATGATGGGTTTTGTGCAAAGCCATTGCCCGAAAAACTGAGAACTAGAAGTGCTGAAAGCAAGCCGAGTCTTGGGGAAAAATTGGGTATTCGCGATAACACGGGTTAACCTCCAAAAGCTAAGTTGATCCAGCGGCTCGAGTTGCTGTGTTTGCCGTCGGAAGGTATCTGTATCAAGAATCTCTCTAAGGAAGAGCTGGGGGCCAGGGTGAGACTGGCTGGGATTGAGATGACCAGGCGTATGGGCCCAGATCGTGCGGACGCGCGTAGGATCTTTGCAGGCCATTGATATCCTCTGAGGGTGCGGCTGTATTGGTACCCGCACTAACCGCAGGACTGCTCGCCGAAAGCCGATAATCTCCGGTTCCGTCCGGCTGGAAGTTAACAAACCGTGGATCTAGCTCAAGGGTCCTGCTGGCAAGCCCAGTGAGGAGCTGTATGGCTCCGGCGGTATTCCCGTAAACCAGATTGTTGAGATAGTGGTTCTCGCGGCCCGTTCGACCATATTCTCGAATGCCGAACTTGTTGTAGATCACGATGTTGTTAGTCACCACAGTGCGATCATTGATGACTCCGCCCGGAGAATCGCCGGCCCCGACCAAGATTCCGCCAGCGGCATTGTTAAAGAGCAGGTTGTTGGCAATCTGGACATCCGTGGCTGCATGCCATAGGTGGATTCCCCAGCCCGCGGTACGGTAGACAACATTGTTCCAGATGTGGCCGCCAGAATTGGAATGATAAATACCGTGCACGAGCGATCCGGTGGCCTTGTAATCTCCGATATCGTGAACCACGTTCCCGACAACATCGTTATCAGTGGCGGAGAATTCGGCGTTATCAATCCCCGCTCCTCCATTCTCCCGGCAACGCGCAGGCGAAGCGGGTATATCGTGAACATGATTGGCAATCAAACGGACGTGTGCGCCTTCGTTTAAGATGCCCAGGCATCCATCCCCGCTGATATCGAACCCGATTATGTCCAGGTAATTGCCGATAGTTCTCCAGGTGCTGTAAGCGTTAATACTCTTCAACTTTGCTCCCCATTTCACCTCTGAGAGAAAGCGAATTCGAGATTGCGCAGTTCCACTCGAGCGGGTGAGGATTTGTCCGGAATAAGAACCGGGAGCTACATGCACGGTTGCGCCTGGACCTGCGGCGGTCGCTGCATGCTGCATGGTGCGCCAGGGTTGCCGGGCTGACCCGTCATTCGCATCATTGCCTTGCGAGGACACATAGAAGTGCAACTTTCCGGTATTAGAGCTCCCAGTTGCCAGCAATTGACGCGAAGACATTGCGAGTAAACACCAACTGAAGAGAACCAGTTTGCCGAGTTTGCTGGCACAGTTCAAAAATGTGAGACGTTCTCTCGATTTGCAACTAAGTGATTGGACCGTTTTGACCGAGAGTGGGGGATATGCTCGCATTAGAGGTCGCCCTGGTAAATCGCATTCTCCTGGCGAGTTTTGTAGACCACCTGTGGCGGAGGTCGCCAAATTTGCCTGAAATAGTGTTCGCAAATTCTTTCCAGAATGGGAACAAATCGTCCCAGGCAAAATACGCACCTTCCTCTATGCCTTTGAAGGAAGCTATCCACTCTCGTAAAGTGAGATTTCCTTCCCGGCGGTATTTCATGCAGGAGCTGAAGTCGTTAAATTCCACAATCCACTTACGCCCTTCTCGTGACTTTGACGCATGTACGGGTTGGCCGGTCAAATCCAAATACATAGCGTGTGCGACATCCAGCCCAGTGTCATCCACGAATAACCTAAATGCGGCCCCGATGCGAGGATTGATATCGAGAATCTTGTATAGTCCATCGCGTGCATCATGCCTGTAACCAATATCGAGGATCCCTCTGTAGCCTAGTGCCTTCATGAAATATTTTGTAGTCTGCTCCACAATGGGATTGGTTACACAAATTCCCAAGCTGGTCATGCCGGTATGAATAGGAGTTTGGCGAATTTTTCTTCCAGTAAATCCTATGAGGCAGTCTGAATTGTCATCAAAATAACCGTTGAACATCCAAACTGTGCCGTCATCGCCGGGAATATATTCCTGAAGGATCAGATTGCATGCTTCGGGGTCTTCCATCCGTGCGTATGAATCGAGAAGCTCTCGCGCGTTTTGCACGATCACCATGGTCTTCCCAGTTCGTCGCACTAACCGGGCGCCATCAATTCCCTTGAGCATGACAGGGAACTTTACTGTTTGCGCAAACTCCGCAACCTCCTTCCTCGAATTCACGAAGACGACTTCGGGTGTTGGAACTCCAAACCGTTTGGCGAGTAAGTACATCTCTTTCTTACTGCAAAGAGCGGGTGTAAGGCCAGCTGGCTGCTTCGGGTAGATGAAGCTGGACTGCAATCTATGCAGATTTTCAGCAACAAATGTTGTCGTATGATCACAGGTAGGCAGAAGAATCGAGCGCCTGCCAATTTGGTTGCTCACGGAGAGAAGGAAATTTAACGAATGTTCGGTGGAGGCAGAATCGAAGTTCCAAGCAAATGCTCTACGGCAATATCTGGAAAACATTGCCGGTCGGTGCTGCTCAGCGTCGACGACATACATCGGCACTCCGAGTCGGCCCAAACTTCGCAAAATCCCAAGGCTGCCATGGGACGCAACATTCAGTACGACAACCGGCGTTGAAGTATCTCTTATATGTACCTGCATCTGAATGAGCCCTATCTCTTACGAAAGACGTAAAGCCGGCGGTTGGAGCTGGGCAGCTCTTCCGAACTGGATAGAAAGAATTTTCTGAGAAACTGCTTGCGAAAATTTTCTGGACTTAAAGCGGTGAAAAGGTAATCGCGCCCCTGGGATATTGCATGGAATATAGGCTCATTACAGTCAATGTCTTCAATCAACAACAGATCGTTGGTAAGTTCTGCTGCAAGGTCAACGACTTCTTCTATAGGAATGCGTTCATGCATTAGAACATGATGTACAACTCCAAGCATTATTAGGATATCGAACGCACCCCGAGCGCGTTGCAGAAATCCTGGACGCTCCTGATTTCTCCAGCCCATGCTGGGAGTGGGACGGCAAAAGTCCACGACCAGAGGAAGGACATTGAGTTTTTTCGCGCGCGCAATTCGCCAGAATTCTCCAACCACGGCTGGATCTCGGTCGATGGCCACAACATTCCTGCCTGCGGCTGCCAGTACAGGAATCCATTCGGGACTGCCTCCGATGTTCAGGACTCGTTTGGGATCAAAATCCTGAAGTGTACGTTCCAAAAAGTGTCTTTTCTTTGTGAGTTCTTCGGGCGAGTAGTACTGATTCTGCTCCGGTTTTTTGGGCGAGGGGAGCAAGCCATTCAGCTTGCTTCGCAGATCTCCGATCAACCAGCGAATTAGCGCTTCCCTTCGCGATGGTTCTAGTACCAGCTTTTGCAGCGGAGCTGCCAGTTGGTGCCTCCTCTTGCGCGCGCCATACCATGCTGGAATGGAGACCAACTGAAGGAAAGGAAAAAGCAATTTACGTGGGCCTCGACACCACCCATAGACTTCTCTCGGCCGCAATTTCGGTCTGGCAAAAAGAAGGCGGTCCAATGGCACTCCATAATACTTATTCATCATGAGAGGAATGAGGAAGGCTTCGGCAAATTCGCCCTCCGGCAACGAGTTCGGCGTTTGAGGAGCGCGCATTTCAAAAGAGAGAAGATCAACAAAGACCGGATCAGGTCCCCGAAAGGCGACGTTGTAAGTGTTTGCGTCTTTCATTGCGAAACCTTCCGGCCACAGCCGTTCGGGAATCCGCAAGGTCAGGTCGGCTGCCGCCCAGAGCATCTCCACGCACCATTCATAGGGAAAGGAAACGAATGGGATTCGTTCGTGCTCCAGCAGCAGGCCGCCCTCTTTACAGTGCTTCGCGGCTACGGAGTCGAGTTTCGATAACCATTCTGCAGTCTCGGTTTTGGTAAGAATGCGCGTGCTCACCAAGCTTCGCTCCTGAACGAGCGCCTTTGCCGCCGAGGACTTGAGAAAAGCAGTTAAGGCTGGTACCGCTGCTCCTGTGACACTCCGAATTATTCGTCGATCAACACTGAAGACACGCCCGGAAGGATCCCTTAATGAAAAGATGATTTCATCTGAGCCAAGCCCCAATGCATTCGTAACCATGTCGGCCACTCGCGCAACTTTGAATATTATTTATGGTCGATGATTAAGCCGCTACAGGATCAAGTGAGTTTCCGGTACCGACCTTCGGCAAAACACGGGAAGGAACGACTTCACCATCAACAAGCATGAAGGCCGAGGGGACATCATTTATGTGGGCAAGAATAAACTCAAGGTCATCGAGTTGATTGCTGCTTCTTAGGTATGACGCGCTTTTGCCGGTGAGGCATGCCTCAACGGGCAATCCACTCCACTTCTGGATGAGTTCCATAGTTTTGTCACCCTCAGCGGTATAGCCCGCGTTTAGCAACTCCTCGGCTAGCCACGCACAGCACATCTGATCTTCTTCCCTGAACTCACCACGGCTACCGGCGCCGATGACTGCAATCTTACGAAAGAGGCCTGCCAGGTGATGGGCGAGAAAATTGTAGTTTCGCAGACATCCGATATAGGCGGCGTCACAGGCGTCGCACTCGTGCATCAATTGCGTGCCGGAGGAAGAAAGCATAATGACAGGCCGGAGATCGCCATTGCGAAGCAGCAATTTTGCCGGACTGTTGTTCATGTCGAAGCCTTCGGGCAGCTCTCCCGCTACTTCTCCGATCAACAGAGCGTCAGCGAACTTCTCTTTCAGGTTGTATGCCTGGTTGAGAGAAGATACTGGAAAACATCTAGCGCCAGCCGAGACGGCTGTAACTGCGGTGCTGGTGGCCCGGATCACATCAACCGCTACTACCGCATACCCGTGGTGATAGCGGCTGACAGATGAAGGAAAGCAGTCAATAATTACGGTTCCTCTCATGGCTTCACCTGCGCAACGTGCGTGACCGCTTGCTGCTTGACTGGGCGCAGGTTGGGGTTGGCAAACGCATCTGAATGCAGTCCGCGACGATAAATTTCAACCCTCAAGACTTCTTCTAAACGAACATTGCAGAGATGGACACGGTGACCAAAGTGGTCGAGCAGCGCGAATTGGCTCGGTTTATTGGGGGCTTCAAACAGGACCGTTTCGAGCCCGAAAGCCTTGGCAAATCTGTCGGCAAATTCAGGATTAAGTTTCCCTGCATCATCAAAGAGTCCTACTCCGCTCGCGCTCTCTCTGGCTTCGACCACCAGTTGCAATGCGCCGGCATCCAGCCATCTGTGGCCCTGGTCGATGAGCTCCGTGACAACATCACTGCGGAACGCCCCCCCGTGTTTCTTCCCTAATTCAAACTGCACTTCAAGTCCGCGGGCGCACGCCATATTCACTACCTCTTTCGGGGGAAGAGGCATGTCGGTAAATCCTTCGCCGCATTCAATGCGCGTTACACCGATATCGGCGCAAAGGTCCAAATAAGCTTGAAGCTGGCCCTGGGCAACTGCTATCTCAAAAGGTCCACCCCCGGTGACGGTCGGGACATTGTGATGCCTGGCCGTAGCAATCTTCATCCGCGTGGCCCGTTCATCAGCAATCATCCAGCAAGCCATCGAAATTTTGAGAAGCGACATCAGGTGCGAGCTCTGAGCGAGATGGCTTTGGACTGTCACCGGATCATAACCAGGATCAAAAGGACTGGTGCTTGGGAGGAGCTCTCTTACGCCAATCTTGTGAAGGTAATCTCTGGTATGGAGCTTGCCTTCTGTAAGGCTTTCTTTTGGACATACGTCTATTTGAGTCTCCATAAAGTTCTCCAAAAGTTGAATATGCGGAACAGAATACGCGGAAGATGTTGCTGGCAATCCTTGAATTACCTCAGACTTTTGGGCACACACGAGATTATGGTTTCCTCCAGTGCGGAGGACTGATCATCCCCACTCTGCCCTACTGCAACTACCAATGCAGTACTCAGCTCCCTGGAATCAGGGAAGAGTTTCCTGCCGAACCATGAAGAAGGCCTGAAACCGAGAGTCATACAACAGACCTTTAACAATCCCAAATCTACGGGGCACTGAACCCAAGTGACCTTGTCGGACCTTGAGAAGAGTCTCAGAATCCAGCATTAAGAACTGGCAAAAAAAGGCACTGGGTGTTGGTGCTTGTCCTATTACCAAGCCCTGGTTCCAGACAAGTTGCGGGTTGAGAACCCACTTTCCCCGCCTGGAACGCACTTTCCTTTGGCCAAGCCTCGGCCACAAGGAACAGTGACCCTGTCACTTCGACAAAAGCCATTTCAGCAATTGGATTGATGCTCTGGCCGATTACTTCAGACCCACATTTCAGGAGGCAACTGTTTGTCTCGGCGCACCTTACACGTTCAACTAATTCCCGTAATTCTCGCTGTGATCATTACTTTTCTGGCAGGGTGCGGAACAGTAGTAGCCAGCTCTGCAAGGCTAGCGGTTGTAGTTTCTCCGAGTTCAGCAACAATGAAACCGGATGAATCGCAACAGTTCACGGCAGCTGTCACCGCCGGCGCCAATTCAGTGAATTGGCTCGTTGACGGCATTCAAGGTGGAAATTCTGTCACGGGGACAATTTCTGGATCCGGTCTCTACACTGCCCCTCACGTTGCCCCCTCTGGCCCGGTCACAATTGCCGCTGTAAGTACCAAAGATTCCAAGAGCGCTGGGATGGCGACAGTGACGATTACCGCAGATCCACCACCTCCGCCACCGCCACCACCACCACCTCCGCCACCACCGCCGCCGCCACCACCGCCGCCGCCACCACCGACTTCAGGTCTGGACTTCTATGTCTCGACTCCTGGCAGTGATGGCAATGATGGCTCTGCTACTCATCCCTGGGCTACGATTCAGCATGCGGCTTCTGTCGTGGGACCCGGTGCCTTCGTGCATGTGGCGCCCGGTACTTACTCCGGCGCAATCACTACCTCTGTCAACGGAACATCTAGTGCGCGTGTGCGCTTTGTCTCGGATGTGCAATACGCTGCTAAGATCAGAACCACCTCATCGAATGCGGTCTGGACCAACAATGGAGATTATGTAGACATTGAGGGTTTTGACGTCGCTGGCGATTCCAGTAGCTGCTTAGGAATTGTGAACTGGGCATCCTTTGTCCGGATCGTAGGGAACACGGTACACGATATTCCTGCACCCGGCGACTGTAATGGCAATGGCGGAGCCGGCATTGATAACGCCAACTATTCCGGCCATGACAACGACATCATTGGAAACGTTGTCCATGATATCGGCAACTACACCGTCCCGGATCCTTCGGTCCACGGCATCTACCATTCCAACTTGCGCGGTCACGTGTGGAACAATATCACTTACCGCAATCAGGGCTGGGGAATTCATCTCTGGCATGCTTCCAGTCAAGTCATGGTTTCCAGCAACACCGTATTTAATAATGGATATGGTGGAATATTGATCGGGGGCTCACCTGATCTGGATGATTACACCGTGGTTGCCAATAACATTGTTGTCTATAACGGCCGCTATGGAGTCTCAGAGTACGGCAACACAGGTATCCACAACCAATATGTAGACAACCTTGTTTATCAAAACGCGTATGGTGGCTTTAATCTTCTGAATGGGCTTACAGATTCAGGAACGATTATTGCCAACCCGCAGTTTGTCAATTATCAACCCGACGGAAGCGGGGATTACCATTTGCTGTCGTCCAGCCCAGCGATTGGGGCCGGGACCAGCCAAGGGGCCCCAGCTATCGATTTCGCCGGTGGGTCCAGGCCGCAAAGCGGTTCTTGGGACATCGGTGCGTATGAATTCAACGCTCCTTCCGGGAACTGGCCCTGGTAGAGCTAGTTGTACTGAACGCCAAACCGTTCGGTCCAACAAATAACGTTAAGCACTCTCCACAGGCGGAAGTCAAATGGCTTCTCCCCGTGGAGGGTAGCTTCCCATTCTTTCCGTAGATCACTATGTTTTAGCGCCGGTATATTGACAGCCACTTCACTCTTCAATATCCCCTCCGCCCAATCATTCAGCAATCGCAGCCATCTAAGTTCGGGAGTGGCAAATCCCACTTTGTCTTTACGAGAAAGTATCGAATCTGGCACGATATCGCGCATGGCGCGGCGGAACACTGCTTTGGTTGTGCCATCGGCAGCGATGATGAACTCTTCCGGCAATGAGAAAACAAAATTTACCAGCTCTGGGGTAAGAAACGGAACCCGGCTTTCAATCGAGAATGCCATCGAATTCCGGTCTTCGTAGCGGAGCAGATGGGGCAGACTGGTGGTGGTCAGGTCCTGTAGCAAGTCTCCCTTAAGCACTTCCGTACCCGACGGATGCTCCAGGATTTCAACCGGAAACCCTGATTTTGCGAACCATCGTTCATTCAGCCATGATGGCATAAGGTCCTTCTGCACCAGTGGACGCAAGCGGGCCTGCAAAGAACTAGGCAAAAGGTAGTCTGCAGTTTTCAGCAACAGCTGCCAACCGTCGGTTCCTGGAAGACGCCTGCAGCGATGCAGAAACCTGACTGCCTCTGACCAGCGGTTTTGCCGGATTACAGAGGCTAGGCGTGCCGCCAGGTAATAGCGATATCCACCCAGAATCTCATCGGCGCCCTGGCCGTCAAGCATGACTTTGACGCCGGACTCGGAAGCCATACGGAAAACGCAATATTGCGCATAAATGCTGGTGCTGCCGAATGGCTCATCCTGCATGTACGTCAGAGGAACTAAGTGCTCTGATAATTCCTCAGGCCGAGGGTATACTTTGTGCACTTGAGCATGCGCCAGCCTTCCTATAAGATCCACCCACTTCTCTTCACTTAGCAAAGGATCGGCTGCAATGTAGCTGAAAGTGTGCAAGTCAAGCCGATTATTGATGTGGCGCATCGCCATAACGATTGAAGAAGAATCAATGCCTCCCGAGAGGGCCGCGCCTATAGGAACATCGCTGCGCAGGTGCAGGCTTACGTTTTTCAAAAACAGTTCTCGCATCGTACTTGCGGCTTCTTCAAACGATATGTCCAGGTTTTGACCAATTGCAGGCTTCCAGAAGCGGACCAGCTTGATGTTGCCAGGGTCATCCAGCGTAACCTCGCAATAATGCGCTGGCGGAACTTGATGAATATCCGAGAGCAACGTTGCTGCTCCCTGGTCGGTCAATCCGTACCGCAAGTAAAGATAAAGCCTTTCAGGAACTATGTGACGATGACCTGGAGCAAGCTCCAGCAAGGCCTTGACTTCGGAAGCAAAAGCAAAACCGGCAGCACCATAGGTGTAATAGAGAGGCTTAATACCGAAATAATCTCGTGCCAAAACTATCTTTCGTGTTTGCGTATCGAAGAGGGCAAAAGAGAACATGCCAATGAATCGCGGCACAGCTTCCGATCCCCAGCAGGAATATGCGGCCAGCAGGACTTCTGTATCGGAGCGCGAATGGAAGCGATATCCAAGTTCTTCCAACTCCTCCCTCAACTCGATGTAGTTATAGATCTCGCCGTTATAAACCACGAAGTAACGACCATCTGGCGTTCCCATCGGCTGCCAGCCAGAGTTTGTGAGGTCAAGAATGGAAAGCCGGCGGTGAAGCAAAACCACTTCCGGTTCCTGATCCGTTTCCGGGCAAGTGCGTCCGAGCTGCACTCTATTTTTCGAATAGAGCAGATATCCACAGTCATCCGGCCCTCGGTGCTCGAGCAGATGCATGGCAGAAGAGATCCGCTTGAGATCAAGCCTCGTATGCTGGTTTTTAATGACTCCGGCTATTCCACACATTAGAGATTTGTTTTTTTTTAGAACAAAAGAGCCTATGAGTCTCCGATTTACCTTCGGACCAGAAATCTACCATCTACCACCTGATAACTACTATTTTGATTGAAGGTATGGGTCCCCTGATTTTTTTCAATCCATGTCGGTTCAATTATTCCAATCGGGGCCTCAGCGTATTCCGTCTCCGAGAGCACCTGCACCTCGTTTAGAGAGACAGAATAACCATAGCGACGGGAGCAGTCCTGTCCCGGGCGGATGATGCGGCCATCTTCGAAAAACACGTGGCCCGCTGGACGCGCGCGCCTGACATCGGAAACAATCGGATTCCTAGGATGCTCGTTCCATTTACCGAACAGGGAATGGGAATAAAACAGATACAGTTCATCATTCTGCGGGTTTGCTGCAAACAACCAGAACTTACCATTGTGCTCGAACAACGTAGGATCGACTGCAGAGATTTCGTCGATCAGGACTTTTTCTAATGTCCATTGTCGCGGAAAGTTAACGGCACGATACAACTGAATCTGGCGCTTTTCGAGTGTATCTGGGAGAAGATAGATTTGCCCCTCCGACTCGAATATGTTGGGGTAGGAGATATGAGTGTCGAGTTCCAATACAGTTTCCGGTTCGCCTAAGCTTCCGTCCGGGTTCACTTCAATGCAGGAAATTCCGCCTCTTTTCGTATTAAGTTTGTAATCTTCAACAAAAATGAAATTTCTGTCGTCTTTTTCAAAAAGGAACGGGTCCGCATAGAATCTGTCCTGAGGGGGGAGGAGCAGCTGAAAATTTTGCATATCCTTCCAGGATGCGGTCCCGAGCGGCTTCTTGCGCCAGGCGATAAACCATTGCTCTCTAAAGAACCTTTTTCGCGCATGCTGGGTCGCAGCTTTTATAAACCAGCGTGGCAGAAACCAGGCCATCGTCTGGTTTGAGGGAAGCTTTGAATTAGCCTCCGGCCAATCCTGCTTGTCGAATTCATTTCGCGGCTGGATGACATAGTCCCAGCCGAATTGGTGCAAATTCAGTAAGTGTCGTTTCAGATAATCCGCTGCTTTCGCATATGCAGCGTTCTGATTATGGAAGAGTGAGTAAGGATGCGTGGCATAGAACGAGTGATGAATAACATGTTCTCGGCTCAAATCATTACAAACAACTTTTAGCGACGCTTCGCAAAGTGGGTTGTTTTCACACATTGCCCAAAATATCCGACCATTGCCGGCATTGCTGCCGCTGTTGCCCAAGATCCACGCGCCATAGCGCGCGCATTGCGAGATCGGCTCCACTGAAACCTGATTGCAAAAGAGAAGAATTACATCGAGAGCAGCCCGTCTAAGCTTCGCTAACTCGGATTCAGATAAATAAGGTCCAGCTCCATTGTTTGAAACACTTATTTCCAAACATTCCGCAGGACTCAAACTATCGTCGAACTCTCGGAGTTGCAGCACATCAATATCCGGATTGCAGAGCTGGCGGTCCAGCTTGTTCCAGAGTCGGAACAAGAGAGAGCCGCCATCGGATAAGCTCCGCCTCTGATGACGATCACTTGCAGGGACGCGATTGAGGAAGACAGGAACAAGCTCCAGTACCAATGAGCGCTTAATCTCCATCGCGAGCGAAAAGTTCCACTGCGGGACAGAACGCCGGTCCAATAGCATAGCCACGCGGAGGCGGGCCTTTGCGGGGCCACAGGAGCTTGCAGGTAGCGAATTGGTTGCCCATTCCTCATTGCTCGAAGGTGATGGTTCGTGCGGCTTTGCGGAACAAAAATCCGGTTGCTGCGGGGAGGCACCGGGTTTAAGGGCATGGGATGTAAGGCTCATAATTCGAGGACACCAGACCGAATTGACACTGCTGGCTACCACTCAAGAGGAAGGTTATATCGCTTCACCAATACTGGCTCCGAAATTCGCGGTCCGCCGCTCGAGTAGACTGCGATAGAGCGCTACCATCTTTTGTGCATTGAATTCCCAGGTCAAAACGTCGCGCGCGAAAACCGCAGCCCTATTTCTTATTGCCTCTGTTGCCGCCCTGTCGCTGACAATTTGATCTATAGCTGCGGCGAGCTTGCGGGCGTCTTTGCTGGGTACCAACAGACCAGTTTTCCCATGGTGGACGATCTCCGGAATCCCACCTGTGTCCGTGGCCACAATAGGCGCACGGCAGAGCATCGCTTCCGTCAGTATTGTCGGCAGCCCTTCATCAATGCTGGAAAGCACTAGGCAATCGGCTGCTGAGAGCCATAGCGGAATCTCCTCATGCGGTCTTTTTCCAGAAAAAAAACATCTATTCCCAATTCCTAAACGATACGCAGTATCCGCAAGAGTGTCTCTCAAATAACCATCACCCACCAGATACAAGATTGTGTCGCGCGATTGAAGAAGCGAGAAGGCTTCCAGGAGAAACTCAAGTCCTTTCGCTTTCACGAGATAACCGACAAACAGGACAAGTCTTTTGTCCAGGGGCAGCTTCAACCTGGCGCGCGCATCGTCATGCGGGATGTTTTTGAAGTGGTTGCTATCTGCGCCATTGTGGGCCACGGACGTTGCTATATCGCCGGCCAGCTCACGAACCTTCGCCCGCAGCTTGTCGCTGACTGCGACCAAATGGTCGACTCTCTTCAAAGCCCACAATGTGGCTCCCATCGTGAGCCGGCTTGCAAAAGGATAATCATTGATGTCGCTTCCATGTACGGTGCATACTACAGGCACTTTCAATTGGCGGCCGAGCAAAACTGCCGCAAAACCGTCAGGCATGATCGTGTGAGCATGGATCATGTCGATTCCAGTATCAGTTAAGTGTTTTCGCGCCAGTCTCCAACAAGCCAGATAGAAAAAGAATCCATATAGAAAGAAGAGCCGTCCGGCCGGAAACGCGAGCGCCGGGACATAATGGACCGGAACTCCCGCCACGTCCGAGTTCCTTGGAATGCAGTGATACTTGCGAATGCGAGGCATGAATGCCAACAAGCGCGGCGCCCAGGGGATGGGAGACAACACAGTCACCTCCACTCCGCGTTTGCGCAGCGCTTTGACCTGCTCTAAGACAAAAATGCCGGCGATCGGATCACAGGCGTTGGGAAAGAGATGCGAAATCACCAGAATTCTCATGCATATCTCCTACTTTGGCGCGCCTCCCGGACAGTGAGAGCCAGGAAAACCCAGGCGAGCCAGAACGATTTTCGCCATAAGATATCGAGGAAGAACCCGGCAGTTAGGAGTCCCAAACAGGCTGCATGGGAAGCCACGACCATCATCGGGATCGGTTTCCCCCTGAATACTGCCTGCAGCTCTCGCACGGAGTGCAGGTGAGACCGAATAGCCAGGAACGCCAGTAGAAGTCCGAAGATCCCCAGTTCCACTACAATTGCAAGATAGATATTGTGTGCACCACGTTGAAATCCGCGGAAACGCTTGGCCCAACCAGCATACGACTGGTATGCCTCTTCAAAATTTTCCAGTCCGGCTCCGGCCGCAGCGTATTGTTGCAGGGAGGCAACTCCCGCCTGCCAGATGTAAATGCGCCCGGCTCCTCCCGTGGAAGATGATTCCTCGAAGCGCGAGAAAAACGTCCCGGGCATAGTTGCCAACGCGCATGTCAGGACAGCTACCGGGACTAACATCCGCCATGTAAAGCGCAGATGACGGAAGTAGACAGCAGTCATCACCATAATGGCGATGACTGCTCCGCGCGACATGGTAAAGAGCACCCCTAAGCTGATCAGCGCAGTGGCTGCCAACATGAGATAACGGAGAACTTTGGTTGGGGAGGAGAGAAACTCGCCAACAGCCAGGGATAGCGGCAAGAGCAGACTGACGGCAAACTGGTTAGGGTCTGCGTTGTCATTGCCAATTTCGAGTGAGGTCCTGTCGACCATGCCACCTTGGACAAAGGTGAACGAGGCGTAGGCGGAAGCAACGCATCCGCCTGCAATGACCATCAGCGCGATGCGCGAGAGCTCTCTTTTCCGCACCTGGATACAAACCACGACCAGGTAGAGAAGAAACAAACTGAGCGCTGTGGGCAGACGGCGCACTACTTGCTGCGGATTCACTGCCCAAAGGATCGAAGCCGCGCTCCAAATGATAAATCCAGCCCACCATAGCGCCGCGCGCGGTGGGGTCTGCAATCTGTCATATGCGAGCCCGGTTAAAATAAGGACCAACAACGCACCAGTCCCTACAATCCAAGTCAAAGAGATCCCCGTTTCGCTTCCTCCTATCACGTTCACCGAATCAAAAGGGATCAGGAATGCGTATCCACCCAGAGCTGTCTCAACCGGCCAAAGGAATAGGAACATCATGAATGCTAATGCTGCGCTGAAGAGCCACTTGGACTGGGCGATCGTGAATCCCAGCAGCACCCCTGTGCCGGTTGTAACAGAGGCACTCCAAGTCTGCCGAACAGCGCATGATCTTAAGTAAGTTATCGGCACGTGATTCCGAACTTTTGTGTACGTTACTGCTTAGTATCTTGTGGGGTTCTGAGCAGCGATCTAAATTGAAACTGTGGTGGAACTAAAACGCTGAATAGAGAATCTATTGAGAATTGTACCTATCCATTCCCGCACTGCAGGATCTATGCGGACCAGATTGGTATAGTAGGCCGCCAACAATATACAGGAGACAGCAACGGTAACTACCGAAGATAGTCGGAAATATAAGAGTACCCCGATGATCAGTCCGGCAGGAAGGAAGTGTGCCACATTTGTAAGCAGCACCTTCACGATTCTGGAAACTGGTACGCCCGCCTGCGTAAGCAGCACCACGCAGTAATAGGCATAAATCGAGGCGCCCGAGCCGGAGTAAAGCAGTACTGCCAAGCGCGCGCTTCCAACAAATCCTCCAATAAGGAAGGCACAGAGACGGCTCAAGAAAATGAGCACCGTGAAACGAAGCTCCAGATGTTGCTGCTCGAGGACCGAAAAAATGGCGCTCAGTGGAGCGGAGATAAACCAGAAGCACAGCCACACACTCAGGATCTGCGTGTAAACTCCAGCCTCCGCCCAGCGGTGTCCGAAGGCAACTACAAATACATCCTTTCCTATAAGCGCAAGCAAGAGACAAGGAAACATGCTTAGCCGAATGAGATATTGGAACGCAAGCTCTGCCTGCTTGCCCAAGAAACCCTTATTTCTAGCGTCAGCGGCACGTTGTGAGAAAACGTTCGAGATACTTGTCCCCATCAAGCTCATAGGAACTCGAATTACACGGCTCCCGAGGGCGTACTCGCCGACAACAGTGGTAGAGAAAAAGCCCGAGAGCAGAAAAGAAGGCATTTGCCAAGCGAGCCTATCAAGAACCGAAGATGCTAATCCATATTTGGGAAATCGCGAATAGCGTTTCAGCGTATATATCATCTTTTGATAGGAGATGCTGTGACGAAAAATATCTGCAGAGTCGCGCCACGTAAGCACTATCATTCCTGCTGTGGCGATAGTCATGCCCAGCAGATTGGCCACGATCAACATGCCACCTTTGCCTTTCGTTGCCAGGCCAAGAGATATCTGAGCGGTTACTGTGCATATAGCATTGAGAACTTCCAGGATAGATATACGGCCAAAATTCTCTTTGCGAAGGTTCCAGCGTACGAGCGCCATATTTGCTCCGCCAATCAGAACAGCCGGCGGAAGTAGCCAGAGGTAGGGAAGCAGTTCAGGCGCTTTCAGAAAGTGCAATAGTAGGGAGCCACCAAGCCACACCGGCGGAATCGTGCATACGCTGAGCGCAGATACAAGACATAGACTTAGACTGAGCGCGTTGGCTGCATCCTCGTCTCTTTCCGGCAACAAGATCGAGCGTTCGTAACGCATACAGGCAAAAGCACCCAGCATTACCTCGATAGCGGCAAATAATGCGGACATCCCGAAATCTCCGGGTGAGTAGATCCGCATAAGGATTGGGGAAGCGAGAATACTTGAAGCCTGGGCCGACGTTGTTCCCCCTGCAATTTTGAGAACGTCATTGGCAAAGTTGCCCTTCTTTCTCAGGGTGACGTCAGGCTGAACCGAACTGTCCTCATGCAAAGAAATCAAGTACTTGCTCTCAAGTCCGGGACTTATGTTCCCTCAGATGGAGTTGGGAATGCGTTGTTATTACTCAATTCGTTTCGCGGGTGCTTAGGTGCGGCTGGATTGTCACCGCCGGCATGCAGTTAGCAGCTGCGGGATCTCCAACCAACGATTCGTATAGTTGTTTTAAGCGTTCCTCTTCACTTGCCCACGTATATCGCAATACCAGGGCTGCACGGCCTCTCTTGCCCATCTCCTCAGCTTCAGCCGGGTGGTTGTGCAGGCGCTCAATGGCGGCAGCGATCGTCGGCGGATTTAAGGGGTCTACCAGTAGCCCGCAGCCGGCCGCTTCAATGATCTGTCGCCACAGCGGAAAATCTGACGCAATCACGGGGATTTCCGCGGCCATATACTCGAAGAGTTTGATTGGCATGGATCGAAGATAATTTTCTTCCGGATGCAGGACCAGCAATCCCGCGCGCACCCGGCCGAGGAGGTCAGCGACTTGGCCTCGCCGCAGAAATCCAAGATAGTCCACCCGTTCCCAGCCAGGCAGGGCATGCATATCATCCTGCAATTCGGCCGGCGAGAAAGTTCCGGCCAATTTCAAGCGCAGCGGAACATCATTTGGCAGCATAGACATTGCCTCCATCAGTTCTACGATTCCTCGATTTCGGGTTATGCTGCCGATATAAACTACCGCCATCTCACGCTTGCTCCATGGAAACTGTGCTTCCGGGGAATGCGGATCGAGAATAGGAAAATTGTGTACCACGGTGATTCGCGAATTCTTTCCACGAAAACGCTCCGCGATTGCCCAGGTAGCGGTAATCAGAGCAGTAAAGTAGGGGCACGCTGCATTCTCCAGCCTTTCGACGATCCACATGAGCGGCCACCGCGACCAGCGGGGAAGGTAGTGCTTATAAGGAATCGTGCGTGGCAAGTCTTCATGGATGTCGTAGATCGCCTGCTTTCCTCGCATTCTCAAAAGCAAAGCTACAGGGATCAGTTCTGGATCATGAATGTGGTAAATGTCCGCATGTTGTTTAAGCGCTTCCCGGAACATCCGCCATGCGCCCAGCGTCATCCGCGATAGCCGACCCTGGCATTGCTTAAGAGCTTTGACCTTTACACCGTCGGCAATTTCATCGGTATGATGCGGGGCGATCAAAACCACCTCATAGCCGTGCTGAGCCAGCGATTTACATTCTTTATGGAAGATGCGCACATCAAACGGCGAGTGAACTGAAGTAAGATGTGCAACTTTTGCGGCTTTCATCGGTGGACTTAGTTAAGTTCTGATAAAAAAATGTGAATCCCGCCACAACAATGTGGAGCTGAAAGCAGCACGCAATTTCCCTTGCAGGTGTTGCTTTGTCCGGAATAGCTCAGCGGCTGCGTCGCGGAGGGACGGAACGATTGCGAAGCGGGAGATGCGCAGCCACGGTACCGCGACCGGACAACCCCCATACTTTTTCTTGTAATGTCCTGCGCCTCCCAGATCGAGAATGCGGGCGCCATGAGCTTTCCCATATTGCATTGCAGCCCACATCAGTGGCTCGTTGGGACGGAGATGATGGTACTTGCGCCAACTCGGTCCCCCCCAGAAGTACATTCGGTCATTTTTTATGAGAAAGATCCCTGTGGCGATGCAGTCGCCTTCAGGGTTACGCGCGCGCAGCAGAAGCAACATGCCAGTGGGAAGAATATGGCGAATCAACGCGCGAACCCGCTCAATTCCATACGTGGGAATCAATTGCTGCCTTTCAAATACATCCGTTAACTGAGCATGGTAATCATCAGCAAATTGCATGTCTTGTGCTTCTTCAATGACCACGCCGCACTTTTTCGCCTTGCCAAGGCACCAGCGACAGTTATCCCCCATGTTTCGTAACAGAGTTTGTTCGCTTTGAGTAAGATCAACTTCAAATCCGGTAAATTGTCGGCATCTAGGGTTCATGCCTGCTACATCTTCCTGGCGCAGCTTCTGGTCCATGAGCTCAAGATGGACGCAATTCAGATCCCTGAAAGCGAATCTAACAAGAGCGTGCAAAGCATCTCGGCGCGAGATGCCTTCGCGAAGATTGAACCCCATATAAGCAGTCGTCCAGCCGACAAAAGGGCTGCCCAAAATCCTCAATCCAAATTTGCGGACGATGGAACCGGTGAAATACCCCACCGTTCGCGCGCTGTCTTTCAATGCAGCGATTACGGGCTCTCCGTTTTGGGTGCTGGTGAGGAACTCGAGCCACTCCGGAGTTTGAAAGACGGTGTGGTCGGGGAAGGTTTCCAGTTCTTTCCCCCAATCCATTGTGTTGAGGTCAGCTCGCTCAAAGTACAGCACGGTATTTGGACCAGAACTTCTTAAGAAATCTGAGGAGATGTTCAGCGATTTAGAACGAATTCTCTGCCGATAGAGAGGAGACTCGAGAGACGATGCCGGATCAACCCTGTGAGCACAAGCACAAATCCTGCCAGTGTCCCCGTGCCATACGCTATATGAAAAAGAAAAATCACCGGCGGCAGCAACAGGGCTTCATATGCATGTTCGCGGAGGCCCACTTCAATGGCGGCAAGGAGTCCTATTCCCCAATGAACGCTGATCAAGGTGGCAAGCACAATTGCGGCGAGCCTGGCCGCTGGTGGCGATATGAACAGCCCACGTAACACACACACCGCTAGAAGCAACAGAGTAGAAGCGAACAAAAATGGCACAAAATGTCGCAGGCACATCGAGGCGGGTCTTTTGCTCAGAGTAATCGCATTCCAAAATCCAGTGCGCCAGGCATGTCTCAGCAAAGTCTTTACGTCAGGTCTGCTGAAATAGAAGCAGTGGGTTTTTGCCGTAAGGAATAAGTGGTAGCCCATTTTGCGCAGCCGCTGATTCATGTCATTGTCCTGGTTTCTAACCAGCGACTCGTCGTACCCTCCGGCTTTGAGAAGGTCCTTCTTGCACATCAAGGGGAATGGAACGGTGTCCACGTAGCCTTCCGTTTGAGTTCTCACCGAGTGTGTGGAGGAGGCGAAGCGGTGCCCAAGCGTCCAGGCAGCTAATCGCGCCTGTAAAGTGTTATGTGCGGGCCGAGTGATAACTTTCCCACTGCATCCCACAGCGTCATGGGCTAACAGCTCACTGAGGCAGACGGAGATGTATTCTTTGGGATAGAACGCATGTGCGCCAAGAATACAAACGTATTCTCCTTTTGCCGCCTGCAGACCAATATTAAATGCGGCAGGTGCGGTCTTTCCGGGATTGTCGAGCAGCTTTATCCTAGGATATGCCTCCGCAATTCGGGCTGCCCTTTCCGGGGTACCATCTGCGGACATTCCATCTATCACAAGGATCTCAAGTTCGAAGTTCTGAGTAGACTGGTCTACCAACGAACGGAGCGTGGTCGCGATAAATTCAGCTTCGTTCCGTACTGCGAGAATGACGGAGACACAAGGGAGGTTATCGCGATTGTTTGCCATCGTGTGTAACTGATTCGCGAACATAACTGAGGGAACATGCCACGGGCGATCGGAAAGCTAAAGCTTATGAATGTCCTACCCGCAATTTGTGCAGGAGCCAGTGCCTTTCGATTTCGGCAAGCTCCCTACGCGAGATGACGCTATTTGCCTGTTGCTTTCGAAGATAATCAAGCAATTCCGATACTGGCACAAACCATCCATTTCGAGTGGCAAGCTGGCGCATAAGTTCGACGAATACCGGACTTAGATTGCCATGCTCGCAAAAGCCGGCAGCAAAGTGCGTATACACGATACACACGCCGCCTTCAGCTTCCAGGCGCTCCTGATTTCGCGTGCACAATGTCTCACACAACTTGTGAACATTTCCGCCTTCACAACTGCTGAACCAGTAATTCACAAATGGCTTCGAGGGATCGTGATAAGGCAATGTGGAGTGGATGCGCTCGAGGTTAATCTCGTCAAACACGAAATTCCGCACATAAGTGATATTCTCCCGGCAAACGTCTCCCCAAAAGTAATTCGAGGCCGGGAGATGCCCTTCGAACATGTGCCCACGTCGGAAGCGTGTAGCAGCGTTATACCAGAGCTTGGAAGTAATCCGGCTTAAGCGAGCCGCTCCCCAGTAAATGTTGTCCCGATTGTAAGAATGGTTTGCGTGTAGGCGCGGCGGAGCTCCGATCAGCCGCTGAAACTCCTCGATTCCGTGCTTGACTGTATCTCGCGGAGCATCGTGGTTCTGGACGTTATGTAAGGCAATTTCAAATCCATCTCGCTGCAAAGCTTTGACAAACGCCAAATATTCCGGCTCCTGAAGGGTAGATCCGCCGATTCGTCCGCCCCGCACTGTTGGAAGGGGCCATACTGACTTTGTCGTTCGAAATCCCAGCTGTGAGAGGAACCGGTATACAGGCGATACGTTCGCCACCATACTTGAATCGGTGTCGTCAAAGACGGAAAAAGCAAATCCTTTGCCTTCAGGAAATTTGCTCATAACGGGGGATTTGGAGCAAAGAGCAGAGAACACTGTTCATTTGCAAATGCTTAATATCGTTTGTAATAGAAGCTGCGTGTCACTCAAACAAGTTGCGCGGCGCGCATATTCAAGATCCAAACGCGCCTTCTCCTCTAACAAGGTATTCACATAATGATCGATCAGTTGATCCTCGGGCACAGCAGCAAGAAGGCCTTCTTCATTTCTGAAGTGAATCGAGGCCCAACCGGTGATGCCCGGACGCAAGTGCAAGATGGTGCAGTATTGTCCAGGAAGCATAACGCAGAACTGCGGTAGGTCAGGACGCGGGCCGACCAAACTCATCTCGCCGCGAAGTACATTGAAAAGTTGGGGTAATTCATCCAGTTTCAACCGTCGCAGAATTTTTCCTGCTGAACTAACTCTGGAATCACCGCCGCGCGTGATTGCGGCCCCAGGCGTGCTGCGGGCAGTCATGGTTCGGAACTTAAAGAGCTCAAATAGAGTTCCATCTTTTCCAGTGCGGACTTGCCGGAACAGAACCGGTCCGGAAGAGCTAATTTTAATCAACAAAGCCACGATTCCCATGATGGGCAAAGCTAAAATAAGAATCAGCGATGTGCAGACCAGGTCGAAGATCCGCTTGCTATTCGAGAGACACCATCTGCTTATCTCCGGTGTATCTGCAATCGCTGTGGCTGTTGATGAGAGTATGGATTGGGATTGATCAGGCATCAGCTCGCCGCTAAGAGGGCTCTTGAGTGGACCGTCTGCACAATTTCTTCTACGCAGCCCGCTACTCGCTCCATCTCCTGGATACTCAAATCAGGATAGATAGGCAGGGAGATGCAGCGTTCGTATGCGTTCTCTGCGTTGGGCAAATCCCCAATCCGGTATCCGTATGTCTGCTGGTAATAAGGATGTAGATGAAGAGGAATAAAGTGGACGCTGGTTCCGATTCCCAGGTTTTTAAGTTCATGGATGAAAGCATTGCGCTCCAGATTTAGAAGTTTCGGCCGAATGCGCAGGAGGAAGAGATGCCACGCGTGTTCTGCATTCTCCAGGGGCTCCGGGGGCAATTCGATCTGCTCGAGGTGGGAAAATCTCTCCTGGTAGTAAGAAGCGATAGCGCGTCTTTTGCGCCAGAATTCATCCGATTTCTTCAACTGCGCTAAGCCCAAAGCTCCTTGAATGTCGCTCAGATTCAATTTGTATCCCGCATGGAGCACTTGGTAATACCAGGAACCATAACGCGAATAGCGGTTCCAGGCGTCGCTGCTGATTCCATGCAGTCGCATCACTGATGCTCGCTGAGCATACCCTTCCTTATCTGTAGTAAGCATGCCTCCTTCCCCGGTGGTGATAGGTTTAGTCGCATAAAAGCTGAAGGCAGTCATCTCGGAGAGTCCGCCGATACGACGTCCCTGATAAGTCGCTGGCAGGGCGTGCGCTGCATCTTCGATTACGACAAGGTTGTGCCGGCTAGCCAATGCATGAATTGCTTTGAGGTCACATGGATCTCCTGCGATATGTACCGGGATAATGGCTCGGGTCTTCGGAGTTATGCGCCCGGCTGCATCAGTTGGGTCCAGATTGAAACCTCCAGGCACGCTGTCGCACAGCACCGGACGCGCGCCGAAGTAAGTTACTACTTCCGCAGTTGCAGTGAACGTATAGGACGGAACTAGAACCTCGTCGCCAGGTCTGAGATCGATGGCATCCAGCGCAAGCTGAAGCGCAGCGGTGCAGGAGTTCACCGCAAGAGCGTATTTCCCCCCTACATAGGTGGCAAACTCGTGTTCGAAATTGTGCGTCTGCGGGCCTGTCGTCAGCCATTTCGAGGCTAACACCTGGGTCACCGCATCAACTTCCTCTTGCCCCAGCGAAGGGCGATGAAAGGGTATGAAGGTTGTTTCCATTTCGACTCCCGATTGCGGGCTTCACATTCTGATATTTCGGTTGGAGGACCTATGCCGCGATCGCAGGAAGAGAAGTGATCGCCGCCGCATCGGAGGCAGTCAACTCGCGGCAAGCGCCGCCTTCGATTCTGTATCCCCGGTTACATGCAGGGCAGCGCGCCTCACCTTCCGTCTGCTGCAACCGAATGCCGCAATAGCAGATCCAGCCTACTTGTACGGCCGGCACACCCATCACCAGGGCGTAATCGAGCACATCGTGCGTCACCACCGCTCCCGCCGCTACGAAACTGTAACGACCCAGAGCGACTCCGCAAACTATAGTAGCGTTGGCCCCGATGGAAGCACCCTCACGGACCAGGGTGCGCTTGTATTCATGCTTGCGGACTATGTGGCTGCGCGGATTAACGACATTGGTAAAAACCATCGACGGACCGCAAAACACGTTGTCCTCGAGCTCCACTCCGCTATAGACCGAAACATTGTTTTGGATTTTCACATTGTTGCCGATCTTTACTCCCTGGCTGACCACTACATTCTGTCCCAAATTGCAGTTCTCGCCGACTTTTGCGTCGGACATAAGATGTGAAAAATGCCAAATCTTGGTGCCGGCTCCGATCTCGCATCCCCCGTCAATCACGGCTGTCGGATGAGCGTAGTATCTTGACTCCCCTTTCTTCTTCCCAATCTCGATGGGCAGTCCGTTCTCTCGCAACGAGTGTTCGCATGCCTCAAGGACCTTCAACACTTCCAGTGCGCTCTCCCCATCTGTGCGAGGCCGCTGACGCGTGCGAATACACTCAAGGAAGTGCTCGCACTCGCGGCGCAGCGGCTCTTCTTTCGGTAATGGGATGACCTGTCCGTCGTCTTTGTGGGCCACAGGAACACGGTCCAACCATTCAATGCGATGACGATAGAGCACCAGCTTGCGATCGGGCTCCGCGTCATCAAACACGGCCATCCTTTTGTCGCCTACGACCGTTAGCTTCTGTTCCTTGAAGGGATGCAGCCAGCTGACAAAGAAATGGGCCTTCACTCCACTATTGAATTCGCAGGTGGTCAAGGTGGTGTCTGCAATCTGCGAATTAAGGTAACTGCCTCCGTTCGCGATAATGCGCGATGGCATTTCGTCCAGCAGGTACAGAATTGCAGAGATGTCATGCGGCGCAAAGCTCCACAGGATATTCTCCTCTGTACGAAGCTTTCCCAAATTCAAGCGTGAAGAAAAGACGTATCGCAGGCGACCCAGCTCTCCTGCTCGAATCAGTCGTTTTAGCTCCAAGATGGCCGGGTGGTACTGCAGAATATGGCCCACCATCAGAATTCGCTTTTGCGCGCCAGCGATCCGGACCAGCTCGTTTCCCTCTTCAACATGCAGAGCCAGAGGCTTTTCGACATAAACGTCCTTGCCGTGAAGCAAACAGTTTTTTGCAATTTCATAATGCTGAGCCGCCGGGGCGGAAATGGCTATGCCTACAATCTCAGGATCATTGAGAACTTCTTGGATATCCGTAGTAGTTGCCACTCGATAGAGCGCATGCGCGTCTTCCACTGCGGCTGTTTTCGAGTCACACACAGTACGCAAAGCCGAAAGCTCGTGAAAATTACGTACTAGGTTTTTTCCCCAGTACCCGTTACCGATTACCGCAATTGCTGGCACTTTGGATTCCATAATCTTTGTCCATCAAGTTGTCAGTGTTGTAGTGCGAAAAAGTCATGAATTGCGTTCACCATCGCCGCTTGGTGATGTGCTTTCAATTCCGGATAAATGGGCAGAGCAAGCGTGCGCCGGCAGGCCACTTCTGCCTCAGGGAAGTCCCCTTGCTTATATCCGAGATATGCAAAAGCCGGCTCCGTGTGAAGCGGAAATGGGTAGTAGATCTCAGTTGGAATACCGAGCCTACGCAGGTAGTCGCGCAATAGATCACGTTGCTCGACTCGAATTACGAACTGGTTATACACATGGTCCCAGCCCGCCGGTTGTGATGGCAAAACCACATGGTTGGTGAGTCCCGATTCGGTAAACAATTGGCGGTAACGCTCAGCGTTGCGCTGCCGGGCGTTAGTCCAACTTTGGAGGTGACGCAACTTAACCCGTAGAATGGCGGCTTGTAAGGCATCGAGCCGACTGTTAAGACCAAGAATTTCGTATTTGTACTTGGTGGGGCATCCATGCACTCGCAAAATCCTGAGCCGCGCCGCTAACTCTGGATCATCAGTCGTGATCAAACCTCCATCTCCAGCCCCACCCAGGTTTTTTGACGGGAAGAAGCTGAAGCATGCCAATGTGCCGAGACTTCCGACACTTCTGCCCTTGTACCGCGCGGCGATAGATTGGGCTGCATCTTCGACGATCGGCAGTTGATGGCGGGATGCAATCTCCGCAACTTCATCCATATCTGCTGCCAGCCCGAAGAGATGCACCGGCATGATGGCGCGGGTTCGCGCAGTAATAACGGCTTCCACTTTCTTCGCATCGAGGTTGTAGGTTGCAGGATCAATATCGACAAAAACCGGCTTCGCCTTTAATCGTGCAATCGCACCCGCAGTGGCACCGAAGGTAAACGGAGTAGTTACTATCTCATCGTCAGTGTCTATGCCGAGCGCCATGAGCGCCAGCAAAAGAGCGTCGGAGCCCGAAGCGCAGGCGATTGCAAACCGTGAATTAACAAGCTTTGCGATTTCCGCTTCAAGTTGTTCCACTTCTGGACCAAGAATGAAGTGCTGACTCTCCAATACGCCATGCACGGCCGCGAGAACTTCGTCCTTAATCTCCGCAAATTGCGCCTTGAGATCGAGAAAGGAGAATGGTCTTGGACTCAATGGGCTGTTGGGAATTGAGTGTACCTGTTCAGATACTGCGCTGTTGCTCATCGGATCCTCAGATAAGGGAGGAATTACGGAAAAATCGCGCCCGAAAGACCCTGTTTCGTAAGTTCACGAACAATTCGAAAACTTTGTTGTTTTTTTGACTAATAGCCGTAGTCTGGGTAAGCGAAAGCTGCCGCATTCAAGACGATGTCCAGTACTGGGGCAGAATGGACCTCCGCCAGCAACTCCATGCTACGCACCAATCCATGACGGGTAGTCTCCTTGGATCGCCCAACTAGAATTACGCCATCCACGAGGGGAGAGATGGCACGCCCATCGGCGTAGGGGAGAATTGGGGGACTATCCACGACCACGAACTCGAAGCGTTCTCGAAGCATTTGGATTACAGTGCGCATCGCTTCCGAGCAGGTAAGCACGGCATCAGCGGTGGCCGCTCCTGCGGGCAAGATAGTCAAATTGGGAAGATTCGGATTGGGGACCAAGACATCATCCAACTTAGCAGAGGCTAATAACACGTCGCGCAGACCTTTTTTCCCTGAGAGGCCAAAGGCAGGAGATACTCCGGGCCGCCGCAGGTCGGCATCGACCAAGCAAGTCCGGGAGCGTTGTGAGAGCGCTATGGCGAGGTTTGTTGCGACCGTCGTCTTGCCTTCACCCTGGAGCGACGAAGCGATCAGTATCGTTCTGGGAGGGTTGTCGGGCTTTGAAAGCATTACGGACGTATATAACGCCCGTAGCGCTTCGGCCTCAGGTGAATTCGGCCTGCTCAGCAGGAATTTTTCTGTTGGAAACGTTCCACCTGCATGATTCCTATTGGTCAGTTGGAGGCCGCCTTTTTGACGTAAGGCTGGCCTCGCGTGGAACGTGGGAATCATAGAAATTGAAGAGATGCCAGTGCATCTACGGATATCTTCAGGAGTATGGATCCGGTTTTGTACGCGTTCTTTTACAAATACGATTACCAGGCCACCGAATAGTCCAGCAAACAGCGCAGCACCAATGTTGCGCAAGCGGTGAGGCCTGGTCGGGGAATCGAGAACACGCGCTCGGTCGACGATGCGAACATTGCTCGATTTGGAAGCGGCTGCGATGCCGGCTTCTTTAATCTTGGCGTAAAGACTGTTATAGAGATCTGTATTCGTCTGGGCCTCTTTTTTAAGGGCATTGTACTGGGCAATTGTGTTCAGCTGCTTCGCAGCACCTTTGATTTGGCTGGAGAGCAGCTCCTCGCGCGAACGGGCAGCCGCATAGTTCGTCTCGAGTTCCGCCATGATGGCATTGCTTTGCGCATTCAACTCGGATTGCAACGCATTTGCCTGGTTGAGAAGCTTTTTCACATTGGGATGGTTATCACCATAGATCACCTTAGCTTGCGAAAGCTCCCCCTGCACCTCTGCAAGTTTCTGCGTCAAGGACTGAATGATCACATTGTTGTGGACCTGCGGCAGCGAATCCGAACTGCTCTTCTTCGCGCGGTTAAGAAACGCCGCATACTGAATCCGCTCTCCCTCCGCGAGAGCTAACTGGCGGTCTAACTCTCCCATCTCCTCGGCGAAGCTGTTCTTGTTTGCATCCACATCTACGATGCCGGTTTGCCTTTGAAATTCCGCCAGTTTCTCGTTGGAGTCCTCCATCTTCCTGCGAATATCTTCAAGTTGCCGGGAAAGCCACTCAGTAGACTGGGTAATCACGTCGTGTTTGGTCTTATAGGTCTCCTCCACAAACAAGTTCAGAAGCGCATTAACCACATCGGCAGCCAGCTGCGGACTGTGACTTGCAAATTGCACCATAACTAAACGGCTGGCGGTATCCCGGCGTACGTTTAGGCTGGAACGAAAGGCGCGCAATGCCTCATTTTCCTCCGGAGTGAGCCGCGTCAGGTCAACGTTGCCTTCGGCGGGAACTTTCGAGCCTGATCTGGCTGGCGCATTTCCTACAAATTCAGGATTTCGGTCCAGATGCAAAGATCGAATCACGGAAAGCGCTAACTCATCACTCTGCAGTTCTTGCGCCTGTGTTTCAAGGTACGCGGCATCAGTAGTAGCCAAATGCTCTGCTTGGAGTGAAAAAATCTCTGCTCCTGGAGGATCGATTTCGATCTTCGCTTCTGGTTCATAAACAGGCTTCATCAGGAATGTAACAATAGTGACAGTAATCAGAACTACGGCGGCAAAGAGAGCCGATAGGCGCCAATGTTTCCTGATTGCTAAAAGGGCACGGTTCCAGTCATCGGAATCGCTCGGAGGAATGGATCGGGCAGGCAGTCTACGTCTGGGATAACTTGGAATTGGTTGCACACGCGAGGGGACCGGCTCAAGAGTTTGAATGCTCTCCGCCCGCGTTATCGATTCAAACTTGCCACTCATAAAGACAGCCTCCGGTGGACAGCTCTGTTCCGAAAATGGCTCTACAGCGGTTGGACGAAGTTAGTAGCTTACGAGGTGGCCCGGGTGGCTGTTCTAGCAGCAAGTGTGGCACTTACTTCAACACCGCGGGCACAATTGTGGTTTGGATTACTTAAACTAAGCCGCCGGTCCTGCAATCGATGGCAGGCTAATTCGCGCCCGCCTATACTCCCGCGAGATATCGTGCCGATCTACCTCACACAGAGAAAGAATCTCGCGGCTTGGGGCATATTCAGGAACAATTTCCATCAATTTGGCAATGAGTCCGTGAACGTTCTTTGCGTCGAGGCAATCCGAGAGTTCGTCTAACCATCCCCGGACCTGCTCAAAGCGCACCGCTGCGCTCTTCAGCACGCAGATTTTGTTATGCCAGGTGCGGCTGATTCCTTCTCCCTCAATCAAGAGTTCTTCATAGAGCTTTTCGCCGGGTCGCAAACCTGTAAATGCAATCCCAATTTCGTCTTCCTGGTGGTAGCCCGAAAGGAGGATTAGATTTTTTGCAAGATCCACAATTTTGACTGGCTCTCCCATATCCAGGATGAAGATTTCGCCACCTTTTCCCATGGTGGATGCCTGTAAAACGAGTTGTACAGCCTCGCGAATGGTCATGAAATATCTCGTAGCCTCAGGGTGTGTGATAGTAAGAGGTCCTCCTTTGCTGAGCTGCTGTTGAAAAATAGGCAACACGCTCCCGTTACTGCCGAGAACGTTTCCAAAGCGGACAGCCATGAAGCGGGTCTGTTGATACTGCAGACCGAGGATGATCAATTCAGCCACCCTTTTGGTTACACCCATAACGTTCGTGGGCCTGACTGCTTTGTCCGATGAAAGCATCACGAAATCTTCTACCTGGAATTGCCTTGCGACCAAGGCAACGTTATAAGTGCCAAAAATGTTGTTGCTGACCGCCTGAAAGCAATTTCTCTCCATCATCGGCACATGCTTATATGCCGCAGCGTGGAAGACCGAGTGCGGTCGATGTAATGCGAACGTCTCGCGTAGCGTTGCTACATCGAGGACGTCACCAGTGATGGGGACAACTTTCAAGTTCGACGACGTCTCGGATAGTTCAAGGCAGAGCTTGAACAGGTCGTTCTCAGAGCGCTCAAACAGCAGCAATTGTTTGGGATGGAATCTTGCCACCTGTCGCGCTATCTCTGAGCCGATAGAGCCGCCTGCACCGGTGATCAGCAGCACTTTATCGGAGAACTTGTTGCGAATGCTGTCCATATCAAGGGGCACCGGTTGCCGGCCCAAGAGGTCTTCAACGCGTACACTGCGCAAATCTTTAATCGAGGCTTGGCCATTGATCCGTTCATTCACTGAAGGAAGGATCTTGAATTTCACATTGCATTCCCGGCACCTATCGATAATTTTTTCGACTTGGGGACCAGTGGCTGACGGGATGGCAATCAGGACCGAAGAAACTTCATGGCGCGCGATCAACTGGGAGAGAACGCTGGTATTGCCAAGTACCTTCAGGCCGTGAATTCTGATACCAATTTTCGTGGGATCGTCATCCACAAAGCCAATAGGTTTAAATCCTAACAGGGGATTTCGTGTTAGCTCTCTTTCGATCGTGATTCCAGCTTGCCCGGCGCCAACGATCAATGTGTTTTTCTGCGCGGCATAGGTATTAGCGTGCTCGGTGTAGATCCTCACCAGAAACCTAGCGCCGCCAACCACGAGAATTGTCAGCACCAAATCAATCGCGAGGACAGAACGAGGGTAGCCGCTTTCTCGCCATAAGATTTGGAAGACAGGATAAAGAACCCCGAAACTCGCGAAGGCCGCCTTTGAAATATCGCCCAGATCGCTGATTCCTACATATCTCCACCAGCCCCGGAGGAGACCGAAGAAAAGGAATATCAGCAGCTTCACGGCAATTACCCAGGGAAGTGTCTGAAGGAAAAGATCAGAGATTGACTTCTGTAGCGCGAAATCGAAGCGCAGCAGGAAGCTGCAGTAATAGGTAAGTGCAATCAGGAATATTTGGGAGAGCGTAATGAGCGGTTTTCGGTACGCAACAAAATCCGTTTCAATCGCGCGATTCCCAAGTGCATACAGGGTCTTGTCATTGTTGCTCAACATAGGCCAAGGTAGAACAGAGTTGTAGGTTGAGTTTCTTTAAAGAATTGTCAGAGGAGATCAGCCGGCCAAATCTGTCGTGTCAAGTTCAACCGTAATTGAACTTTGGATGGAATCAATCGAAACAATCATACGTAGCCTGCCTTTGCGTCGCATGATTGTGCCTTCGAGTCCTTCAAGCGGTCCGCGAGCAATACGCATCCGTTTGCCAGCGCTCAAATGCGGGTAAGGTTCAGCGCGACGGATTTCCAGAGAACGACGCAGTGTTTCGACTTCGCTGTCCGGCACGGCTGCAGGTCGACCATTGAAACTGACTATGCGGAGAACACCTGGATCCTCCAGGACTTTAAGGCGCTCATTGAGGGGAAGATGCGCCAACACATAGCCGGGGAAGAGCGGAAGGTAATATTCTATCTTGCGGCCATTTCGTCGGTATATGACCTTATATAAAGGTAGATAAGTCTCCACTTGCTTGTGTGCCAAACGCCCTGCAACTGCCTTTTCGTGCCGGGGGCGAGTACAGGCTGCATACCACTGCCGTACTGCGTTAATCTCATTACTCGCGTTCAAGTCGTTTACACTAAAAGCTGATTGAGGGCAGGGCTTCGCCCTTGTCGACTGCATGGCAGTTTCACTCTAAACCATTGATTCCTAAAATACTTAAGCAGCGTATTCGACCCGGCAGGCGCCCGCAACTCTCCCTACATGGTTTTCGGTAGTTTGCGAAAGCTCGTTGGAGGAAACAGGCCCTTCTCCCTAGATGACAGTATCCTGCGCTTTCCAATCACTGCCCGTACTCCACGCGGAGGGCCAGACGCGTAGTCAAAAATCCGAGTACTCTGCAACTTTTACACAACACCTTAGAGCTGGGACTTGTCAAAAGTTACAGCACTTAAACGGCCACAAGTTCGTTCATGCCACGGAGCAGGAGCAATCAATAGCTCGGGATAAACAGGAAACGTTCGTGGCCAGCCGGACAGAGTTGGCGTCCAACTCGGGACAATCACGGTTGAATCAGATCAAGTGGGACGACCAACCCATTTCCCGCCAAATACGCTCCGTAATGCATTTGATTCAGGATTGTGAGTAGCAGGTTGCTTCCGAGCCGGTAGTTCGTATTTACGTGACAGTTCCGGCCTCTCAGCTTTGTTCGGCCAACAAGCAGGAGCAATCAATAGCTCGGGATAAACAGGAAACGTTCGTGGGCAACCATACAGAGCGGACCTAACCAAAGTGGAGTTGGTGCTTGTGCCAAAGAAATCCACCAAGAAAGGAAAGCTCATCCCCTACGAACCCCAACTAAACCAGTTTCGATCCGGCCCGATTTTGAGTAGCCGTTAACCTCCGCTCACCAAAACGGGGAGAGGAAAGAAAAGGTCCGTACGAATTCAGATACTCACAACACGTTAGAATCCCTGAACTTGTCAGAAAGTTGCTCTGAAGCGGCCACGATTAATTAGCAAGTACCAGTATGCTCTGGCAGGGAGGGCTTGGCTGCCCCGGGAGTTGTGCCGGCAGCATGAGATTACCGAGCAAACTACTACCGCTGGAAAGCCAAGTACGGAGGTATGGAAAGCGAGGCCAAGCGGCTGAAGCACCTGGAGAATGAGAACCGCAAGCCCAAGCACTTGGTGACGGAGTTGTCTTGGATAACCGCGCACTGGAGGACGTATTTGCAAAAAACTGGTCGAGCCTGCGGGACTTCGAGCAGCTGTGAGCTATATGGTGAAGCAGTACGAGATGAGCGAGCCGCACGCCTGCAGCTGCTGGAGCTGTCACGATGAACGTATCGGTATCGAGTGCAGGAATCCAGAACGAGAACAAGAGCAGAGCATGCAGCCCGAGACATCATCTCTCTGCGCTGCGATGCCATCTGCTCGATGAGCCCCACAAGGTTATCCCTCAGCATGGTTGCATCCCCCTGCAGAGCCCGCTTCTATTTCACCTCGTGCCTGCATCTTAGTCGTGTATGCAGCATTGACAACAATTTCAACAAAATACATCTATCAACTATACGACCAGCTATACGGCCACAAAAACAACTAACAATATATATCCGACAACAACGACAAATTCACTAACATAACCAAATAACACGGCCAACATCCGAACAAATAAATCACAATAGAGATCTAAATCCAACTAATTAACGAACTTAACAAGCGCGAAACAAGAAATCAATAACTAGCGCAGCAATTACAACCAACAACATCCGCACAACTCATTAAACTACTTGCCGCCAGTAACATTTGCTCATACAATAATAACAATAACAGTATAAAGGCTTATATAATGATAATACTAACAAATGCTCTCTTCCCCAACACCCCACAGCAGTGGTCACCGGCACGAGGGCAATACCGCTGGCCATCGTCGCGAGGATTATAGTTATCGCGCAAAACAGATCGGCCCCCGCCAAATGACGGGCCAACAATAAATCAATTTTCCCGAAATGAAATCACCCTCAAATCAGCCTATTTTTTTCGCGTACCGCTAGACCAATACTGCGGCTGGCGCGTTACCCGCAGCCGCGGCGGCCCTCCTCCAATGCCGCCCATACGATTCGCCAGTGGATCAACAGCACCATTTCAGGCATCACATGAAAATGTTCGTACTCCATCCGTCCACTGCGATCATACTGGGCCATGTTGATAGCGATCCTTCACGGCGCTGCTGTAGCTAAGCTCAAGCGGAATCTTCTCCCCAATATGAAACTGGTTCTGCTCGCCGGCGAGCGAGACGCGGAGAACAACATTGGTGTCGGACGGAGGACTGGAGTTTTGAGAAAAGGCGAAGCCAACAAGGCAGAGCAAAGTCAGAATGAACCAGCGATTCATAGAGAACCCCCGCTCAGAACGATTAGACACCACTATCTTGCGAGAAGAATCGTGACTCAGTTCGGATGCGGCGGTGGGCTACCGGAACTTCCGACAGGGCTTTCGGGCTTTAAAACCCTTTGCGGTGGGTCCAATTACACAAGAACGATTGGCTCCCGAAACGGGCAACAGCGAATCGACGTGGGATTCCGAGTTTCAGGAAGGTTGCGAGTTGAACATAAAAAATCTCAACGGACAAACAGTGTCGAAAATCCAACACCACGGGATGAGAGTGATGCAATTGACTCGTTTGGCCATCCAGGAGCTCTACACAGAAGGAATTGACCGCTACGGTGCCTTTATCGGTTTCTTCCGGTCCCGGCAAGCAATTCAAGCTTTGCTGCAGGGCTCAGACCTGCTTCATCCAGGACTTCGAGTGCTCGACGCCGGCTGCGGTTTCGGCACGGTCACGTTCGCTCTGCTGGAGGCGCTGCGGCAAAAGAACTTCAATTACCAAGGGGTTGATGCGTTCGACCTAACGCCAGCGATGTTAGCTCGGTTCCAGCAAACGCTGGAAACCCACGGCATTACTCGAGTCCAGCTCCGTCAGGCTGATGTGCTAGCTCTCGAGACCCTCCCGCCTTCGTGGACAGACTACGATCTTATCCTGTCGGCTTCGATGCTTGAGTACTTACCGAGGCCGGAACTTCCGCGCGTACTGGAGGTAATGCGTGCGCGACTAGCCCCAGGCGGCCACATTCTGGTCGTAATCACCAGGAAGGTCCCCGAAACAAAAGCTCTGATTCAATGGTGGTGGCAGGCAGAACGCTACACTGCAAAGGAACTGCGAAGGACCTTCGAGCAAGCAGGGTTCCACTATCCTGTATTCCGGCGGTTTCCCCGGCGCTATTTCTGGTTGAACCGTGCGAACTACGTTATCGAGGCATGAAGATGACTTCTTGCGCATCGGATTTCAGGCGCGGCGGATGGACATTCCTAAAGCGGGCCTGATGCAGCGCGTTTTTGCGTGGGCACTCGCTCATTTCAACGTGCGTTACGAGCGATTCGTGTCGAAGTACAAGCGACAACTCTTTGCTCCGGTTTGTGGAACGATCCTTGAGATCGGACCTGGGACCGGATCAAATCTCCGCTACTTACCCGACGGGGTGCGCTGGATCGGCATTGAAACCAATCCCTTCATGCTGTCCTACCTCAAAGAAGAAGCAAACAGGCTAGGCGTGCCGATCGATATCCGAATCGGCACTGCAGACGCGCTGCCGGTTCCCGCCAGTAGCGTGGATGTTGTGATCAGCACCCTGGTCCTGTGCTGCGTTCCGAGTCAGGAGCGCTGCCTTCGAGAGGTATTGCGCGTTCTAAAACCCGGCGGCAAATTTGTGTTTATCGAGCACGTCGCCGCTCCGAGGGGGACCCGCTTGCGGCGCATTCAGAATCTGGTCACACCTCTTTGGAGGCGACTGGGCGATGGCTGCCACCCCAACCGCGAAACCTGGGTCGAGCTTGAACATGCCGGGTTCCAGAAGATTACCTACGAAACTATTAAGGCCCCAACACCGATCGTTAGTCCGCAGATTCTCGGTGTGGCGTTGAAAACGGGCTAGCGGCGGGTGGCCTGCCCCTCTGCTTTTCTTTCGGAAATCCGGAATCTGGGCTATCGTTGATTTGCAAAAGGGCAGGGCAACGAGGACATATCCAATTCGTGGATTAACGCGAGTTCCGTTTCGGGAGGCTGCGAGTAAAGACTAAATCAACCGATATGGTATGGGCTACCTCTTCCTTCGCACTACCCGGGGAGTATGTACCCGGCGGCAGCGTGGAACTCATCATCGGGAAATTTCCAACTTCCGGGCCATCTTCCC
>Ga0126378_10000276_pt1 | contig 39013 bp, 41 predicted proteins | sample PanSoiMetPlot_23_FD_92587 | JGI IMG/M metagenome (GOLD analysis project Ga0126378, IMG submission 92587) | Tropical forest soil microbial communities from Panama - MetaG Plot_23 | ecosystem: Environmental > Terrestrial > Soil > Tropical forest > Bulk soil | place: Panama | collected 2016-02-17 | reverse complement strand
GACCTCGTGGTCGCCGCGGTCAACGACGCGCGCCAGCGCGCCGACGCCATGGTCGCGGAGGAGATGAGCAAACTCACCGGCGGCCTGCAGCTTCCGCCGGGGATGAAGCTGCCGTTTTGATCCAGTCGCAGCATTTTCTTATCGTCATGGCCGGGCGTGTCCCGGCCATCCACGTCTTTGCGCCACGCTCGATGAAGACGTGGATGCCCGGCACAAGGCCGGCATGACGCGGTAGGAGCGGCCGAACCACCGATGTCGGACCTGGATGCGCTGATCCAACTGCTTTCAAAGTTGCCCGGCCTCGGACCGCGCTCGGCGCGGCGCGCGGCGCTGCACCTGGTGAAGCGCAAGGAGAGCCTGATGCAGCCGCTTGCCGATGCGATGCGGGCGGCGGCCGAGCGGATCCGAGCTTGCGGGATCTGCGGCAATCTCGATACCGAAGATCCCTGCGGCCTCTGCCGGGACCCTCGCCGCGATCCGCACGTGCTCTGCGTGGTCGAGGATGTCGCCGACCTCTGGGCGATCGAGCGGACGGCCGCGTTCCGCGGGCGCTATCACGTGCTCGGCGGCACGCTCTCGGCGCTCGAGGGCATCGGACCCGAGGATCTCCGCATCGACGCACTGATCGCGCGCGCCACCGGAGGCGAGGTTCGGGAATTGATCCTGGCGCTCAACGCCACTGTCGAGGGCCAGACCACCGCGCACTACGTGACCGATCGCCTCGCCGGAACCGGCGTCACCGTCTCCCGCCTCGCCCACGGCGTCCCCGTCGGCGGCGAGCTCGATTATCTCGACGAGGGCACGCTGAGTGCGGCGTTGGCGGAGCGGCGGCCGCTGTAGCGGCCTACTCGGCCACTAACCTGGGCGGCAACTGAAGCTCGGGCTCCGGCGCAGGCTCCGTGGGCTCGACTTCGATGAGCGTGCTGTCCTCCGCGGTCTGCACGGCGAAGCTCGGCAGGCTCTGCGGCAGGGCCTTGGGCGGCTCGACGCCGAGCCGCGCGAGTCCGCGGACTCGCGGCAGGAGGCGCTGATTGATCGAGCCCGTGAATTTCATGAAGTTGTCGACGGCGTTCTTGAGGCCGGCACCAGTGCGCGCCGCGTGGCCCAGCACGACGGCGAGGCTCTCGAGCACGGCGCGGGTCTTGTCGACGATCTCCTGCTGGTTCTCCATCTGGCGGAGCCGCCGGATCTCGGTGCTCGCCATCAAGAGCGCCGAGTGCAGGCCCGCGGGTCCCGCCGGGATGATCTGCGCCTCGCGCGCCCGCTGGAAGAACTCGGCATCGGCGCGGCGGAGTCGCTCGAGCGCCGCCTCGTTCGGCAGATACATCAGGCTGATGATGTGGGGATCGTCGCCGCCGAACCCCGCCTGCTTGCAGGCGGCATAGACGGCGTTCCGATAGTCCTTCTCGGAGAGCGCGCGCAGGTGCTGGTTCATGGTGCGCGCGAGGCCCTCGTAGGCGGCGGCCTCCTGGTTCGTGCCCTCGTGCTTGGCGATCTCCAGCATGAACTTGGAGGCCTTGCAGTCGATCACCAGCACCGTGTCGGTCGGCAGAAACACGATTGCGTCGGGGCGCAGGCGCCGCCCCTCCTCGTCGACCGTGGTCTGCTGCAGGAGGAAATCGCGGCCGACCTCGAGGCCGAAGGATTGCAGCGTGTTGGCGAGGCCGATCTCGGCGAGCTGGCCGGCGCCGCCGGGGCTGGTCACCGCCCGCATCAGCAGCTCCATCTCGCCCCCGGTCTTGTTGACGCGGTCGTCGAGCACGGCCACCAGCTGCGCCACCTCGGCCAACTGCTTGAGCAGCGTCTCGCTCACCTTGCGGACGCGCTCCTCGGTCTGCTGCTTCGCCTCGCTGGACTCGCGTTTGTGGTCGTCGAGCAGCTTGGAGGAGATCTGCGCCGCGGTCTCGGTCACCGCGCCCTTGGCGGCGTCCGTCATCTCCTTGCGCAGGCGCTCGAAGTCCGCGAGGCGCGTCTGGATCGCCGTGAGCTCCGCCTGCGCCGCCGCCGCACCGCGCTCGGCCGCGACCCGGGCCTCGACCGCCATGTCGCGGTCACGGATCGCCGCCTGGACGCGAGACTCGGAGGCGGCGTAGTCGGCTTCCGCCTGGCTGTCTCGCCGGCGCAGCCAGAGCGTGGTGATCGCGACCGAGGCACCGGCCGCCAGCACCACGAATCCGAGCGTCAGGAACAGGTCCATATCATCCGCGCCCCGCCCCCTTTGGTTGCCCAATTGCCGGTTTCATCCTATCAGGACGAAACGGGAACGAAAGAACTTCCGGCGCGATTTTTAGCCTTATCGACGCTACCCGATGTCAGCGAATCCGCCGGGCGTACCGAGGGTTGACGCGCTCGGCCACCGAGCCTACCTAAGAGGCCGATCTCGCTCGGAATTCTCGATGTCGATTCTTTCCATCATCACGGCGCCGGATCCGCGCCTCAAGCTCAAGGCGAAGCCGGTGAAGGCGGTCGATGACGAGGTCCGCCGCCTGATGGATGACATGCTCGAGACCATGTACCTGGCGCCCGGCATCGGACTCGCGGCACCCCAGGTCGGGGTCCTGAAGCGCGTCCTGGTGCTCGATGTCGCCAAGGAGGGCGAGAAACCCGCGCCGCTCAAGATGGCGAACCCCGAGATCCTCTGGCACGCGGAAGATGTCGCGACCTACAGCGAGGGCTGCCTGTCGCTGCCAGAGCACTACGCCGACGTGACGCGGCCCGCCGAGATCAAGGTGCGCTACCTCGACGAGCAGAACGAGATCCGCGAGCTTCACGCCAAAGGTTTGCTCGCCACCGTGATCCAGCACGAGATGGATCACCTCGAGGGCACGCTCTTCGTGGATCACATCTCCGCCGTCAAGCGCAGCATCATTTTGCGCAAGCTCGCGAAAGCCAAACGCCAATCCGCCGCCGTGCCGGCCTGAATTTCCCTCCCCTCCCGTCTCAAGTAGGATGGGCGGCATCGATCGCGGCGCCCTCCCCACTCGGATGAGGTTTCCATGGCATTCCCGCGCCTCCTAATGCTCTTGCTCCTGGCGGCCGTGGCGCTGGGCACCGCTTCCGGTGCTGCCTCGGCCCAGAGCGCCAAGCCGCCCTCATCCGATCCGCTCGTGCGCTTTCGATCCTCTCTGGTGCCGCCGCCGGCGCCCGCCGAGATCACGCTCCGCCAGAGCGTTTACGTGCCGGCGTATTCGACCCTGGTGGGTTCCGGCGGCGCGGCACAGCTCAAACTCGCGGTGACCCTCTCCGTACGCAACACGTCCGCCACGCTGCCCCTGGTGGTGGAGCACATCGACTATTACGACACCGGCGGCAATCTGGTTGAGCGCTTTGTCCCGGAAACGGTGGCGGTCCGCCCGTTCGGCACCATCGAGGTCCTGATCCCGACCGACGATGTGCGCGGCGGGACGGGAGCAAATTTCGTGGTGGATTGGGGCGCCGCCCAACCGATCTCCGAACCAGTGATCGAAACCATCATGGTGGGCACGAGCGGTAGCCGAGGATTCGCCTTCATCTCGCCCGGTCATCCGATCCGTGTGCCGGGCAGGTAGCGGGTCCTGAAGCCGCCGAGCCCATGACGCTCCGCCTCGCCTTCATGGGCACGCCGGGCTTCGCGGTCCCGATCCTGCAGGCGCTGCTGGCAGCGGGACATCGCGTCGTCGCGGTCTATAGCCAGCCGCCGCGGCCCGCTGGCCGAGGGCATCGAGCGCAACCGTCGCCGGTGCATCGCGCGGCGGAGGCGGCGGGCATTCCCGTCCGCACGCCGGCGAAACTCGATCCGGCGGAGCAGGAGAAATTCCGTGCGCTCGGGCTCGATGCCGCCGCGGTGGCGGCGTACGGCTTGATCCTACCGAAGCCCGTGCTGGAGGCGCCGCGCCTCGGCTGCCTCAATGTGCATGCCTCGCTGCTGCCGCGCTGGCGCGGCGCGGCGCCGATCCAGCGCGCGATCCTGGCCGGCGACAAAGAGACGGGCGTCACCATCATGCAGATGGACGAGGGTCTCGACACCGGACCGATGCTACTCGCGGGGCCCGTTCCCATCGGACCGGAGACCACGGCCGCGGCACTGCATGACGAACTGGCGGCGCTGGGCGCGCGGCTCATCGTGCGAGCGCTCGCAGGCCGTGCCGAGGGTACGCTCGTCCCGCGCCCGCAGCCCGCGGAGGGCGTGACCTACGCGAAGAAACTCGGCCGGGATGAAGGCCGCCTCGACTGGGGCAAGCCCGCGGCCGAGCTCGAGTGCGCGGTGCGAGCGCTCAATCCGGCGCCCGGTGTGTGGTTCGAGCGTGGTGGCGAGCGGATCAAGGTGCTGGCGGCGATGCTCGCGGCGAGCCGCGGCGATGCACGACCAGGCACCGTGCTCGATGATGCCCTCACCATCGCCTGCGGTTCCGGCGCGCTGCGCCTGAGAAAGGTGCAGCGGGCGGGCCGCGCGGCGGTCGATGCCGTGGCGTTCCTGCGCGGCTACCCCCTCCCGCCGGGCACACGGATCTGATGCCGCGCTACAAGCTGACGCTCGAGTACGACGGCACCAGCCTCGTCGGCTGGCAGCGGCAGGCTTCCGGGCTCTCGGTGCAGGAGATCCTGGAGACCGCAGTCGAGCTCTTCTGCGGCGAGGCCGTGCGGGTGCACGGGGCCGGCCGCACCGACGCGGGCGTGCACGCGCTCGCCCAGGTGGCGCATCTCGATCTCCCGCGCGAGACGGATTCTGACGAGATCCGCGGCGCGCTCAATCATCACGTGCGGCCGCATGCCGTGTCGGTGCTCGCGGTCGAGCCGGTGTCGGCGAGCTTCAGCGCACGCGCCTCCGCGCGTGGCCGGCACTATCGCTATCGCATCCTGAACCGGCGCGCGCCGCCGGCGCTGGAGCGCAACCGCGTCTGGCACGTGGGTCCGCCGCTCGATGTCACCGCGATGCAGGAGGGCGCGCGGCATCTCCTCGGCAAGCACGATTTCACCACTTTCCGTGACACGCTGTGCCAGGCGAAATCGCCGATCAAGACGCTCGATGCGCTCGACGTGGCACGAGTCGGCGAGGAGGTCGTGGTGGAGGCGCGGGCGCGCTCCTTCTTGCATCACCAGGTGCGCAACATCGTAGGGACGCTGAAACTGGTGGGCTTGGGCAAGTGGTCGCCGCTCCACGTGAAGCGGGCGCTCGAGGCGCGGGATCGCCGCGCCGGCGGGCCGACCGCGCCGGCCCAAGGCCTTTGCCTCGTCGCCGTGATCTATCAGGCGTAGCCGAGCAGCTCCAGGATCGCGAGCACGCCGCCCGCAATCAGCGCCGCATTCCAGGCGAGCGCGAGAAGGCTCAAGGCGAGGCCCACCCGGAGGGCACGGCTGTCTTCCTCCATGAGCCCCAGCGCCAGGATCACCAGCGCATAGGCGATCGGCGCATTGCCGAACGGAATCGGCAGGGCGAGAACGATGCTCTCGAGGACGATGACGACGCCGATCAGCCTCGCGCCGGCGCGCTCGGTGAGCCAGGACGGCCGCGGCCGGAGCCAGGCCTCGATCCGGCGGACGATCGGCAGGACGTGGCTGAGGAAGCGGGAGAATCCTGACGAGGTCAACGACCACCGGCGTACGCGCCGGGGAACCCAGGGCGACGACCAGCCGAGCGCAAGCTGAGCTCCCAGCACGACGAACGCGATCGCGAAGGGCAGCGAGAAGCCGGGGATGTGCGGACCCGGAATCGCGTTGAGCAGCGCCGGCACGAGGATGAGTAAGCCGAAGCCGTGATCGGCGAGCGCATCGAGAAGGTCGCCCACGGTGATCCGCGCCGCCGTGTGGCTCACCAGAATCAGGGCAAGCGCCTCGGAGATCCGGGCGCGAGTCTCCCCGCCCGCCGACGTCAAGCGAACGCCGTCGAGATATGGCTCAGTCCCAGTCCCATCACGACATCGAGCAGCACCACGATGATCGGCAAGGGAACGCCGGAATCGAGGGCGGCCCACGCCACATACCACTCGTAGACGAGGGTGCCGAGCTGCAGGGTAAAAGCGATCCCGAAGGCGATATGGGCGACGGACGAGGCGAGAATCGGGGTGGTCTCGGCATCGGCATTGGGATCGACCAGGGCGCTCGTGCCGGCGAACAGCGCCACGCTCAGCAGGATCACCGCGGTGAGCGGCACCTGGGTCCAGTTGTAGCTGGCGACAAAGAGCCAGAACCGCTCGACCCGTCCGTACCATACAACGAGGCCGTACATCACGGCCATCAGGACTAGCCAGGCGACCAACGATCCCGCGAGCTCGACGAGGTCGTTGTGGGGTGCCGCAGGCTCGCTGCCGGGGAAGAACTGCTTGATCGCGATGCTCGCGACCGTGAGCGGCAGCACCAGCGCGATCGCCCAGAAGGAACGCAGCCCACCGCTCCGGCTGCCGTCGAAATCGGCCAAGCCGCGCGTGTCGAGGAAGGCCAACCGCCAAGCGCCGTGGAGCGCGCGCCAGATCTCGGCGAGGCTCGGCATCGCCGGCTCAGGCCGCCGGGAAGTAGAGATCGAGCACCGCGCGATAGATGTCGGCGAGCGCCGCGAGATCGGCGACGGGCACGCGCTCGTCCACCTTGTGCATGGTGAGGCCGACGAGGCCGAATTCCGCCACCGGGCAGTACCGGTGAATGAAGCGTGCGTCCGAGGTGCCGCCGGTGGTGCTGAGCTCGGGCGTGCGGCCCATGACTTGCTCGATGGCGCGCTTCAGGATGTTGCTAACCACTCCCGGCAGCGTCAGGAAGGATTCGCCGCTCACCTGGATCTTGAGCTCGCGGTTGCCGCCGGCGGCTGCGAGCGTGCCCTCGATCCATTCCGTGAGCGTCTTCGAGGACCAGCGGTCGTTGAAGCGGATGTTGAAGGTGGCGTGCGCCTCGCCGGGGATCACGTTGGAGGCGGGATTGCCGACGTCGGTGGTGGTGACCTGCAGGGTCGAGGGCTGGAAATGCTCGGTGCCGTTGTCGAGCGGCTCGGTGGTAAGGCTATGGAGCACCTTCACCATGCGATGGATGGGGTTGTCGGCGAGGTGCGGATAGGCCGTGTGGCCCTGCACGCCCTTGATGGTGACCGTAGCGCTCATGCTGCCGCGCCGGCCGATCTTGACCATGTCGCCCAGCACCTTGGCGCTGGTAGGCTCGCCCACGACGCAGGCATCGAGCGTCTCGCCCTGCTCCCGGAGCCAGTCCAACACCTTCTTGGTGCCGTTGATGGAGACGCCCTCCTCGTCGCCGGTGATCAGCAGGCTGATCGAGCCGTCGAAAGCGCCGCCGCGCGAGCCGAGGAAGCGCGAGACCGCCGCGACGAAGGCGGCGATGCCACCCTTCATGTCGGCCGCGCCGCGGCCGTAGAGCGCGCCGTTGATCACCTCGGCGCCGAAGGGATCGACGGTCCAGGACTCGCGCCGCCCGACCGGCACCACGTCGGTGTGGCCCGCGAAGCAGAAATTCCGGCCGGTGCGGCCGAGGCGCGCGTAGAGGTTGAGCACCGGCTCGGTGCCGGGCTCGGTGAACTCGAGCTTGGTGCAGGCGAAACCCAGCCTCTCGAGGGTGCGCGCAAGCACGTCGATGGCGCCCTCGTCCTTGGGTGTCACGCTGGCGCAGCGGATGAGCTCGGCCGCGAGCGCCGCGGGGTCGACGGCCTCCGGCTTCTCCTGGACGGTCATTCGCGCAGGAGCTCGTTGATCGCGGTCTTGGCGCGGGTCTGCGCATCGACGCGCTTGACGATCACCGCGCAGTAAAGGCTCGGGCCTGGCCGCCCGTCGGGAAGGGTTCCGCCTGGTAGCGTGCCCGGGACGACCACGGAATAGGCGGGCACGCGGCCACGGAACACCTCTCCGGTCTCGCGGTCGACGACGCGCGTGGTGGCGCTGATGAAGACGCCCATGGAGAGGACCGAGCCGGTCTCCACCACCACGCCCTCCACCACCTCGCTCCGCGCGCCGATGAAGCAGTTGTCCTCGATGATGACGGGGTTGGCCTGCACCGGCTCGAGCACGCCGCCGATGCCGACGCCGCCCGAGAGGTGGCAGTTCCGGCCAATCTGAGCGCAGGAGCCGACCGTCGCCCAGGTGTCCACCATGGTGCCGCTGTCGACGTAGGCCCCGACATTGACGAAGCTCGGCATCAGCACGACGTTGGACGCGACGAAGGCGGAGCGGCGGACCACGCATCCCGGCACCGCGCGAAAGCCAGCGCCGCGGAACTTGGCGGCGTCCCAGCCCGCGAATTTCGAGGGCACCTTGTCCCACCAGATCGCGGGTCCGCGCGCGGCGTCAGTGGGTCCGCCGGGAATCTCGCTCATGTCATAGAGCCGAAACGACAGCAGCACGGCCTTCTTGAGCCACTGGCGCACGACCCACTGCCCCTCGTGCTTCTCGGCGACGCGGAGCTTCCCCTGGTCGAGCCCGTCGAGTGCCTCCTCGACCGCGTCTCGCACGGGCCCTTTCGTCTGGGTCGTGATGGTGTCGCGCGCCTCCCAGGCGGCGTCGATGATCCCTGCGAGATCGGCGGTGCTCATGAAAATGCCGGGCTAGCTATTGAAAAGGCGGGCGAAACATGCGGCGACGCCTGCGCGATGTCAACGGTCGCAGTGCCTTCGTGCAGCCAGAGCCCGCGAAAACCCGACCACTACGCGAGGCTCCGCGCGGCCTTCGGTGTGGCACCAAACGTGATCAGGCAGAACGTCGTTTAGGCTCACCGGTCTTGCGGCGCTTGGGTCGAGCGGCGGGCACCTCAGCGAGCCAGGCCGCGAGGTCCTCGACGACGTGGTGGACGTGGGGCGCGTCGGGCTGCGCTTGGGTCCAGTCGGGGCCGCCGGGAATCCAGACCGTGGTCATGCCGAGCGCGTGCGCGGGCACCAGATTGGGTGCGATGTCCTCGACCATGGCGGCGCTGCGCGGCTCGACCGCGAAGCGCTCGATGAACATCGCGTAGGCGGCGTGATTGGGCTTCGGCAGGTAGTCCGCCTGATGGATGTCGAACACGGCCTCGAAGGCGTCGGCAAGGCCGAGGCGCTCGAGCACGCGCTCCGCGTGCCGGTGATCGGCGTTGGTGAAGATGAGCTTGCGGCCTTCGAGCGCCCTGAGCGCCGCCTTGAGCTTCGGCGCGGGCTGCACCGGCGTCACGTCGATCTGGTGGACGTAGTCGAGAAAGCGCCGCGGATCGATGCCGTTCTCGTTCATGAGCCCGCGGAGCGTGGTGCCGTAGGTCATAAAATAGCGCCGGCGCATGGCGTGCGCGGCCTCGGTGTCGATGCCGAACTCCGCGCACATGAACTCGGCCATGCGCGCCTCGACCTCCGAAAAGAGGTTGCAAGAGTGCGGATAGAGCGTGTTGTCGAGATCGAAGACCCAGGTCTCGATCTCCCGGAGCGGCCGGCCGCCGTTGGGCGTGCGCGCGTTCATGTGCCCGTGGGCGGCTCCTTCGAGGTGGCGGGGCCCTTGAGCTCCACCACATTGCCGTCGGGGTCCCTGAGATAGATCGAGGGACCCATACCTTCGGCGCCGTAGCGCTGCTCGACCTTGCCGGGATCGACACCGTGCGCCCGGAGATGCGCGATGATCGCCGCCGCGTCGAACGGTTTCACGCGCAGGCAGAAGTGATCCATGTTGCGGCCTTCGCTGCCGGGTGCCGCGCCGCCCATGCGGCCGAGCTGGCTATCCACCGGCACGAGATCGATCAGCGAATCGCCGGCGCGGAGCTGCAAGAGCCCGATCTTCTTCTGGAACACCTCGACGCGGCAGCCGAGCACGTCGCAATAGAAATCGCGGGCGCGGTCGAGGTCGGTGACCCGCAGCACCACGTGATCGAGCCCGAGGACGGTGGGCGTGCTCATCGGCGCTTGATCAGGGTGCCGGCGCCGCCCTCGGCGAAGAGCTCGAGGAGGATCGCGTGTTGCACGCGGCCGTCGACGATGACCGCGGCCTCGACGCCGTCGGCCAATGCCTGCAGGCAGGTCTCGACCTTGGGGATCATGCCGCCGGCGATCGTGCCATCCTCGATGAGCCGGCGCGACTCGTCGGCGGTGAGCTCGGGGATCAGCCTCTTCGACTTGTCGAGCACGCCCGCGACGTCCGTCAGCAGCAGGAAGCGCGCGGCCTTGACCGCGCCCGCGACGGCGCCCGCCACCGTGTCGGCATTGATGTTGTAGGTCTGGCCGTCGTCGCCGACGCCGATCGGCGCGATCACCGGGATGATCGCGGAGTTCCGGAGCGTCTCCAGCACGGTCGCATTGATCGCCGCGGGCTCGCCCACGAAGCCGAGGTCGAGCACCTTCTCGATGTGCGAATCGGGGTCGACCTTGGTGCGCGTGAGCTTGCGCGCGCGGATCAGGCTCGCGTCCTTGCCGGAAAGCCCGATCGCATAGCCGCCGCGCTCGTTGATCGCGGAGACGATCTGCTTGTTGATCGAGCCCGAGAGCACCATCTCGACGATCTCGACGGTGGCGCGGTCGGTGACTCGCAGCCCGTCGATGAAGTCGCTCTTGATGCGGAGCCGCTTCAGCATCTGGCCGATCTGCGGTCCGCCGCCGTGCACGACGATCGGATTGATGCCGACCTGCTTCAGCAGCACGATGTCGCTCGCGAAGCGCTCCGCGACGATCTCGTCGCCCATGGCGTGGCCGCCGTATTTCACCACCACCGTCTTGCCGGAGTAGCGCCGGAAGAACGGCAAGGCCTCCGACAGCACGGCGGCGCGGGTGTTGGGCTCGACCGTCATGGAAGAGTCTCGATCGGTTGCGGCGCGCGAGAGTAGCAAGCCTAGGCCGTGGTCGCCAGCGGGGCTAATTCCGCGCGGAGCTCGGCGAGGCCGGTGTCTGCCTGCGCGGAAGTCGCATGAATCGCGGGGTGCGCGGCGACGTGGCTCTTGAGCGCCGCCGCCGTGGTCTCGAGCCGCTGGGCCAAAGTCTTCGGCGAGAGCTTGTCGACCTTGGTAAGCACCACTTGGAACGAGACCGCGGACTCGTCGAGCAGGGTCATCAGGGGGTCGTCGATCGGCTTGAGGCCATGGCGCGCATCCACCAGCAGCAGGGTGCGGCGGAGGCTCGCGCGGCCCTTGAGGTAGATGCGCAGGAGCTCGGACCAGCGCGCGATCTCGTGCTTGGGCGCCTCGGCATAGCCGTAGCCCGGCAGGTCCACCAGCATGAGCTTGCCGCCGAGCGAGAAGAAGTTGAGCTGGCGCGTGCGCCCGGGCGTGTTGGAGACGCGCGCGAGCGCGGCGCGTCCCGTGATCGCGTTCAAGAGGCTCGACTTGCCGACATTGGAGCGGCCGGCGAAAGCGATCTCGGGGAGCGTGTCCGGTGGAATCTGATCCGCGGTCAAGGCACCCGCCACGAAGTCGCAGGGACCGGCGAAGAGCACGCGACCCACCTCGATCGCTTGCGCGTCGCGCGCGTGCGCCGGCGGATAGACCGTGCTCGGCACATCCGCCGTCATGCACGCGCCCCCTCTCTGTCTAAGCGGCTCCCGCGCGGCGCATGATCACCCATTGCTGGGCGATCGAGAGCAAGTTGTTCCAGGACCAGTAGATCACCAGGCCCGCGGCGAACTGGCCCAGCATGAAGGTGAACACGATCGGCAGCGCCATCATCATCTTGGCCTGCACGGGGTCGGCCGGCGCGGGATTGAGCTTCTGCTGCAGGAACATCGTGACGCCCATGATGAGCGGCCACGCGCCGATCGAGACGAGCGCCAGCAAGCTACCGATCACCGGCAACGCGAAGGTGATACTGGGATCCCAGGGAATGAGGCCGAACAGGTTGAGCCACGTCGTGTGATCGGGCACCGAGAGGTCGTGGATCCAGCCGTAGAACGGCGCCTGGCGCATCTCGATGGTGACGTAGAGCACTTTGTAGAGCGAGAAGAACACCGGGATCTGTACGAAGATGGGCAGGCAGCCCGCCATCGGATTGGCGCCGACGCGCTTGTAGAGCGCCATCACTTCCTGGTTGAGCCTGGCCTTGTCCTCGCCGTACTTGTCGCGGAGCTTCTGGATCTCCGGCTGCAGCAGCTTCATCTTGCTCATCGCGCGATACGAGCGGTTGGCGAGCGGGAAGAAGATGAGCTTGATGGTGAGCGTCAGCACCATGATCGCGATGCCGAAGTTGCCGATCAGCCCGTAGAGGAAATCGAGGAACAGGAAGATCGGCTTGGTGATCCAATAGAACCAGCCGAAATCGATCGCGCGGTCGAAGCGCGGAATGCCGAGCGCCGCCTGGTACTGGTCGAGGAGCTTCACTTCCTTGGCGCCGGCGAAGATATGGTCGGAAGTCCCGGCCGTGCCGCCCTGCGGCAGGGTGACGGCGTTGCCGAGATAATCGGTCTGATAGCGTTCGATTGCGCGTGCGTCGGTGGTGCCGGTGAAGCGGAAACCCGTCTTCACCTCCGTCGTCTGATCGGGGATTAGGGCGGTCAGCCAATATTTGTCGGTGAAGCCGAGCCAGCCGCCGGTCGTGCTCTGCTCGATCGGCTTTTCGCCCTTGAGCGAGGTGTATTTCACCTCCTTGAGCGTGCCGTCGATGACGCCGATCGGCCCCTCGTGGAGAAGGTAGCTCGGCGAAACCGGCGGAGTCCCCTCGCGCCAGATAAAGCCATAGGCATAGAGAGTGACGGCAGCGCCGCCATGGTTCGCGACGCTCTGGGTCACCGTGAAGAGATAGTTGTCGTCGACCGCGATCCGGCGCGTGAAGGTGAGGCCCTTGCCGTTGTCCCAGGTAAGCTCCACCGGATGCGCTGGTGTGAGCGCGCCCTCGTTGGTTGCCGTCCAACGAGTCTCATCGGTCGGCACGGGCATCGACTTGTCGCCCGAGGACCAGCCGACATCGATGAAGTAGGGGTCCGGCGCGCCGCGCGGCGACAGCAGCACGATCTCGGGGCTCTTGGGGTCGATGGTCTCGTGATAGTTGGCGAGCTCGAGATCGTCGAGGTGACCGCCCACGAGCGCGATCGAGCCATGCAGCTTGGGTGTGTCGATGCGGATCCGCGGGGTCTCACCAAGGACCTCGGCGCGCGATTTCGGCGCCGCGATGGCCGTGGTGCTGGTCGCGGCACCCGGTACCGCCGGCGCCGCGCCGGACACCGCCGCCGGTGCGCCCTGTGGCGCCGACCCGCCGCTCGCGGGCGCCGTCTGCGTCTGCTGTTGCACGGGCGCCGGCGGTTTTCCGAAGAAGAACTGCTGGATCAGCGGCGAGACGATGAAGATGAGCAGGATCAGCGTCATCGCGATGAACAGGTTCTTTTGTTGCTCTTCCATGATCTCGCGCGCCTCAGTGGCCGTGCCGGCAGCCGATGGAATGGATGCGCCGGGGCGGCTCCGGCACGGGATCGTAGCCGCTGCCGCCCCAGGGATGGCAGCGCGCGAGACGCTTGAGCGCGAGCCAAGTCCCTGCGAGAGCGCCGTGGCGCCCGATCGCCTCCGCGGCGTAGTCGGAGCAGCTCGGCAGATACCGGCAGGATGGTCCCAGCACCGGCGACACGAAGAGCTGGTAGCCGCGAATGAGACCGCGCAGTAGTGGCGTCAGCACAGCACTCTCTCCTCGCTCCCTACTACGATCCGTCGTGCCAGGTTCCCAGCCTTCGCAGCGCCACCTCGAGGTCGCCGATCAGCGCCGCGTAGGGCCGCGTCGGGGTCTCCGCCCGCGCGATCAGCACGTAGTCGAAGCCCGCCGCCGCGTGGCGCGCCATCACGCTCGTCGCCGCCGAGCGCAGCCGCCGCCGCGCCCGATTGCGCGTGACCGCGTTGCCGATCTTCCGGGTCGCCGTGAAGCCGACGCGGATCGCATCGGCGGCGCCGTCCTCGGGAGCGCGCGCGAGCGTCTGCAGGATCAAGCCCGGCGTCACCCATTTGCGGCGCCCGTCCGCGACCCGGAGGAAATCGGCTCGGCGCTTGAGGCGCTCCAGCGCCGCCATCGCCCGCGGCGTGCCTCCTCCGCTCAGGCGGAGAGGCGCTTGCGTCCCTTCGCGCGCCGGCTCGCGAGCACTTTGCGGCCACCCACCGTCGCCATGCGGGAGCGAAAGCCATGACGGCGCTTGCGGATGAGCTTGCTCGGTTGATAGGGGCGCTTCACGGGGCCAGACTCCGGCTGCGGCTTCTCAGGAAAACGAGGCCGCTGTATACGGGAGCAGGGGGGCGAAGTCAACGTTGCGGGGCTGCAACCGGGCGTCACGGCAAGGTGATGCGGCTCGCTCTCCGTGGCGCCTAGGATCGCGTTTCCACCTCATGCGGGAGAGCGGTTGACCGGCGATGGACCAGGAAGGAAACCCCGCTCCCGAACCTGCGGGCATCAAGCGCTGGTTGCCGCTTGCCGTGCTGGTGGCCGCGGGGATCGCGGCTTGGCTCTCGGGCGCCCATCGCTACGTGAGCTTCCACGCGCTCGAGGCGCACCGCGAATGGATCCTCGCCCAGGTGGCGGCGCTCGGCGTCTGGGCGCCGCTGGCGTTCATCGCGCTCTACGCGACGGTGGCGGCGCTCTCGATCCCCGGCGCTACCATCATGACCCTCAGCGGCGGTTTCCTGTTCGGCACGGTGCTGGGCACGCTCTTCAACGTGCTCGGCGCCACCATCGGGGCGACGCTCGTCTTCCTGGTGGCGCGCTCCGCCTTCGGCGAGGTGCTGCACCGGCGCGCGGGTCCGTTCCTCAAGAAGGTCGAGGAAGGCTTCCGGCGGGATGCCGTGAGCTATCTGCTGGTCCTCCGCCTGGTTCCGCTGTTTCCGTTCTGGCTGGTGAACCTGGTGCCCGCGCTCTTCGGCATGTCGCTCGGCGCCTATGTCCTCTGCACTTTCTTCGGGATACTTCCGGGCGCCGTCGTCTACACTAGCGTTGGCGGCGGCCTCGGCGAATTCCTCGACCGAGGCGAGAAGCCCGATCTGCACCTGGTCTTTCAGCGGCACATCCTGCTGCCGCTGATCGGTCTCGGCCTCCTCGCCCTGGTGCCGGTCGCCTACAAGCGCTGGAAGCGCAAGCCGTGACCGAGCAGATCGATGCCGACGTCTGCGTGATCGGCGCGGGCTCCGGCGGCCTCTCGGTGGCGGCGGGCGCCTCGCAGCTGGGCGCCAAGACGGTGCTGTTCGAGCACCGCCGGATGGGCGGCGACTGCCTCAACTACGGCTGCGTGCCTTCGAAGGCGCTGCTGGCGGCGGCGAAGCGCGTGCGCTCCGCGCGCGAGAACGCCGCCTTCGGCCTCACGGGCCCGCCGCCCGGTGTCGATTTCGGGGCGGTGATGGCGCATGTCCACGGCGTCATCGCCGCGATCGAGCCCAACGACTCCCAGGCGCGGTTCGAGGGGCTCGGGGTGCGCGTGATCCGCGCCTTCGCCCGTTTCACCGGGCCCGACACCGTCGAGGCCGAGGGGGTGCGGGTGCGCGCGCGGCGCATCGTCATCGCGACGGGCTCGTCGCCGGCGACGCCGCCGATCCCGGGCCTCGACGCCGTGCCGTTCTTCACCAACGAGACCATATTCGAGAACCGCGTGCTGCCACGGCACCTGATCGTGATCGGGGGCGGCCCGATCGGCATCGAGATGGCGCAGGCGCATCGCCTGCTGGGCGCCGAGGTTACCGTGCTCGAGGCGCTACCGCGCATCATGCCAAAGGACGACCCGGAGCTGGTGGCGCTGCTCACCGAGCGGCTCCGCGGCGACGGCGTGACGGTGCGTACCGGCGTTCGTATCAGCCGCGTCGAGTCCGACGGCGACGGGATCGCGGTAGCGAGTGCTGCCGAGGGTGGCGAGGAGCGTCTCACTGGCTCGCATCTGCTGGTCGCCGCGGGGCGGCACGCCAGCCTGAAGGGACTCGACCTCGAGAAGGCCGGCATCGCGCTCAACGAACGCGGTGCTCTCGTGATCGATCAGCGGCTGCGCACCAGCAACCGCCGAGTGTACGCGATCGGCGATGCCGTGGGCGGGCCGCAATTCACCCACGTCGCCGGCTATCATGCGGGGATCGTGATCCGCAACGCGCTGTTCCGGCTGCCGGCCAAGGTCGACTATCGCACGCTGCCGTGGGTCACCTATACCGAGCCGGAGTTTGCGCATGTCGGCTTGACCGAGGCCGAGGCGCGCGAGCGCCACGGCGGCGACCTCACGATCCTACGCTGGCCCTTCCACGAGAACGACCGCGCCCAGGCCGAGCGCGAGACGCACGGCCTCATCAAGGTACTGACCCGCCGCAACGGCCGCGTGCTCGGCGCCTCGATCATCGGTGCTGAGGCCGGCGAGCTCATCCATCCCTGGGTGCTCGCGATCAGCCGCGGCCTCAAGGTCGGCGCGCTCGCCACGATGATCGCGCCCTATCCGACGCTCGGCGAGGTCGGCAAGCGCGCCGCCGGCAGCTTCTTCACACCGAAGCTGTTCAGCGAGCGGACGAAGCGGCTGGTGCGGTGGCTCATGCGACTGGGCTGAGATCATGCCCCGCCGCCAGCCTCGTGCTAGACTTCTTCCATGAGCAGCAAGCGCCCCGCCCTCTTTGGCCTGACCCGCAGCCTGTCGGCGCGCGTGCTGTTGCTCACGATCACCTTTGTAATGCTCGGCGAGGTGGTGGTGTTCCTGCCGTCGCTCGCGCGGTTCCGCTACAACTACCTGGAGACCCGGATCGCGGCCGCGCGGATCGCGACGCTGGCGCTCTACGCGACGCCCGACAACAGCGTGAGCCCGAGCCTGCAGAACCAGCTGCTCTATCACGTGGGCGCGAGCGGCATCGTGCTGCACCTTCCCAACCAGTCACAGCTGATGATCGCCAGCGACATGCCGCCCACGGTCGATCTCACCTACGACCTGCAGGACGTCGGATTCTTCCAGCTCATCATCGATGCCGTGGCGACGCTCGCCCGCTCCGGCGACGTCATCCTGCGCGTGCTGGACCGGTCGCCCAAGGAGCAGAACGTGGTGGTCGAGTTCCTGCTGGGCGAGGGGCCGATGCGCGAGGAGATGTGGGAGTTCGGTGGCCGCATCCTCGGGCTCTCGATCGTGATCTCCCTGATCACGGCGACGCTGGTGTTCATGAGCCTGCGCTGGCTGCTGGTCGCGCCCATGCGCGGGATGACGCGGAGCATGACGGCGTTCCGCGAGAATCCCGAAGATGCCTCGCGCGTGATCGAGCCGAGCGCGCGCGACGACGAGATCGGCGTCGCCGAGCGCGAGCTCGCGCAGCTGCAGGAGACCGTGCGCCAGGCGCTACGCCAGAGCGCGCGGCTCGCGGCGCTCGGCACCGCCGTCACCAAGATCAACCACGATCTCCGCAACATCCTCTCGACCGCGCGACTCGTGTCCGACAGCCTCGCCGGCAGCGAGGCGCCGGAGGTGAAGCGCGCGGTGCCGCGGCTGCTCAATGCGATCGACCGAGCGGTGGCACTCTGCAGCGGCACGCTCAACTTCACCCGCGAGGGCGCGCCGCCTCTGCGGCTGCAGCGTTTCCTGCTGGCCTCCATGGTGGAGGAGCTCGCCGACCTCCTAGAGCTCAAGGGCGGCGATCGGCCGCTGCTGCTCGACCGTGTGCCGCCCGACCTCGCCGTGGAGGCGGACCGCGAGCAGCTGCACCGCGTGCTGATGAACCTGCTGCGCAACGCCATGGAGGCGGGCGTGCGCAGCATCACCGTCGCCGCCGCCGCGGAGAATGGCGAGATCGCGATCGAGGTCAGCGACGATGGGCCGGGCTTGCCGCCAAAGGCGCTTGCCAATCTGTTTCTGCCCTTCGCGGGGTCGGCGCGGCCGGGCGGCACGGGGCTCGGACTCGCGATCGCCCGCGAGGTCATGCGCGCCCATGGCGGCGACATCGTCTTGAGCGAGAGCACCGCGCACGGCACCGTGTTCCGGTTGAGTCTGCCACGCGCGGGCGCGATGGCGGCGGAGATGCGTCGCGGAACGGTGGTCGGCGATAGCCGACCGGCGTCGGCACGTACACCCAGCAAGTAAAAATTCGCGGCCGCACGGCCAGCATCGTGTATTCGTGATTGACCAGCTGGACGCGCAACGCACTCAATCCAGCGCCAGCACCAGCGCCTTTAGATAGGCGGACTCCGGGAGATTGGGATGTACGGGATGGTCGGGCGCGGCCCCGGCGCTGCGCAGGAGCCGCGCGTTCCGCCCGGCGTCCTCGAGGCCGCGCCGCGCCGCCTCCCAGAATTCCTCGGGCGTCACGTTGTGCGAGCATGAGGCGAGGAAGAGGTAGCCCTGCGGCGCCACCGCGCCGGCGGCGAGGCGCGCAAGCTTGCGATAGCCGCGCAGGCCGGGCCCCAGGTCCTTCCTGGATTTGACGAAAGCCGGCGGATCGGAGATCACGAGATCGAACCGCACGCCGGCGCCCGCGAGGGTCTGCAGCTCCGCGAACACCTCGCCGCGTCGGAACGTGCAGCGCTCGCCGGCGCCGTTGAGCGCCGCCGACTTCGCCGCGAGCGCAAGCGCGGGCTCCGATCGGTCGATGCCGGTGACATCGGCGGCGCCCGCCACCGCCGCCTCGATCGCGAAGCCGCCGACGAAGCAGTAGAGGTCGAGGACGCGCGCGCCGCTCGCGAGCTTCGCCATGAATTTGCGGTTGTCGCGCTGGTCGTAGAACCAGCCGGTCTTCTGGCCGCCGAGCGGATCGACCTCGAAGCGGGCGCCGTTCTCGCGCAGCTCGATCGCGCCCGAGAGGGTGCCCGCGGCCACCCGAACCTCCACGGAGAGCCCTTCGAGGGCGCGCGCGGGACTGTCGTTCCGGAGCACGATCGCTTTCGGCGCCACCACGGCCTCGAGCGCGGCCAGGAGCTCCGGCTCCAGCCGGGTCATCCCGGCGGTGTTGAGCTGGGCCACCACCACGTCGCCGAACCGATCCACCACCGCCCCGGGGATCGCGTCGGCCTCCGCGTGGACGAGGCGATAATAGGGCTCCTCATAGAGCCGCTCTCGGATCGCCAGCGCGCGCTTGAGGCGCTTCGCGAAGAAGCCCAGGTCGATGCACCGGCCCGCGTCGCGGTCGAGGAGGCGCGCTGCCACCAGCGTGTGCGGATTGAAGGTCGCGACGCCGAGCACGCGCCCGTCGCCGGTCTTGAGGGTCACCAGGCTCCCGGGCGGCAACGCCTTGGCGGCGGCGTCCATCTGGACCTCGTTCGAGAAGATCCAGGGATGGCCGTGCAGCGCGCGCTTTTGATGCCCCGGCAGCAACGCGACGGTCGGGCGCTCGGCGGGATCGTCGGTCATGGCGGCGCAGTCTAGAGCGCATTCCGCGAAAGCGGAATCGCGACAAGCCCGCGCGGCGCTTGAGCGTCCACCGGCATAAGGCTGGAGCGGGTCCATCCAAACGGCGCCACTCTGGCCCCGCGCCGCTTCGGAGTAAGCCGCTCAGTCGCCGAGCGCCACGCCCTCGCGGCGCGGATCGGCGCCGCCCTCGAGGCCACGCCGCGTGCGCATGATCCCATGCAGGCCGCTGTCGAACGCGCGGACTGTGACGATATGACCGCGCGCGCGGAGCGCGGCCGCAAGCGCTTCCGCGGCCGGCACCGACTCGATCTCGGTATCGCCATTCAGGTTGCTGACGTGCGCGAGATCGATCGCGGCTTGGATGTCGTAGCCCCAGTCGAGCATGGCGATCAGCGTGAGCGCGACGTGCACGATGATCTCGCTGCCGCCTTCCGAGCCGACGGCCAGCAGGAACTTGCCGTCGGGACCGAACACCAGCGTTGGCGCCATGGAACTACGCGGCCGCTTGCCGGGCTCGACGCGATTTGCAACCGGGTGACCGCCCACCTCGGGCCGGAACGAGAAATCCGTGAGCTCATTGTTGAGCAGGAATCCGTCCACCAGGATGCGAGAGCCGAAGCCGTTTTCGATCGTCATCGTCATGGCGGCGGCGTCCCCCGCCGCATCCACAATCGAGAGGTGGCTGGTAGAGGGGAGGTCGACGGTGTCGCCACCGCCCCAGAGCCTCGCATGCATCTTGGGCGGCGCTCCAGGCTCGGCGCGGCCGTGGTCCTGCCGGGGATCGATCAGGCGTGCGCGGTTGGCAAGGTAGGCTCGATCGAGCAGGCCCTTGAGCGGCACGGGCACGAAGTCGCTGTCGGCGAGGTAGCGGTCGCGGTCGGCGTAGCCAAGGCGCGCCGCCTCCACAAAGAGATGCAGGCCTTGCGCCGACATGGGTTTCAGCCGCGCGAGGTCGAAGCGTTCGAGCAGGCCCAGGATCTCGAGCACCGTCGTGGCGCCGGAGCTCGGCGGGCCCATGCCGCAGATCCGGAATCGCCGATAGTGGGCGCAAACCGGCGATCGCTCTTTCGCTTCGTAGCCTGCGAGATCGGCGGCCGTCATGTCGCCGGGCCGCGCCGGCGCGTTAGTCACCGCTCGCACGATGTCCTCGGCGATCGCGCCCGCATAGAACGCGTCGGCGCCGCCCTCGGCGACGGCTCTCAGCGTCGCCGCCAAGGCCGGATTGCGCAGCACGGTGCCGACCGACTTCGGGCTACCGTCGGATTCATAGAAATAGCCGCGAGCGGGCTCGAAGCGCGGGAGATACTTGTCCTTGCTGACCGACCCGTAGAGACGCGGCGAGATCGGGAAGCCGTCCTCGGCAAGCCGGATCGCGGGCTCGAAGAGCCGTGCCCAAGGTAAGCGCCCGTGCTTGCGATGGGCGAGGGCCAGCATCCTCAGCGTGCCGGGCACGCCGACGGATTGGCCGCCAACCACCGCATCCATGAATGCGAGGGGCGTGCCGTCCGGTCCGAGGAAGCGGTCGGGGCGCGCCGCCGCGGGAGCTGTCTCTCGGCCGTCGTAGCTCTCGACGCGGGCGTCGCGCGCGGACCAGTAGAGCAGGAAGGCGCCGCCGCCGATCCCCGAGGACTGCGGCTCGACCAGGGTGAGCACCATCTGGGTCGCGATCGCGGCGTCGATGGCGCTCCCGCCCTCGCGCAGCATCGCGCGGCCCGCCTCCGCCGCCAACGGATTGGCCGCCGCCACCATGTCGCGCGAAGCGATTACGGGGTGCCGATCGGCGACGCTGCGGTCGCTTGGCGAGGGTTCCTGTGCCGTAGCCGGGTCGACCGGGAGCAGCCACAGGCGCAGCAGCGCCAGCGCAACGGCCCACAACCGGAGGCGCGCAACCATGGCCCTAGCCGGTCCGGTGCGAGGCGGCCATCCGGTCAGCTCTTGCGCTTCGCCGCGGCGAGCGGTGGCGTGAACTGATGCTCGATGTCCCAGGGGAACAGGATCCAGGTGTCCTGGCTCACCTCGGTGACGAAGGTGTCGACCATCGGCCGGCCCGCGGGCTTGGCATAGACCGTGGCGAAATGCGCCTTCGGCAACATCTCCCGCACCACGCGGGCGGTGTGCCCGGTGTCGACGAGGTCGTCGATGATGAGGTAACCCTCGCCGTCGCCCGCGACGCCCTTGAGTATCGCCACCTTGCCGCGCACACCGAGCGTGGCGTCGTCATAACTCGCGACGCAGATGGTGTCGACGAGGCGCACGTCGAGCTCGCGCGCCACGATCGCCGCCGGCACCAAGCCGCCGCGGGTGATCGCGATGATGCCGCGCCAGGGTCCGAGGTCGAGCAGCCGCCAAGCGAGCGCGCGCGCGTGCCGGTGCAGATCGTCCCAGGTGACCGGAAAATGCTTGAGCGCGCTCTTGGGCTCGCTCATGCGCGGCCCTCGCTCAGCGGACGAAAACCTGAACCTCGTTCCCCTGCGCCGAGGCGCTGGACGTCGCCGCGAGACTGATGCGGTCGGGCGGCAGGCCCATGTTGGTGAGCGACCGCACGACGTTCTCGGCGTTGCGCTTGGAGTTGCTGGTGTTGAGCGCGGACTGACCGGCATTCGCGCCAGCCCGGGACACCGCGACCACGTCGAAGATGGCGCCGGGCCGGCGGTCGAGCGCACGGCTCACCGCGCTATAGAGCGCCTGCTCGTAGGCGACGTTCGGCCGATCGAAGCGGATCACCATCAGGGGCTGGCGGCCCGCGATCGCCGTGCTCGCCGAGGCGACCTGCTGCGGCGCCGCGCTCGCGACGGCGCGATTGTTGGCGCTGCTGCCGTAGAGCTCGCCGTTCTTGATCGCGAGCGACAGCACCGTGAGATTGCGCCGCTCGTTGCTGACGTAGTTGTTCTGCCGCCCGATATCCTCGGCGATGTCGTGGAGCAGCTTGTTGATCAAGATCACCGTGCGATTGCAGTCGTTCTCGAGGATGTTGAGCTGACGATGATCCTCGTCGACCGCTCCCTGCAGGCCATAGGCGGCGCGAACGGATTCAACGATATAGGTTGCGAGCGCAGAATCGCTTGCCGCTGCATTCGAGATCATATTGAGACGGGTAATATCGCTGCCCAGCCGGTCCAGCGAGGCCTGCGCCTGGGTCCACTGCTGCACCAGCTGCGGGTTGCCGGGCGTCGTCCCGGCCTGCAGCCGAGAATTGATCGAGGCGACCAGGCTGTAGTAGCTGCCGGCATCCGACCCCATGCCTTGGCGCGCTTGCTGCAACTCCTGATTATGCTGGTTGATGTTGGTCTGCAGCCGCTGCAGATCACTGCGCAGCGCCGCGACCTTCTGCCCGACGTAGGTCCCGGTGCTCGCACCTGGCACCACCGCTTGCGGCGCATAGTTTCCGGTGCCGACCGCCTGCGGCGCAGGAGCGGGGGCCTGTGTGTAAGTCGGTTGCGGGTTCTGCTCGGCTCCTGAGGGCGGGATCTGCTGCGCCTGCTCCGAATCGGCTGGCGGATATTGATCCTCCTCCGAGGTGTCCTCGCCGGTAAAGACGCTATCGATGTAAGAGCAGCCGCTGAGCAATGCGGCTGCAGCGACGATCACGAGATACGAGCGGAGCTGCGACATTGCGGTTGCGACGGGTGCCCCCCTACTGCGGCGCGGAGATCGATAGGCAGCGCCCCCCGGCGCAGTCGACGCAAGTGATTCCCGCACCTCACGAATCTCCCGGATATTACGCAATGCCCTTTGGAGCGACAAGCCGCTTTCGTGGACCGCCCGGACGGGATTCAGGCCGCCAGCCACGACTTGATATCGCAAAAGGTTGCGAGTAGCTTCGCCCCCTCGTTCGGCTCGCCCCGTAGGCGGCTTCGCGGGCGCCCGTAGCTCAACTGGATAGAGCACCAGACTACGGATCTGGGGGTTAGGGGTTCGAATCCTCTCGGGCGCGCCAGTCTGGAATTCCGCAACTCGGTTCACGATGGCGCGGTCCGAACCGCCGCGGGCACTTCAATGAGCCCGAGATAGCGCGCCATCGGTCGAAAATCGCTGTCGTTGTGAAGCAGCGGCCGGCAATGCTCGATGCACCAAGCGCCTATCAACAAGTCGAGCGTCTTGCGGACGGTGACGCCGCACCCGCGCAAGAAGCGGAAGTTGCGCGCCGCATGGACCGCAATCCGGTCTCCGGCCATGGGCTCGATCCGGAACCGGTGTAGCGGCGCCTCCACGTTGCGTCCCGCCCGCTCGTTGCGCAGGCCTTGCAGGACCTCGCAGAGCATCAGGTCCCCGACGATGATTGGTCCAATTCAAAATCTTAGGGCCTGATTCACCGCGCGCATCGATCCGCTGCAAGCCGATCAGGGGTAGTGCAGGCTTGTCACCCTCCGCTACGGCGGGCGGGCGTGTAGCCTTTCGCGCCCATGCAGCTCGCGATGATGTCGCGGGCACGCCCCTGGTCCTGCGTGGCGAAGGTGTTTTTCTTCGCCTGGAGCGTGTTATTGCGCTCCCAATCGGCACTCCTCGTGGCGAGGATGTCCTGGTCGATGGCGGCATCCCGCCGGGTTTCGGCGTTGGCGAGGGCCTTGCAGTCGTCAAGGTCGTCGCTGACGGTGTCATTGCTGGTCCCGGGCCTGACCCATTGTGGCTTGCCGGAGCAAGCTGTCACGAGCACGACCAGGGCGAGGAGAGGCAGCAGCTTTCGCGGCGGGATCATGAGGCTACCGGCACGGCAATGGAAGATTAACCCACCGAGCCCTGGAAATCAGCGTGGAGATCCGCCCGGAAGCCCTAAAGCTGGCCCGCCTGAAAATCGCGGATGGCCTGGTGGATCTCGGCCTCCGTGCTCATGACGAAGGGGCCATAACGCGCGACCGGCTCCCTGAGAGGCTTGCCCGCGACGAGCAGTAGCCGCCCCGCGTTCGCGTCGGCGCGCAGCGCAACGCTCCTGCCCTCGCCGAGGATTGCCAGCGTGCCCTTCGGCACGGCCGTGGCGCTCGCCCCGACCCTGGCGCCGCCATCGAAGACATAGACGAAGGTTGCGTGGCTCGCGGGGATCGGCACCTGCACCTCGCTCTCCGCCGGCAAACTCATGTCGAGGTAGAGCGGCTCGGTTGCGGCGGTATCGATCGGGCCCTGCTGGCCCGCGAAGCGCCCGGCGATCACGCGCGCTCGCGCGCCATTCTCGAGCGTCGCCTCGGGGATAGCGCTCGGCTCGTATTCCTGATAGCGCGGCTCCGTCATCTTGTCGCGGCGGGGCAGGTTCACCCAGAGCTGAAAGCCCTGCAGCAATCCGTGCTCCTGCTCGGGCATCTCCGAATGGACGATGCCGCGGCCGGCGGTCATCCATTGCACGCTGCCGGCCGTGAGCAGGCCCTTGTGGCCCTTGTTGTCCTCGTGGCGCACGCGGCCCGCGATCAGATAGGTCACGGTCTCGAATCCGCGGTGCGGGTGCTCCGGAAAGCCCGCGATGTAGTCGCCGGGGTTGTCGGAGCGGAACTCGTCGAGCAACAGGAACGGGTCGAGTTCGGAAAGGCCGGGCTGGCCGATCACGCGCGTCAAGCGCACGCCGGCGCCGTCGCTTGCGGGCATGCCGCGGACGACGCGCACCACGCTGCGCTCGGCAGTTTCAGTCGCGGTCGGGGCCATGGAAGCATCTCCGGAATTCGTACCGATGTTACCTCGCCTAAATGGGGCGAGGGGTGCCGGGATCAACCGGGCGCGAGGCCGCTTTGGGCATGCCTGCCCCGCGCTTGAGACCGGCGCGCGGACAGTGCGGCGATGATGCGTCGCTTCTCCTCGGGGCCGAGCCGCGGCCATTCGGCGATTTCCGCGATGGAGCGCGCGCAGCCGACGCAGAAGTGCGTCACGGGGTCGAGCGTGCAGACACCGACGCAGGGCGAAACCGGCGCTCGCTCGCTCACGGCTTCTTCTGGAGCGGCGCCGCTGGCGTGCTCTGCGCGCCCGCCGGCGGCGCGGGCGGCGGCTCGAGCAGATCTTCCATCTTGGTGCGAATGGCGGTCGCCTTATAAGGCGCCACGCCGTAGACCCAGGGCGACCAGCGCTGGTTCAGGCTGTCCGCCTCCGCCTTGACCTTCTCGTCGCCGCTGTCGGTCGCGGAGAGGCGGATCCAGTCGGTCTCGCCGATTTTCGCGAGCTCGACCTTGACCGCGAGCCCGTCGAAGGTCGTGTAGATCGCGGTGTCGAGACTGTCCTTCGGGAACGCCGCCTCGCTCGCCGGGTTCACGTCCGTGAGGTCGAAGGCCTGCAAAACGGTCGCGGGCTCGACCGCACTGGTGTCGCTCTTGAGCTTGCGGCCGGCCGGCAGATCCTTCACCGCGAATTTGTCCTCGGGCTTGTCGCGACTGATAGTGAGGGCGGCGCCGTCGGGCTGCTGCAGGACCGCCGACTTGGTCCGCGTCTCCTTGATGTCGACGATGCGCCGGTCGAGCCACTGCGCGATGTCGCTGTCGAGGTCGAGCGTGCCGCGTGCGAGCCACGAGCGCGTCTCATTGGGGAGCCGCACGTAAACCCCGTCGTTGCCGCCGCCGAGCTCGTCGATGCGCCGCCGGCCCGCGATCACCGAGCCGAGCGCGCCGCCCTGGGCGTCATAGACATCGACCAGCGCCGACTGGCTCTTCTCGGTCGCGGGGTCCTCGACGTTGAGGCGCTTGTAGCGGCTGGGCTCGGCGGTCTTCGGCTCGACATAGGTGATCTCGGCGAGCCCGAGCAGCATCTTCCGCACCTTGGCGGCGTCCGCGGGATAGCCGCTCTTCTCCAGCACCGTCCAACTGTCTCCCTTCCGCGCGAAGGTGGTGGTGCCAGCCACCCGCCTCACGACCACCTTGCCGACGTCGCCGAGCTTGGCCGCGACCTGCGGGAGCACCGGCTTCCCGGCCAGCGGGTCCACCGTGGCTCCGCGGCCGGTGAAGGAGATCGCGGCGGCGGCAACGACGGAGAGCGCCGCCACCGCCATCAAACTGATCACGCCCTTGCTGTGCATGGCTTGTCGCTCTCCGGTCAGGCGTGCACGGTCGGCCGCTTGCGCCGGTTGATGCGCACGACGCCCAGCACGATCGCGACGATCCCCACGAGGATCGGGATGAAGGCGATGTCGAAGAACTCGAGCTCCGCCTTGAGGCGGTCGATGTCCTGCCGGAGCGCCCGCTGTACTACGCGGAGCTGCTGGCGCGTACGCAGCATCTCGCCGCGGAAATTGTCGATCGCCTGGCTCTGCTCGGCGGTGAGCGTGACCGCGCCCTCCTTGTTCTGCTGGATGTCCTTGATCTTGTCCTCGGTCGCCTTGAGCTTGTCCTCGAGCGCCTTCTCGTTGGCGCGGTTCTGAGCCTCGGCGGCGCGCTGGATCTGATCGACCACCACGAAGGGCCGCGCCGCCGTGCCGCGGCTCCGCAGGCTGATGAGATCGTTGCCGCCCGCCAGCACCTCCAGCGCGTTGGCCACGAAGTCGCCGTTGCTCGCGGTGGGCACGATGACCTGCCGACCAAAAAACTCGGAGGTCTGCGCCCAGAAGCGGTCGTCGAGCATGTCGGTGTCGCCGACAACGATCACGTTGATCGGCTGCTTTGCCTCCTTGAGCTGCGGCGGTTCGTCGGTCTTGGCGGGATCGTCCTTCTTCGTGGCGTCAGTCGCCGTTGCGTCGCTCGCCTTCTGCTCGTCCTTGGACTTGGGCGGGCCGTCGGGGAATGCCGTCTCCGCCGGGCCGCTGATGCGCGCGGCAAGCGTGTAGCGCTCGCCCGACGGCCTGAAGTCGTCGAGCAGGCCGGCGACATCGGGCATGCCCTCGACCTTGTCGACCGGGATCTCCTCGGACTCCGTCGATGTCTGCATCAGCGGGGTGAAAGCGGTCTTGGTGTCCTTCGTGGGCTTCAGGATCCCCGCGCTCGCCATGTTGATCTGGTCGAGGTCGCCGGTGACGAGCTCGTCGTGGTTGAGCGCATCGCCCTTGAGCTGCAGCCAGGCGACGTACTCGAGCGGCATCGGCGAGGCGGCGGTGCCGATGTTGACCCGGCGCGCCGCCTGTCGGTCGCCCGCCACCACCTTGGGCTCGAGCTCGACGCCCCAGGTCTTGAAGAGCGGCTCCAGGTTGCTGTCGACCGGACCGCCCGGCCGCGCGTAGCGGTTGGGCCGCATCTGCTGGGTCTCGGAATGCGGGTCGACGAACACCAGCGCGCGGCCACCGCCCAGAACGAACTGGTCGATCGCGTAAAGCGTCTTCTCCGATAGACCCTGCGGATGGGCGATCAGCAGCACGTCGACATCGGGCTCGACCTTGTCGAATTGGGTGGTGATCGTGCGGAGCTCGTAGAGCTGGCGCAGCTGGTTCACGATCGCGTAGGGCCTGAGCGGCTGACCTTGCATCGCCGCCGCAAAATCTCCTTCCAGCGGCAAGTCCGAGGCGAGGCCGATCACGGTCCGCTTGGGCCGCGCGATCGCGTGGATCATCTTGGTGAGGTCGTACTCCAGGAACCGCTCCCGCTCCGGCTGGAAGAACGGGATCAGCTCCTGGTCGTCCGTGGAGTTGGTGGCGGCGAGGCCGAAGTACACCTTTTCGCCGCCTTGCTCGAGCGGCACCCCCTGGAGTCCCAGCGCCACCGCGCGATCCTCCTCGGGCGAGAACGGCTCGGGATCGATCACCTGCAGATCGATCTTGCCCTTGGCGCGGGCGGCGTACTCCTCGAGCGTCTCGCGCACGCGCTGGGCATAGATGCCGTAGGACGGGATCTCGTCGCCGAGGCGGTGCGAATAGTAGTAGCGCAGTGTGACCGGCTCCTGGATTTCCGCGATGGTGCGCGCGGTGCCGTCGGCGAGCGTATAGATTCGGCCGGCCGTGAGGTCGATCCGCGCCGAGCGCAGCACCTGGCCCGCAATCACGTTCACCGACACGAAGAGCACGGCGGCCGAGGCAAGGCTCAGCAGAGCGAGCGTGCGGCGGGAGAAGGTCGGAAGGGCCATGCGCTCAGTCCGCCTTCTTGAGGTCGACGATGATCGTGTTGGCGTAGAGGAAGAACGCGATTGTCGAGAGGAAGAACACGGCATCGCGCAGGTCGATGACGCCGCGGATGATGGCGTTGAAGTGCGTCAGGAAGCTGAAGCCGGCGACGGTCGAGATCACCGCCTGGGGCGCCCAGCCCTTGACGAAACCCAGCACGATCGGCGAGCCGCTGACCGTGAAGACGAAGCACACGGCGGCGGTCACCACGAAGGCGATCACCTGGTTCTTGGTGAGGGCGGAGAGGCAGGCGCCGATCGCCAGGAAGGCGCCCGCCATCAGGAAGCTCGCGATGTAGCTCGCCAGGATCACGCCGTTGTCGGGACGGCCGAGATAGTCGACGGTAATCCAGAACGGCGCCGTCAGCGCCAGCGCGATCCCCGCGAAGATCCAGCTCGCCAGGAATTTTCCGATCACCGCCTCGGTCATGGAGATCGGCAGGGTCAATAGCAATTCTATGGTGCCGCTCTTGCGCTCCTCGGCCCAGAGCCGCATGGCGAGCGCCGGGATCAGCACGAGGTAGAGCCAGGGATGGAAGGTGAAGAAGGGCTGCAGGTCCGCCTGGCCGCGGTCGAAGAAATTGCCCACGAAGAACGCCAGCGCCCCCGCCATCGCCAGGAAGATCACGATGAAGACGTAGGCGAGCGGGGTCGCAAAGTAGCTCGCGAGCTCGCGGCGGACGATGACGGCGATGTGGCCCATCACGGTGCCGAGCTCAGGCCGTCGCGGTGATGGTGCGGAACACATCGTCGAGGCGGCCGCGCTCGACCCGGAGCCCCGCCACCTCCCAGCGCATGGCGCGCGCGAGGTCGGCGACCTCCGCGACGATCGAGCGGCCGTCCTTCGCGAACACCATGAGCGCCTCGCTCTCGTCGTCGTCCGCGGGCTCGACCGACGCCACTCCGGGGAGCCGCGCGAGCGCGGCGCTCACCTCGCCTGCGGCGGCGTGCGTCACCTCGATCCTGACGGCGTTGTGATGGCGCGAGCGCCGGGCGAGCTCCTCGGGCGTGCCGTCCGCCACCAGCCTGCCGTTGGCGATCACCACGGCGCGTCTGCAGACGGCGTCGACCTCCTCCAGGAGGTGCGTCGAGATGATGATCGCCTTCTCCGGGGCCAGCACATTGATGAGCTTGCGCACCTCATGCTTCTGGTTGGGGTCGAGCCCCTCGGTGGGCTCGTCGAGGATCAGCACCGGCGGGTCGTGCAAGAGCGCCTGCGCGAGGCCGACGCGGCGCTTGAAGCCCTTGGAGAGCGTGTCGATCGGCTGCGCCAGCACGCTCTCGAGCGCGGTGCGGGCGATCGCGGTCTGGATCCGCTCGCGCGCCACGGCGCCACGAAAGCCGCGGATATGAGCCACGAATTGCAGGAAGGCGGGAGGCGTCATGTCGGGGTAGGAGGGTGCGCCCTCCGGCAGGTAGCCGATCTGGCGCTTGGCCGCGATCGGGTCCTCGGTGACGTCGGCGCCGCAGACCACCGCGGTGCCGGCGCTCGGTGCCAGGAAGCCCGTGATCATCTTCATGGTGGTGGACTTGCCGGCGCCATTGGGGCCGAGGAAGCCCAGCACCTCGCCCCGTCTGACGGCCAGCGAGACGTCGTCGACGGCGAGGATGGGTCCGAAATGCTTGGTCAGATGGCGCACGGAAATCATCGCGTCCGGCGCAGCCGCATCCGTCTCTATCGTGGGCAAGCTTCTCCTCCGACCGCGTTCTGCGACGGCGCTCCCGGAAAGAACACCAGGCTGGGAATCGTCGCGCGCCGGTCTCGTTTGCAACTTAAAACGGTGTAATGTGTCGACGCGCGCGAGGCAAGGGCGGGGAAGCGGTTTGATTCGGCGGCTGCGCTTGGCTTCAGGGCTCGTCATGTTCGCCTACGTGACGACGCATTTCGTCAATCACAGCCTGGGTCTCGTCTCGCTCGACCTGATGGATCGCACGCTCCAGCGCATCTACAAGGTGTGGGCCAGCGACTTGGGCACGCTCGCGCTCTACGGCGCCTTCGCGATCCACTATTGCCTGGCGCTCTGGGCGCTGTGGCTCCGCCGGTCGCTCAGGATGCCGCTCGCCGAGGCTCTGCAGCTCGTGCTGGGCTTCTGCATCCCCTTCATCCTGACGGCGCACGTGCTCCGGACGCGCGTCGCCGACACCTACTTCGGCGCCGATTTCGGCTACTACTCGACACTGCTCTACAACTATTACGTCGCCGACCCCTGGGCCGGCATTCTGCAGCTGACGGTCCTGGTGATCGCCTGGGTGCACGCGGTGATCGGGCTCCGGTTCTCGCTGAAGCTCAAGCCCTGGTACGAGCGCTGGCAGCCCCTGCTGTTCGCCTTCGCGCTGCTGATGCCGACGCTGGCGATCCTCGGCTATGCCGAGGGCGGCCGCGAGGTTCTCGGCATGGCCGAAAATCCCGCCTGGGTGGCCGAGCTCCAGAAGGCGCACCCGAACGCCGCGCCGGAGGATCTGGCGCTTATCGAAGCGCTCATCGCCTGGGTGCGCATCGGGTTCCTGGGCGCGCTCATCGCCGTGCTCGCCGCGCGGATCCTGCGCTGGTATTGGCAGCGCTGGCGCGGCGTGGTGCGCTTGACTTATCCCAGCGGTCGCGTGGTCGAGATCGTGCCGGGTATCTCGGTGCTGGAGGCGAGCCGACTCAACGGCATCCCGCACGCCTCCGTCTGTGGCGGCCGCGGCCGCTGCTCGACCTGCCGGATCCGCGTCGGCGGCGAGGCCGACGCGCTGCCGCCGCCGGAGCCCGCGGAGCTGAAGGTACTGGAGCGCGTGGGTGCCGCGCCCGACGTGCGCCTCGCCTGCCAGCTCCGCCCCGTCGGCGACCTGCGCGTGACGCCGCTGCTGCCGGCGACCGCCCAGGCGCGGGACGGCTTCCGCCGGCCGAGCTACCTCACCGGGAGCGAGCGCGAGATCGCGATTCTCTTCGCGGACCTCCGCGCCTTCACCAAGCTCTCCGAGCAGAAGCTGCCCTACGACGTGGTCTTCCTGCTGAACCGGTACTTCGCGGAGATGGGCCACGCGGTCGAGGAGGCGGGCGGGCGCATCGACAAGTTCATCGGCGACGGCGTGATGGCGCTCTTCGGCCTCGATCGCGGCGTCGAGGCCGGCTGCCGCGAGGCGCTCGCCGCCGCGCGCGCGATGTCCGAGCGCCTAGCCCACCTCAACGAGACGCTCTCCCACGACCTGCCGGAGCCGCTCCGCATCGGTATCGGCATCCACACGGGGCCCGCGATCGTGGGCGAAATGGGCTACGGCCACGCGGTCTCGGTGACCGCGGTCGGCGACAGCGTCAACACCGCAAGCCGCCTCGAGGGCTTGACCAAGACCTACGGCGCCGAGCTCGTGGTCTCCGAGGCCGTGGTGGTGCGCGCCGGCATCGACCTCAGCAACGCCGAGCGCCACGAGATGGAGATCCGCGGCCGCATCGAGCGGCTCGCCGTGCGCACGCTCAGGAACGCGCGGGATGTGCCGTCCCCCACGCGCATGCCTTCCGCCGCTAATTGAAGAGGTCTGGCCGCGGGCGATCGAATGCTGCTATCGAAATAGCCGGAGGTGGCCGCCATGGAGCGCCCGGAGATCCTCAGGCGCGAGATCAAGGTGCTGGTCTTCGACCAATACGGCACCATCGTCGACATGCAGAAGGGCCTCACCGAGGCGGTGACGCCGTTCCTGAAGAAGAAGGGATGGGCCGGCGATCCCGGCAGCTTCGTCACCTGGTGGCGGCGGACCCATTTCGAGAACTCGATGATCGACGCGCTCTGCGACCGCGGGCACACGCCTTATCGGCAGGTCGGGCATCGCACTGTCTCCTATGTGATGGACAGGTGCCGAATCGCTTATACGCAGGGCGAGGTGCGCTGGCTCGTCTCGCAGATCGAGATGCTAAAGCCGTTCCCCGACGTGATGGCGGCACTCGAGCGGCTGCGTGGCGCTGGCCTCAAGCTCGCGATCCTCTCCAACGGCGACCGCGACATGCTGAAGGCGGCGGGGTCGCAAATCGGCTTCCGCTTCGATCACGTGATCTCCGCCGAGGACGCCGGCTATTTCAAGCCGCACTGGAAGACCTATGCGAAGGCGGAGGAAGTCATCGGCGAGGCGCGCTCGAGTTGCCTCTTCGTCGCCAATCACGCCTTCGATTGCATCGGCGCCAAGGCCTTCGGCATGCGAACTGCCTTCATCGACCGGCGCAAGCGCCCCTTCGGGGAGACGCCGCACCAGCCGGACCTCATCGTGGCCGATTTCGCGGAGCTTGCCGCGACGCTCTCATGATGCTGGCGGCTGAAGCCGCTTGCTCATGTGGACCATGACACCGCCGGCGAACGCTTCTTCCAGGTCGAGCCGGTAGCCGAGCTTCAGGTAGAATGCCACGTTCGCGGCAAAGCGCTTGTTGGTGTAGAGCCGGATCTCGCCGTGTCCGAGCGATGCCGTAAGCGCCTCGGCATGGGCCAGCAAGTGCCGTCCGAGTCCGCGTCCCTGAAACGCGGGCGCCACCGCCACGTTCTCGATCAATACATGATCGGCCTCGGGAATCGTCTCGATCAGGCCCGCGAGCTCGCCGTCGAGATAGAGCATGTCGACGCGGTGGCGCCGCAGCGCCTCATCGTAGTCCGCAGTCATCGGCTTGGGCTCGCGGCCGATCAGCGGGACCCACTGGGCGTAGGCTTCCCGGGTCAGCGCGCGCACCGCCGGCGCATCGGCCGCGCCGGCGCGCCTGAGCTCGATCCGCCCGCTCACGCGAGCAGCCGCTCGATCTCCTCGACGATCTCCGGCGCCTGTGGCTTCACGCTGGATGGCCAGGCGCCCGCGAGGCTGCCGTCGGGCGCGATCAGGTATTTGTGGAAGTTCCAGCGGGGCAGGCCGGCCTCGCCGAGCTCCGCCTCGATCCAGCGATAGAGTGGATGCGCCTCCGGCCCCAGAACATGCTCCTTGGCGGCGAGCGGGAACGTCACGTGGTAGTTGGTCGAGCAGAAGTTCTTTATCTCAGCCGCGGTGCCGGGTTCCTGGTCGCCGAAGTCGTTCGAGGGCACGCCCAGCACCACGAGGCCGCGCGCGGCATAGCGCTCGTGCAATGTCTCGAGGTCGGCGTATTGCGGCGTGTAGCCACAGAACGAGGCCGTGTTCACCAGCAGCACCGGCTTGCCACGGTAGGCTGCCAGCGGCAGCGGCGCGCCGTCGATGGTGGAAAGGGAAAAGTCGTGGGCGGTGCTCTCAGCCATAACGCTCCTCCGTCCAGGGATCGCCGCGCATGTGGTAGCCGCGCACTTCCCAGAAACCGGCCCTGTCCTCGGCCATGAAGGTGATCCGCCGAAGCCATTTCGCGCTCTTCCAGAAATAGAGCTTCGGCACCACCGCTCGTACGGGTCCGCCGTGCTCGCGGGGGATCGGCTTGCCCTGCCAGGAATGGGCGAGCAGCACGTCGTCGTCGTCAAAATCGGCGAGCGGAAGGTTCGTCGTGTAGTCGTCGTAGCTCGTGAAGGTCAGGAACTTGGCCTCGGGCTTGGCCCGCACCACCTGCAGCAGATGCCGTGCCGAGACGCCTTCCCAGGCGTTGTCGTAGCGCGACCATTGCGTGACGCAGTGGATGTCAGAGGTGTCGCGCGTCTGCGGCTGGGCGCGAAAGGTCGCCCAATCCCAGACGATCGGGTTCTCGACGAGCCCGTCGACGCTGAGCTGCCAGCGCTCGAGCGGGACGTCGGGCTGAACGCCGAGATCGAGCACGGGCCAGTCCTTGACCTCGCGCTGGCCCGGCGGCAGCCGCTCGGCCTCGGGCCGCGCGTGGCGACCGGTCAGCAACCGGCCCTCGCGCGCCCAGCGCTGCTTGCTCTCCACCAGTTTCGGACGCGTCTGGTCCAGCGCGCCGGGTTTCTCCTCCGCCATGCGAGCGGTCCTCACGTGGTTCGATCCCTCCAACATAGGTACTCGCCAGCGCCCGCGCAGCCGCATTTTCTCGTGAGCGCCGGCATTCTCGGGTTGCGTCGCCTCGGAGGAGAGGGCATGACTGGCGCTCCCACCGCCATTCGGCTCGCCACGCCCTTTGCCAGCAACCCTGCTCTACCTCATCAAAGGCCTCTTCGTCGGCATGGTGATCGCCGTGCCCGCGGGGCCGGTGGGTGTCCTCTGCGTGCGCCGCACCTTCTTCGAGGGCGCGCGCTTCGGCATCGTCTCGGGGCTTGGGGCGGCGGTCGCCGACGTGATCTTCGGCATCATCGCGGGTCTCGGCCTCACCGTGGTGCGCGACTGGCTGCTGGGCTACCAAGAATTCCTGGGCGCGCTCGGCGGCGTCTATCTCCTGGGCGTGGGCGCCCGCGCATTCAAGAGCCGGAGCAACGCCGACCCGCAGCCCCTCAAGGGCGAGAAGCTCGCGGCCGCCTTCGCCTCGACCTTCGCGCTCACGATCACCAACCCCATCACCATCCTCGCCTTCGCCGCGATCTTCGCGAAGGTGGGCTTCGACTACGACGGCACGGTGAGCCTGGTGCTGGTCTGGATTCTCGTGGGCGGCGTGTTCGCGGGCTCGCTGGTGTGGTGGCTCGGCCTCTGCTTCGGCATCGCCGCCTTGCGGCGTTTCGCGCACATGGAGCATTTCGCCTGGGTGGACCGGGTCTCCGGCACGGTGCTCATTGCGTCGGGCGTCGGTCTCCTCGCGAGCGTTGCCCTTAACGCCGCGGGCATGCCTCTACAGTTCGGTTGACGAGACCGGCATCGCACCCTCCAATCGCGCCGCGTGACGTCCCGGGAGAGAGCCATGGTCTACATACCCAGTCACTTCGCCGAGCCTCGGCGAGAGGTGCTCGCCGACTTCATCCGGGACCATAACTTCGGCATCCTGGTCACTTCGGGCGGCGGCGTGATCGCGAGCCACATCCCCTTCCTCTACGACGTCGAGGACGGTCCGCACGGCACGCTCTGGGCGCATCTCGCCCGAGGCAATCCGCAGCTCAAGGACCTCGGCGCCGGGCGCGAGGCGCTCGCGATCTTCGAGGGGCCGCATGGCTACATCACGCCGCGCTGGTACGCGACCCACCCGGCAGTGCCGACCTGGAATTACAGCATCGTGCACGCCTACGGCACTGTGGAGCCAATCGAGGACGTGACCGCGCTCGAGCGGCTGGTGGCGCGGCTCGCCGATCATCACGAGGCTGGCGCGGAGGCGCCCTGGCGTCTCGCCGAGCAGCCGGAAAAGTACCGCCAGGGCATGCTGCGCGGCATCTCCGGTTTCGCCATCCGCGTGACCCGTCTCGAGGGCAAGTTCAAACTCAGCCAGAACCGCGACGCCACCGACCGCACCCGCGTCATCGCCGGGCTCCGTGCCCAGGGGAACACCGACCTCGCCGACCTCATGGCGAAACGCGAGGCGGAGCGGCACTGACCCGCGTCAGTCCTCGTCGCCGCGCATGAGGCGCTCGAGCGCCGGGGGATCGCGGGCGGCGAGCACCGTCCGAGCCACATCGAGGGAAAAGCCGGCGCGGGCAAGGGTCGCGAGATCCTTCTGGCGAAACTCCCGGCGCGTGCCGGCGGCGCGATAGGGGCCGAGCCGGCGGCGCCGCACCAGGACGCAGGCGGCGGCGAGCTCGCTGGTCTCGCCCTCGGGCTCCATGGTCTCGAGCGCGTCTTCCACCTGGCCGCGATCGACGCCCTTGGCGGCGAGGCGCTCGCGGATGCGCCTGCGCGAGGCACCGCGGCGCCGCAGGCTTTGCGCCTGCGCCTCGGCGAAGCAGCGGTCGTCGAGGAGGCCCGAGGCGAGGAAGCGCTCGATCAGGGCCTCGATATGGCGCCGGGCGGCCTCAATTTGGTCGGCCTCGGCGCCCAGCATCGTCGCGCGCTTGACCCGGCGCAACAGCACGCGGCGGAGCTGGCCGCTCGAGGCGGCGTAGCGCTCAAGATAGAACAGCGCCGCCTTCTCCAGCACGGAGTCGGTGATCGCCGGTGGACGGCGGGACGGACGGGGTGCCATGGCCGCATCGTGATGCGGCGATCGCCCGGTTGGCAAACGATCCATCGGCCGTGCGTCCTTCGACGCGCTTCGCTTGCTCGGGATGAGGGGCATCGGTCCGGAACCCAGAAAGACCCTCATCCTGAGCAAGCGACCCTGAGCTTGTCGAAGGGGAGCGCGTCCAAGGACGCAGCCCGTCGGCCTTGTCGAGGGTCGGCTGCCCCGCCTATCCTCCGCGCCCATGTCTCAAGCCCCACTCCTCGCGGGTCCGCCGCGGCTGCGCTCGTTCGGGACCGTCAACTGGATCGGGTTCTGGACGCTCTACGCCAAGGAGGTCCGGCGGTTCCTCAAGGTGGTCATGCAGTCGGTGGCGGCGCCGGTGGTGACCACGCTGCTCTTCCTCGCGATCTTCCTCCTGGCGCTCGGCGGCGGCGGGCGGCAGATCGCGGGCGTGCCCTACGTCGAGTTTCTGGTACCCGGCCTCGTCATGATGGCGATCACGCAGAACGCCTTTGCGAACACCTCGTCATCGCTGGTGATCGGGAAGATGCAAGGCAATATCGTCGACCTGCTGACGCCGCCGCTGAGCCCGGCCGAGCTGGTGCTCGCTCTGACGCTGGGCGGCGCCACCCGCGGGGTCGTGGTGGGCTTCGCGGTGGGAGTGGTGCTGGCGCCGCTCGCCGCCCTCCATCTGAGCTCGGTCGCAGCCATCCTCTACTACAGCATCGCCGGGTCGGTGATGATGTCGCTGCTCGGCATTCTGGGCGGACTCTGGGCCGACAAGTTCGACCACCTGGCGGCGGTCACCAACTTCATCGTGACGCCGCTCACCTTCCTCTCCGGCACCTTCTACTCGGTGGCACAGCTGCCGGAGTCCTGGCGGCTCGTCGCGCATCTGAACCCGTTCTTCTACATGATCGACGGGTTCCGCTACGGTTTCACGGGCACGGCCGAAGGCTCGCTCGTGGCGGGCGTCACCCTCATGGCCGGGATCGACCTGCTGCTGCTGGCCTGGTGCCATCGCCTCTTCGTGACGGGCTACAAGCTCAAGGCGTGAGGCGTCACTGAATGGGGGGCCGATGCGGCCTGAGAGCCACGCCTTCTTCGACAAGTCCGTGCGTCCTTCGACTCGCGATACTGCGCATCGCGGCTCAGGATGAGGTGATTCTCTTCGTGCCATCAATCAATTACCTCATCCTGAGCCGCCCGCGGTAGCGGGCGAGTCGAAGGACGCAGGATGCCCGCATTGCCCCCGAAATAGTGCCGTGCGAAGTTAATTGATCCGGGACGGACCAGTGGAGGGGACCATGGTCGGGGGAGTCGCGGGTTCGCACGTCGTCGCAGCGCCGATGACCAAGCGTGCCGTGAGCGGCGCGGCGATCGGCAATCTGCTCGAGTGGTACGATTTCTCGGTCTACGGCTACCTCGCGGGCACGATCGGGAAGCTGTTCTTCGCCAGCACCGATGGCACCACGCAGCTCCTGCTGTCGTTCAGCATCTTTGGTGTCGGGTTCTTCATGCGGCCGGTGGGCGCCATCGTGATCGGCCATTTCGGCGACAAGCATGGCCGCAAGAACGCGCTCATCTTCACCGTGATGGCGATGGCCGTCGGCACTGTCCTGATCGGTATCCTTCCGACCTACCAAACGGCGGGCGTCTCCGCTGCCGTGCTCCTGACCCTTGCGCGGTTGATCCAGGGGTTCTCGGCGGGCGGCGAATGGGGCGGCTCGACCGCCTTCCTCGTCGAGTATGCGCCCGCCGGACAGCGCGGCTTCATCGGCAGCTTCCAGCAGGTGACCACGGTGGGCGGGCTCGTGCTCGGCTCCTTGGTTGCGTGGCTGCTGACGGTCGCGTTCACCGATCAGCAGATGCTCGATTGGGCATGGCGCCTGCCGTTCCTGTTCGGCATCGTGATCGCGCCGGTCGGCGTCTACCTGCGATCGAAGGTCGAGGAGACGCCGAAATACGTGGAGATCGAGCGCAAGCAAGAAGTGGCGAAGACCCCGTTCCTGGAGATGCTGGAGCGGTACCCCAAGGAAACCTTCACGGCCTTCGGCTTCACGCTGCTGTGGACCGTCGGGTTCTATATCGTGCTGACGTACATGCCGACGTACATGCGCAACCAGCTGAGCCTGCCCTACTCGCAATCGCTGTTCGCGACCCTGCTGGGGCTTATCCTGCTGGCGGCACTGATCCCCGTCTTTGGCGCGCTCTCCGATCGCGTTGGGCGCCGCCCTCTCCTGATTGCCGCCTGCGTGCTGTTCGCCGTCGGCATCTATCCGATGTTCTCGTTCATCGTCGCCGTGCATCAGTTCTGGGCGGTCGTCCTGAACCAGTTGTTGTGGGCCATTCCGCTGGCGTTCTACAGCGGCGCGGGGCCGGCCGCGATCGCGGAGATCTTTCCCACGAAGGTGCGCTATGTCACTTTGTCGACAGGCTACAACATCGCGGTCGCGATCTTCGGCGGGTTTGCGCCGACGATCGCCACCTATCTTATCGGAGCCACGGGCAATCCGCTTGCGCCGAGCTTCTATGTGATCGCGGCCGCGATCGCCTCGCTCATCACCATGATCGCGATCCCGGAGACGTATAACCGACCCCTCAAATGAGCCCGAAAACCGGGGGTTTCTCGCGCCCAGACGCAAATGGCGTGCGGCGCGAGTTGACATGGGTAGGCCCCATCTCCATACTCACCGGCTTTCCTGGATGCCCGGGAAACGGAGCGGTGAGGACATGACGCGCGAAACGAGCCGGCAGCGCCGGCTCCCGGTGAAGAGCGGAAGCGAGCGGCAGCGACGACGATAAACCGTCATCGCTAGGCTTTACCCTTCCTTTCACCTTTCTTTCGCGCAGGAGACAGTCCCGTGATTCCAGCCTTATTGCCGACCTATGCCCGGAACGAACTGGCGTTCGAGCGGGGCGAGGGCGCTTACCT